>Ga0307511_10008050_pt1 | contig 10566 bp, 11 predicted proteins | sample 13_EM_MG_FD_200266 | JGI IMG/M metagenome (GOLD analysis project Ga0307511, IMG submission 200266) | Populus trichocarpa ectomycorrhiza microbial communities from riparian zone in the Pacific Northwest, United States - 13_EM | ecosystem: Host-associated > Plants > Roots > Unclassified | place... | reverse complement strand
ACCACCCATTGGGCGGTCGCGGCCGACCTGGCGGCGCGCTGGCCGAACGTCTGCTGGCGGCCCGACCTGTTCGTGACCGACGATGCGCGCCTGCTGTGCTCGGGCGGGGTCTATGCAGCGGCGGACATCAGCCTCTACCTGGTGGAGAAGCTGTGCGGCCACGAGGTGGCGCTGAAGTGCGCCAAGGCGCTGTTGCTGCCGATGCCGCGGCTGAGCCAGTCGGGCTATGCGGTGCTGCCGATCGGGCGACCGCACGCCAACCCGCGCATCCGCGACGTCGAGGTCTATCTGCAGGACCGGTTCCGCGAGGGCGTCTCGACCCAGAACCTGGCGGACCGCGCCGGCATGGGCGCGCGCACCTTCGTGCGGCACTTCAAGGCCGCGACCGGCCGCGCGCCGGAGGCCTATCTGCAGGCGCTGCGGATCGAGGCGGCCAAGGCGATCCTGGAGCGCGACGCCACCCCGATCCAGCGGGTCAGCTCGGCAGTCGGCTATGACGACGTCGCCTTCTTCCGCGGCCTGTTCAAGCGGACCACGGGGATGACGCCGGGCGAATACCGGGCCCACTTCGCGCCGCTCTGCGTGCGCGGGCACACGGTGGTCGAGGCGACGGAACTGGCCCGCGGGGCTAGGCACGCGGCGGAGTAGGGCCGGGCTCTAGGGCTTGCCGCGCTGGATGCTGTTCTCCTCGGTGTCGCGCTTGGCGCGAACGTCGTGGCCGTGATGGCGGTCGCGTTCGCCGCCGCCGCCGGAAACGTGGCTGAACGGGGTGTTGGTCGGCTCGTCAGGCGCGCGGCCGCTGCGAGGCGGCGGCTCCGGGCGGGGCTTCGAGGTGTCCTCGTGGCTCGCGCCGGGCCCGCCCCAGCGTTCGGTGTTGGGATGCTTGTCCGGCATGATCAGCGGTCCTGCTGGTGACCTTGATGGTGGGTGTTCTGGTGGATGTTGCCAGCGTGGCCCTGTTCCTTGACGTTTGAAGCGATGTCGCGGTCGCGACCGCCGCGGCCCTGGATCTGCGGCTTGTCGCCAGGCGACGAGCGTTGCTCGGCCGGGATGGGGGGCGCTCTGTGAGGCATACGGTGGTCCTCCTTTAGAGGGAGGTGAACCGCCGGCCGCCCGCTTTAGTTGCTGATCGCGTCGAGACCGATGTCGAGGACCTTGGCGGAGTGGGTGAGGGCGCCGACGCTGATGACGTCGACGCCGGTCTCGGCGATGGCGCGGACGGTGTCCAGGTCGACGCCGCCGGAGGCCTCGACGGTGACGCGGCCGGCGACCAGCTTCACGGCGGCGCGCATGTCCTCCAGGCCGAAGTTGTCCAGCATGATGACGTCGGGGTCGTGGGCCAGGGCTTCCTGCAGCTGGACCAGGCTGTCGACCTCCACCTCCACTTTCACCAGGTGACCGGCGAAGGCCTTGGCGCGGCGCACGGCCTCGCCGACCGAGCCGCAGGCGGCGACGTGGTTGTCCTTGATCAGGATGGCGTCATCCAGGCCGAAGCGGTGGTTGACCCCACCGCCGCAGCGCACGGCGTATTTCTCCAGGGCGCGCAGGCCCGGCGTGGTCTTGCGGGTGTCGGTGATGCGGGCCCGCGTGCCGGCGACGGCCTCGACGAAATCCTGGGTCAGGGTGGCGATGCCGCAGAGCCGGCCCAGCAGGTTGAGCGCCGTGCGTTCGGCCGTGAGGATGGCACGCGCATTGCCCTCGATCTGCGCCAGGGCGTCGCCGGCGGTCACCGTCTGACCGTCCCACACCAGGGGCTCGAAGGTGACGGTCGGGTCCAGTTCGGCCAGGGCGAGGCGCACACAGGCCAGGCCCGCCACCACCCCGCCGCGACGGGGGGCGAAGACGCAGCGCAGGCGTGCGTCGGCCGGGACGCAGGCCATGGCGGTGATGTCGCCGGCGCGGCCCAGGTCCTCGGCGAGCGCGGCGCGCACGACCGGGGCGACCAACAGGTCGGGGATGGGCTCGATCATCTGGTCCCGATCATTCGGCGGCGAACCGCAGGCCCGGCTGGGCGATGTCGCGGAGCGTGAGGCGGGTGCGCTCGGCGGGCAGGGCGCCGGGATAGTCGGCGCGGAAGTGCCCACCGCGGCTCTCGTGGCGGGCCAGGGCGGCGGCGGCGACGAAGCGCGCGGCGATCAGCGGGGCGGAGACGCCGTGGGCGGCCTCCAGGCAGCCGATCATGTCGAGCAGGCGGCCCAGGCCCTCGTGCGTGCGCACCACGCCGGCGTCGCGGCTCATGGCCTGGCGCAGCGCCTGCAGGGCGGCGGGCGGCAGCGGCGGGGCGGCGATGGCGACGGACGGGGCGGGCTCGGGCGCTTCCTGTGCGGCGGCGCGACCGGCGCGGGCGCCGAAGACGGCGGCTTCCAAGAGCGAGTTCGAGGCCAGGCGGTTCGCGCCATGCACCCCGGTCGAGGCGCATTCGCCGGCGGCGTAGAGGCCGGCCAGCGACGTGCGGCCCTGCGCGTCCGTGGCGATCCCGCCCATGTGGTAGTGGCAGGCCGGCGCCACCGGGATCGGCTGGACGCGCGGGTCGATGCCGCCGCCCAGGCAGGCGGCGAACACGGCCGGGAACTCGTCGGGGAAGTGCGCGCCGACGGCCGCGCGGGCGTCGAGGAAGGCGCCGCGGCCGGCCTCGCGCTCGGCGTGGATGGCGCGGGCGACCACGTCGCGGGAGGCCAGCTCGGCAGCCGGGTGGTAGCGGGCCATGAAGCGGTCGCCGTCGCGGTTGACCAGCACCGCGCCCTCGCCGCGCAGGGCCTCGGTGGCCAGCGGGGCCGGATCGCGGGCGATGTCGATGGCGGTGGGGTGGAACTGCACGAACTCGGGGTCGGCGATCACCGCGCCGGCCAGGGCGGCCAGGCCCAGGCCGTCGCCCTGCAGCTCGGCCGGGGTGGTGGTGACGGCGTAGAGGCCGCCGATGCCGCCGGTGGCCAGGATCACCGCGCGGGCGGTGATCTCCACGGGCTGGCCGTCAAGGCGCGCGCAGACGCCGCGGATGCGGCCGTCGGCGTCCTGCAGCAGGCCGGTGAGCTTGGCGCCGGTGCGGACCTGGATGTGCGGGGCGGCGCGGACCGCGATGGTCACCGCCTCCATGATGGCGCGGCCGGCCTGGTCGCCCTTGACCCGGGCCACGCGGGCCTTGCCGTGCGCGGCCTCCAGGCTCTGGGCGAAGCCGCCGTCGGCGGTGCGGTCGAAGGGGGCGCCCAGGTCGGCCAGGCGACGCACGGCGGCGGGGCCTTCCTCGGCCATCAGCCGGGCCATGGCGGCGTCGACCAGACCGGCGCCGGCGGCGACGGTGTCGGCGGCGTGCAGTTCGGGCGCGTCGTCGTCGGCCAGCGCGACGGCCAACCCGCCCTGCGCCCAGGCCGACGAGCAGCCGTGGTTCAGCGGCGCCTCGGTCAGCACCATCACCTTGGCGGGCGCGGCGGCGAGGGCGGCGGACAGGCCCGCCAGGCCGGCGCCGACAATCAGGATCCCGTCGTGACGGATACGCTCAGGCATGACCCACAACGCCCTCCAGGGCGCGGACGTGGCGGTCCAGCGACGCCGCGTCGAAACAGCAGAAGACCACCCGGTCGATCGCAGGCTCGTCGGCCACCACCTCGACGACGGTGCGCACGGCGATCTGCGCGGCCAGGTCGGCGGGGAAGCGGTAGATGCCGGTGGAGATGGCCGGGAAGGCCAGGGTGCGGACGCCGTTGTCGACCGCGACGGCCAGCGAGGTGCGGTAGCAGGAGGCCAGCAGCGCCTCTTCGTTGGCGCGGCCGTTCTGCCAGACCGGGCCCACGGTGTGGATCACGTGGCGGGCGGCGAGCTTGAAGCCCGGGGTGATCTTGGCCTGGCCGGTCTTGCAACCGCCGAGCCCGCGGCAGAACACGCCCAGCTCCGGACCGGCCCCGCGGTGGATGGCGCCGTCGACGCCCGCGCCGCCCAGCAGGCTGGAGTTGGCGGCGTTGACGATGGCGTCGAGCGCCAGGGTCGTCAGGTCGGCCTGAACGGTCTCGATGCGTCCATTGATGCGTTCGGCGAAGGCGGCCATCAGCGTGGCTCCAGAAGATAGTAGATGTCGGTCCGCACCTTGGACCAATCATCCGACCAGTCGCCATAAACTTCCCAGCTGGCGCCGGTAATCCGCCGGCCCTGCGCGCGGGCGGCGGCCTTGGCGGCCTCGTGGGCGGGCCGCATCTTCCAGTACTCGCCGAAGTAGACGACGTGGGAGACTTCGCCGGCGGGCGTCTCGGCCGGGGCCACCTCGCCGGTGGCCGCGAACGGCCGTTGCAGCCGCACGCCGATCTTCACGTCCATCGGGCCCGGCGCCGGCTGCGGCGCGTAGTAGACCGCGTTGCAGCCCAGCGGCCCGTAGTCGCCGGCGCGCAGGATCGCATAGACCTTGTCCAGCGACGCGCGGATCGCGTCGGCCAGCCCGTCTTGCGGCACGCGCGACGCGACGGCCGCCATCGGCTCGGCGTCGACCGTCTCTATGGTCGCCTCGTAGGCCACGGTCAGATCAGCTCCACGTCCACGTGGTGACGGGCTTTCACCAGGTCGTAGCGGGCCGGGATCGCCGGCGGCGGCAGGTCGATCATCCGCTGGACGGCCAGGCGGGCGCGTTCGGCGATCGCCGGATCGACGGTCACCTCGTAACGGTCGTACTTGAGCGCCTCGTAGATGTTCTCCAGGCTGATCCGCTTCATGTGCGGACACAGGTTGCAGGGCCGCAGGAACTCGGTGTTGGGCGCGTCGGCGGCGACGTTGTCGGCCATCGAGCACTCGGTGATCAGCACCACGCGCTTCGGCTGGCGCTTGACGACGTAGTCGTTCATCGCGGCGGTCGAGCCGGCGAAGTCGGAGACCTCCAGCACCTCGGCCGGGCACTCGGGGTGCGCCAGGACCTCGGCGTCGGGGTAGGCGGCCCGCAGTTCCAGGATGTCGGCGGCGGTGAAGCGCTCGTGCACTTCGCAGCGGCCCTGCCAGGCGATGATCCGGATGTCGGTCTGGCGCGCCACGTTGCGGGCCAGGAACTCGTCGGGGATCAGGATGACCCGGTCGGTGCCCCACATCGCGGCGGCCTGCTCCACCACCTGCACGGCGTTGGCGCTGGTGCAGCAGATGTCGGTCTCGGCCTTCACATCGGCGGTGGTGTTCACGTAGGTGACCACCGGCACGCCGGGATAGCGCTGCTTGATCAGCCGCACGTCGGCGCCGGTGATCGAGGAGGCGAGGGAGCAGCCGGCGCGCAGGTCCGGGATCAGGACGCGCTTTTCCGGCGACAGGATCTTCGAGGTCTCGGCCATGAAGTGGACGCCGGCCTGCACGATCACCGCGGCATCGCTGCGCGCGGCTTCCTTGGCCAGGCCCAGGCTGTCGCCGACGTAGTCGCCGACCCCGTGGAAGATCTCGGGCGTCATGTAGTTGTGGGCCAGGATGACCGCGTTCTTCTCGCGCTTGAGGCGGTTGATCTCGGCGATCAGCGGGGCCTGCAGGCGCCATTCGATGGGCGTGACGTGCTGCTTGACCTTTTCCCAGGCCGGCGCGGTCGAGGCTTCAACCTCGGGTGTGAATGCGAATTGCGAGCCGTCGGCCGCCATGTCGCCCTCCTTATGCTCAAAGTGAGCATTTCATAGGCCTATAAAAAGGCGCCGAGGCTGGCCTGTGGCCCGGGCGCTCCCTTTTGCTCATTCCGAGCAAAAGCGAATATAGGCCTCTGATCCCGGGGCGCAACCCTGTTTGCGGAAAATCGGCCGAGAAAAGCGACCGGCGTTAGCTCGGGACGGTGACCTCGGCGATGGCGCGGGCCAGCTGGTCGGGGCCGTAGGGCTTGCGCAGCAGGGGCCACGGCGTGTCCTCCGCCGCAGTCAGCACGTCGCCGGTGTAGCCGGAGGAGAGGATCACCGGCAGGCCGGGCCGCAGGGCCACCGCGGCGCGAGCCAGGTCCACGCCGGACTTGTCGCCGGGCATGATCAGGTCGGTGAGCAGCAGGTCGAAGCCGTCGCCCGCGTGCAGCACCACGAGCGCGGCGTCGGCATGCTCGGTCACCCGCACCTCGTGGCCCAGGTCGCGCAGCATGGCCTCGACCAGCTCGGCGACCTGGACGTCGTCCTCGGCCAGCAGGATGCGCAGGGCGGGGCCGCGGCGGGCGTCCGGGGTGACTGTGGCATGGGCGGGCGTCACGGCGGTCTGGGTGCGCGGCAGGTAGAGGCAGACCGTCGAACCCTTGCCGGGGGCGCTGTCCACGGTGGCCGTGCCGCCGCTCTGGCGACAGAACCCATAGACCTGGCTCAGGCCCAGGCCGGTGCCGCGGCCCGGCGGCTTGGTGGTGAAGAAGGGCTCGAAGGCCCGCGCGATGGTCGCCGCGTCCATGCCGCAACCGGTGTCGTGGATGCTGACCCGCAGGTAGTCGCCGGGGTCCAGCTCGGCGATCTCGCCGGCGGCGACGCTGAGCGCCGCGGTCTCGATGCGGATCACCCCGCCGGCCGGCGTGGCGTCGCGGGCGTTCACCGCCAGGTTGAGGACCGCGGCCTCGAACTGGCTGGGGTCGATGTTGACCACCGCCTCCGGGGCCGCGGGGGCGACGGTCAGGGTCACCGCCTCGCCGACGGCGCGGCCCAGCAGGGCCTCGGTGTCCTTGAGCAGGGCGTCGACCTGCACCGGCTCGGGCTTCAGGGCCTGGCGGCGGGAGAAGGCCAGCAGCTGCTGGGTCAGGCGCTCGCCGCGGCGCGCGGCGCCGAGGGCGGCGTCGATCATGCGCTCGCGCCGCGCCTCGTCCTTGGGGTGGCGCTGCATCAGGTCCAGCGCGCCGATGATCACCGTGAGCAGGTTGTTGAAGTCGTGGGCGACGCCGCCGGTCATCTGGCCGACCGCCTCAAGCTTCTGGGCCCGCTGCAGGGCCGCCGCGGCCTCGTCGCGCTCGGCCAGCGCCGCCTGCACCCGTTCGGACAGCAGGTCGTTGATATGCTTCAGGTCATCCTCGGCCTGCTTGGCGTCGGTGGCGTCGTGCCCGACCCCGATGAAGCCGGCGAAGGCGCCGCCGGCGTCCCAGCGCGGCTGCGAGGTCGAGCGGACCCAGCGGTATTCGCCGTCGTGGCGGCGGAAGCGGGCCTCAAGGTTGAACGGCTTGCGCGAGGCCTCGCCCGCCACCTGCTCCTGCAGGATGCGGGTCAGGTCGTCGGGGTGCAGCACCTTGCGCCAGTCGTAGTGCAGCGCCGTCTCATAGGGCTCCCCTAAGAACTCCACATAGGTCCGGTTGGCGAACTCGCGAAGGCCGTCGGTGCGGGTGACCCACATCAGGACAGGGGCGCTGTCGGCGAGGTTGCGGAACTGGGCCTGCGTCGTCTCCAGGGTCTGCTGGGCGGCGGCCTGGGCGGCGTTGGCCTCGTCAAGGCGGAGGAGCGCGGCGCGCAGGCTGGACGAGACGATCACGGTCAGGCCGGCCGAGACGACGAACATCGCGAGGACCGCGGTCTCGTTGAGGCTCGTGTTGAGCGGCGTCAGGCGGCTGAGCACCATCGACAAGGCCAGCGCCGCCCAGCCCCAGCCGGAGCCGGCGTACAGGGTGGCGATGATCAGGGCCGGGAAGGTGGTGGCCGAGAGCCCGACCGCCTGCGGCCAGCCCAGCAGCGCGCCGCGCACCAGTATGGCGGCGGCCAGCGACCCGGCCGTGATCGCCAGCCCCGTGAGGAACGGGGGCGAGCGACGCGGGATCAGCCGCAGCGGCCACAGCGCGGGCGTCATGAAAAACCCATCCCCCGGAACGCGTATCGACAACCCCGCCGCCAGCATGAGTGGTGCTCGAAGCGGGCGCAATCATGTAGCGGCGCGGCGAATCGCGCATGTCCGCCTTGTCGCACTTGCACGAAAATTGCCGGTAACGGGTCCAAATATCGTCGGTTTGCGCCTATATGCGACGCTGGAAGCCAGAGAGGGTGGACGTCTGAACTCGCTGTTGGAACGCTGGCCCCGCCTGATGTGGGCAGGGGTTGGGACCTTGCTGGTCCTGGCGGCCATTCTGGCCGGCCGCGGATTCGCGCCTGGAAAAGACACCCTGCTGGCCCGCGAGAAGGTGGCCTTCGCCAGCGCGCAACTGTCCGCCGCCCAGCTGCAGCGGATGGCCGCGGCGATGGATCCGGCGATGCGGGCGCTGGCCCTGCGCCACGATCCCGGCCTGCGCCGGCCCGACCTGTGGGCTCGGCCTGAAGGCTGGGCGAGCTTGAACATCACCCAGGTGCCGACCCTGGGCGAAGCCCCGGTCCAGGCCGAGGGCGAGAGCGCCCAGACGCTGAACGCGCTTCTCCCGTTCGCCAAACTGCCGATCCGGCCGATGCAGCCCTTCATCCTGGCCGCGAGCGGTCCCGACCGGGCGCGCGCGCTCGAGTGCCTGAGCCAGGCCGTCTACTACGAAGCCGCCCGCGAGCCGGAGATCGGCCAGGAGGCGGTCGCCCAGGTGGTGCTGAACCGCCTGCGTCACCCGGCCTATCCGAAGTCGGTGTGCGGCGTGGTCTACCAGGGTGCGGCGCGCTCGACCGGCTGCCAGTTCACCTTCACCTGCGACGGCTCGATGCGTTACGCGCCGCAGGCGGCGCTGTGGCGCCGGGCCCAGGAGGTCGCCGCCCACGCGCTGGCCGGCTATGTCGACAAGCAGGTGGGCTCGGCCACCCACTATCACGCGCAATATGTGGCCCCGTACTGGGCGCCGACCCTGGTGAAGATGGTCCAGGTGGGCCAGCACATCTTCTATCGCTGGACGGGGCCATGGGGCGAACCGCCCGCCTTCACCGGCCGCTACGCCGGCGGCGAGGCCTATCTGAGCCCGGCGGTGCTGGGTTCGATCGACGCCCGCACCCAGGGCCTGGCGCCGGAGCTGCTGGGGCCGCCGGTCGAGCGCAAGGTCACCCTGGCGGTGGCCGGCGAGGTGCGGACCTACAGCATCGTCGACCCCACCATCCCCAGCGCCGAGCGGGCGCGGATGAGCGGCGTGCTGCTCTCCAGCCGCCGTCAGCCGACCCCGGACGAGATCAAGCGCATCAACCAGAGCCTCGACGCCCTGGAACGCTCGATGGACAGGCCGGCCGCCGCAGCGCCCTCCGGCGCGCCCGCCGCCGGGACCACGCAGGCCGCGCCCGCCGCCTGAGATTGACGGGCCGGGGGCGCGGCGCGACGCTTCGCCGGTGAGCGCCACCAGCATCCTGCACAATGTCGCCGGACCAGCCGCGCCGGGCGGCGGCCTGACGCGCTGGTTCGGCGCGCCCGAGGTGGCGTCGCGGATCGCGATCCTGAACGGCCACGCCGAAAGCTGGCAGGCGCGGTCCGGCGGCGGCGGGTTTTCGGTGAAGTGGGCGCCGAAGGGCCGGGTGGTCTATCGGTCTGAGGGGGTAGCCCACTTGCTGCAGCCGCGCGGGCTGATGCTGCTGAACACCGGTCAGCCCTACGAGATGCGGTTCGCTGAGCCGTCGGAGACCTTCTGCCTGTTCTTCTCCGACGACCTGGTGCGCCAGGCGTGGGGGCGGAACTGGCCCGCCGAGTTCCCGAACCTGGTCTTCCGGCCCGGCTTCGCCGCCGAGCTGGCCGCTCTGCGAGATGAACTCGCCGAAGACCCGGGAGGGCCACAGGACCTGGAAGCACGGCTGCTCTTGATCCTCGACGCCGCCGTGGCTGCGGCGCGGCGTCATCGCGGCGAGGCCCGCCGCACCGGCGCGGTGCGGCCCGCGACCGCCCGCCACCGGCTGGCGCGCCTGGAGGTGGCCCGCGCCCTGATCGCGGACGGCGAGGCGGGCGACCTGGATCAGGTGGCGCGGGCGGCGGGCATGTCGAAGTTCCATCTGGTGCGGCTGTTCCGGGCCGTCCATGGCGAGACGCCGATGCGCTACGCCGAGGGCCTGCGGCTGGACCGGGCGGCCGAGCGCCTGCGCGGGGCCCGCGGCCTGATCGACGAGATCGGCTTCGAGGCGGGCTATGAGACGGGCAGCGCCTTCGGCCGGGCGTTCCGCCGCCGGTTCGGGGTGACGCCGGGCGCCTGGCGGGTGGCGGCGCGAAATTAGCAATCGCGGTGGAGCGGCGGGCGGCCGCTGCCGCTAGCCTCGGTGCAGATCCTCATGGAGATGCGCCGATGGCCTTCAGCCTGGGCCCGGTGGGCCAGATCGCCCTCAACGTCGCCGACGCCGACCGCTCGGAAGCTTTCTATGCGGACGTGCTGGGGCTGAAGAAGCTGTTCCGGTTCGGCGGGCTGGTGTTCTTCGACTGCGCGGGCCTGCGGCTGCTCCTGGACCAACAGGCGGGGGACGCGCCGAAGCTGGGCTCGCCGATCTACTTCCGGGTGGCCGACATCGGCCTGGCCCGGCGCGAACTGGAGGGCCGCGGCGCGGCGTTCGAGGACCAGATCCACCCGGTCGCGCCAATGGAGGACCACGACCTGTGGATGACCTTCTTCCGCGATCCCGACGCGAACATCCTGGCGCTGATGATGGAGGCGCCGAAGGGGTGGAAGGCGTCGGTCGGGACCCCATCACCCCCAACTTGATCGTCATCCCCCGGCTTGTCCGGGGGACCCATTCGCACCCCCCGGGGCAGATG
>Ga0307511_10008049_pt1 | contig 10566 bp, 4 predicted proteins | sample 13_EM_MG_FD_200266 | JGI IMG/M metagenome (GOLD analysis project Ga0307511, IMG submission 200266) | Populus trichocarpa ectomycorrhiza microbial communities from riparian zone in the Pacific Northwest, United States - 13_EM | ecosystem: Host-associated > Plants > Roots > Unclassified | place... | reverse complement strand
CGAAGCTGGCCCTGGGAACCGGTCCCCCCATACAACACATGATGCCCAAATCCGACGTTATTAAAAAACATTTTAGATGACCAGACCGCCATTCCCATGTGGCCGTACTTTACAAGTCAATATCATCAACGGTGTTGATCAATGATAGTGGACCCCACGGGCAATGATGAAAGCTTCCTTCCGATAGTCCATTCGGGCCCATGGGTCAGATCTGGAAAGTGTTGGTCTCATGGGGCGCACAGTGCTTTAGGGTTTGGTAGGGTAATTGGGATACAAACAATTTTTAATTTAAAAAATCTAAAACCCCTTCTCAATTTATGCCATTAAATCACGTTAGACTTTTTATGTATTTTATTTTGAAAATTCTAGAGATTCATTTTTTTTTTAGTAAAATTTTTTTATTAAATGATATGGCATTATATGCTTAATAATTTATTAATTGATACATTGTTATTGTTATTATAAGATTTATATTTCATAATTTAAAGATATTTTTATATTATAAATATCATATTATTTAATAAAAAAATGTTATAGAAAATTTAAGTATGTATAACTAAAGTTATTAAACATGTGTCTATAAGGCTTAAGTCATGGGTTGAATAAGTTAACTTGATCAATAAAAAAAATTATTCTAGATTTTTTTTTAAAGAATTAAATTAATATTATTTTGATTAAAAAAATCAAATCAAGTTGAGATCTAATTGATTCGTTATCGATTGAGTTTCACTAAATTAATTTTTATTCAATCAAACTAATATCAATTTAATAAATTTTAAATTTAACATCACAGCACATGCACATCCCTTTTATTTCTAGTACGTAAGTGATATCGTGGTTGCTTTTATGATTTAAACAAAGTAAGTTTTAAAAAATATTTTTAATTGTAATTTTAAAAATTTAAGCTTAAAAAATATATGACTAATTAAAAATACATGTGAGATAAATTTTTATATATAGAATAAATAAAAAAGTATATCTTAATAAATGCAAAAAAGTTATTGTAAGTTTTTTCAAAACCAAAATTTAAAACATAATTATTTTAAAAATTCAATATAAAAAATAAAAACTATTTTATTAAACAGTTCTCTAGTCCCAAATTTCCCTTAGAGAGGACAGTTAATTTTTGCTTCAAAAGGGCAGGCACATGACAAGAGTGATTGGTAACAATGATAGCCCAGCAGGAAATGCTAGGGTGTCATTCACTCATTGAATTTCGTTTAACCAAAAAAATCCACGTGGCTTCTAATAGCTTCGACAGGTGTACCTAACTGTAAGAAAGTATTTTTACGTTCTTACGTTTATGGTCGGCGCCGCGTTAAATTATGATTTGTTTTAGCTCTTGGGTTTGATACTTTGGCTGAGGCAATAATAAATAAATAAATATAAATAAAAGCAATTAAAGTCAGGTAAGTAACAGCTGGCAATTGAGGCCTCGCTTCCCAATCCAACACGTCGCCGATGGCACCACCAGTCTCTCCCTTCTCTCTCGCTCCTTCACTTTCTTCTTCTTCTTCGTGCCTGCAACTTCACCGGCGATTTTTCTCTCCGTCTCTTAGAACCTCAGCTTCTGCATCTTCTACTTCGAATTCAGCGCCCAAAGTCGTAGTCACTAGAGAACGAGGCAAAAACGGCAAGCTCATTAAAGCTCTGGTGCTCTCTCTACTTCGATTTTCTCTTGTTTCTTCTAGCGTTTTGCAAATAATGTGAAATTATTCTGATTTTGTTTTGTGCATTGCTGTGGATATCGATTTTTTTTTATTAAATGCAGAAAAGAAGGCTGCTTTTTTAAACATTTTGTTTGTTACCAATCATTTTCTACTGTATAATGTTGTGGAGGACCGTTTCTGTATGCTCTATCATGATGAACGAACGGTGGAGATTTGATTTCAGCTGATAATAATAAAGTTAATCTCTTTCAATGCTGGGAAATATATATAGTTATAGTTGTAGTTATAGTTATAAATTTAGTTCAAAGACAGCAAGCATTCCGTTATGGTTTCTCTTACTGTTTGTGCATAGGGACAAAATGTTGCCAGTAGCTGTGTTTGTTGGCAGCATTTTAGAAATGAGGAACCTAAATGTAAAATTCTGTACGAGGAACTTTGTATGTGGTGTTATGCTTTTAATGATTAAATCAGATATGTATAATTTTTATTTTATAAAGAGGATTAGGGTTGTTTTGCTGAAATGAAATTCTGGCGCCTCGCTTCATGTCCAATCTTCTTTATTGGGGATGGGATTAATGTTCTAGCCTTTAGCAAAATATTTGAATTTGCCTAGCGGAAACATTCAATTTTGTATGATGCACCAAAATATGCAAGTGATTTCTTCTTGTATATATAGTTTAATAGAATATAGGGATAAGTGAGATTAGTTTTTCATTCTGAATGCAGGCGAAATATGGGATAAGTTGTTTGGAGCTTCCACTGATTCAGCATACACAGGGACCTGATTCAGATAAACTATCTTCTGTGTTATGCGGTACTTTCTCGAAACTTTGTGGTTCACTTTATGGTATTATCAATTATGGAACTACTATTACTGTTAGATGCCAGGCTGTTGCTTGGCAAACTTTTCTATTTGGTCTTTAGAAGGAAAAATGCAGCCATATTGTGGCTGGACTGTTCTCTGACTCCCAGGGGGTCTGAAGAGTCCTGATTTATCTTGACCTATATTGCTTAATCTGCATGTTTAAACTCAATTACTGTCAGAGGATTATGCTTGTGTGTATCTTTTATGTCCCGTGTTCCTCACTATTTGCTTATACAAAGGAGATTGTTTTGCAGTCTAAAATTTCTTTCATGTATTTTTAGCAATGGAAGTTTGTAAGTATTTTTACACCTTGAATTTCTCTGTGGCATCCATATTTAAGTAAGAGTGTTTCTTTGAATTGAGTTTTCATGCCCAATGAACCATGCAAACAACAACTGTACAGGTTACTTTATGCTTTCTTTTTATTTTGTTGCATTAATGGCAGCAGATAGTGCGTTTGACTGGATCATTGTAACTTCCCCTGAAGCAGGCTCTGTCTTTCTGGAGGCATGGAAGTAAGTGTTTGGTGTTTCTGGCAAGCACTCTATACATGTTTTCACTGGCACTTAGAATTTTCCTCAATGATTTATTGAAGTTGGTATTAATGTTTTTTATACATAATGCAACTTGAATCTTGTCCTTTTCTTAAAATGTGCTCTTCTTTAGCTTTTGAACAACTTGTTTGATTATCATGCATCAGTCACTTTTCACCTGAGGACGTATATATTCTCTTGTAGTTTTTTTGGAAATCCTAAATGCTCTTGTAGTTACTTTTGGGTTCCTCTTACAAAGTGCTCGCTATTCCTCTTCTGCCAAATTCCACCCTTCTACTCCTGCTTCCCTTTTGTCTTCTCCAAAAACAAAACACGGTGGCACATGCAGCATGTTATGCCGCCTTCCTGCTGGGAACCATACTTGCTTTTGTTCGATATACACTATCATTTCAAGATATTTAAGTTGATCAAGCACAATACTATTCTTTTGATTGTTCGTTCTTCTTCTTTTATAAGGAAAGAATTAAAATAAATGAATAACATTGCCCTTAAATGTTGGTCCTTAGGGTAGCTGGAACCCCAAAAGTTAAGCTAGGGGTTGTAGGAGCTGGCACAGCAAGCATTTTTGAGGAAGTAATGCAATCATCAGAGAGATCACTTGATGTTGCCTTTACACCATCAAAAGGTACTCATGGATGTACTGACATTGGCAGTTCCACAGATATTTTGTTGCCTTTACTCCTGTATTGTGTTTTTCCTTTGTGTCACTTGATCAATGAAAAATTTCACCATTAGTTAGCCGTTTGTGAAATTGTGTGATTTGTTGTGCTGATCCAAAGGCAAATTATTTTACATTGAGATCATGTTCAAATATTAAGACCATATTTAGGCCATTGCACATAAAGTTTCTGCTTCACTAGCTGTTATTTGATTATTGGGACTGTCACCTGTGCCTTTTATCATGAATCCTTTTACTCTTCAGCAACTGGTAAGGTTTTGGCATCAGAGCTTCCAAGGAATGGAAACAAAAGATGCACTGTATTGTACCCAGCTTCTGCAAAAGCAAGCAATGAGATCGGTAAGCATGGTGTCTCTGGTTGTATTCTTTTCTTTTGGCCATTTTGATCCCTCAATAACTTATACGGTGCTGTTTTGACACCTTTGATCAATTGTTTATTTCTTGACTTGGTTAGTGCACTGAACTATACACATAATCTCTATGTTAAGTGGGTATATGATTAAATATATAGGTTACTTTGTTATGTTTCACATAAAGAATAGTGTGATATGTGTAGCTGCGTTGACTTTTGTTTAGTGAACTAAGGTGCACAATAGGAGGCTAAGATGGAGCAGTTTACAAACATAATCCTGACTTGCAAATGCTACCACTTAGTAATGAAAAAGATGTGTGGTAGTAAAAGATACCGCTGCTTGGCACTTTATGGATTTTGTTTCAGGTTATACTGTGCAGAGGATACACTTTTAGATGGCCTAGTTTTGATGCTAACAAGAAAATGTTTTAGTGCATGGTCTCACCTGTTATCATGTTTGAAGTTTGATCGAAAATGTATTATCTCAATGGCATATATTACAATTCAACAGTTATCACTTTTGAAGTCTGATCTCTATATTGGAAAAGCTGCAAAAGAATAATTTTTGGCATTTCTTTGTCATACACTTCAGAACAAGGTCTGTATAATCGTGGATTTGAGGTTGTCAGACTAAATACATACACAACTGTAAGTATTTACTCCTTGAACTATGATATTCATTATTACTACTTGCATTTATTAAGAAAATACTTCTCAGAAACCTGACTATAAGGTTTGGACTAAGATGCTGGTCAGCTCTGAATTAGGGGTTTGCATTCTGGTAAAAAATGGCTATTTTAGAGAATGTTTTGAATTATTTGATTATTTTTTTTCATATTCCCTGACCTGAAATAATTTTTTGATCTTCCAAATTATATTTCGGATAATTCGGGTAACCTGAATTTTGTACCCATTTACCCACCCATTATTATTTTTTTTACCCAAAATTCCTTCAAAGTAGATAAAACTATGCCCAAGGAAAATTTTGACTATGCAAAATTAGTTGGTTTCTAGAGCAGCTATAGATGTTCCTTGATTCCAGGCATTTCTTGCCCTCTACAGTCTAGTGTCAGTTGGTACTAAACTGACGTACAAACCCAGGAATTTGATTCTACTAGTTTGCATGTTGGAGTAATCCAATCTTTGCAACAAAGGAAGAATATTTTAACAGTCTCTGAACACTTTCCCCAATCTCCATCTTGTCATGTTCTGTCTCAGACTGTAGCTCATCCTGCGATTGGCTCTGTGGTATAAGTTATACACCATAGTTTCTGTAGTAGTGTTGTCTGTAGGACCAGTAACTGGATAGGATTTTTGGTCATAAAAAAGTTAGTTACAATTGACGTTGTCATCTTCATCTGTATTCATCTGTCCAGGTGCCTGTTGGTCATGTTGATGAAATGGTTCTGAAGCAGGCAATTTCAGCCCCCGTTGTTGCAGTTGCTTCACCTTCTTCAGTTCGGTAAGGAGTTGGTTACAATTTTCTTATAACTGATACCTAGAACTATCTGTTGATGAGGACATTCTTTAAATCAATTTGCTGTCTTTCTATCATATCAATCAATTTCGTATATAGGCTACCAAATGGTTGGTCACTACAGTAGCAACCCTTACTTGGTTCCTTTTAATATGACAAGAAAATTCACAGGGATCCCTTTGTATCCCCTCTCCATTTTTATCTATCTAGATTAACCAAAGCTTATTCTTGGCCTAGTTTATTTTATGATCTTAATTCATGTTCTTTCATTTTGACAGAGCCTGGGCCAATCTTATTCCAGAATCAGAGGAATGGAACAATTCAGTGGCCTGTATTGGGGAGACAACTGGATCAGCAGCAAAAAGATTAGGTTTTAAAAAAGTGTACTTTCCAAGACAACCTGGTCTTGAAGGGTAACCCTCATTCTCTAGACCACTTTTCTGAGTTTTTTTTTACCTCTTGCCAAAATCCAGTCTCTACAGTATTTGATTAATCATCACTGTCTCTGTTGCATGAGAAAAGCATTAATGCTGGCTTGTATCAAGATTTTATGAAGCATTGCTGTTTAGTGCTTTAAATAGACTTTAAGCGAATTGAAGTTCCACCATGAGAAAAACATGCCTCTGTCAGGTGTAGAAGTAAGAAAGCTCTAAGGGGGTGTTTGAGATAGTGATAACGGTTGCTTTTCAAAGTGTTTTTTGTTTAGAAATGCATTAAGATAATGTTTTTTTTTTAAAAAAAATTCATTTTTGACACTAGCATATCAAAATGATACAAAAACCAAAAAAAAAAAATTCAAGCAAAAACAATACTTAAAAAACTCCAATTGAAACACTTTCCCAAACACCATGTGAAGTGCTGACTGGTTCTATACTGGGAGTCTGTCTTTCATATATCGGAAATATTTGAAATTATTGTTCTCATCCAGTCATTGATCTGGTCGAAACATTACCTATGTGGAAACCATTTTACTTGATTTTTTATTGTCTTCAATTGCTTTTACTTTTATTTTCACAAGAGTAATTTTGAAATTCTTTCTTGCCTCGGTTGTATGACCAAATAGCATTTATCCTTTCATCTTTTCCTATTTTTTAAAAATCGATGGAGGACATTTCAAAGAGCAATTTGTCCTGTTTGTTTGCCCCTTTACTCTTCATTTTTAATAAAGTTCTCATGGCAGGTGGGTAGATAGCATCCTTGAGGCCTTAAGAGCACACAACGATTCCTAGAAGTTGCTCTTTTCTTTTCAGGTAGCCACAAAATAAATATAGAATCCTCAAGATATTGTCTTAAATACTTTTGAAGTATTTTTTGACATGCACCTCTCCAGCTCGCATTATTCTTTGGCAGGCTGACAGGATTGATGCAGTCTTGCCAAAGTGTCCGCTTGCAAAAACTGGTTGCAAGATGCAAGATGCAAGACAAGGAAGCAATTTTTCAAGCAGCAGAACAGAAGCCTGAATGTAATGGTATTCGGAGGGATCAACAATGTTGGTGGAACTCTCCTATGAGGTTAGTGAACAGGCAATTCAGATCAGGTTGCTGGCCGGGAAGAAAGCTATGGAGATGATACTGCCAGAAAAACTCTCAACTTGTGTTTGCATTTTTCTCTCTGAGATTCAGTTAGTGTATATTTGTCAAAACTGAAGTGCCATGTACCACTTGCTGAGCTGAACTGCAAGCAGAAACATATATTACGGGTACTGTTATGTTGCCTATTTTTATCATCTTACGACACTGTTGTATAATATTAGCTTATAATGGAAGTTAGACGTGCTGTGCCATCAAAGTTTGGATAGCATTGCCTTACTCAAATTTTTGCCGCCTTCAAATATCATAGCAAGTGCTCAAACGAGATGCTCAATGATTTGATATGGCCTCTTTGTTAGGGCTGATTGAGCTCTTTAATTTTCTCCTCGCTCTCCGGAAAGAAGACCGAGACCTTGCAACCTTCTGGTTAAGCCACTGTGTCTCATTAGTCAGGGTGATGTCTGATGTAATTTTGAAGAGGCACTACACGTAGCGTGTTTAGAGTCGGGGCATTTACAATCCTGGCATCGTTGAGTCATTTATAATTGTGTTTGGAAATGAAATTACGGTTGTATTTTAAGTATTTTTTATTTGAAAATATATTAAAATAATATTTTTTTTATTTTTTAAAAATTATTTTTGATATCAGGACTTTAAAATTATCTAAAAATATTAAAAAAATATTAATTTGAAGAAAAAAAATAAAAAAAATTTAATTTTTTTAAAATACAAAAACAGGACCTAAGATGACAAAGCAGAAGATCTCTGTATCTTTCCAGACACGGGAAGCAGCTCGTTCTTGCTATTTCTTTTAGGGTCAGGGTTTTGGCAGAAAACTGTTTACTATTCCTTGCGTACAAACGCAAGAGCAGTCCTTAGGTTTTTGAGTGGAGAAATTTCAAGTTAGTGTGGGGAGATTTTTTAGGAAGTTCCGAGAGACATCGGGGTATCTATAAACCTCGTTAGGGCTCCAAAATCCAAGCTTTCTCGAGTGCTTGGTGTTTCATATGAGCCCATGTCGATATGTCTGTTCTGCAAAATCGAGTCCATAAAGAAGTCACCAACAGTGCTGACAAAGCTTGAATCACACAAGAACACGTAATGAAATGATCATGGGACTTTAGGTTACAACACAATCTCTTCGCGCTCTGGTCTTGAGCTTGAATTTCAAACAAAAAAATTACTATGTGCCCGCTTTAGGTGGTGGCTTGGAACTGTATGCTCATATCCCCTTACTGTGACCAATGCCACTCCCTTGTGCCTTAGTAGATAGTAGATGCCCATTAACTTTAATTTCAGGGATGTCATATTTTTATTGAATAAAGAATTTATATATTTATACCGTAATCATTGAATTTTGGATATCTATTCATATATTCATTATTATCTATTATTCAACATAAAATAAAATAAAAATTAATATTTGTGTGTGTATGTACCATAATCATTGAATTTTGGATATCTATTCATATATTCATTACCTAAGTATTATTTATTATTCAACATAAAATAAAAAAAATTAATATTTGTGTGTGTGTATATATATTAAATGATAAAATTATATAAATGTATTTATGCATATATGTGTATAATGTTAAAACTATTGCATATATGATGCAGACGGAAGTACAACAAAACATCAATAAATACAGAAAAAAATAAACTAAATTATGGTTAAAATAAAAAGAATCCTAAAAATTTATTTTATTTCTGAAATAATAGTTTGATAAATTTTTCCTCCTAAAAAGGTTTACAATATCTTTTATAGGCCAGAAAAACTGACCTAGACACAAAAAAAATCAAAATCCTAACAAACAAATAAAATTAACACAAAATCAAAAAATAAACAATAAGTTCAGGAATATGTAGGAAGAATAGCAAAAGTAGCCCAAACAATATCCTTCTGGCATAATTTTGAGAGATCCAACTTTTCAATGAGTAATTAAATCGTTTTTTATAGAAAAATAGCATGTAAATTTAATATAAAAATTTGACTTTAATCCAATGATCGGATCTCCTCTTATTGACTATTATCTCGGTTTAGCACGACCAAGCTTATTTTTAGATCTAAACTTGTTTCTAAAGATCCATGAAAATATCTATTAAAGTATTCATACAATTTGTTTGGGGTAGGTCCCTATATAAATACCCAAAACCCTTGATTTCAACAAACCCAACTATATTAATTTGTGTGAATTAATTTTTAGATTAAGTTTTTGATTGAGTTTAATGATATTCATTAACTATGTAGTATCCATTAGGGAAAATAATTAAAAAAAAAACACTTATTCAAGTGTTAAGTTGTCATCCCCACTTATTTCTCTTTCTCCAAACCCTAGCACATGGTCAAGTTTTATTTTTTTTAATATTTATTTACCTTTGAGATATTATAAAAAATTAAATTATATTTTTGTCTTTTCTCATACAACCTCTTAAAATTATTTATGATGTAATTTAAGTGATACACATCCTTAAAATTATGTTGAATTCAAATAACGAGAGTCATTAATATAGTGTAAAAATATAAATATTTTTATAATTAAAATGAATAAAATAAATAAAAATATCAGAAAGTAATAAAAATGCATATTGAATAAAGCAAGATATCTCGATAATAATAAAAATTTGGCGATTGATGAGTTTTAGTAAAAAAAAATGAAAATAATAATAAAAAATGAATGATAGAATATAATACCAAATGCCCCCTTAACGTTTTTCCTTTATATTAATTTTTGAACCAACATGAATTTAACAATATTCTTTTATCTTAAAAAGCAGCTCTCATATCGTTCTAGTATATTTTTAAAAAATCAATAATTATTTTAGATATTGATTTTAAGGTTTAAACTAAGAAAATTACAAAAAGAAAAAAAAATCCTTAACTACCGGATCAAGTTCTTGGAATTGCTTGCTTTTAATAATATTTAAATTCGCTATTCAACCATCTTTTAAGATCAAGCACAAGCTTCGAAGATATTATCTTAGCATTATTTTTGACACATGATATGATAATGGAATTTACCATGATTAGAAGACAAACCCTCTTGAAATGACTGCCGAGAAAGGCTAGTTGGCAACCCAATTAACAAATCTTAGTTTATATGATGAAATAGTTGCGTGGTTTTATACCCGGTTTGGAAGCAATATAGCTTTTTTTAAAATATATTTATGTTGGAAAAATATTAAAATGATTTTGATGTATTAATATTAAAAATAAAAAAAATTATTTTAATATATTTTTAAATATAAAATAATTTTTAAAAACATCTAACAAAAAAGTATCAAACATGCGATTATCCCATGAAAAAATCATACTACCTTGTTCGACTCCATTTTGATTGCACCATGAATTACTTTTACATCAAAACCACTATGATTAAGTTTTACTCTTCAATAATGGAGATTTGCAGGTGTCTCTTCAGATGATCTGGCGTCGGGG
>Ga0307511_10008048_pt1 | contig 10567 bp, 15 predicted proteins | sample 13_EM_MG_FD_200266 | JGI IMG/M metagenome (GOLD analysis project Ga0307511, IMG submission 200266) | Populus trichocarpa ectomycorrhiza microbial communities from riparian zone in the Pacific Northwest, United States - 13_EM | ecosystem: Host-associated > Plants > Roots > Unclassified | place... | reverse complement strand
CAGCAGACATCTGAAACTTCTCGTTGTATCAGTCATTCCAAGGTCAATGATTCGGACAATTTAGAAGCCCCCATCAGCAAGACATCTTCTCCATCTACTGATGCTGCTCCCACTGCACCATCTGTCACTTCTGGTGTAATGCCTAATGGCAATTCTGACCCCTCTCAGCTCCAGTTTTACACCCCGCCAGTCTGTGATATCATAGAGCATGCCAAACAGATCTCCCATTGTGATATTGCCTCTGTCAATTCATTCCCACTGCGTGCGGACTTCAACTGCAAGGCCCCCGAATACATGAATGAAGCTATTGCCGAGCGCCGCTCTCGAGGCTTACCAATTCCTAAGGGTAGGTGCTAATTACTTACAGGAGCTAAAACTGATATACATAATGGTTCACAAAGGATGGTGGCCTCAATATACACCCAATATCACAAAACTGGTAAGTTTCGGAGTGAGAACATAATTATCATCTAATTTTTTGCAGCTCTGGGAAGATCTCGGGAATTGGCGCTCTGTGCTGAAGAAGAAAGCTCACACCTTTGTCCATGAATGCTACGAATGGGACCCTCAAAATCGTCGCCCTGTTAATGCTGAGATTGCAAGGAAACTTTTGGACCGTGGTAATTTCTTAAAGCATGGGGTGGATGTGGAGGTGAGTGGGAAGCTCATACGTGATTATGAACTAATATTGTTTCATAGGGTCATACAAACAATCTTGCGCACCCTGCACTATCCGGTCTCATTATTGATTTCTTCTATACAGGTACCAATGCCATTGCAAACATTTTCCCAGAGGTTTTCGAGAATGAAGTACCCCGCGCTGCAGTTGTGTTCGCTGCCACCGCTGTATATATATATTCAAACATATCTGCGCCATGCTGACTCAACATGTATAGATTAAAGTTGCCCTAGACAAGATGGTCGTGGAGGGCAAGGAGGTCACATTCAAACATGATGTTTATGTGGATGTCTATGTTGACATACTTAGTCTCATGGCAAAATGTGACACGGCGCCCATTCACTGTGCCAAGATGAAAGCACTTTGTGTGCAATGGGCAAAGATGGGCAGGTGCATTACTAGTTACCATACCTGGTTGTATTGTAATGCGAATATCTGTTTTTTTATATTTTTATTAGGAATGGCAGTGCAACAGGCACAACTACAGGCTTCAATGTCGATCTTGATTAAATGCGGTTGGATATTCTCATATCATTTCTGACCATCTACCATGTCCACATGTTATCCACATTTAGAATGTGAAATGTCCTAGTTTATTTGTCTGGAGTGAGCAAGTATGAATCTGGTCCAATCTGGAGTGGGCTGTAACACTCTGTCAAATTTTGAGTATGAATCTGGTCCAATCTGGAGTGGACTGTCACACTCTGTCTAATTTTGATTACTCCAGGACTTGAGGCAAACAAAGGGAATTCCTCCAGATTTTGATAGGACTGGGATGTGCTGGGATATACTGTACAGATCCCACCAGTTAGGTACCTTGTTGGGAGTGGCTGGGGTTCTGGGATGACTGGCCAGTGCTGGCCAGTGCTGTCAAGGGTAGGGCTGGTTTGCTGATGTTGCCTGAAGAGGCTGGCCTCCACACCCACTGCCATCAATGTTGCATTATAGCAGTCGAGGACCATCACGTTGATTTCGTTGAATTCGTCATTGGCGAAAGGCTCATGGGCGTACAGTTCTTCATCCCCAAGGGAGATGGCATCCTCCTCATACATTGTGATGCGCTCCTCAAGACAAGGGCGCTTCAACGAGGAGGGCCCGGCCTCAGGCTGGTCCAGGTTTGCACTAGCCATCAACACAACTTGGTTGAGGGTGCGGATGGTTTGGCAGGAGGGCTCTACCCCCAAGCGGTGTGCCAAATCGAAGGCCTTGATAGTATTGTCAAATGTGGGGGGGCCAAAGTTGGTTGCACTGGGGGTATGGGCCAGGGCGTGGGGGTTGATGGTCAGCTCAGGTCCATCCTCATAGTGGACATAAGTGGCGAAGGCGGCTTGTTGGGCATTTTTGCATCGAGCACAAGCCTTCTTGCCACCATGGCGAGTATGGCCTCCCTGTCCTTGGGCAGGAGTGTTTCCGCTCACACTGCCATTGGATGTGCCTTGCTGCTGCTGTTGGGCAAACTTGGGGTCAGCTGGCTTGCGCTTCACAGCGCTAAGCTTGTTGGCCTGTTGGCCCCTACCACCACTGCCATGAGAGGCACCTTTCTGCTCAAAAGAGAGCGCAGTGGCCTTGATGATCCTGTCTGGTTTGAGATTCTTGATCTTGCTCGGGGAGGTCTGGCTGAGAATCTGTGCTACAACCTCCATAGTTGGAGGGAGCTTACAGAGAATAATCATCGCCTGCATGGGGGCAGGGAACTTGAAGCCAGCATCTCGCAGGTAGGCAAAGTGGCTGAGCACTTTGGTTATCGTGGGAGCGGGATGGGAGCCAGCAGGGATGGTTGTCGAGAGGAGCCTGCTCAGCTCAGTGTAAGCGGAGCCGATGCTGGGGGTGCCAAAGTTCTCCTTTAGGTGGTCCCAGACTTCTTTGACCGTAGTAAGGTCAGCGACAGCGACCTGGATGGAGGGGGTGAGGCGCAAGGTGATGTTACCGAGTGCTTTCTCAGTGTTCTCATCCCAGATGTCAGTGTCATTAGCGGGACACACATTGGAGTAAACAAACCATTGGCCTTGTGCCTGAAGGTAGGCCTGCATTGTGGTGTGCCACTGCTGCCAGTTGGAGCCTGTGAACATGGGAACCATCTTGTTGAGAGCGCTGGACATGGTGATATTCTGTTGGGAGTCAATAGAGTCAGCAAGTGAATGTGACAACAGACAAGCAAGAAAAGAAGAAACACCTGAGTGCTAGTGAAAACACTTCTGTCAACAGCTAACTCATGCCAGCGTAAGTCATTGACGATGTTCACCATGGTTGGCACAAGTCGTTGTCGAACTTCACCTGTGGCTGTGCAGGGGCTCAACTAGGAGCTCACTGTCTTCCACAGCATCAAGCTAGCTAAAGCGACGCTACAGGGAGCTGGAGCACTGTCTGGTGCATTGCTGCACACAGTGCGCTCACAGGGCTCATAACCTGTTGAAGCAATACCTATGTATGTAGAGGAACTGCTACTCCAACTCACCTGTTGGGTGGAGTGCACAACCTGAGATGGTAGCAGTAGCTGGTTAAGAGCTGTTATATTATATAAGCGATGTCCACTGTTTATATACAACAAATAGTGTGACACATGACTGTGACATGTAACATCTACTCTCAAAAGGACTATTACTAAGTCTACACTAATATGGGTCACGGTCTTGTGTGCACTTCATTGATGGTTTATGCCAGGTGCACATGCAACTTCAACAGAAGTGACTGAAGTTGTACTTGCTTATGCCTCCAGGGTTCACATGGGGTATTGAGTTAGGGAGGTTTTCCAGGTAGAGGCAAAGGAGGTCCACTTTAGCTTTTGTTGAACTGTCCATAAGTGTAGCAGATGGTCTTTTTTTTCCCTTAGCTGAGCTTAGGGTTCCCAGATTTATGCATATGAGCCTAAAGACCCATTGAGTACTTTCCATACTAACCACCATGGAGGGGTCAAAGTGAAAGTGATCATTACAGCAGAAGTGAGACAAAAGATGTACTCATAACCACCATGTATCCTCATAGATAACCTTATAAACTACTGAAGCGAACCCGTCCTGGGTGCTGGGATGTCGACTTGAAGGATTACCGCCATTAAGACTGCAGAAATCGCTTGTTACCCGGTGCAACTAGTTTACCGCTTGTATCGCCTGGTGTGCGGCGAGGGGTTGGTAGTGTTCTACCGGAAGTTGGTCCAGTAAGGTCAGAAGTTACGCCGTCGGAAGTCGGATTATCAGGCCAATCATCATTGCTGCTTGATCGTCTTCTCTTTCGCGGGATGCTCTACGGGGTGTCGTTGGTGTCATTAGAACGCACCGTCAAAAGCGCACTTACATCTGCGCTGGACTGCGCGTTGACAACCAGACTGCCACTGCCTGGTGTGCCCCTAGACTGTGTGCTGAAACCCGGGGTGCTATTGCTTGCGGCTTCAATGCCTGCCATTGCAGCGTGATCTTGAATCTCGGGCGGCGGCACAAACGCATTCCCCAAAACTTCTGCAGCTCGTCTTGCGCGTTGAGGGACTCGTTTGTCTTTGTTTTGTATCCCCTTTGGGATCATCGTCCTTTCTCCAGTTCCACGGAAATTGATGTGCAGCCTTTCCTCATCTTCCACTGGTTCGTCACCGCCATTGCGTTTCATATACGCTTGTTTTTCTAAGACCTACGTTGGCAATGAATCCGCACACGGTCAACGAGGATAAGTAAACTAGCCGGCACATACCTTGGCAAGGAGCCTGAGGAGCCGGTCAATCTCTGTTGTGACGGCCGGGAATTTAGCATCGTTCTCGTTCTCGAGGTCATTCCATGCAAGTGGGCAACGCTCGAATACCTTCACTATGTTCTGTATTGTCATGGTGTCGGACTTGGCACTGAGGTGTTCTTTCAGCTGAGAGAGCATGACGTCGATAGGAAAAGATTCTTCCCCAGTGAGAGGTTGATGTACAACTTGGTCAACGAAGGTAAACTGGACTTTGCTTTTGGTGACGTAGGATGTCTTCACTATTCGGTGGAGCTTCTCGAGTAATAAGCAACGTAGGTACTGTGCCCCAGACCCTGGCATGAGGAGCCGAGGTCTATATTCTTCAATGATGCTCCACTCCAGGACTGCCGCGCCAGCAACATTTTGGAATTCACGATGCCTTGAGTTGATAGGCGTTGCTCGCCAACCCCACGATGTGCGATACACTAAATGGATCCCATCGATCTCGCGGTACGTATGACTGCTGAGTGGGACGGGATCTCGCGCCTTTACTGCATTTTGCATCGCCTTGAAGAGTTGATTGGCCTGGGAACGAAGGCGTGTGAGTTCAGTCCGTTTCGCATCGTTATCCGCAGTATTTCCTTGTTGTTTGCGGCGAAGGTTGGGGGGCGATTTGGGCGGTGCTTCTGGGGAGTCTCCGTTGGCTGTGGGCATTGGCGCCTCTCTAGATTTTTCAGGGAAAAGGAGGGCGAGCTCCTTCGTGTTTGATACTCTCTCGGTATGGGTGACATCGGCGAGTTTAATTTCCAGGTCTATGCACGCCCCATAACCTTGTAGAATGCATTCTAATAGCTGGGTACGATGGTGATATGGTCAATAACGATGACCGGTTGCGAGACTACGGGAGTGACTTACAGGCTCGTGGACAGGGGCATTGGCTTTGAGACGATCATGATTCCTAAGCGCATCAATGGCTGCTTGTGTATATGACGGAGCCGTTGTCGACTTGGTGAAAGCAATTGCATAGTCTACGAGCGGATCGAGCCATCGTGATACCTGATTTCATTAGCACTTTTGGTAGAAGATGAGCACGTGGCGTACCTCCTTAAGTGCCTCTGTGATGCGCCCCAAGTGTGATGTCAACGTGCGAAGGGGTGCTTGCGTTAGCACCGGAAGCCCGTAGAGTGGGCTGGTGGGATTTAACGATATGAATTTAAATTTGGGAGCGAAGCTATCTAGAAATGGATGAAATTCGGGGGAAACATCCTTTCGAATCTCGTCATGAGTTACGTGAGTGATGATTTCTTTGCATGCTTGTGTTACATATTCGTGGTATGCCTCACAATATCCTTCATCGGTCATACAGGCGAACGCATGTAGCACGTGTGTGGGCATGTGGGTCGTCCATGCGTTGTCGATGATATCAAGCAGGCTCTGCAAACAGATTAGGGGATACTGTGAAATCAATGGGTCGGCTTACCGTAGCTTGGAGTATCTGGCTAATGAGTGTACTGCCACTGCTTTGTGCTGCTTTGGAGAGTTCGTTGTACGTTGCTTGAATCTCTTCAGTCACCTTCTCCTGGTTTGTCGGGAAGAGGGCGAACAGTTCGTCGACTTTGTTATCACTCAGAGCGTAAGAACTTAGGCAGTAATCGAGTTTCTGTGCCATAACCGTTATGGCTGCACATATTAGCTAATAAAGAAGTCAGTGTGAGCATAATGGATACCGTGACCTTAATCATACCCCACCACAAGGCCCGCAAAGCTGGCCTTGGAGCCAGCGAACGTTCATTTCCGGCATCTCCATGAAATGCCCTCCATGTTGAACCAATTGTTCGACAGCATGAAAAGCAGAATTTGAATTGAAAATGGCGAGAAGTTTATTTGCTTTTTTGCGTGCAGCAGCGGCGGAACGCAGTTCCGCCATCCTGACCGCGCGCTTCTGGTCGTCCAATGTAGCCATGTACTGTATTTCCATTATCACTCGCTCTTCCTCCGTTTCCATATAGACGTGTTTGGTCTCGTTGCGGCTCAAGTGCTGTGCTAGTTTTAAATCACTCCTCTGAATGTATTCTGCAAACGAATTAGCTGTTGCAATGCGAGCGGACCAGGCGAGGTGGGTTACCTTCGTCATACACGGCAACCATCCATTGTCCTCCAGAACTCAGAATGCTCTGCAAGTTCTTGATTGCACAGAGAACATCTTTCTCGATCTTGTGCCTTTCCTCGTTTGAAATATCCTCTTCCGAAATGCCAGAGATATGGTCTTGTTGCCGGACAAGGTCGTTGTGTTGCCTCTTGATATTTTCTATGTAATCCTTAAGAGCTGCGACTCGGTGGCGCCCCCCTGCACATTTGATGGACATCCCTTGGCCACCGGGCAGTAATTTCAGTGCACACAGCCTCGAGAGATCGCCGGGGTCCAGCGAGAGTAAAGCTGAGTCGACGTGGCTCTTCGGAATGACGATCGGTATGACGGTTTTGAGGTCAAATCGATCGACACCGTCACTAGCAAAAGATTCCACCAGGCGTTGGACTTGCTTAGACTGCAGGGAGCGGGGGTTCCAAGTCCCAAATACAAGCTTCTCCGCATGTTCAACGAGGTCGAGGATGCCATACCCCAGCAACGCATTCTTCAGTTCTCCCTGGATGCGCCATCGCTCCTGAACCTTTGGGTCCAGGGCCTTAAAAATAGATAGGTCGGTTGAGTCCCGAATCCCACTTGGGGCTACCTGCTCAAGGATGCTTCTGAGTAATGCACCACGACCATAATGGTAACTTACTATACGTGGAGGGGCCTTTGGTGCTCTGGAAGGCATTGACAGTTGTTTTACAGCGGTATGCAAAGTTCGCAGAAAATGACGTCTGCATTCGTTGGCAGGTCTCTTAGGGAAGGTCAACAATTCGATAGTTTAGCCCTCCGCGATCTCCGCATTTGACATTCCCAACGTGGAATCAAGCACGTGATCACGCGTTCAGACGCGTTGATCCAATCAATTATTAGTGGTACTCAGAGTGGTTCTGGAACCGCTCTGGAGGTGCTCTGGACGCACTCTGGCAGCACTCTGAAGTTGGCTCTGTGGACAGGCCTGCTTTTAGTTCCGACGTGCCGAATGGTACGGCACCCAGTCGGACTCAGAATTCATTAGTACATGTTGTATCCAAAAATCAAATAGCTAAGTCTTTAGATCTATGCCTCATAAATCTCCACCTAAGGCAGCAGTTTTCGGTACCAATAAGGGTCTCTTAGATATAGTTTTTGTGACATAAACAATATATCTAATAGACCCACTATCTGCATTGGCATTTCCTGGCCTGTGCTAAGAATAGCATGGCAAATCATGTTGGGAACCCATACCATTTTTGGCATACTTACTTTCCACCCTTGTTCCGCCCTCACCCTCGGCCCACCCTTCCTTCACCTCCAGCCTTCTGTCTCGAGAACATCTCGCCTCTCCCCAACCCTCGTCCTTCCATCTGGAGAGCTTGTCGATGATGCTCTTGGGGAGGATCATCGGCCAGCATCGGCATTGGTCAGATTCGTCCTACATCTCACACTGTGTGTATTTTTTTCCTTCATATTTTATCATGCATCCCCATCCTGGATCCCGTCGTGCATTACCCAGCACAACTGTGGGCATGGGCGAGCACTTTTCAACTCCAAAGAAACGGAGGAACAAAAAGAAAACCCAAACTCATGTTATTCTTCCAGGTCAAAGTGCAAAGCGGCAACGTCTCCTTCAACACTTAAATGACCTTTTGAACGATAAGTCTTGTGAACCTCCATCGTCACCTTCCAGTGCTCCTCCCCCAGAAGATGGTATCATAGAACCATCATCGCCCATAGATGACACTCCTTTCGAACAACTCGCCGATGAACCATCCCACGAAGACGTTGACTTTTCAGTACCAGGTAGTATTGCTGTTGATCGGCTATATGAGAACTGGTCAATGGTTATTCCTACCGTCATTGAGTCGTATCTACACTATCTGACAGATACAATCGGCAAACCACTCTCAACGCACGACACGTTACTCCATTGTTGTTGAGGAGATTGTGAACTGAAGTGTTCTTCTCTGCTTTGTTTATACTTTGACCGTGCATCATTAACTCCTGTTTCTGTGCAAACACTAATATCTTTACAGGGTTTGCTTCAGTCACTGTCCTAAGCTGCAAGTGTTCATCACTTCCCCAACTTCTCTTACGTTCCAGCCTTTTTCCCACTTCCCCCTCCCAACCATGCATCACCGTCTCTGTCGATTTACTTGGATTCTATCGTGCCCTATTTCAACGTTCTTGTGATTCTATCAACATGCTTGCCTCTGTGCTGAAATCCCATTATGAGTGCTGAGGCTTCCAGATGACCACCCGAGAGGTATGCAGCTTTCTATTCATTTCTTACTTTAACTTACAAGTATGGGACACAGGGTGGAGTTGTTCAAGAACCGTTTCGTTGCAGCATTAGCCATGCAGTACAGTGGTATGATGTTTTGGAAGTGCATATTGAGCGTCATGTCGAAAGCATAGTTGAAAGTTGTCGCCAAACTGTGGTGAAATACTTTGATGGCGCGCAATCTGGTCAACAACCACTGCCGACTCTGATCTCGCCATCTTCTCAATGCCCGGACTCATCATTGTGTGACTCATGCGCACCAGTTCTTATCCAAAGATGCCCAGCCTGCTTTTCAGGCAACACGTTTGGGCAGCCATTGAGCGGAGGTGGTGATATTCATGTCGCTACTGATGGGAACTTTCACCATCGTCATCGACGCTTGGCAGGTACCTGTCCTCCATTTTACGATCCTGTGTATTTCATCCCCAAAGCTCAAGTGGATGAAGTCGGACGGTGGATTGAACGAGCGTGTAAGCAGCCACTGAAGCAGCGGCACACTACAGTTCCTGATGAAGCAATTGACCAATGTGAAGTGTTGTATGAAGCAGCAGACGGTAATAAAGAGAAGGCCTCCATGGAATGTTTCGATGACACCGGCATTATGGTGCTGATCTGCCATCACAACATCCCTCTGTTCTTTGTGAACATCGACACACCTGGGGAACAACAAAAATATAGTGTTGCCCTCCTTGAACACCTCTTCTCCTACCTGCCATCTACGGCCACCGTAGTTGCTTTATATGATGTTGGTTGCATTCTCGCTCGCTCTTTAGACAAGGTAAGTCAAGTCATTCCTTTCATACTGATACTGATCTCCTTAAGTACAACATTCTTGATGATGATATTGTTTCTCACATCTGTTTTGTGACAACCGCCATGCATGCTTATGGCCACGAATGGGCCTGCCAACTTATTTACAACCCACGCATCATTCAAGGAGTTGGTCTTTCGGATGGAGAGGGAATGGAACGGCTTTGGTCACACTTTATCAAACTCATTGGCATAGAACGAGCTTCTTCGGTGAGCTATAATTATAGTATTAGGTCACACTGAACTACTCAGCGGCAGATCTGGCTAATTGATCACCAAGCCTCTGCAATAGGACTCGAAATGCAAAGTGATCTTGGGGATTGGATTCAACACCACCTAAAGAAAGGAATAGCTGAACAAGGTACTGAAGCGCAACGCATCCTTGGTGCTTGTGGAGTCGATATCCCCGAGTTGTGGAACCAGTGGTCTGATCAATGCACTGCCCAGCTTTCTGTATGCACTTGTAAGCCTTTGCATAATAATGGTATTTGGATTCTGCTCCTTATTCCCCATTTTTAGATGCGCCAGCTCGGCTGAAAAAGGAGTTGGACACTGTTCTTCTGCTGCAGGCAGACTTAGAGGCCTCTGACAAAGCGCTGCAAGTTGCACGGATGATAATTGTGAAGGATGCAAAACAGGACACTCTTCAGGCTCTCGAGAGTCTGGAGTGCAGCCATGACTGGCTTCTGAATAAGGTGGATGCCCTGTTTGCCTCCCTCAATATTCACGACAGATTTCCAGCACTGCATGGCATTAGCTTAGAGTTCATTCACACCCTCCTTTTGGCGTGGGATCTGAAGATCAACATTCAGAAGCGGGCGATTGGGAGCTTTTTTGAATGGGACAAGCTTGATCGCGCAGTAGGGGGCAAGCAGAAAGCCTTGGGTAAGTGACATTGCCTGCAATTCCTCGCTGTTACATTCACTAAATCATTCTAGGCACAAAGCTCCATCAGCAGACTCACAAAGCAATTACAAAGCGCCAGCCTGCCCTGATATCCTCCATCCGTAAATTTAATACATACTGT
>Ga0307511_10008047_pt1 | contig 10570 bp, 11 predicted proteins | sample 13_EM_MG_FD_200266 | JGI IMG/M metagenome (GOLD analysis project Ga0307511, IMG submission 200266) | Populus trichocarpa ectomycorrhiza microbial communities from riparian zone in the Pacific Northwest, United States - 13_EM | ecosystem: Host-associated > Plants > Roots > Unclassified | place... | reverse complement strand
CCTGGTACTGAGTCCACCGGTGTTATACATCACGTGCAATGTATATTGAGCCCCACAAGTCCTTTGAGGCCACAATTCCGTCACATCAATTGCTAGTCCATACATACTCCAATTCCTACCTTCTACCTTTCCCCACCTCATATAGAAATGCTCACCCTAGGCAGCACTTGCAGATGACTTCTATGTATACACTAAAACTCTGGTTTTAATTTGAGCCTATTTGCATTATAATTCGATTTTTTAACAATTAAATACATGCATCCCGGAAGTGCGCCGGATCTCGGTAATGCGCCGGATCCCCGTCAAATACGTTACCGATATCCCTTCCCGCTCCAAGTCTCCACCACGTTGAGAATCAAACGCAAATACTCAACTAGAAATTCCGACTATTCACGAACATGACCTGCATCTTTTGGAAAACCCCCGGGTGATGGAAAATCAGCAACCTCTTGCGGGGCTTCCGGAAGAGATCTCCTCCATGACCGAGGCAATGGATAGGGTACAGCAATCATTATCTAGGTACCGGAAGTTCTGCTGGGTAGTTTCCGATGAAGGAAAGCTGGACGACTTGTTGCGAACATTAACAAGCCTCAACGATGGACTATTTCAGGTACTACCAACATCAGCCAAATCACAAGTGTTAACACTGGAATTCTCATTCGATATTCCGTTTGGTCCAAACATCCGCAAATCTTCCAAGTTTGTAGGGAGAGAATACCTGCTTGAGGGCTTGAAGCAGGACGTGGAAGGCAAACAGGCTCAAAATACCATTGTACTCTATGGGACCGGAGGGATGGGAAAGACGCAGCTTGCATTAGAGTATATCCATCAACATTATAAAGACCACTCATCGGTCTTTTGGATTAATCCTGCAAGTAACCAGACTACAATACTTGGGTTCACTCAGATAATGCAGCGGCTTATCTTGCAAGCATCATGGAAGGTCTCAGACGATTATTCACATATTGGTCGGCTGTTGGGTATGGCCGGTAAATTGGATTCCAACGGATCCTTTGCGGCTACCCAACCATCAGAGGCACAATATGTTGTGGATGCTGTTAAGCAATGGTTTTCATTGCCGGAAAATACGAATTGGCTTATTGTGTTTGATAACCTTGACGATCCGGACTTGGTTGACATAGAGGAATATATTCCGGTATGTAGTCATGGGACAGTGGTCATTACAATCAGGCGGCGTGATCTACAGCAAGGTCGGAGGGGGTTCAAAGTGAACCAGATACAGCCCACGGAGGCCATACAGCTGCTACTTACAGCCTGTGCGATACCTAAGTTCGAGGATCTGGTTAGTCATTTCCGCTCAAAACTCATTTTGTAGCATTGTTTTTTCCACAAGTATTCTATTCTATGAAGTCTTTATTATTGCGTAATTGGATTGATTATTTTTTTAGAAGCGGCAGCCCGCCTAAGGCGATGCCTGGTAATAGAGTGATTATGACTAGAAGGTGGGGGATATACCTATAGCCTCTGTAGATATGCGCGCTGTCACTAAGTAGCCTTCTTAGCACTCGTCCTCCCCTAATGATTTATCAAGTTTTGGGGATATGTGTGCAATAAGTGTTGAGGTTTAAACTAATGGTATGCATAGACTATACTTAACTTTCCCGAGAATTGTTGACTTTAAACCGTTACTGTAGCAGATGAAGCTCCACGATATTGCTCATCTATTTATGTATGTAATATTTTTACTGATTTCGATTTTAGGTATCAACCCCCAGCTCACTGAAAAACCTAACATAATAACACACCCGGCCATCAGCTCACTGCCATTGCTTGCTGCCCGAATGTTTCGCTGCCAATATACAGTTCTCTAGAAAATCTCCCAAAATATTCCAAATAACCCCTCTACTTCTAGATCTTTTGTGACTAGCACTGCTAGCAGACAGTAGGAATTAGTCGAGAGATGTTGGGACGCAGTGAAGTTTTTCTTCCAGTTCATCTATCGGGAAATCAGCGGAAGGAACAGATGATGTTCGCTTTCATTCTTCTACTCCTCAGACGTTCATATTCTTAGGCATTATTTTTTCCTATTTCTCAGACCCTCACATTCTTACGCATTGTTTTTTCAGACGTTCACCCTCATGCATTGTTTTTACTATACATAGACGCCCTAATTAACCGGGGTGGCGCCTGAAACCAGTGGGTTTCCACTGGCTCATCATGGCCCGAGTACTGAGTATATAAAAAGCAAAAGAAAAAAAGACAGCAGGAATCCCAAAGTTGAATCCAATTAAGAACTTGAGATAGTTATAGACATCATCACTTGACAGGAAATAGTGCTGCACGCCCCCTGCAGATTCAGTCAACCTATACCACGCGAGAGCCCCCTAAAGTCGTCAGATGTGCTGCCGCTAACGTGCGTTGTGGTTGAATTTGATTCTCTCATCAGTCTCTGAGCGTAAACTCAAAGGCACAGGGGGTGGGCGATGTAGTCGAAGTCTGTGTAGAGTGAATAGTACCACAGTCTCAGTAATCTCAGCAGTAGAAGTGTTTCTGTTGTAGAGTTCGACGGCTTCAGCGATCTCCAGGGGGTGGTGGTAGAATTTTCAGGGAAAGGGAATCCTCCGCCTGAGCAACCGACCAGGGAGAGGAGGGCGGTCTAATACCCTGTTAGAATAATGGTGATTACCTCCCGGCTCAGTAATAATAGCTGTTGTTTCAAAGAGCCGCTCTTATGCAGTGATAACATTAAAAAGTAGGTAAAGTCGCTTGCCTCTTCCACTTCCTGTCTAGCTCAATACATATAAATGCATGAGCCTATGCCTGCATCTTCGTCTGGACCACCTTGTGCGTCCACTATTCCCCCAAAGTTGCCATGGATTATTAAGTCTGCTTTAAGCGCAAGTACGGACTTCAAGAGAGTGACTGGTTGTTGTGAATGTCGGAGTTTGGGAGTCCAGATCAATCAACGGGGGTAGATATTATTATAAGTCCATCCCTGAGTAGTTCTGTCCGTATTCAGATTATCTGTCATCAGGTGTTAATAAGTGTGTAGTCGTCGTTGCGGGGTTGATCTCATTCGGAGTCTGCCCCTATGCACTAGAGTGGATACCACTCCACTATGGTCACGATGATGTATTAGAGCAGCAGACGGGCTGCCGGAAATTCTAGAATATGGATCGGTATTGCTGAATGTTCGGACATGGATGCTAAAAAATACAAATAACATATCGATATTCCTGTATGACAACAGAGGGACAGCCGTGTTCACCCCGCTTGGAGATATCTCCTCACCTGCTTGAATCCAGGAGTTCTTCATTTCCATCACGAACACTGTCCACTGTGCTTGTGACTAACCGCGTGTTTGCATCAACGTACGAGAATGATATGGTACCGCGGAAGCTCTGTAGTATTGTAAGTTATCGCTCCCTTTGGGCTTGGATGGCCGCTTCCGCATCTCATCGTAATGGCGTGGATGTTTGATGTCGGCCCCATCCACAACACGCACCTTGCCACCTCCACCTCCGCCCCCTGCTCCAAATCTATCTAAACATTATCCCCCTCCCCGCCATACCCGCCTCCCTGTCATACTCCCTCCCCAGCATACCACTCTCCCATCATACCTCCCCCTGCACTTCACCCAGAACCCCCCGCAACCTCTACCCCAAGCAGCATCTTGACCAACCCGGGTCCAACTAATTTCAACTAAACCCCGCTACCGACCCCGGAGGCGGCAGAGGCGAAGGAGGAAGAGCCGGAGGAGGAAGAGCCGGAGGGTTTATCGTTCACTTTTTGGGGGCGGGTAAGGGAGTGCGCAGGTGTGAGGTTCGGATATCGGTGTGCGGGGTATAGTCGGCTATGTGACGGAGGCGGGAGAGCCAGATCGAGGAGGAAGGCAGTTCTGTTATTAACACTGGTACGCATGACCTGCACCTGATAATTTCCTCCAAGGAGACTAATGAATGCCCCCGCGATACGAGACTGAATACGTGTATCTGAGAGAATATGTGGAGTCGGGGACTGTGCTTTGCTTACGTAACAAGTACCGAGCTGCGGTGGTCATGTGTGGAGGCAGGGAGATTCGCATGATGGCGACGTGGGCGGAGAAATAGGTAGTCTGGTTGGCACTCTTAGAACCTCTGTGCTGAGAGCTGAAGGGAGCACAGAACTTAGTTATTTCCGCCTTAAAATTCATTTTGTAACATCATTTTTCACACGTATGCAGTCTTATCGGGTTGTTTTCTTGTTTCGTAACTTCCAGCTAATGGAAGGGATACATCATATAGGTTTCTACATGGTGGATAGATGCTGTCATTAGGTTTCCAAGCAATTAACAATGTTACTCATGTTATTTATACAACCTTTGCGGATATGCGTGCCATTCGGGTTGATTTACACTAATGTCAGACAGTGCCATAGTCTAGTAATTCCGGGTGAAGCAATATTTCCCCAGTTGGGGTTCGAGGACTTCGGCGATCTCTGTAAGAATTACAAAGTTATGAACGTAGGGAGGAACCGTGGGAATATTGGCGTTCTGATTGCTATAGCCTTCGTTGCAGTGGAAGAACTACTCCGATGATCTTTGGAAGAAATCCACTGCTTATATGCTCCTCCTGTTGTTATTTTGCCCCACCTTCGGACACTATTGCCCACTTTTATGCTAGTCTCCCTATTTACCCACCCGGGTCGGGTAATGCCTGTCACGTGAGCGAGAGTAATTTTCTAACCACCTCCAGTAGGATTTCCAGGGGACAGGGAACCCTCCGCCTGAGCACCCGGTGCTCTATTAGTACAATATAGTTATAACCCCCCCCCCAGCTCATCACGAGCAGCTGATATATAACAGAGCCACTCCTATACAAAACCATCAAGATTTCAAGCAAAAGTAATACCGCTTGCCATTTCTACCCCCTCCCAGCCCGCCTCAATGCATATGAAGTGAGAAAAAATGTCACCAACTTCAGCTTACAGGCAAAGAAGCATCATCTTAGTACAGAACTACCTAGATCACCTTCTAAGCAAACCACAAAAATATGCGAGCCCCATGTTGTAATAATACAAGGTTACGAGCGGAGGTATCTTGGAGAGAGAGAAATGTAGATATATTTGCGCGGGCTATGTAGAGATCGCTATAGTATGAATGCTATGGTTCTACTGCCTTGTTCTTGTTCAACAGGAAAACCCTCCTCTTTTATCCTTAATCACTGGAATTCCAATTGCCTCCATTTGGACGTTCTGTCTCATATCCCAATTGCCTCCATCGGTCGTCCTGCATATCTCGTGATCCGTCGCACGTGAGAGTAGATTCCAACACATGTACCTATACTGCGAGACAATGAATATCCCTAGGCTATGGATACCCCGACCAGAGTTGTTCCAAGGCCGTGGATATCCTGATATCATGCTGTGTGTTGGTGGGGTTTTGCGTATTGTTGAGAAGATGGGTAGTCCAGGGTAAACCCCCCGCCGCCCCCCCTTTGCAGCTTAGGTCCGCTTCAGACGGAGGTAAAAGATTGTTGTTACTCTCGGAGTTTGGCACTTAGACTAATCAATGGGGTAGGTAGTATAAGTCTACCCAATGACTTGCTCTGTCCCCATGCAGATCATCTGCCATCATGTGTTATGAACTTGCGGATGTGTAATCGTCATTTCGAGGTTGGTTTCATCCGGACTCTACCCTATGCTCGAGAGTAGATCCACGATTGCACTAGGGTCACCTGTAAGAAATGAGTATTCTTCACTATGAGAGTCAAACCCGTTGGCTGAGCGAAGAGATGATATTTTCAATAATTATGATGAAGCTAACTAAGGGGCAAAGGACCCGACATATACGGGACAAAATAGTATCTAGTGATATCCCAGCATTGACCGATCAATTCCATCTTTCCTCACCCACGATATTCCTTTGATCCATTCTCCCTCACTACCGACCCAATTTCCCATTATCGGCTGCATGATCATCCTATCCTAACGCTACGAAGATCCATCGCAGCAGCAGCCGGGCTTGTCGGGAATCCTGGAATGTGGATCGGTATTGCTGAATATTCGGACATGGATGCTAAAAACCACAAATCACCTATCGATACTCCTTTAATATGTATAACAGCAGTATCTGAATGACAGTCGTGTTCACCCCCTCTTGGAGACATCTCCTCACCTCGGCAGTTCTTGATTTCCGTCACGAACACTGTCCACTCCTCCTTTATGGTGCTTGTGACTGACCGTTTGTTTGTACAATAGTTGATGTGGTACTGCGGAAGATCTGTAGCATTGTAGGTTATAGCTCTCTGTGAGCTTGGTGGTAATGGCGTGGATGGTGTTTGATGTCCACCCCATCCCCAACACGCACTTTACGACCTTCAGCTCCGCCTCCTTCCAAAATCATCCAAACATTCACCCTCGTTCCCGCCATACCTCCCCCCCCCTATAACCCCAAGCAACGCCTTGATCAACACGAATTGCAATTAAACCCCACTACCGACCTCCTCAGCCCAGATCTATCACGATTCTTAAAATGCAGATGCCGTGGGGCGAGGTGCGTGGAGAAAGAGGGGGCGGGGGAGGCGGAGGGTGTATCCTGCGTGTTTCGGGAGCAGGTGAGGGGGGGTGCAGGCTGATGAAGTATGGAGAGGCATATTGCCTGGAGCTGGTACACTAGGCATTGCTTTGGCGAGGCCGTAGGAGGAATAGAACTGAGGTTCGGCATATGGATGTGCGGGCAAAGCCTGATTGGGGCTATGCGCGAAGGTTGGCAGTCCTGTTATAAACACTAATACGCGTGGTTTGGGCTTTGATAATTTTCTCCAGCGTAGCGAACGAATGCCAGCGCATAATGCATCTGAGAAAAAAACGATTCGCTCATTTAGCTTACGTAACAAGCACCGAACTGCCAATAAACAAATCACCCAACCCCTACGAGAGCTTGTCCAACCAGACTACCCAACCCCGGCGGCTCGAAGCGACTCATTAGGTAGCTAAATATAACGCAGGCAACGATCGTCACGACGTCATACCCGTGTGGGGGCATATCCGTACCGGTAGTGTATGGTCTACCTCTTGGCGAATGCAGGGTGCTGAAGACTGGGTGCGGCGAACACGCAAATTGGCCAAATGCAACCCGTACGTAGATGTATCTCTTTTGCTAGCCTAGCCGAGTACGTAGTCAGGTTGGCACGCCAGGTACGCTGTTAAAATTGTTGAACTGACGGGTCTCAGGTTGCCTACTCTACCAGCAAGTGGGTATTCTCCTCTCTTTATTCAAGCCTGCGCCCTTCTAAATGGAAAAGGGTGGTGTCAAGAAATTTCATTAAGCTGTACTTCATTTAGTATAAGGGTATTCTGCGTGAGTTTAATTACGCGACGACAATTATACAGTCCGGATTACCGGTACATAAACGCAGAGAAGAAAATCAGCAAAGAGACAGCACAAGGAACTTGGCGATAGCGCTCATTGGCCGACTCCGGGATTAACAGTTAATTGCCCGGCGACTCGTACTAGCCGCTAGACATTTTCATTAAATTCCGGGGCGGGCACCCAGCTCATTCAGCCGCAGCCTCTCCTCTCCGCTACAGCGTGGTTCCCAAGTAAACTTATATCGCGAATTCCAATAATTAATTCTCATCCATCACCTACACTATATCAGTGAAATATACGCATTAAAGGTTTAAACCATATCTTACTACTTCACTCATTAGCGGAGGTTCTAACATTAAATTCTGGATCAGACCCACCATGGAGCCAGTTGGCCTCGCTATCGGAGTTGCCGGCCTGACGGGGCAGTTGGCTAAGGCCGTGATGGACTGCTACAAGATCTTCGATGATATGAGCGATGTTGGCACCACATATGACTCCATCTTGCATAGGCTCCGCACGGAGGGCCTCCGGCTTAAGCGATGGGAGGATGCTTGGGGACTCGTAGAAGACGCTATGCAGGGACGGCTTGACCCTGGAGACTACCGGTATCGATATGCTACAGCGACTTTGGCAAGAATAGTTGCGGCATTTGCGAGTGTGGACAAGTTGCAAGCGAAATATGGACTTGTTCTAAAGAAAGCAGGTGGAACCGGTACTGATAAAGGTACGGGTAAGAGCTCACCAACTTTGGAAGCGGGAGAGTCGAAACCACGATGGCGCAACCGGCTATCGGTATCTCTTCCATTTAGATCCCGCTCCAAGTCTCCGCTTCGAAACACAACTACTCAACTGGTAATTCCTACCATAGACGACAACGATATGCATCTTTTAGAAAACCCCAATGTGTTGGGAAATCAACAACTTCTTCCGGGGCTTCCGGAAGAGATCTCCTCCATGGCCGGGGCGGTGAACAGAGTACAGCAATCTTTAACTATGTACCGGAAGTTCCGCTGGGTAGTTGGGGACAAGGCAAAGCTCGATGACTTGTTGCGCACATTAACAAGCCTCAACGATGGACTGTTTCAGGTGCTTCCAGCATCAGCCAAGTCACAAGCTCCGACACTTAAACTCTCATTCGATATTCCGTTTGCTCCAAACATCCGAAATTCTCCCAAGTTTGTCGGGAGAGAATACCTGCTTGAAAATTTGAACCAGGAGGTAGAAGATGGCAAAGAAACGCAAAATACCATTGTACTCTATGGGGCCGGGGGGATGGGAAAAACCCAGCTTGCGTTACAATATATCCATCAGCATTATACGGACTACTCATCGGTCTTTTGGGTCAATGCTGCTAATGACGAGACTACAATACTTGGCTTCACCCAGATAATGCAGCGGCTTATCAAGCATCATGCAGAGCTCTCAGACAATTATAATTACTCACATATAGGGAAACTGCTGGGTATGCCTGGTAAGCTGGATTCCAACGGATCCTTTGTGGTTACCCAACCATCAGAGGCACAATATGTTGTGGATGCTGTTAAGCAATGGTTTGCATTGCCGGAAAACACGAATTGGCTTATTGTGTTTGATAACCTTGACGACCCGGACTTGGTTGACATTGAGGAATATATTCCGGTATGCAATCATGGGACAGTGATCATTACAAGCAGGCGGCGTGATCTACAGCAAGGTCGAAGTGGGTTTGAAGTGAGCCAAATGCAGCCCATGGAGGGCATACAGCTACTACTTACTGCATGTGCAATGCCTAAGTTCGAGGATCTGGTACATAGCGGTAAGTGATATTATGTTTTGGTTAAAAAGTCATTACTCGTATGCGCCTCAATCAGGGGGCCATAATGAGCCACCCGAAATCCCTGATTAATAGCTCTACATTATAAGACAGCATCTAAGCTAACAATGCGCAATCAGAGCAAACCGCTGCAAGTACGATGGCACAGGAGTTGGGATACCTGCCACTTGCTTTAGATCAAGCTGGAGCATATGTTCATATGGCTCAGTATTCGTTAGCTCGATATCTAGAAGAGTATCAAACGAACGCAAGAAATCTTCTAAGCAAAGGGTGGAAAAGAGGAAAGCAGGAGAGATCGGTGTTTGCCACATGGGAGATATCATTCAATGCAATTCAGGAAAAGAGTCCTAATGCAGCAAAGCTACTGTTGGTCTGCGGGTTTCTCAACAATGATGACATCTGTGAAGAATTGCTAAAGCGTGGGATGGAGCTTGAACCATATGGTATGAACTTTTATTTTAATTTATGATTTCTTAATATCTATTTATATTTTATATTTTCTAAAGAATCGAAACACATGGTATTAACTAGTCTGGTTGGCACAAGCCCCTCGGAAGAGGGGTATTAACATCGATTTTATTTTATGTATAATTATTTTAATGGTATAAGCTTATTGGGGATAATTTTGATGGCCTCGCTAATGTATTGATAATTGATTCGAATAGATCTGGAGGAATCAATCAGGACATTATTGTCATACTCGCTAGCAAAGCGAAGCAGCAGCTGTGATAGCTTCAGTATCCATTCTTTAGTACATTCATGGGCCAAGCTCCGCCTACATTCTGACCCACAAAAGGAAACAGAGGTAGCAAGGGCGGCATTCGAATTAGTTGCATCCGGAGTTGACATTCCTGAGGGCAGAATGCGTACGGTTGACTGGATATTTGAGCAGCGAGTTATGCCTCATATCGACAAGATAACAGAACATATGTCAATGTACGTCGGGGAAAGTGACATACAGAATGGATCACGGAATTTAGGTGATGTGTACAGCAGGCATGGACGGCAGAATAAGGCATTGGAATGGTATATGCGGGCATTGACTAGGTATGAGCAGGCGTTGGGAGTGGACCACCCGAGAACTCTCAGCACAGTCCATCGAATGGCATTGGTATTTGACAAGCAAGGACAGTATGAGAAAGCTCTGGAGTGGTATGGGCGTGTATTGGCTGGCGAGGAGAAGGCATTGGGAGCGGACCACCCGAGCACCCTCGCTACTGTCCATGGTATGGCAGCGGTATTCTACAGGCAAGGACAGTATGACAAAGCGCTGGAGTTGTATGGTCGAGTATTGGCTGGCAGGGAGAAGGCATTGGGAGCGGACCACCCGAGCACCCTTACTACTGTCCATGGTATGGCATCGGTATTCAACAGCCAAGGGCAGTATGACAAAGCGCTGGAGTTGTACGGTCGAGTATTGGCTGGCTACGAGAAGGCATTGGGAG
>Ga0307511_10008046_pt1 | contig 10570 bp, 10 predicted proteins | sample 13_EM_MG_FD_200266 | JGI IMG/M metagenome (GOLD analysis project Ga0307511, IMG submission 200266) | Populus trichocarpa ectomycorrhiza microbial communities from riparian zone in the Pacific Northwest, United States - 13_EM | ecosystem: Host-associated > Plants > Roots > Unclassified | place... | reverse complement strand
CATCGACGGCATCCGCCACCCCCACAACATCTCGGCCAGCAACGAGCCGAGACTTCCGCGACACCTGCGATCCCATGCCTGACCAGCGGAATCCGCACACGGGGTTCGGAAAGAGAACGACCTCTAACACAACGAGCCGAGTTGTCGGTGGGTGATGAGGCAGCAGGCGAGTTTGAGGAACGCTTCGTGGATGTCGGCTCTGCGTTCCCATCGGATCCGCAGACGTCGGAAGCCGTGGAGCCAGGCGAAGGTCCGCTCGACCACCCACCGGTAGGTGCCCAGTCCGGTGCCGTGTCGGGTGCCGCGTCTGGCGATGGCGGGCACGATGCCGCGATCGCGGACCTGGTCGCGGTAGATGTCGTGGTCGTAGCCGCGGTCGGCGAAGAGCGAGTCGGGCTTGCGGCGAGGCCGGCCAACTCGGCCGCGGACGGGCGGGATTGCGTCGAGCAGCGGGATCAGCTGGGTGACGTCGTTGCGGTTGCCGCCGGTCAGCAGGACCGCGAGCGGCGTGCCGTGCCCGTCGGTGATCACGTGATGCTTCGAGCCCGCCCGGCCCCGGTCGACCGGCGACGGCCCCGTGTGCTGCCCCCTTTTAGCGCCCGGACGTGGGAGGAGTCGACCACGCAGCGGGACCAGTCCAGCCGCGAGGCCGCGTTCAACTCGGCCAGCAGGACCTCGTGCAGCCTCTGCCACACGCCGGCCTCGTTCCAGTCCCGCAGCCGGCGCCAGCACGTCATACCCGACCCGAAGCCCAACTCTTGCGGCAGGTACTCCCACTGGATTCCGGTGTGCAGCACGTACAGGATCCCGCACAGCACCTCGCGGTCCGGCAATGCCTTGCGGCCGGGATACCGGAACCTGCGCTCACGCTGCGGCAGCAACGGCTCCAGACGGTCCCACAACTCATCCGACACGATCCACGGCGAAGTCCCCACACCAGACCGAACGCTCAACTCCCGCACCAGTCACGGCAGCCAGGACCAATCCACCTCATTGTGTTAGCCCTTGTTAGGCTGATGTGTAGGTTTTCACTTTCGGTGTCATGTGCCGACGTTGCGACCTGGACGTTCCCCCTCAGTCTCACGACATGTCGGCAGGCGGCTGCCTCAGTGCGGTGTCATTTCCTCGGGCTGTCCAGCCGCCTCCATCACTGTCCAGGGCGTCACGAACCTGCATCGGCAGCCATCCGTTCCACTACTCACGTGCCTCTGTCTCGCCGCCCATGGCATCTCCTCGCGGGGCGACACAAGCGGGCTCGATAGGGATTCGGTCCGCGTTGCCTGGTCGGTGTTCGACGGCGTGAGGGGCACGTTGCGGGGACCGGACGAACGCCCGTCCGGTCCCCGCAACGTCAGCCTCGGCGCTCGCAGTTGAGCAGCTCGCCGGTGTTGTCCCCGCCGACGAGGGTGGAGGAGTGGAACTCGGGCGGTAGGCCGCCGCTGTCGAGCACGTCGGCGTTCGCGTGGGTGTCGGTACCGCAACCGACCCTGGCGTAGCCGGGGCAGCCCGCGCCTCCGTTGTCGTTGTTGGACTCGGCGCCACCGGCGACTCCGCCGAGGTCGGTGATGGTCTCCTTGCACGAACCGTCGTTGACAGTGTCCGAGTTGGGTGCGCATCGATCCGGAGGGTGCGACCAGATAATTTCTGCTGCGCACCTAAGATCCATATGTCACCATATATCTGGGGGTGGCGAAATGACTGGCCAATCAGAACGTGACGAGCGATCCTCCTGCGACGCCGCAAAGGCATATTCGAACCTTGTATCGAACGAGAGTGCCGCCGTCATCGCCGAGAGGATGGCTAACGCTACACACTCCTCCTCCTGTCTCGACTTGAATGATCTCCTTGAAGAAGTGGGTACGTCGGATCCGTCAGACACCCATGTGAACATCCTCTTGGCCGAGGTGGAGCGAAAACTATTAGGATGCATTGACGAGGTAGAGTTCCAAGGTGTAATCGAGGGTTATGGGCCGATTGTGGTCGGAGTTTTGAACCAGTCCTCCATTATCTGTGAAGCGCTGACCTATGACGACGGGTCATCGCTCATTCGAGTTCCTAACGACTTCTTGAGCATGATTCGCGAAATGTGTCGGCCCAGCATCTTCCTGTTCGCTGAGTTGGACGAGCCGCCGCGGATCTCGCGACGTGGATGGCGGCGCAGGAAGACGGGTCACGGGCTCTACCCGGTAGCCGCAGCTATGTTCGTGGAGTGGTCAGAGAGGTGTCGACGGTTCGACGAACCGGGAATGCCAACACCAGACTATTTGGTGTGGCCTTTCTCTGTAGAGGAAAATTCCCGGAATGCTGTATCAATGGTGCAGGCCGCGTACCGTTGCTGCATCATCCTCAAGAGGACCTTTAATGTAGGCGTCAACGTGCCGTTCATCCTGAATGAGGATAATGAAGGGCGGAGTTTCGAGCTAGCAAATCTCACGTGGGCTTTTGTTCTTGCACATGAATCCGCCCACGTACTGTTGGGTCACCTCCGGTCACGCAAATCTTCTCCCGTTAAGACGGTAGAAGAGTTGCGTCAGTTCGAATTTGATGCCGACCGCCTAGCGATGCGACTTGTCGTACGTTATGCCATCAAGGAATATAAAGCAGAACCGAGTCACGCAGAGTTTCTTGCCAGAGCTGCAGCCGGTATTGCACTCGGTGTGAACAATTTCCACTCTACAGGACTCATGATCCGGGACTCCGATTCGCACCCTGAACCAGAGGCGAGGCTGTGGGAGGCACTGAATCAGATGGAGTCAGGTGATGAAACTGCGGCCTACCTTTTGTCCTTTGTCACAATGTTTGGGGCGAGCTATGCTCGCGTGCCTCTTGAGGAGAGAGATTGGAGTGACCTAAAGCGAGACTGCCGAGCGCGTTTCAACGAGGTTTTCAGTAATGGGCCAGGGATCCTCTTTGATAACATTCCCCTTTTGGACGCGCTCGCCGGCGTTCCGCTTGAGAGGTTTATCGACCGTCCGCATAATGGTGTCATGACGCGGAGGGCTCTCACTCTGATCACAGAGAAGGATGTGCGATCCGTACTGGAGGAACTCGGGGTTCGGCAAAGCCAGATTGAAGATGTCATGGACCGGTCGAAGCCACTCTCATTCTTCAAACTGGTCGAAATCCTCAGGAAGAGCGAAGTGCTCCGCGAAGAAGAGGAGGGCGAGTCCGCTCGTGTGGTTGCAGCGCAGTTCGCTCACTATCTCCAGCCTCTACTGAGGTAGTGAGATACGAGACGGCTTTACGCCCCTTATGCCCGGCAGGACCATTCGATGAGTGAGAGGTCTATCTGTGCTCGACGGAATGACTGGACTGGAAAGTCTGGATGAAGATGAACTCTACAGCCTGCTGGGGGCGACTCTCCTCGGAGAGGGCTACGGCTTCGGGCCAAGCGACGGGGCGGAGTACGCCGAATTTGCCCGCCGATGGCTGAAGGACCGGTTCAATATCATTCAGCGGCAGATCTGCGGTCGCCGTGAAATTCAGGCATTACGCGGTACCGTCGAATCAAATTTCGCCACAGAAGTGGCCACACTCACAGACTTCCTGGCCAGCGTATATGGCAAGCCTTCAGCCTCGATTATCGCCGTTATTCTGGCTCGCCGAGGGATCAACTCGCTTTGTCCAGAGGGGAATTCGTCTGATCCGGATGAGGATGATGCCGACGACGCGAATGATGGAAGTTGCCCGGATCGCTGAGCAGCGGCCGTTTCTGACCTTCGTGCGCCACTGCGGACGGGCTCTCGACACCACCCGCCGCGATCAGAGAGGCGGTTTGGTCGTGTGCTTCTTCTGGCCTGTGTAGGCGGCGGCACCGTTTTGGCTGACGTGGTTGTGCATGTCTTTCCGTTCTTCATCGTGCCACTTGGTGTCGCCGCCAGTGTTGCGGGTGCCGCTGTCTCGCTAGGTCTGTCTGCGAAGTCGCAGGCGGCACCACCGTCAAGAATTCCACGGAGACAACCGGCGTTTCCTAGCCACCCCTCAGCTCACTTCCGCCTCGGCCGGCCTGGATAGGAACCGGCGGGGCGGAGTCGGGTGCCGTTCTTGAGGAGCGCGAGGCGGATGGCTGCGAGGCTGGTGTCCTCCCGGTCGGCAATGGCCTGGAGAGAGAAGAGGTCGCGTTCGTACCACTGGCGCCACTGTGCTGCCCGGGTGGCGGTGTGCTGGGTGCGGCGGAAGCGGGGCGGGCTCCAGTCGACGGGGTGCTCGGAGAGCAAGTGGACGACGTGCGCGGTGGTCGTCTCCAGGGTGCGGGCGAGCTGGGCTATGGAGAAGTCGCTGCCGGGCACGGTCTGGTGGAGCCTTTCGGGGCTGATGCTGTGCGGGTCGGGCCCGGGCAACTGGAGGCCGTGGAGCGCACGGTCGGGGAGCTGGGGCGTCCACTGGAAGGGCTCGTCGATGCCGTGCTCGTCGAGGAGACGTCGTGCCGTGTGTCGGAAGAGTTCTGCTTCGGCGGGCAGGATCCGCCAGCGGAAGCGCTGGTAGTGCTGGCGTTGAGCGGGGGTGGCGGGCGCGATGCCGGGGTGGGCAAGGTGGGCGGGTGAGCCGGTCAGTGTGTGGAAGAGCCAGCGCTGAGCGTGTACCGGGTTGAGGCTGGGGTTCGAGCGCAGCCGCCGCTGCAGCTCCAACCATGCCCGGGCGTCGATGAATTGGGGGCGGGTGGTGAACAGGGCGCGTCGGCGTGCGTAGTCGATCGCGGCGCCGTGCGGGTCAAGGTGGTCGGCGAGCAGGATCACCGCACGCAGGACGTCGGCGCCGTGCGGGTGGCGGGTGAGGGTGGCGAGGAACGTAGACACGTTGTGGCTGCTGACGGTGGTGCCGGTCAGGCGGACCGCATCGCGGATCGGGGTGGTGTTACCCGCCAACAGGCAGGCGAGGGCGAGGAGTTCGTCGGCGCGCTGGGCGGCGGGCCTGCCGCTGGCGTGCCGTGGCGTGAGCCGCAGCGTCCACTCCGGCCACAGGCCGGCCGGCAACAAGCGGGCTCTGGCGTTGTGGTCGGCCGGGGGCCGGGTGGAGTCGACGTCGGTACGGTGACGTAGGCGTGCCACGGGCATCAGCATGGTCTCCCTGCTGCACCGCAGCGCGGCTTCGAGCGCGGGCGAGATCGCGACGCCGGGGGCGACCACGTTGCCGGGGTGCAGCGGCTTGCCGGAGGTGGCCATTCGGTCGGTCAGCCACTGCGCGGCCCGGGCCGCGGAGCGGATGTTCTCGGCGCGCAGGATCCGGAACGCCGCCGTGACCGCCACGGCCGTCGCGGCGGCGTCGCCGGGAGCGAGATGGCTGTGCAGGTCACCGTGGCGGGCGTCCGGTGCGCGCGGTGAGCCGGCGGGCAGCGGGTCGGCGCGGTAGTACTCCATACGGTCCAGGACATCGGGCGGCGCGAGCGGGCGAAGGTCGGTCGGGGTTGCGTGGTTGAGGACGAGTACCCCCAGGCTCTTCGTATCGCGCAGGACCACGTTCAACGGCGCGCCGCCGGGTCCGTACAGCGGCCAGTGCACCGGGCGCCGGGGAGTGGTGAGGGCGGTGTCGATGAGGCGTTGGGTCTCGGCCAGATCCCCGTCGGCCGGGATCTCGGTGACGGGGGTGTCGGTGAGGGGGTGGTGGCAGCGAGGCGGCCGTGGTCCGCTGTCGGGGGCGGCGCTGGAGCACCGTCCCGGACGGGGCGTTTCCCGCCGGGGGTGAGAGCGCAGGCGGGGGACGCGGTGGCAGGCCGGGCATCGGTCGGCCAACAGGACATGGTGGCGGGTGCAGGCGAAGGACCAGCTCAGACGCCAGGCCACAGACCAGCGTCCGCCGCTGTCGGCCAGACACAAAGGGCAGAACCGGGATCCCGCCCGTCCCCACAGCACCCGCCGGTTCACTCGCCGGTGCCGGGGCAGGATCTCAACCGCATGCCCGTCAAAGGGCTGCAGCGTCATCGCCGCGAGCACGCCTGCGGCAACCCCGGTGACCTCCCTGATGGCAGCCCGTTCGTCCCTGGTGAGCCGGATGGTCCAGGCGGGCAGCACCAGGGCGGCGATGGCCGTCTCCCGGTTGGGGAGACCGAGCGCGCTGAGTACGTCCGTGAACGGGCAGGTCAAACGCGCGGCGGTGAACTCCAGCCAGGAATCCAGGGCCTCACCGGGATCCGGTGCGCACCGGATCGGCATGGTCCGATGCCCGGTGGTCATCCGGCGGCCCGCGCCCTGCGCGGACGGCTGGTTACCTGCCCCGCCTCAAGCGCGCATTCGAGTTCCCGGCGGGCCTGTTCGGCTGCCTCATCGTTTTTGACCTGGTCGAGAACATCACGGGTGAGGCGTTCGGCTCCGGTGCGCTGGGCCCGCTGGCAGCCGCGGTTGACCAGGGTCATTAGGGAGCCGATGTGCCCGGTGCTGCGGGCGAAGAGGTAGTCGGAGAGATCGTCGGCGAGCATGCCGGGATACGTGTCGGCCAGCACGATGCGCTGTTCCAGGGCCAACAGCAGCCGCCGCCAGTGAGCGCGGCCCTGGTCGGTGTCGATGGTGAAGGGCGGCATGTCCAGGCGGGTGGTGCGCCGGCCGGTCTGCGCCACAACGGTGTCGCCACTCGCCTCGCCCTCGCTGAACAAGCCCTTGTCCGCAAGGCCCACGCCGACTTTGAGGAGGGTGACGGGGAACTCGTTGGCGATCCACTTGAGGTGGTTGCTGACCTCGATGCCGCTGGTCTTGCGCCACTTCAGGAAGTGCAGGTCGTCCAGATTACCGACCGCAGGAGCTCGGATACCGGCTCTGAACTGCGATGATTCATAGACTACATGCCCGTGACGGTGTCTCAGCATCGACTGGTGTCGTCCGTTGGAGTGGTTCTCAGCCGCGTTGCCTGGACCGCGAGTGCCTGTGTTCGAGCGCCGAGCTCAGCATGTGGACTGGCTCGGCTTCATGGTGCGGACTGGCGTCCATGGACAGCGCCCCAGCCATCCTGGAAGTAGCGCTGAGCCTGGACCAGCGACATGCTGCTCGCGCCGGGTTGCGTCGGCCACCGCAGCTGGGTCAGGTCGTCCTCCCAGAAGCAGGCCAGGTAGATCTCCCACGAGCCGACGGCTCCCAGGACGATGTGCCCGCAGCAGGGACACGTGTCGGTGTACAGACCAGCCAACGTGTGCAGTCAGGTACGCGCAATCGTGCCGACCTTCGTTGCCGCGTGCGCGGCCGGGTGGCCGCGCATAGCATGCAACTGGCAGACCAAATTCCCGTGCGCCGCTGCTCAAGGGGGCAATCGTGTACTTTGCCGCAGGGGGAATAAATGACTTGATGGAATGGTTCAACGCGAACACAAACCCAGAGAAGATGCTCTGCTTGTTGGTACCAAAAAACCCAGAAGACGGGCAGCTGCTGCGCGACCTCTTCGATGCGAGAGGCTTGATCAGCCCGCAGTTGAAAGAGGTAGCGCTTTGCCTCTTCTCCAGTCGAGCAACGATGAATGATCTGCGGGCACGGACCCCTGAGTCGGCTGACTACCTGTTCGTCCCAGGGCTGGTAGACGCGCGCAACATGCCCAAGGATTGGCGCAACTGGCGACGGGTTGACCCGGCGAAAGCGGAGATGATCCCCGCGGAGGTGCGCGACGAAGTCCTTCTCCGTTCGCAGGCAATCGCCAACGAGATCATCGACTATTTTCAACTGGATGGCACCGATCTGCCATGCCTGATATTTGTTGTTCGCGACGATCTAACGCCATTCGTAATTCGAACGCGAGGCGGCGCGAATCTCGCCACGTTGCGATCGTTGTTTGAAGACCTAGACCGCGCAGCCGAGCTGGTTAATCGGTCAGGCATGCTCAGCCTTCCTGTGCTGATCGCAAGACGGCAGGATCTGATGCAACGGAGAACTGCCCTGGAGGCATCCCTCCAGGATCACCACGGAGCCGCCACGCGAGCGCTTGAGGCAGCTGCCGACGCTTCCTTGCCCTTCGGACTTAATGAGGCGATCAGGGAGATTGCCCCAGGTTCGGCTCGCGATCTATTTCGTTGCCTGGGCCTGCCTCATCAAGACAAGCGTCCGATGCATGTCCGGCCTGAGACGCGGGCGGCAGCGGCGGCTGCATTATTGGACCCTACTGCCCACGCGGCCTTCCGTGAGGCGGTTAGGGCTGGCAAGAGACTCCGGAAAATTGAGGTTGAACTCGAAGCGCTCGATCGTGAGGCGCATCGGATCGATGGAGAGTTGGACCGTAATTCTCTACTGAGAAACCTCAACACAGTAGAGGATGAGATCAACGCGCTTTGCACAAAGTACGAGAGGAAATTTAGACGCGCAAGGCATTACATGACGTTACGGCGATTCGTCCTGGCGCTCACCGGTGCGGCGAAGGCTGTGGAAAATGTCACCACGTCAATCGGCTCGACCGTCGATAGCATCGTGAAGGAATTGCCGTCAGCTTCCGATTGATTCTGCGGCCTTCTCAATTGAATAGGCTGAATGCTGGCATGGTGGCGCGCTATCCAAGATCTCCATTCATTGGAGAAATCGGACGTCGCACCCAGCGGATACGGCAGGCACTGCCGATTACTTATCGTCACAGCCAGCACGGGCCGGCACAAGTTGTCACGATTCGCAGATTCGTCCGGCTGTAGTTGGCCCGTGCGTACCCGCACGAAGAGCGTGGGACCACGGGTTCGTCCCGTGACCTCGGCGATGAACTTCAACAGAATCGGCTCAGTGATTCCTAATGCGGTCTGTCAAGCCGTGAGGGCACTGGGTGGGGTGAGCTCGTAGCACCGTCCGTCGCGTAGGAGTGCCCAGAGGACGTTGACGCGGCGGCGGGCGAGGGCGAGGACGGCCTGGGTGTGGCGCTTGCCTTCGGAGCGTTTGCGGTCGTAGAACCGGCGCGACTCATCGCAGTGTCGGATGCTGAACAACGCCGAGATGTAGAAGACGCGTTGGAGGCGGCGGTTGTAGCGTCGTGGGCGCCGGAGGTTGCCTCTGATCTTCCCGGAATCGCGGGGCACCGGGGCAACGCCGCCGAAGCCGGCGAGGCGGTCGGCGGTGCCGAAGACTTTCATGTCGCCGCCGGTGGCGGCCAGGAACTCGGCGCCGAGGATGATGCCCAGGCCGGGCACGCTGGTGATCACGTCGAAGGCGTGGTGGTCGCGAAACCGGGTCTCGATGGCCTTGTCGAGCTCGGTGACCTGGCGGTTGAGAGACAACACCTCCTGCGCCAGCGTGTGCACAAGTTCGGCGGTCAGTTTCTCTCCGGGCAGGGTGGTGTGTTGCCGTTCGGCGGCTTGGACGGCGGTCTCGGCGAGCCGGTCGGGGCGGACGACGTGGCGGTTGCGCAGCCAGCTCTCCAGCCGCTTGGTGCCGATTCGGCGGATGGCTGCTGGGGTCTGGTAGCCGGTCAGGAGGGTGAGCGGGCCGATGTTGGTGAGGTCCAACGTCCGTTCCAGGCCGGGGAAGACGCCGGTGAGCTGAGCGCGGAGTCGGTTGACGGTGCGGGTGCGGTCGGAGACCAGGTCCATGCGCCGGCCGGTGAGGATCTTGAGGTCGGTGACGGTGTCGTCACTGACGCGTAAGGGGCGCAGGTCTCGGCGGATGCGGACCTGGTCGGCGATGACGGCGGCGTCCTTGGCGTCCGTTTTGCCTTCGCTGCGGTAGCTCTCGGAAGCGCGGTGGATGACCCGGCCGGATATGTACTGCACCGGCTGGCCGTGGTTGAGGAGGGTTGCGATGGCCAGCGCGGCTCCGCATTCAGCCAAGTCGATGCCCCAGGTCACCTCGTCGGCCAAGTCCATTACGTCGGCGAGGAGTTCGAGGAGTTCGGGTTCGTCGTTGGCGACGCGTCGCGAGAGCAGCCGTCGGCCGGTCTCGTCGATCGCGACGCAGTGGTGATGGGTTTTGCCTGCGTCGATGCCGGCCCAGATCGCGGCCATGTGGTGCCTCCGTGCAGTGGTGTTGCTGGTGCCTGCCACGGACGACCTCGCTGTCGATTCCCTACGGAGCGATCATTCGCAATTCCTAATTGGCAGCCGAGTCGTCGTGGGGTGCCGGGCGGCCAATCACTGAGAGCCACAAGCGGCAGAGCCTTTTCAACCACACCCGGCACCCCTGGGTGGGTGAACCATACGAAGGGCTCACCACCTCCCGCAGAACAACGTAGGGAGCCTTTTCCAACCGCACGCTGATGCGTGGTGAAGGACAAGGACGGCCTTCACGACGTCGGTGATCCTGTTGGTGCTGCAGCGGAGCTTCCGCAGGAGGCGCCAGCCTTTGAGGGTGGCTATGGCCCGCTCGCCGAGGCAGCGGATCTTGGCGTGGGTGGTGTTGTGGCGGCGCTTCCATCGCTTGAGGCGGCGGCCCCGAAACGGTACCCGGACGGATCCGCCGGCGCCTTGATACGCCTTGTCCGCCCAGCATTTGAGCCCAGCATCGGCGAGGGCTTCGATGAGGCCGTGCTGTCGCGCGGCGGTCAGGTCGTGAGTCGAGCCGGGCAGAGCCGGCGAGGCCCAGAGCAGCCGTCCGAACGGATCGGTGAGGACCTGGACGCTCATGCCGTGGCGTTTGTGTTTCCCGGAGTAGTACGGGGTGTCGGCGGCGATGCGGTCGATCGGCAGCAG
>Ga0307511_10008044_pt1 | contig 10571 bp, 11 predicted proteins | sample 13_EM_MG_FD_200266 | JGI IMG/M metagenome (GOLD analysis project Ga0307511, IMG submission 200266) | Populus trichocarpa ectomycorrhiza microbial communities from riparian zone in the Pacific Northwest, United States - 13_EM | ecosystem: Host-associated > Plants > Roots > Unclassified | place... | reverse complement strand
CCCTACTTGAACTGGATGTTGTAGACTCATTTTGCCTTTAGGGTAATTTTCGAAGCTTTTTCCACTCAGCCAGTCGGATCCGTATTTTGGCTTCATACCCGTGGTCGGTGGGTTGGAAGAAGCGTTCCGGTTCAATGCCATAGTCTTGGGGAGCAATGGCACCTGGAAAATCATGGCTGTACTTGTAGCCTTCCCCATGGCCAAGTTGCTTGGCCCCTGGATAATGAGCGTCGCGGAGGTGCTTGGGTACCTGAACAGCTTCGTCTTTACTCACGGCTTGCAGGGCTTGGCTGATGCCCATGACCGCCGAATTGCTTTTGGCCGCGCAGGCGAGGTAAAGGGTTGCCTCGGCGAGGGGAATCTTACCTTCGGGCATACCAATGAATTCGACGGCGTGATGGGCGGCTACGGCGACAACAAGGCCCTGGGGGTCGGCCAGGCCGATGTCTTCACTGGCGAGGATAATCAGGCGTCGCGAGATGAACCGGGGGTCTTCTCCCGCTTCGATCATTTTCGCCAGCCAATAGAGCGCGGCATCGGGGTCGCTGCCTCGGACAGACTTAATGAAGGCGGAGATGGTGTCGTAGTGCTGGTCTTCGTCCTTATCATAGAGGACGCGCTTTTTTTGCACGCACTCTTCAATGGTGGCGGTATCAAGGTGTACCTTGCCGGAGGCGTCCGGCGCGGTCGTCAGAGCGGCGATTTCGAGGCCATTCAGGGCACGTCGGGCGTCGCCTTCCGACGTGGCGATGAGATGGGTACGGGCTTCGGGAGTCAAATCGACCTGGATTTTACCCAGGCCACGCTCGGAATCGGCCAGGGCATGATCGATCAGGCCGGAGAGCTCGGCGGAGTTGAGTGGTTCGAGCTGGAAAATCTGTGAGCGGGAGACGAGCGGGCCATTGATGTAGAAAGAGGGGTTGTGGGTCGTGGCGCCGATGAGCCGGACGGAACCGGCTTCAACGTCGGGGAGAAGAACATCCTGCTGGGCTTTGTTGAAGCGGTGAATTTCATCGATGAAGAGGACGGTGCGTTTACCACCAGCCTTAAGGCGCGTGACGGCAGCAGCCAGGACGCGGCGCAGATCAGCCACGGAGGCTTCGACGCCGTTGAGCCGTTCAAAGTGGCAGACCGTGCGGCGGGCGATGACTTCCGCGAGGGAGGTCTTCCCCACGCCGGGTGGACCGAAGAGAATGAGTGAGGTAAGCCGGTCCGCCTCGATGAGCCTGCGCAAGGGCTTACCCGGGGCGAGGAGGTGGCTTTGGCCGACGTATTCCTCCAATGTGCGGGGACGAAACCGGGCCGCCAGCGGTGCATGGGCGGAGACTTTTCCCAGGCTTTCAGCCGAGGAATCGTCAGAGTCGGGAATAAAGAGGTCGTCCATGCCAGTTGCACGGTAGCGACCTCGGGCAGGAGCGAAAGCGGGAATTACCGCTTTTTTAAAAATATCACTGGGCGGCAATTAATGGCTTAACAACTGACTTAGCGCGCTTCCAGAACGTAGATAAACCGGCTCTGTTTGAAGTCGGGGCCATTGATGAAGAGAGGGGTTCCTTTGTGGGGTTCGTAGGTGCCCCTGGCCACAATGAAGCCGTCTTTATAAATCTCGTAGTCGACGGTCCTGGGTTTGCTGGATTCGCGTGGGAGGGGTTTCAGGCGGATGAAGAAATCCTTGCGAGGGACGACCCATTGCTCCCATTCCTTGCCCAGCTCGATTTCTTCCTCCTTAATGAGCTCGTAATATTTGAAGCCAAAAACGCTGACCAGACGGTGCTCCATTTTTTCCGGAGCTAGTTTCCTGTCGGCAGAAGGGGAATTATTCCCGGCCAGGTAAAGGCTGACTCGTATGGTCTCGTCGGCACGACCTGCCAGGAGCCCCAGCCAGGAGAAAACCAAGGCTAGGGCCAGGATCGCCCTGGTTGATCCAATAATACTCACAGGCGATCCGGGCTGGTGATGACCGTGGTGTTGTCCAAATAGGTCGGCTGGTCTGTGGAGGGGTTCAAACCGGTAAGCCAAACGACTTGGGCATGGGCGGTGTTGGAATAGAAAGCGGTGGCGTAGATTCCCGGTGATTCGCTATTGGCGGAGGCAAATGAAATGGGGAAAGAACGCTCGGCGATAAAATCACCCAGCCCGGCCACGAGGCAAAGAGCGAGCAGGGCAACAGCCGCCCCGCGCCAGGTGGGGTAGTAGAGCCAGGCCCAGCGAGGCGCTGGAGTGAGGAGCTCTTTGAGCGCAGCCCAGGCGCGTTCTTCCTGCCCCGGACGGACCGGGTGCGTCTCTTGCAGGAGTTTTTTTAGTTCAAGATCGTGCATGGGATTGCTTCGAGTGGCTTTACCTCGATGGCTCCATCGGCTATGACGATGACAGAAGCCAAATGGTTCAGCTTTTTCTTTCTTTTCTCTCTTTTTCTTTGGGAGGTTCTTTTGAAGGATATTTAGGATGAGGTCTTTAACTTCGTTAACTTTCGTCTCAAGTGTTCGCAGGCATAATGAAGTCGTGAATTAACGGTTCCAGGTCTGCAGCGCAAGAGCTGTGCCGTTTCTTCCAGGCTCATTTCATCGATCAGGCGAAGCTGGACGACGGCCCGATGTTCGACACTCAATTCATCCATGGCCTGGAGAATGGTTTCGCGTAACTCCGCGTTTTCCAGTCCCGTACGGACTGCGGGCGGCACTTGTCCTTCGGGCATGGTGGGGCGATTCTCATCGTCGGCCAAAGGAGAGAGAAAGGAAAGCCAGCGTTCGGTGCGTTGCTTTTTTCGCACGGTATCGAGCGCCTGGTTGATGGCGATACGATAGAGCCAGGTGCCGAGTTGTGAGTTGCCCGCAAACCGTCGGATCTCGCGATGCGCCTTGATAAAGGTTTCCTGGACGACATCGTCCGTCATCGTGGGATTATTGAGGATGCGCTGGACGCTGCTCCAGAGCCGCGGGTAATGGTCGCGGTGCAGTTCGCCCCAGGCAGATTCTTCACTGGAACGCAGGCGTTGGAGATATTCGGGGGAACTGTCCACTATCGTGCTTTTACGGGTTGGTTGCTCAAAAAACTAGCAGAGTTTTTGGCCGGTGCTGAATTCGTCTCAAGGAAACAGGGAAAAAGGATTCACTTGGCGTTCGTTTTGGGGTGAGATGGTAGAGTCGGGGAGTAGACCTTGCCGACTCTGCATTGCCGTGACATTGATTTATAACTACCTCTACAAGGAGATCGTCATCCTGACGGGCGCCATTATCGGTGTGCTGACCTTTCTTCTCGTCGCGCTCGATCTGTTCCGCGTGGTGCAGTTGATCATGTACACCGACTTGCCGATCTGGATCACGGCCAAGTTTGTCCTGCTGCTGATTCCGTTCGTGTTGACACTTACCATTCCGACCGGGTTGCTGGCGGCGGTGTTGGTTGTTTTTGGGCGCATGTCTTCCGATCGCGAGCTGCTTGCGCTCAAGGCTTCGGGTATCGGCCTCGCCCCCATCGTTGCGCCGGTCATCTTTCTCGCGATTGGTCTGAGTTTGGTTAATTACTGGCTGATCGCGTATGTGGTTCCCGAATGCCGGAAGGAATACAACGGCATGAAGCATGAGATTGTGACGAACAATCCGATGAATCTTTTCACGCCCGAGATGATCATTGATAAGCTTCCAAACAGCCGCATTTTCTTTTCCAGCCGCAATGGCCCGGAGCTGGAGGATGTTTTTATCTGGGTGCTGGACGATCAAAATCAAAATCGTCTCTCCCGCTCCATCCGCGCGGATCGCGCCCGCGTCGATCTCGATCTTGAACACCAGTTGTTGGTGCTGACCCTGTTCAATGAGCGGGAGGAGCAATATCCCAGCGCCGACTTTACCCGGGTCCAGCCGGGCTCTCGCGCCGAACAGTTGCCCTATACGTATTCCCTGAGCAGCTTCTACGAGAAAGTGCAGCGGAAACTTGCGTGGATGACGTTGCCGGAAATCGAAGAAGTCATTTATGCCATGCAGAGTGCCCCGACAGGCGAGTTGGCTTCACCTTACCTTACAGAACTGCAGGCGCGCATCTCGTTTTCCATCGCGGCCTTTACTTTTGTCGTGGTGGGGATTCCATTGGCCATTCAGACCCAGCGTCGCGAGACGGTCTGGGGCGTTTTATTCACGCTACTGATCGTCGGCGTCTATTATTTTCTGGGGGCTTTCGGTCGTGGGTTGAAGGCAAATGCGGGGCTTTATCCGGAGTTGATTATCTGGGCCCCGAATATTCTTTTCGAGGCAGTCGGGTTCTGGCTTTTTTATTACGCCAACCGCAAATAACCACGGTGCAGCCCAAAAATAGAAGTTGCATGGACGCTGGCTTTGTAGTACAAAGTTAGAAATGTCCGATCCCGATTACGCCGCCCAGCAGCTTCGAGTCATCCGCTCCCTGATGGAGCGGGCCACCATTTACCGATCCATTTCCGCTCCTACCGCACTGGTCGCCGGATTGCTAAGCTTGGGCGGGTTCGCCCTCGCCTATTATGCCAAGCATGATCGCCACCATCCGCTTTCCCAGAAGGAATTTCTCATCGTCTGGCTGGTCATCCTCGCGTTAACCGGCCTGACCAACCTTATTTTTCTTTGGCGCGGCTCCGCCCAGCGTGGAGAACCCTTTTTCTCGTCGGGGATGAAATGCGCCCTGATGAGCCTGGCCCCGGTTTTGCTTATCGTCATTGTGGGGACTTGCCTGGTTCAGCGCCCGATCCAACTGGCCATGCTTTGGATTACATTTTATGGGCTGGCGCTTCTGGCCATGCAGCATTTCGCGCCGCGTTCGCTTATTATTTTGGGCATAACCTTTTTGCTGACCGGAACAACTTTCCTCTTAACCTGGAAGCATCTTTTCGTGCCGCCCGGCCATGGCGAACCTTCCGCGCTGGTCGTCTCCGGCATCATGGCGGCAACTTTCGGCGGATTTCATCTGGCCTACGCAGCGGCGGTCTGGGCTTGTGGAGAGGACCGCGACGAGTCGGTTCCACCCACAAACGGATCCGAAAATGTTTGATTTCGACCGGCTCGATAAACTGATTCATGAAAAGGGACGGCTCGCCATTATGACGGTGTTGGCGGTGAAGCCCGACTGGCCGTTTCAGGACCTCAAGGCTGAATTGAAGATGAGCGATGGTAATCTGGTTACCCACCTGCGGGCGCTACATCAGGCGGGTTACGTGGCTTATCGAAAGGAAATCCTGACGCGACCTCAAACCCGTTATGAACTGACGAAGCGAGGACGGAAGGCTTTCCAGGATTATCTCAAGGTGCTGGAAGAAATGGTGCGGAGCGCCAAAAGCTGATTTTATTTGTCCAATAACTTTGCTTAACAAAGCATAAAAGAAACCATATGCATATTCATCAGGGCCTTCTGTCGGAATTACTGCCTCAGGTGCAGATCGTCGTCATGATCGGCAGCCGGGCCAGCGATCATCTGCGCGAACTCGCGCGCATTGCGGAATTCAAAGGACGCATTCCTTATCTCATCGAGAACGCTTCCGAATTGCAACCGCGCTGGTTCTCCGGCATCGAGGAGGTTGGCGTGATTGTCGGCTCCAGTAATCTCGATCATGTGGTCCGCCCCGTCCTGGAACGCCTCGATCAGTTTTCCGCTGCCCAAGCCCGTGGAATGCTCGAAGGCGTGGCGAAATAATTAAGGGGCATTTGGACGGCCCATACGCTAGGTTTCTCGCCTGATGGAAGGCATTTTTCTTGGAGTAGCGATTGGAGCGGTTCTGGCCGGCGTTGGCACATGGCTGGTGCTGAGGGCTCGCACGGCTACTTTGGATGAACGGTTATCCGCGCGTGAAATCAAGATTGCGGAATTGGAGGGAAGGCTGGATGCGGAGACCGAGCTGGCTTCCGTCGCGCAATCGGAGCTGGCGCAAATCCGGCAGGAGTCAACCCGGCTGGAGACACGCCTGACAGAGGAGCGCAAGGCGGCGACGGAAAAGCTGGCGATGCTGAACGAGGCGCAGGCCAAATTATCGGATGCCTTTAAGGCGCTCTCTTCCGAGGCGCTTAAAAGTAATAACGCGGCATTTCTTAATCTTGCGCAGGCGACGCTCGAAAAATTTCAGGAAGGCGCGCGCACGGATTTGGAGAAACGGCAAACGGCCATCGATCAACTGGTCAAGCCGGTGCAGGAGACGTTGCAAAAATTTGACGTGAAGATCGGCGAGGTGGAAAAGGCGCGGATCGAGGCCTACAGCGGTTTACAGCAGCAGGTGCGCGGACTTTCCGATACGAACCAAATGTTGGTGCGCGCGATGGGCAAGCCGGGGGTGCGGGGGCGTTGGGGCGAAGTGCAACTTCGGCGCGTGGTGGAAATCGCGGGCATGCTTGAGTATTGCGATTTCGAGCAACAGGTGAATGTGAAGACTGAGGATGGAGCCCTGAGGCCCGATCTGGTCGTGCGTCTGCCCGGGGGCAAAAGTCTGGTCGTTGATGCGAAGACACCGATGAACGCCTATCTGGAAGCGATCGATGCCCCGGATGACATCACGCGCAAAGCGAAGCTGATCGAGCATGCACGGAGCATCCGCGAGCACATGGTTGCGCTGGGGCAAAAAGCTTATTGGGAGCAGTTCCAGCCCGCGCCTGATTTTGTTGTGCTCTTTTTACCCGGAGAAAATTTCTTTAGTGCCGCATTGGAACAAGACCCGGCCCTGATCGATCAGGAAATCGAAAAGAACCGTGTTGTACTGGCCACGCCGATTACGTTGATTGCACTTTTACGCACGGTGGCTTACGGCTGGCGGCAGGAAGCTTTGGCGGAAAACGCGAAGGTTATCAGCGAACTGGGACGGGAGCTTTACGACCGGATCAGCACGATGTCGGGGCACTTGGGTAAAGTTGGTTCCGGACTGAAGCGTGCGGTGGAAAGTTACAACGACGCGGTTGCTTCCTTTGAACGGCGTGTTTTGGTGAGTGCGCGGAAGTTCCGTGACTTGAAGGCCAGTAATGCCGCCGTTGAGATCGAAGAGGTGGAGCCGGTGGAGATGATCCCACGTGCTTTGACCGAGGGATCCGGCAATGGCGTAAAGGGCGAATTGGGCCTGGACGACGCGTCGTCCAAAAAGTAAACCGTCGGCTGTTTACTTGATCCAGCCCCAGCGTTCCGTAAAGGGCCAGAAGACGAAGTAACCGCGTCCAACCAGATTTTGACGCGGTACGCCACCCCAATAACGGCTGTCTTTGCTGTTGGGGCTGTTGTCGCCCATGGCCCAATAGCAATCGACCGGCACGTAGTAGGTTTGAGCGTTATCCTTGTCGAAGGGATCAAATGGACGGGAAGGATCGCGCGTGACGCCGGTGCAGGTATTGCCAGCCGGAGCTTCATAAAAATTGACCAGACTATAACCGGGATAATGGTCCGATTGGGCGAATTCCTTGGCGAAGGAAGCAGCGCCCGCAGCCGGTGTGCCGTTGACGTTAAGGAGGGGGGGGTTGACTTCGACCAAATCGCCAGCAAGGCCGACGCATCGTTTGATGAAATCTTCGCTGCCTTCCTGGTCAGGGCCGCGCTCATGTTCGAGACCTGGAATTCCCGAGGTTTTGAAAATGAAAACTTCTCCGCGATGGGGCGGGCGGAAGTTATAGGTGACTTTATCGACCAGAACCTGATCGCCAGTCTGCGTGACATAATTGGCGAGCACGGCGCCAGGGGGATAAATTTCATCGTGTTCGTGGCGATCCTTGAAGTCCATCGAGCCATACTCATAAAGCCCGAGCTTCATTTCCACGTCGGAACGCCGAATCCAGACACGATCGACTTCCTCATTACCCGTGGCGTCGACGAGGTGAACGTCCGTATATTCAAACCAGATGGTCATGGTGCCGGGGATCATGGCCGTGATTTTTCCGCCATGTGTCGTGATGACGCGGCTGTAAGTCCGACCGTGAATCAGGAAGTCGTAGGCCTGATAAAGCGCGTTGGGGGGTGCCACGGTTGTCGGCATCGGTTCGATGCCGTAAAGGGTCGGTTCCATGGAGCCGGTCGGAATCTTGAATGGCTGCAGGAAAAAAGTACGAATGGCCAGGGCCATGATCGCGGCGACGACGAACACTTCGACGTTTTCGCGCCAGTCGTCCCAGGGCGAGGGCGGGAACAACCGGTTGCCCAGCTTCATGACTTCCTTGTTCAGTTTCTCCAGTCCTTCGACATCCCGGGCCTTGAGCAGGGACGGATAGCGGTCTTCCAGCGCCCGGACTGTTTCGATATCGCGTTCGGAAAGGATGTCCTGCGCGTAGATGCGATTGTGCTGCAGGCTGGCCTGGATGAGCTCCGATTCGGAAAGGACTTTCTTCGTTTTGCGGGGGAGAAAGAAGTTGAACATGGAGTTTTCAATGTAGCGGCGGTCTGGAGCCGTCGCACCTTAATTCTCCGACTTGAGCACGGCGATGAAGGCTTCCTGGGGGATGTCAACGCTGCCAATCGACTTCATCCGCTTTTTGCCTTCCTTCTGCTTTTCGAGGAGCTTGCGCTTGCGGCTGATATCGCCGCCGTAGCACTTGGCGGTCACGTTTTTGCCGACCGATTTCACGTCTTCGCGTGCGATGATTTTTCCGCCAATCGCGGCCTGAATGGCGATCTTGAAAAGATGAGGATGGATGACTTCCTTGAGTTTGGCGGCAATGTGGCGACCGCGGGCTTCCGCTTTGCTGCGTTCCACGATACAGGAGAAGGCGTCCACGGGTTCGGCATTTACCAGCATGTCCATTTTCACCATGTCGGAAATGCGGTAGGGGGCATATTCGTAATCCATGCTGCCGTAGCCGCGTGTGATCGATTTAATGCGGTCGTTGAAATCGACCAGGATTTCGTTCAGCGGCAAATCACAACGAAGCATGACGCGCTTTCCGTCGAGCGATTCAGTGTGTTCGCAGATGCCCCGCTTTTCCATGACGAGCTTCATGATGTCGCCGATGTTGTCGTTGGGCACCATGATGAAGGCGCGGACCATCGGCTCGGCGATGTGTTCGATGACCGAGGGGTCGGGCATCTGCGTGGGGTTGTCGATCATCAGCACTTCGCCGTTGGTGCGGGTGACTTCGTAGACGACGCTCGGGTAAGTGGCGATGATGTCCATCTGGTACTCGCGGCGGAGCCGTTCCTGCACGATTTCCATGTGAAGCAGGCCGAGAAAGCCGCAACGGAAACCGAAGCCGAGCGCAACGGAGCTTTCCGTCGTGTAGGTGAGGGCGGCGTCGTTGAGCTGTAATTTGCCCAGGGCGATCTTGAGTTGCTCAAATTCGGAGGTGTCGATGGGGTAGATGCCGCTGAAGACCATCGGGGTGATCTGCTTGAATCCCGGCAAAGGGGCGGGTGCGGGTTTCATCGCATTGGTCACCGTGTCGCCGATTTTGGCCTCGGCGGTCGTCTTGATGTTGGCGATGAGGTAGCCGACATGTCCGGCCTGGAGGGATGCGGTGCGTTCCGGTTTGGGGGTGAAGATACCGACTTCCTTGACGTCGTATCTCAGGTTTGAGCCCATGAGAAGAATGGGCGTGCCGGTCTTGATTTCGCCGGAGAAGCAGCGGACGTAGGTGACGACGCCGCGATAGGTGTCGAAAACGGAATCGAAGACGAGCGCGCGGCTGTAATCGTCATCGTATTTTTTCGGCGAGGGGATGCGGGCAATGATGGCATCGAGGATATCGGAAATGCCGATGCCAGCTTTCGCGCTGGCGAGAATCGCTTCATCGGCGGGAATCGCGAGTACGTCTTCGAGTTGTTTTTTTACGGTCTCAACGTCGGCATTGGGTAGATCGATTTTGTTGATGACCGGAATGAGCTTGAGGCCCTGCTTGTTGGCGAGGTGAACATTGGCCACCGTCTGCGCTTCAACGCCCTGGGCGGCATCGATGATGAGCAGCGCGCCTTCGCAGGCAGACAGACTGCGGGAAACTTCGTAGGCAAAATCGACGTGGCCAGGAGTGTCGATCAGGTTTAGCCGGTACTTGACGCCGTCCTTCGCCGTGTAAGCCATCGTCACCGGATGGGCCTTGATCGTGATGCCGCGTTCCCGTTCCAGGTCCATCGAGTCGAGATGCTGGTCGGTCATCTTCCGATCGCTGATCGTGGCCGTGGCCTGCAGAAGGCGGTCCGAGAGAGTCGTCTTGCCGTGATCGACGTGTGCGATGATGCAAAAATTGCGGGTGTGGGCCTGGTCTGGCATGGAACCTCGGATTGTAGCGAATCTGGTGGCAATGACCAGAACCTATCTCAAAATTAAGTGGACTTGAGGGTTGTCGCTGGACCGAAATTTATTCAGAAGTTTGCGGAGCCCAATTGAGCCATTTAGTTCGCAGAAATCGGATGACGCCATCCACCAGCGGAATCCAGAACCAACGTTTCAGCTTTTCATCAAAAACGTACCAGAGAAGCGCGGTGCTGCCGATGACACAGGTCAGAAAAGCTGGATAGCCCCGAACGCCAAAATGTTTGAAGAAGAAAATCATCAGTGGCAGATGAAAGAGATAGAGCGGATAGGACAGGTCGCCGAGCAGGTTAGCTATTTTTTGCACCAGCTTGGGCAGGTTGAAGCGGGGGGCGGTCAGGATGGCTCCGAA
>Ga0307511_10008043_pt1 | contig 10571 bp, 9 predicted proteins | sample 13_EM_MG_FD_200266 | JGI IMG/M metagenome (GOLD analysis project Ga0307511, IMG submission 200266) | Populus trichocarpa ectomycorrhiza microbial communities from riparian zone in the Pacific Northwest, United States - 13_EM | ecosystem: Host-associated > Plants > Roots > Unclassified | place... | reverse complement strand
GTTTTGATAGCATACCATTTAGCTGTATTGTAGGTTGCTACCCTCGAAGCTGTTTAAACATGAATATAGATGCTTGGTAAAGGCCTTCTAGTGGTTATGGGCTGACCCGTGCAATATTCGGCCTATATTGGAGGTGGAGGGGAGGTCATATATGAAGGGGCGGGTATTCGGTACTTATTGGATCCATGTTGTGAATATAGCCAGTCATAGTGTAATCACGAGATGTGGCTAGAGTCCTGCAGAGGGAATTGCAGGGGGCCTGCAGGAGTGGCCACTGATAGGTCGGTGGTCACTAAATAGGGTACTATCATGATAAATAAGATCAGCATGGTCCCAAGATCCTGTTTTGTCTTGTTGCGCACAAGGTGCATGATGACCTGTAAGTAGGCTTTTGTCTCGGTAGCTTCAGTATTGTAGAAGATGATAGACGTCGGATTGAGGGACTATCAACCCAACGGAAGATCATAGATTTCGCACATCACTCCCAATGCCTTTCGCCATGTATAATTTTTTTTAATTATATCATTCATGCTGTAGGCGATCGAGCCCGATTAAAATCAACCCCGCGACGTCGATGGGCGGATTCGATAAGTTGCGAACTATGGTTAGCCTGGCCTAGGTAGGTATTTACGGCGAGGGACAAAAGGCAGGTTACGACAGCCTGCGCGCGCACACCAACCTCAACCGCAACCCCCCGCGACAGTCACAGCCACAATGAGAATACGCAAAGCCCAAGCCATAATCAAATGTCGCAAGCCACGGAAGGTTGTTCTAGCAGGACATGGTGGATTGCGCTGCATTTACCGTGAAGTGCTGCCTCTAATGCCGATAGCGCTGCGTACAGCTTCTTCGCTAATATCCAATCAACCATGTCTTGCTAGAACAACCTTCCGTGGCTTACGGCATTTGATTATGACTTGGGCTTTGCGCGTATTCCCATTGTTGCTGTGACTGTCGCGGGGTATAGGGGTTGAGGTTGCGGTTTTTGTGTGCGCGCAGGTTGTGTTGTTGCAGTGGTAACCACGCGGTTGCCACGCAATTGCCCATCCCACACTTAGGCTGACTGGGCGTATAGACTTCAAAAAAAAGGAAAGGCCCACCCCACTCAAGTGGATGGCACCCGTGCGAGAACATCAAAACACTTCAATTTGTTGTCAAAAAATATTCTGTCGGTATCTTGAGATTATCGCCTGCTGAACGCTAGCATAAACCTTTATCGCTACCTCAATTTCTTTGATAAGCCTGTTTAAATATATAATCGTCAACTGAGTTAACTACGATTGTGCAGCAATTGTGCAGCGGTACTTGTAGCACCTCAAGAACATAATACGAGAAATGCCACCAGGGCTGAGTTGTAGGTAAGTGCTCCGGACAAAACCTAGAACAAATTTCAGGTGCATAGATGGGGGAAATTTTGACCGGTCCCGGGGGGCGGCACAGCTTTTGTTTGAGAGGCCCGCAACACTCTACCATCCTTCTGATATGAAATTCATCGATTGTAACGTTGATAGGATTCGTATAGTTCCCTTCTCTCTGTAAACCATCATGTCGGATCCGCACATCCGCCGCTGCCCTCATTTCAATAGCTGCCAAAATCTTGAGTGTTGCAAACCAGCCCACCACTCCGGAGAAGCAAATGCCCACCTCAATCAGCTGCATCCGTGGTAAGAGAACCGGTTGAACCTCATATTTGGTCAGGTTCAAGTTCTGCTCGAATGCCACTGGGAGGGGAAACCCAGCAGAGGCAGGGTGCCCATGTGTCCACTGTACAATTTGAAGACTATTTTCAGTGATCGTATGGCAAGCCCGGAGACGACACTCAATGGCGCTTCCAGACTCGCAGGACCTAGCACGGCGCGAAGACTTTTGGTACGAATCAAATAGGCTCTCTGGAAAGAAGCGGAAGCTCAGGATACTATTGGGGACCTTCAGCGGCACAAGTTGAATCTGCACAAGTTGAATCTGCACACAATGTTGATCCTCATTCAATGGTATGTGGTTGCATATCACATTGACCACCCTTTGGTATGTTTTATTGCGCTCTTTGTTCGTCATAGTGACGCTCAATATGGAACCCGGTGCTATTTTGTCCAAAAATTCCCACCTTAATGATGCTCAAATACTTATCAGTTGGTTGACATTCCAGCAGTACTACATCAGAAGATTCAGAAAGCCTGGACATCTTACAGGAGTTACTTGAAAGGATAGAAAATTTCCAAGTCAAACCACGAAACTTTTTCCATTTATCCGTAGTGCTCCATAGTCCCGTATTTCTCAATAGTTCCGTATATATGAGATAATTATATTTAAATATTATTGTGGCCATCATATTGATGGGTGGGCTGGGCCCATTGATGAATGGGCCGTATTGACGTATGGGTCAGAACAAAAAGATCACCAATGGATGGAATTATTCAAGTATATTAATCAAAATGGGAGATGAAGTATTTACATAATGTTGTTAGAGAGAGGTCCAGACACTATGGTTTTCCCAGAGCATGCCAAGGCTGATGCATTACTCCGTATGCCTATGGTATATCACGGATGGGGGGGGGCATGTGCAGGGGTGTAGTAGTCCCTTCCAATATACATATCTGTAGTCTAGTTACATCTTTACTCTGGCTTCGGAATGGGATACGTCAACTCATGACACCCCACAAAATCTACCATACACTAGTACAGACCAAGAAATGCAATACTGCAGCTCATTGTATTGTTTGCATTAGTAGAAATTCATTTCAGAGGAGGCTTGCTAAATGGGATTGGATGTCTGTCACGCACTGGCAGAGCGGACTCGCCCTTGCTAGAAATCCTGGGGGATATGAGAATCCTTGACTAACAGGGTTATAAATAGTAACTTATATGTGTGCATGGTATTATCTAAAGTACAATTTATGTTCCTAGTTAGAGGCCAAGTAAGCCATGTGACACCAGGTCCGAGGGTCATAGCCCCCAAACTAGAGATATGGAAATCTAGAAAGGATGAAGTTTGGCATGAAAGAACTCTGGACAAGAAAGTATATGTATGAAGTACTATTTTAATTTAATCTGTCTCGGTTCCGCCGGGTCCATGATCGGGCCCAGCCCCCGAATATGACATGGTAGTGGCTCGGGACAACAATCCGATGTATACAATTAAATAGGTTATCCTCGATGGAAAAATAGGCATTAAACCTAACATACTGGCTCGAGACTGGCATATGGTCGGTGTAGTCTAGGCATTAACTTGAGCACCCACCTCTAATACCCAATCCTTTGCCACTCGACAACAGCATGGAGAGCATATTGGCCCAGATTTACAGGCAGCAAAATCTGTGCTAGCCAACCCCACGACAGTGATGTGCAGCTATCGGCACCAGGAGAGCCAACTGATATCGATGCATTGCTGTCTAAGAGTAGGCCACACAACATCCCCAACAGTGGTGCGTGGATCCAGCAAGTTTATTCAGCCACTGCACCTCTTTCCTCAGTGTGCAACAGATTTCAAAGATTCCACTCCTAGCATCACTAGCTATACTGGTCGTATCATATGACAGTGACGTGTGGCTACATTTATCAACATGGTCGACCGCTGCACCTCTAGATCTCTCCAATAGAAACAGACATATAATGACACTTTGCCCCATAGAAGCATACATGATTAGTGTGCAACCATAAGAGAGAATTTTGTTGACTATGGAATAACCCCCCAACAGTTTCAGAAATATTTCGTTATGAAGCCCTCTTGGTGATGGCCATTGGGCGCTCTGCGGTCGACTCAGTTTCTGTTTGGTACAGTTCGCATGTGCGTAGGGAACGGGGTCGTACAAATGGGATGAATAGGGCGGAAGCTCCAGAACCGAGATTTCCGAGCTCATAACCGAAACTCCCGGATCCCCTAGGGTCATAGCCGACAGAATTGACCAGTTGTCGCCCTTTGTGGCACTGCTGTCCTTCGAAAAAACTGAGTTTGAGCTGGGGTCAAGTGCACGATACTGGAGTCGTTTGTATGGCCTGGAGTTCTTGAGCTCCTCATCATACGGTGGGGTTGTAGACCGTGTGTGTGACGAGGGGGAGGCTCTGATTTTAATTGATGCAGCGTCATCGACTTTGAAATTGGTGATGGGTTCTGATGTCGATGATGAGAATTCGGTAGTCGATTGAGAGTCTGCCAGTGAGTGTCCTGTATGGCCCATGGATGTTGAAGCATCGGTATCCTCTCCATTCACAGACGCAGGCGCCAACGGCTGCGGGGGATACATGGGAAGCCAGCCATGATGCTGCCTAATGATCTCTCTGAGCTCCATGACAGTTTCGTGATTTAACTTGGAAATTTTCTCTGCACTTTCAACTAGCCCATGTAATCTGCCGAGGCTTTCTGAAGCCTCTAATGCTCTACTGCTGGAAGGTCAACCAACTGGTTAGTCTTTGAACATCCCTTTGGTTCGCTAGGGTGGGGTTTTTGGACGAAAAGGCACCGGGCATAAGATTGACCATGAGCATTAATATGGCGCACAAGGAGCGCAAGAACATATGTCAAGAAGTACGAGGCCGAAAAACAAGTGTTCAGTACGATATGCAACCACATACCATTGAATGATGGTCAACATCGTATGCAGATTCAACTTCTGCCGCTGAAGATCCTCAACAAGATCCCGAGCTTCTGCTTCTTTCCAGAGAACCCATTTGATTCGTATCAAAAGCCTCCGAGCCGTGCTAAGCCCCGCGAGTCCGGCAGCGTCATTGAGTGTCGTCTCCAGGTTTGCCATACGATTACGCAAAAACCCCTCCATTGTGTGCAGTGGACACATGGACACCCTGCCTTCTCTGGGTTCCCCCTCTTTGTGACCCTGGAGCAGAACTAAAACCTGATCTAATATGATATTTAACTGGGTTATCTCATCACGGATGCGGCTGATTGAGGTGGGCATTTTCCTTCTCGATGCGATGAGCTTGTTTGCAACGCTCACCATGTTTGCAGAGGTCGAAGCAAGTGCAGTAATGGATAGAACGATAGAGAGCGGATCTGACATAACGGTTTGCGGAGGGACCCATTCGCACACTATCAATGTTGTAGTCAATGAACTTTATAACAGAAAGTGATAGAGAACTCAGAATTCACTCTGATTGATTATACATATATCTCATTGTACGAGCTTGAGTTCAAGCTTGTTTAGGTGAAGAAAGCAACGCCGTTGCGCTGACCAGCCGAAAAAGAAAATACGCACAACCCTCGGGGTTATTTCCTCTTGAGCTCATGATCAGATATCTTAATACTGGCACCCATCGCCATAAGCAGTGAGGCTCCTAACACCAGTAGTGCGCGCGGTGCAAATATTCATGCACACATTTGTATACGTTGCCAAAAGATTTTAGAGTTTTAAACCCCTAAACCAAACCTTTAGCCCAAGGCTAGGCATACATAACTAGGAACCCTATAGGAAGCTTTCCTAGGAATTATTTACATAGGGTAGGTTTGCGCCCAGGACTAGGCCTGAGGATCACCATCAATTATGAGACAGGCCACTTCCTAATTTCTCATACTTCACTGTCGCTATGAGTCTTGTGATCAAGGCCAAAGCCCCCTTCATGGACACCTGTGTGGTAATCCTCAGCCTGGGAAATTTATGCAAATTTTTGGATAGGTTTGTTCTTATTGAGCTTCTCGTCGATACAGTCGATCAGTTCTGCATCCATGCAAAGTGAAAAGTTGGATAATTGCGCTATTCCTCATACAGTGCAGTGTTTCTGCATTCTTGCACATGATTATGTATCTCGAGTCTAAACAGACAATCTACCTAGGTACCCCAGTCTCGTGTTTGGCAGACTAAGTGTACTGTACCTAGGTGCTTTAGCATTTTTAGCGTAGGCGCTGTTTCCCAAGTAATTAAGCTTTCTGACACCTACGCCCTTCCCATGTACCCAGCCCACATATGCGCTTGCGCACCGGAGATGTCGCTTACATACTGTGCCTGGTCCGCCCATATTTTTTTCTTTTTTTTGTCTCAGGTCAACTACCAAGTTGCGGAGGAGGGCTCTACATTAAGGTCATTATGTCGGAACTACTGAGGTGACCTATAGGCGCGATGCAGGGGTATATGAAGGGCCCTTATTGCATATTCTAAGCATGGGCATCCATGTCTAATGCATGACTGAAACTAACTGTAGCGCCACGGTAGTGTAAACATAATCAACAAGCTAATGGTACCGTACTTAGTCTAGTTTAGGTAAGTAGTCCGCCGGTATGCAAACCACGATTATGCACAGTTGGGCGTTACATTCACAAAAACTCCGGATGTGAGTGTGTGGGCCGTATTCAGCCATGAGTAGCTACTGGCCAATAGGTACAGTCCCTGTTCTCCATGCTATCGAAACGTGTGCAACGATATTTTGGAAGACTTGCGTCTACTACGTGGAGAATAGTAATATGGAAACGTCCTTGGTTCTTCTAGTAATAGTGGAAATAGGTGCAGTTAAATACATGATGAGCCGACAAAGTATGTACAATGCGTGGGATAAAGTTATGGCGCACCAAGTTGCAGAATATGCAGCGCTAGCCCAAGTGCCCCCTAGTTCTGGTGAGACATACAGCAGTGTGGGTGATGCATAAAAGGAGTGCGCCATAGCTTTCCCCCAATACAACTAATAAGAGGGGAGCACAGTAATAGTGGTGCTGTGCGACACGGCAATGCGGACTAAAACAAGAATTGGTTCCAGGGGTTCATGTGGCAAGCATTCAGCTGAAAACCACATGTTACCTAGTCACACTGATTGGACAGGATAGGTTGACTGGCCAATGATTAGTCAGATGTTGATGAGTCAGGCATCATATGGTTAGTTTACTCCGTAGTGCCAAGCAGTGTTGGTATTAGAATTCATGATGTTGAATCTTATTATGTATGTGCTCCCAAATGCGATTAATCGGGTTACACAATGGGTACTGGAGGTGAGTACCTCAGACTCAGACACTCGCATCTTATTGGGAGTACGGAGTACCGCCACCATGTAGGTATTTGACACGAGTTCCCCAGAGTAAGGCAGCTATTATTCTGACTGGAATTCTGGGAAAACTACTCAATGTTTCCTGAGGAGCCTCCGGGAAAATATGGAGAGAACTGGCTATGGATCCTTATTGCATGATGATAATTATGACATTTCCTCTTCGAAATAAGACGCCGCTGAGAATTCACACATGCCGCCAGCTGTGCCAATCAGCACCCCCACTACCAAAAGACTCACCGCCTTACTGCGACTTACTCATTGCTTCAATTGCACCCACCAGAAGCATCTCCAGCTCATATGCACCAAGGCGAGTTCAGGGTAACCGATGACCTGAGCCAGATCCCCATTCCCGTGCCCCGTAGTAGTAATGTTAACTCAACCTCCAGATCAACTAGTATTTAATTAACTATTAATGGTTAGCAGGCGTTAGACGATTACATGACTGGTTGTGGTTAAGTATACCTAGAGGATAGCAATGTCTATATAAGAGACTTTCATGTCGAGTTTTATTTAGTATCTATATAGTACAAACTCAAGCCACGAGCAGTGACCATGAGGTCTGTCTAACAATTTAGGAGCCTCGCACTTCTGTAACTCGTAACCTCCCCACAGTCCCCGACAATCACGTGACCGCCCTCCATGGATTAGTGCAAAACCTTGAAAGGAAATACTTCTATATATAATCATAATCCCAGGTGCTGCAGGTTTCCCCTGATTGCAAATTCAGAAGGGAATTGTTTTGAATTGTGCAATGTTCAGGCCCGCTATTGGACTGTTTATGAATTCAGGGTAACCCAGTTTGGTGACATGGGATATGGGTGGTAACATGTATATGCACGGGCATATCTTTTCTCTTTAAGGACTCATGACTCGTATGCGGCCCTAGTGAGTGGATATGAGCATAGTTAATGTGGATTTTAATTTTAATCTTTAAATACTCATTGCTCATATGCAGTCCTAGTCAGGGGACCAAGACGAGGCATCTGGAACCCGGGATATATTCAAGGAAGGGCAAGTTAATCTGCCAACCCATGTAGAGTCCTTCTCCATAATATTATGCTCCCCAAAGTATCGAATTGGGACAGGATCTTTTCCCTTGATCCTATATAGCGCCCTGGCAATAGCCCTTATTTGTAAATGAAAGGATTTAAAATAAAGCACAATAACCCTAGGCCTATAGAAACCCTCAACTGATTATACCCATCTTTTTGAGTCATTTTACTCTCTGCAACAAACTTCCCAAGGGTGGGTATGGAACATATTTGACCCTTTTATGGGGAGCACCTCCCGAGTCTGAATTCCCTATTCTCGGCATTGTCCTCACTATTTTGGACGGAGCTCATTCCTATTGAATAATTAGGCCATAGATATTCCTTATTTACATGTGTATTCTTTTATCGAGACACTCTTTCCGGACTGTTAATATTTTATATATTTTGGAAGCAACTGGAGGCCTGCAGAACTGTGCTCAAGATATAGGTCGAATGTTTGTGTCTCTAATTCAAATAAGCTATTTCTGCGTATATATTTCTGCCATTTCGTGTAGATTCAGAAGATCGCTTGCAACGAGAACTTTGGCTCCGAGATTTGGCCTGGGGTTATCGATGATAGCCTTGACAACGGGGCCGAGATCTGTGTAAGTGCTAACCCATGCGGCTATATTTTAATCGCCAACTTAGTAAAGTGTTCTTCTGGGATGAACGGCGTAATGAAGGACCTACCTTTCACATTCGGATCTGCTCCAGGGATCTCAAATTCCACTACACCATCCTCGGCGTTTGGGGCGCTGGGGTGCCACCAGACAAAATTATTCATATACCAACCAAGTTGTGGAAACACCACTTTCTATCCATTCTCTCCCTTGATCTCTCTCTCCCGCGCGGAAACTCCCTTCGCATATTCCATGCCTTCACTCTTCGCCCTGAAATCCCAGCATCTGTGAGACAAATACCCCATGTCGTTCAAAGCACTCAGAATGAGCAGCCCCACACCTGTTTCAACACATGCATCCACGAGATTTTTTATAGCCTGGAGCTCGGTCGCATATTGATCACCTGTGGCTGCAAATCTGGGATCTTGGGAGTTAGTATTCCCAAATACCACCTGGGCGCCGGTGAAGGCTATGATCAAGGAGGGTGGAGCTAGAACGTCGGCCTGGTGAATGCTTAGATTCGGATGGGCGGATATTGGTGGGATGGCAGATGCCGCAGCACTAGGAGAAGAGTGGGTGATGGCCCTTAGAGCTGTGGTGGCTGGGACCGTTGCCAGTAGGTAGTGGAGAACCGAGGCGCCTTGGACACCAGTGGATCCTAATATGGCGATAAGATGTTGGGGAACAGAGGCCGACATAGTGACAGAGCCGTGCCGCGCGATGTTGGGGATTTCCCTTTGAGGATGGGAACATGTGTGAGGCGAAGGTTGTTTACTGCTACAACTGTCAATTTGTTGTTGTAATGACAGATGTCTACATAATAGAGTAGCAACCGAAGTCAGTGGCCGTCCTTGGTCGCTTATATACCCACTTTCATTAATATGTACATATCTATGGCTACCTATGTGGGATGCACTGATAACCTATGGCTACAAAGGCCAGGCATCATCCATCCCTAACTGATCACCTTCAACCTGAACCCTTTACAATACCATAGAGCCCTGCCTATGTTAGGGGCATTTGTAATTCGGCTGACTACAGGTAGACGTGATGTTTGCCTACATGCATATGCCAGCAGTACTATGCCTAGTTCATCTAGTAGCATACTACCCAGTATACCTTGAGCGCAATCGCGCGAGGTCGAGCGTAGCCTGGAGGCTTTCCCCACATGTCCTGACAGGGTTCGTGAATTCGGCTCCCAATCTAATTATTGCTCGATACTTCGCCTTAACTAGCTATAGTGTGTGGGTACCAAAAGATAAAGGGAAAAGGAAGCTTTTCCGGAAGAAAATAAGGGAGGCAAAAAAGGAGCAGTGGAAAAAGTTCGTGGAAGAGGGGGAGGACGTGTGGAAAATCGCAAGGATCGCGAGGAATCCGTTCAACCTAAGAGAAAGATGCGGAAGGCTGTCAGAGGAAGACGGACAGATAGTGGAGGAGGACGACGACGAAGGGAAGTGCAGAGCCTTTCTGAAACACAACATCATCTGCGGCCACCCGCCACCAGACTCCACACCTCGCCCTCGCACAAAGCGCTCCCCTGCAAGGGCAGACACGAGCGAAAGGGTATTGAGAGCCCTGATGAAGACAAGAAACAACTCGGCACCGGGTCCAGACGGAATCACGTGGCGGCTCCTGAAAGCCCTGAAGGACACGAGACTAGGCAGAGCGGTCCTGGATGACGTAGCACAGATGGCGGAGCTTGGGAACGGGTACTATGGAGAAGACGAGTGGAGAGGCATGACGATGGTAATGATACCGAAGCCGGGGAAAGACCACTCAAAGGTTAAAGGTTGGAGACCGATAGTACTCCTAAACACCGTGGGCAAGCTAGCGGACAAGGTCATAGCACAACTGCTCGGGGGGAGGAAGGAGCTCTTCCACGAAAGGGCGTTCGCAGGAAGGAAAGGAAGAGGGGCGATAGACTCGGTGATGCTGATGG
>Ga0307511_10008042_pt1 | contig 10572 bp, 7 predicted proteins | sample 13_EM_MG_FD_200266 | JGI IMG/M metagenome (GOLD analysis project Ga0307511, IMG submission 200266) | Populus trichocarpa ectomycorrhiza microbial communities from riparian zone in the Pacific Northwest, United States - 13_EM | ecosystem: Host-associated > Plants > Roots > Unclassified | place... | reverse complement strand
GCCGATGTCGTCATTCGAGGGGGATGGATTCCGAGCGCAGGCGGCACCGGGCCGTATCTCACCTTCCGCGCGCGCATTCCAGCGATCAGTCGTCAAGATGCTGACGATGCCGTTTTCGAGCGGATGGAAGTGCTGGAGCTCCCCTCGGTCCGCGATACCGCCTTCCTTGTCCCGCGCGCCGACGCCGGCATCGCCCTCGCCGCCGGCCGCCGCTCGCTCGATGAACGCCTGCGCAAACTGCCTGTCGATCGAAGCGCAATCGACACACTGGCCGCGAAAGTTCTCAAGACGATCGGCAACGATGTCTTCACGACCGATCAACTCCGCCGCGCACTCCCTCCCAACTCGATCCAGGACCTCGGCGACGCCGGCAAGCGCCTCGGCATCACCTCGACTCTCCCCGCCGCGCTCAAACTCCTGCAGTCCGAGGGCCGCGTCTTGAGAACGAATGCCGAACGAAGACTCGACGGCCGGACGCATCTCTACCGCCGCTGGCCAAAGGAGATCGACACCACTCCGCCGCCCGATCTCGATCGCGCCCTAGCCGAGCGCTTCCTGACCTGGGCCGCCCCGGCGACGATCGACGACTTCGCCTGGTGGGCCGGCATCGGCAAACGCGTGGCAAAGGAGGCGATAGGCCCGCTGCGCGTCGACGATGTCGCCCTCCCACCAACCCGCCGCGACGACGCCATCCTCCTCCTCCCATGCCGTGACAACCTCTTAGGCCTCCATCGCGGACTTTCGCCGTTTGTCGAAGACGAGAATGCCGAGGTGATGGACACCGGCGGGAAAGCAGCCCACGCTCGCGAAGTCGAGATGCTGCATCACAACGCCATCGTCGTGGGCGGTGTGTTGCGCGGGATTTGGGAGTTTGATGGGGAGGGGATTGTCGTGAAGACTTTCGGGAAGCCGCCTCGCGGGCTCGATGCTGTGATCGCTGAGATGGAAAAGTTCATTCGCGAGCAGGTTGGGGATCACAAAACTTATGCCTTTGATGCCGGCGCCACACGCGCGAAGCGCGTCGATTTCGTCCGGCGGTAAATCCGACGACTGCATCGGGCAGTCGCGAGTGGCGCGGCGTGACGCGGAAGCGATAGGCTAAGTGGCGGGCGTATGTCGGTTGTAAAGTTAGATGCCTGTCATTTGAGCGCAGCTGAGAGCAGTTTGACAATGTCTACAGCGAGTTGCGCGGCGCCAACCCAATCTGACGCATTTGCGGCCTCAGTTGCTTCCGGCCGTGGCGGCAGATTCCGGCCGTATGCAGCAGCGATGAGCTGCAGGATGTTCGATTGTCCTGCGAAGACAAATTCCTGACAACGAAGCGGATCGTCACTTTTCCAATCGATCAGCACTGGTATGTTGATCGAAAAGGAGAGATCGCTTGGGCAGACTTTATCTTCAAATACTAGCAAACCGACGTTACCGCGTGGTAGGCCGCGGGCGGCGCTGACCGACATGCCTACAAGCCTGCCGGCTCCGTGATGCTCTGAAATGAGGTACGGTTCTTCGTAATTCATGACCGCCTTTGCATCGGAGTTATGCATCAGCACGAAGGTCCGGGTGTTCGGCTTGAAAAGTTGCAAGTCGACGTTCTTCTTGATAGCAGCCACTTCGGATTCGGATACCGCACCAGATCGGAGAGCAATTTGAATGGCGAGGTCGACGACATGGCGATCGATCTCGAGCATCCCGCAAGAATTATCTGTCGCTCCATGTCTGGTTACCTGTTTAGTAAACTCCGCAGCTGGGTCAGCCGAAATAACTGTCGGCCAACGATACTCTTCTCGCTCGTGTGGGCAGGGGGTCGCGCTTGCTTTGCGCGCGTTCACTATTTGAATCTGCCTTTCATCAAGGTGGGGATGAAAGTACTCTTTAGACGTTGTCGTCGCGACAGACTCAGTTTTATGTGTGCAGGAAACTATCAGCAGAATGCCGACGCATAGGACGAGATCACCCAATATCGATCGGTTGTCTGCCACAATAAGCATTGCGTGATGATATACCTCCCGCGTCATCGGCGGCGACTTTTGACGGCATAATCGGGGAGGAGGCGCCAGAACCTATGATTCTTGGGTCCAGCAGGGGAGGGCCAGACCTTTGGTTTTGTAATCGTAAAGCTCTGGATAGAAGTGACTTCTCCCTATCGTAGCATCAGGATCTGTCTCGGATATAGCTATCTCCCGCGCTATTGCTCTCGCCTCGTAAAGACAGCGACGTGATTTGTCTGATTGTCGGTCGTGCTGATGAAGGCGTAATACGGGATACCCGGTGTGAGCGGCTCGACTTCGATGATTGCGGGAAAACTCCCGCAAGGCTGAGGGGTCGACGGGTAGCACCAGTGGTTCTGGAAAAGGCCGCCGAGGTTCACTTCTGCATAGAACGGGTAGCTGGGATCGGCGGCATCGCGTTGTGACACGGAGATGCGATGTTCTTCGCGGACGCCGAGATCGAGCGATGTTCCCCAATAAAGCCGTACGTTGACCTCCAGCCGGCCGGTTGAGTCGAAATCGTAGATGCGGAGGGTCTGGCGTTCTGCGTATCCGAGGAATGGGCCGGTGCCGTGTGGCGCAGCGGGATCCAGGGGGCCATACATCGGTGTCACAGGCACATCGATGAAAGTCGATATGCCGGTAGTTGTATCGCGGTTTCGAACGATTGGCAGTGGAGTCGTGGCGATACTCCCGTCAGGTGCGGTCGCGCGGAGTGTTTCGAAGAATGGGAGGTTTTCTGCGTCGGGCTGTACGAACACAAATCGTCCTTTGGCAACTACCGGTGCTTCCCAGGCAGGGACATATAGCATGCGTCCATTCGCCAGCGTTTTCCCCACGACCGGTGCCTCTGAGGACGCGCCGGTTGGGTAGTAACTGACTGTCCGGCCATAGGCGAAGAGGCCGAAGGTGGTCGAGAATTTTGAGCCGTTTGCTCCGGTGATCGGATTCATGTTGAGCACGGGGACGAGGAGTTTCGTGAAATTGGAGAGGTCCTGTGCCTGGGCGGCGATGGCGAAGACGAGGACAATAAGTCTGGCCGTGGGTTTCATGCCCTGAGTACGGTTTGAGACGACGGTACGTTTAGTTGCTACCGTGCTCGACGATGAGCTCACGCGGAGGCGCGGAGACGCGGAGGGAGACGTCGTCAGTACTCAATTCCGATTTCCATCGCCGGAATAGCCGCAATAGATAATCTCGCTGCGGTGCGGCCGCGCTTGCGGTGACGGCGCGTTCACATTCCTCAAGCTTGGCAATCGCTGCTGGGATATCGCCTTTGGCTTCGAGAATCGCGGCTTCGACTCGTGGCCGAATCCAGGGGAATCGTGGCGCTTTCGGTATGTCAGCCAGCCACTGCTCCGCGACGTCTGCTTGATGGTATCTTCTGGCCTGAAAAACAGCAGCCTCGCTCATCAGTGCTTCGCGAAGCGGCACAGGAGCGTGGCCTGAATAAGCCAGGCATGTTTCGAGGAACCGGCCTGCATCAGCATCGCGATGTTGATGAAAGGCATTGGAGAATGCGAAGGCATTGGCAATTACCGTATCGGCCGAGGCGTCCCGAATTGCGGTGGCTTTATTGAGAAACTCGGTTAGCAGCGACTCGGGTAGGACTCCATCCGCCGTGTCGGAGCGTAGTCTCATGATTGACAGCCATCGCTCCGCGTGCGCTGGATGACGAAACAGTGCCCAGAGAAATGCGCCGTCGGAGACGCCGAGGGAATTGCGATAGGGCAGGAGATCGCTCAGGCCGTTGGCGATCGACTGCACAATGAACAATGCCGAGGCGAGGCCGTGCGAAATGGGGAGCAGGAGGACGAGAATCCCGGAAAAGAGGTTCGCGCATGGTCCTCCCGATAGAAGCACGATGCCGGAGGGAATGAGTCCCTTTGATGTTTTCGGGACGACAGTGGCCACACCGCTGAACGCATTCGCCAGTCCACCCTGAAGCGACAATCCCGAGGCTCGGTCGAATTGGATCGGGCCGACGCGAATGGCTTTGAATCGATAGCCCATGATCAGTCCGCCAAGGAGATGTCCCCCTTCGTGCACGGCGACCATGGCCAGCGAAACCACGATCGTCGTCCCGGCCATAAGAAGAATTGCGCGGCCGGTTCCATGCAGCCGGATCCAGTTGGGGACGACGTCAAACAGCCATCGACGGAGAATCGGCGGCTGGCCTTGCGACACGGCGATAGCGAGCGCCAGCAGGACGGCTGACCAGACTACGAAGACGATTGTCATCCCGGAGCGTGGACGCACTGCAGGCGGCAGCGGCGCCAGGCGGTCCAGAATCGGCGTGGGACTCATCGTCTGCAGGAGGGTTGCACAGACAAGAGTGTATTTGCCACATCAATCCGCGCGATACACTCCGGAGCATGCGAGCAATCATCACCGGCGCATCGAGCGGAATCGGCGCTGCACTTGCGCACGAACTGGCCGGGCGCGGATGGACGCTGGCGCTGCTGGCGCGTCGCGCGGACCTGCTCGACGCGCTCGTACGCGAGTTGCCAACGGAATCGATCGCGTTGCCGTGCGATGTCACCGATGCCAGCGCGGTTCGCGAGGCCGTGCAACGAAGTGGTCCCTTCGATCTCGCCGTCGCCAACGCCGGAGTCGGAATCTCATCGCATGCCGCCAAGTTCAATCTCGCCGACGCCGAGGTTATGACGAAGGTGAACATCCTCGGCATGTTCAATCTCTTCGACGCCGTCATCCCGTCGATGATCGAGCGGCGCGCGGGACGATTCGCCGGCGTGGCCTCGATCGCAGGCTTGCGCGGATTGCCGACGTCCTCCGTCTACTCAGCCACGAAGTCCGCCATGCAGTCGTTTCTCGAAGCGAGCCGCGTCGAGTTGAAACCGTATGGAGTCGGCGTTACCACCATCAATCCCGGCTTCGTCGTCACGGAGATGACCTCGAAGAATCGATTCAAGATGCCGTTTCTGATGACGGCCGAGGAAGCGGCGCGCGTGATTGCCGATGGGCTGGAGCGCGGCAAGCGGGTCATCGAGTTTCCGCTGCCGATGTCGCTGCTGATGCGCTTCGCGCGGCTGGTTCCCGCAGCGGTGTGGGATCGCGCCATCGGTCCATACTCGCGCCGCAAAGTCGATCCGGAGAAGTCGAGGCGATGAGTCTCGATCTCAAATCGACGGCCGGCGTGCGTCTTTGGGCGCTGCGCAACGTTTTCCTCCTCTACTTCACGAAGCCCTCGGTGCTGGAGGTCAACGAGCGCCGTTGCGAGGTGCGCATCCCGCTGAACTGGCGGACGAAGAATCACCTCAAGTCGATGTACTTCGGCGCGCTCTGCATCGGCGCGGATGTGGCCGGCGGCCTGATCTGTTTCCACCTGATGTCGGTGATGAAGGTGCGGCTGTCGTTCGTCTTCAAAGCTGTTCGCGCCGAGTTTCTGAAGCGTCCGGAAGATGACGTTCACTTCACCTGTGAAGACGGCGAAGCGATTCAGGCGCTGGTGCGGCGCGCGATCGAAACCGGCGAGCGCGAGGAGACGACGGTTCACGTCACCGCGCGCGTGCCGAAGAAGCTTGGTGAGGAGCCGGTAGCGCAGTTCGAGATGGTGCTGTCGGTGAAATCGACAGCGGCGAAAAAGTAACAGGGTTGGAGCGTGTAGACTCGACGACGGCCATGTCGCACCCCATCGGCGTTTACGGCGGACCGGACCTCCTCGCCCTTCTTCGCGAGCGTTGCCCGGCATACACGTTCGTCGATGGCGAGGAGCGCGACCTTTGCCGCATCGTGATCGTTGACGCCGGCGTCGTGCTCGACGAGATGCCGCGCAAGAGCGTCGTCCGCGTCGTGCTCTACAACGACGCGCCAGCGGGGGAGCGGCGCGATGGCGACATCCGCATCCCGCGTGAGAATTTTCTTGCACATCCTGATGACACGCTAGCGGTGGCCTCCGACCTTGCGGGGACGGTCATCCACGCGTCGAGTCTCGAGTCCGAGGTTGCGTATCTGACGCAGATCCATGACCTGATGACGATCGCCGATGCGAACACCGTCTCCGAGCGGATCACGCGCACGGTCCTCGAAGTCCTCGGCCTGCGGCGAGGCACGTTGTTTCTTCACGACCCGCGCATCGAGCGCTACGTCGTCAGCTACAGCAGCGACCCCGAGGTCAAGGAGACAGGGGAGTTCCTGCCGGGGGTTCCTCCCGATCTGTTGCAGCGGGCGCTCTCCTCGGGAGTATCGTTCGCCGCCGATCGCAAGGCCGGCATGATCGTGATGCCGATGCAGGTCGAGCACGATCTCGTCGGTGTGATCCGCGTGGCCCTCGGCTCGCACGAGGTGTACGACGAGGAGGAAGTGCCGAACGTCTCGCGCTACCTTCGCTCCGTTGCCTCGGTGCTGAGCAACATCTACCAGCTCACGCGCAGCCGCGATCTGGCCATGCGCGACGATCTGACGAAGGCCTACAACCGGCGCTTTTTCGAGTCGTATCTGGATGAGGAGATCGAGCGCGCCCGCCGCTACAGTGCCACGTGCAGCATCATTTTTCTCGATCTCGATGACTTGAAGACGGTCAACAACGCGCACGGCCATCTCGCAGGCTCGCGCACGCTGCAGGAAGTGGCTAAGCGGATTCTGGCGGCCGTCCGCGGCATCGACAAAGTCGTTCGCTTCGGCGGCGACGAGTTCTGCATCATCCTTCCGCAGACCGATCAGGATCAGGCCGTGGCCGTGGCGCATCGCGTCCGCAAGGCGATGACTGCGGCGTCATTTCACGTGGCCGACAACATCGACATCTCCATCAGCGCCAGCTTTGGCATCGCCACCTTCCCCACGCACGGCCTGAACAAAGACGACCTCATCCGCCAGGCGGACGTGGCGATGTATCGCGTCAAGTCGACGACGAAGAATGCGGTGGGCGTGGCGACGAATGAGATCCGGTCGGTTGGTTTCTCCGAATAAACTTTTCGGAGAACCGCCCGTAGTTACGCGCCGGAAAGGCCCTCGGCATGCTCACCATCTCCGGATTGACGAAGACGTACGCGAATGGGGTTCGTGCCCTGGACGGCGTCAGCCTCAGCATCGAACGCGGACTGTTTGGATTGCTCGGTCCAAACGGGGCAGGCAAGTCGACGCTGATGCGCACGATTGCGGCGTTGCAGGAGCCGGACGCGGGCACGATCACGCTCGATGGTCTGAACATTCTTGCCGAGCCTCACGAACTACGGCGCCGTTTGGGATACCTGCCGCAGGATTTCGGCGTCTATCCCGGCATCTCCGCGCTGCTGTTGCTCGATCACATCGCCGTGTTGAAGGACATTCGCGACAAGCGTGCGCGGCGCGAGCAAGTGCACTCGCTGCTCGAGCTGACCAACTTGTATGACGTGCGCAACAAGGCGGTGAGCACGTTTTCCGGCGGCATGAAACAGCGCTTTGGCATTGCCCAGGCGCTGCTCGGCGCCCCGTCGCTGATCATCGTCGACGAGCCGACTGCGGGACTCGACCCCGAGGAGCGGAATCGATTTCATAACCTGCTGAGCGAGATTGGGGAGAATGCTGTCGTCATTCTCTCCACGCACATCGTCGAAGACGTCAGCGATGTCTGTCCACGCATGGCCGTTCTCGCCGGCGGACGCATCGTGCTCGAAGGGGAGCCGGCAACGCTCATCGAGGAGCTGCGCGGAAGGCTGTGGCGGCGCACGGTCCCGAAGAAAGCGGTGGAAGGAGTTCGCGCCTCGCACGACGTCATCGCCACACGGCTGTTCGCCGGTCAGACGCAGGTACACGTGCTGGCCGCTGAGCGGCCCGAGCCTGGATTCGAGCCGGCTGAGCCGGACCTCGAGGACGTCTACTTCTCCGTGCTCTCCTCTCCGGCGCGAGAGGTGATTGCGGCGTGCTGAGCGAGATCGTCCGTTTCGAGTGGCGCTATCACACGCGCCAGGTCTCCTTCCTGGCCGCAGCGCTCTTCTTTCTTCTGCTCGGATTCGGACTGACGGCGAGCGGATTCGGTCCCGGCAACGTAGCGGTGAACTCGCCTTACCTCGTCATGCAGTCGTTTGCGTTCATGACGCTCTTTGCTTTGTTTGCGGTGGCGATCTTCGTCTCGAACGCGGTGCTGCGCGATGACGAGTACCGGATGCGCGACATCGTCTCCAGCACGCCGGTCAGCCGGCTCCTGTTTGTATTCGGACGGTTGAGCGGAGCGTTCTGCGCCGCGCTCACGACCGTGGCATTTTCCGCGATCGGCATGATCGCCGCGACGTTCATGCCCTGGCTCGATCCCGCGCGCGTGGCTCCATTCGATTTCCGGCCGTATCTCTACGCCTTCGCGGCGATCACGATTCCGAACGTGCTCTTCGCCACGGCGCTGCTGTTCGCGGTGGCACTCATCACGCGCAACTCGATCGCCACGTACTCGGCGTCGGTGGTCATCTACATTCTCTATTTCATCTGCGCCGCGCTGACGAACTCGCCGCTGATGGCGGCCTCGAAGCCGGGCGGGGGAGCGGGAACGATTCCCGCGCTCCTCGATCCCTTCGCGCTGACGGCGTTCTTCGACGTGACGCGTTACTGGACCGCAGCGGCGAAGAACACGCAATTCGTTCCGCTGACGGGTACGCTGCTCGCCAATCGCGCGATCTGGCTGATCGGCGCGGTGCTCCTCTGGGTTGCTGCCCTTCCGGTGACGCGGCGGCCTGTCTCGTCACGCGCCGAAAAACCGCGGGTGAAACGGGCACGTTCCAGCCGCCGCGATGCCGGCGGTCCATCCAATCCGTACTTCGCCCGCACAACGATCGAGCTGCGTGCCTTTCTGACCAAGAGCACGTTCCTGCTCCTGCTGCTCTGGATCGGGCTGGCCGCTTCGCAGATCTACTCCGACGTTCTCGATGGCGAGTATGGATCGACGCTGATTCCGCACACGAGCCTGATCATCGCCTCGCTGCAACAGCCGCTGTGGATCATCGCCATGATCCTGATCATCTACTACGGCGCGGAGATGTTCTGGCGCGAACAGCGCTTTCGGATGGCGCCGATCGTCGACACCACGCCGGTCTCCGGCGGCGTGATGATCGCAGCGAAGATCACCGCGCTCGGTGTCCTCATCGCGCTGCTGATTCTCAGCGGGATTGCCACCGGCGTGGCCGTGCAGCTTGCGAGGGGCTTCACCGATTTCCAGCCGCTGCTCTATCTGTCGCTCTTCTACTTTGCCGGCCTGCCGCTGCTCCTCTACGCCGCGGCGGCGCTCTTCATTCACGCACTCAGCCCCAACAAATACGCGGGAATGATCTTCGTCCTCCTCTTCGCGATCGCGTCACGCCGTCTGGCAGCGATCGGGCTGGAACACGAGCTGTGGCGCTTCGCCTCCGCCCCGCCGGTGGCGTATTCGGAGATGAACGGGTTCGGACACTACGCCCGGGCCTTTCACGAGCTGATGTTGTACTGGACGGCGTGGGCGCTGCTGCTGCTCGTGCTGGCGCAGACGCTGTGGCGGCGCATCGGCGCGCCGATGAAAGATCGCCTCCGCTTGCTGGCGCGACCGGGACGCGCCGTGCTGGTTCTGGTGGCTCTCGTTTTGGTCACCGGCGGCGCTGTTTTCTATGACACGAACATCGTCCGCGCACACGAGTCGTCGAACGAGGTGCTTGATTGGAAGGCGAACTACGAGAAGAAGTACAAACGGATCGCCTCGATCCAGGGTCCGCGGATCACGGTGGTCGACACCGATGTCGATCTCTTTCCGCGTGAACGGCGCGATCGGATTCGCGGACGTTACGTGCTGCGCAATGACGCCGCCCGACCGATGCAGGTCATCCACATCGCCGTTCGCCGCGAAGCGCACGTGGCAGAGCTGGCCATGCCGAACGCCCGCGTCACTCCCGATGCCGTCTTCGGCATGTACCGATTCGATCTGGATCAGCCGCTTCTCCCTGGAGCGCGCACGGACCTTCGTTTTGATCTGACGTTCGAGAACCGAGGCATCTCCGGCCAAAGACAGGACGACTCCGTGGTGGCGAACGGCTCGCTGCTCCTCAGTTTCGTGCGCTATCCGACGATCGGTTATCGCCGCTCGTACGAGCTCTCGGATCCGCGGGAACGGCAGAAGCGCGGCCTTGGAGGTGCGGCAGTCATCGCGCAGGACGACCTGAGCGGCGACGATGCACCGGGCGATGAATGGATCGATTTCAGGGCCACGGTTTCCACGGACGCCGATCAGACCGCAATCGCTCCGGGGCGTCTCGAACAGACGTGGAAACGCCATGGGCGTAGCTTTTTTCGCTATCGCGCCGAAACGCCCATCGTCAATCGCTTCGCGATCGCCTCGGCGCACTATGTCGTGGCCCGGCGGCAACATGGTCCGGTGGCGATCGAGATCTTTCACGATCCGGCGCACGCCACGAACGTCGCGCACATGCTCGACAGCGCCGGCGTGGCACTCGACGTCATGCAGTCGCGTTTCGGAGCGTATCCGCATCAAACGCTGCGCATCGTCGAGGTGCCGATCTACGCGCCCTTCGCCGGTTTCGCCACGCCGGGTGTGGTCCTGCTGCGCGAAGACCGGGCCTTTCTCACCGATGCCCGCGATCGCGAACGGCCCGATCTCGTGGCGCGCCGCGTG
>Ga0307511_10008041_pt1 | contig 10572 bp, 12 predicted proteins | sample 13_EM_MG_FD_200266 | JGI IMG/M metagenome (GOLD analysis project Ga0307511, IMG submission 200266) | Populus trichocarpa ectomycorrhiza microbial communities from riparian zone in the Pacific Northwest, United States - 13_EM | ecosystem: Host-associated > Plants > Roots > Unclassified | place... | reverse complement strand
ACGAATTTCCATGGATGTTCTGGCTAAGAGTCTGAGCATGACCCAGCTTCTGGCACCCTCTTCACAGGCATTAGTTCAGTTGGGGCTTAGAGGTGTGTATCCTGGATTTCCCGTGGAAGAAATGATATTCATTGGTTTCCAAGATCTGTGGCTCTCCGATCAGACCGCCAGATACCCTGACACGATTCACATACCACAGCTACCCGCCCTCGAGGCCTTGCGCATCGAAATCTTCGGAAACGACATATCCAATTGCCTCGTGGATGTGCTGTTTTCTATCCATTCAGCTCCACAGTTATCCTCGATCACCTTTGATTTAGCATGGGCGCTCGGTGGCAAAGTTCTTCCTTATGACACATGGCACGGCATTGACGGTTGGCTTGTATGGTTGGCTAGGACAGGTGCCAGGGAGAAGAATGGTTTGAAAGCGGAGATGAGGTTGTTGTCATCGTGGCCCGCCGCTGAAGGATGTTTACGTTTGTTCAAAGAGGCAGGAGGGGAAGTACGGGTTACCCTGGCGTGAGACCAGGGAGTTTCCCCGGGGTTTGTTTTTCTTGGTGTGGGCACGTGAGTGGTGATGTCAGACGTTTCCGTCTTCCTGTCGAGGCCACTAAGGTGGTTATCAATGCTTGACAGGTTCTTTCGAGGTTTCTAGGACAAGTATAGTTGCATTTCGTTCGCTCATCTTGGGGCACCCAGATTAGAAATCCGTTGCCACAAGGTTTGCGTTCATACGGGTTGTGGGGGTGACGAGGGTCAGATGAAGGCAGGTCATGACGCTCCCCCATATCCGTAAGGTGAAACTGCATACGCGCGAGTCTAAACAAACATGTAACTAGAAACGTTCGGGGAAAGCATTACTATCCCATCTCATACACTACTGGCACGGGCAAGATCTGTCGCGTGAGGGGGGCAGGCGGCAGAACTGTGCGGTCCTCTTGTATGTCGCCAAGGTTAGTCGATACCGAAGGGCGGTTGAAGAGGGCAAGGAATTCTATAATAAGATTGGTACAGCTGGCAGTGAAGAGTCGGAACTGTTGTGCTCACTTCTCTTCGCAGATCGGACTCGAAAGTCTACGGTCCGCTCTTTCGTTCCGCAGTCCTCAACCCCACTCTCCAGCGGCAGATGCGAGGGGTCCCTGATGTCTATACCCCTGGCGTTCGCGGCGCTATCTCTGGCAATCTTGACCCAACCATCGAGGACGTAACCCTGTTCTACCTTTCGAAGGATCCGGTCGAGGACAAGAACATCTCCCTCTTTTGGCGAAACCTCCTTTACATTCCCCAAATGAGGTGGTTTTTGCAGGTCCTCGGAAGGGCGGGATTTGTCGAGAGCGTCAAAATTTTCGACAATGTCTACACCAACCAAGACAAGTTGATGGAAGCGCTTAAAGAGGATGACGGTTCCTCCACCATCTCCTCAGAGGAAGCTTCTTTGACAAAGACCGAGATAGAGGTTATTCTGGATGAGAACCTTGATGGTTTCTATGAGCATATGCTGGATCATGTTGTACGTACCTTCCTTCTCCTACACCCCACCCATCGCTAACCCTGCAGCACAAATCACAGGATCCTGATGTTATGGCAGAACTCAGGGGCGAAGAACCAGATAACAACACGGAAGACAACACGGAAGACAACATGGAAGATGACGCACAAGGTGACACGGAAGGTGATGACGACTTGATGGATTTGCAGCGATTGAGTGATCATGAGGTGGAAGAGGACAATGAGGTGGAAGAGGACAATGAGGTGGAAGAGGACAATGAGGTGGAAGAGGACAACGAGGTGGAAGAGGACAATGAGATGGTGGAAGAGGACAATGAGATGGTGGAAGAGGACGATGAGATGGTGGAAGAGGACAACAAGGTGGTTCGGCGTGAGGAGACGCGTCTGGAAGATGAGATGGAAGTGGATGATGAGACAGGTCGGCGTGAGGGGACAGGTCCTCAAGAGGACAACAAGACGGGTCGGTGCGAGGAGAAGGGTCTGGATGTTGTTGGCAGTCAGCGCGAAGCGTCGGGTCTGGATGTCGTCGACAGTCGTTTGGATGAGCTTGATGGTCGGCGCGAAGAGACAGGTTTGGATGAGCTCGACGGTCGGCGCAAGGAGATGGGTCTGGATGTTGTCAGCGGTCAGCACGAAGCGTCAGGCCTGGATGTCGTTGACGGTCGGCACGAAGAGACAGGTTTGGATGAGCTCGACGGTCAGTGTGAAGAGACAGGTTTGGATGAACTCGACACTCGGCACGAGGAGACGGGTTTGGATGAGCTCGACGGTCGCCGCGAGGAGGCTGACAATGGCGAGACGGGGCGTGAAGAATGAATCACCCCCACCGCAACAACCCCATTCCCCAGTCGCTCCTCCCCCTCTCATCCTTTCGTGGCGTCTCCAGCCATTTTTCCAGGTCCCTTTGCAATCACTCCGCTGCCCTGTTTTGTTTACATTCTGATCACTCTGCTGCCCTGTTTTTGTTTACATTCAATGGATTTGTGTTTCCTGCTTTCCACGCATTGGGTTTTCTGGTGCACTCCCCTCTCCCATCCCTTTCAATTTGCGTAAGATGCTGACTTCATGATCGTATGATCGTGTCAACAAATAAGTTATAAGTTCACAAAAATGTTGGAAAAAGTGATAAGCTACGAATAAGTGTGAAAAAGCTAACGAGCAAAAAATAAGCACGAAAAAAGTGCAAAAAAGTGAAAAAGCAATTGGGACGTTTGCTGATGGACCCAGATCAGCGAGAGCATGGCCAGCCTGGAAGAAAGAATCTTTTGCAGGAGAGATATTTTACTGGGTGGCTGCCCATCCAAGCACTACAAATACCTGTTGTGAGAGTGTGCCAGTCATTAACCATGCGCGGGAAAGTTCAGTTCCCTTAAGCGTGTTGTCAGGAATATTCGAAGACTGACTCTGGCAATCTTAGGATGCCATCTGACATCTCAGCGAGATGTTTAGTGATTCAGATAAAGTGCTGAGAGGTATCCTAAGACCATTGGAAGCAGTCTTTAGGTGTTTTTACAATACACTTGAGGGAGTGCATCGTGTACAACGGATAGGTTGAGATTGCCTATTTGTTTTCCAATCAAGCCAATGAAGGAAGGAGGCAGAGTTGTATGCAGTGTAAGTAGGGGGTGGGTGTATAGTATGTAGCATCCCTCAGAGCCATCCACAATGTGTACTCATGTGTCTAGAGTACAAACTGTTACAGAATGCATTGCTCATCATCTCATTGTCTCTTACATTGTTTCCCTTTATTTTGGTCCATTTGTTCATGCTTGTGTTCATCATATATATTTGATCATTTCACTTTCCTGTGCTCATCAGTTCTTTGTTTCTGACTTTCACCTGAGGAGTGAGCCATCTTTAGTGTTTCCTTCTTTCCATACCAAGACTTATATGTTGTGTAGTATCATCTCACTGATGTTCATGGAGTAAGTTCCTGTGTTCCAAACAGAGTTTGGTGCATTATTCCTGGGGCTGTAAGTCTTGGGTCTTGTAGTTTTTTCATATACCTCTGTCCTGTGAAAAACACAATGTATACCCATCTTCTCCACAATCTACTGGGACATTTCTTATGATATTCCTTGACCTGTTTCCAAATCACTTTGGAGCTTGGAGGCAGTTCTTGAAATAGGGTTAACTGAGTCCATTCATTGGCTGACCTAGCCTCCTTCTACAATCACTTCTTCCATCTACCTCTACTCCTAGAGTTTTTTTTTGTCTGTGTTTATTGCACTAGACTCCTGGAGTTACTATCCCATACTCCAAATATCCTTGTAAACCCCAATATCCTCTGGCAGATAAGCAATAGGTTCACACTCACAATTGTAATAGTCTGTCCAGACAGGAGAGATTGCAGGGGAAGTGAGGCTGAAGGGAAAAAAACCCTTTGGTCCACTTATTGTGGATGCTCAAGAGTCTGGGTTTGCTCTAATAATTTACAAACCCAGGGGTGGGACTTTGAGCTTTCAGGTTCAACCCCCATTTCATTGTCCAGTGGCCCCCCAGATAGACCCCTGGTAGCCCACTGACTGTACACATGACCTTGAAGGACTTTACCTCCCAGATAGGTGCAACAATTTCCAGGTACCTGTCACAATTTTCACAATTTTCACCTTTTTCTTCTAAGTTTGAAACACCCAAACACTCGTTCAAATCATGACATGGCATTATCTTATCTTATCTTATCTTTCCTTCATTTTCAAACCCCAAGTCACACAAACCAGAACAAAGAAAGCAGATAGTATTGGAATACCAATACAGGACTATCTACTTGTCAACAGGGACCACAACCCACTCATTCTCCTTGTCAGATGACCCATTGCCATCCTTATTAACATCAGCCTCGTATTCTCCATAAGGCCAAGACCTGTCATAAGACGACCAGTCCAAGAAGTCGTCAACGATAGCCTGATTGATGGTCAGGCCAGGGATCTCCATTGAAGGAGGAAAACCAATGTCGGGAAGAGGAGGAGAGGCCAGTTGGAAAACAGCCTCATGAGGAACTTCAGGAGAAGGACAAGTCAACTTCTCCACTAAGAACTCGAGGGTCTCAATCCGGCCCTTGAGGTTGGCAATCTCTCCCTGAGCATCACAAAGAGAGTCTTCTAGCTGTCTCTTCATGTCCATTCACTCCCAACCATCAAGGGCATGCTTCTTCTGATTGTCCCTCAGCTCCTCCCTCAACTCTCCTATCGACTTGTAGATCTCCGCCCCAAGTACAGTGGAGTATCCAAGACACGCATCCATCCAACCATCCATCTGATCCTTTTTGTGATGGATCTCCTGGAGCCCACGTTGAATCCACCCCTTAGGAAAACCCTCCAGATCAAGGGTCCCCAGATGCTTCCTCCATCACTCCTTCTCCCCCCCTTGGTTGTAATGGTAGACAAACAAACATTTGTCTTGAGCTTCTTGTTCCTCCTCGGAAGGGTGATGGTGATTGCCCCTCTGACCCTTCAAAGAGATAAGCTCCTTCAAGAAAATGGCGCCTGTAAAGAACCTGTCAACACAACCTATCAAGAAGGAGGGAAGACAGACTCTACCTGAAGGGTCTCCCTGACTCTCGCCCCTTGGATAACCTTAATGGGTCAAGGGCTCCTCTGGAAGAACAGTCTTCAGAGAGACCGGAATAACAGGAACCTCCCTAGGATAGAGAGGGTGATGACCCTGTTCGTAATTGAGGGAAGGATTGGTGAAATCCATAACATCTTCATGGCAGTAGATGTCGGACATGGTGGAAGGATGACTAAGAGGAACCAGAGGAAGAGTATTGACAACAAAACGATGGAGACAATCAAGGCGAAACCGCAAGACTATATATATCAAGAACCAGTCTTTAATCAAGTTGCCTATCTCTAAACGGATCTTTCTGAACCCCTATATGTCCATCAAACCCTTTGCCCTGGTGGTTCCTTGTGACTTTCTTCTTTATACTTATTTGGATGATCTCTCTCACGATCTTTAGTAACCCTTCCCATACATGACCATGTGTTCTCTCACGGTACACCTTCTTCATATATTTCTTATCTTTAAGGTGCACCATCACTTATCTTAATGATTGATTCCCACTTCCCCCTTATTCGCCCATGACCAATTGCTTACTTGTCTTCTTAGTCAGATGCTTACACAATCATGAACTTTAGTATATAAGTACATACAAATGCTCTGATGTATCTGCAGACTTTGTCAATCACAGTGTTCTCCCTCCAACAGGTAGATCATTAGTGATTAACCCCTAGCCTCCCTTGTTCCCCTCTGACCAGACTCAGAGAAGCATCCCCCCTTCTCTAGTGCTGAAACGCATTACCTCGGCCTCTCTGTTCTATCCTCTACCCGAATTACAGATCTTCCGGAGCTGCAAGTTATGCTAACATATATGGGAGTGGTCTGTCCTGACCCACTCCAAAGTGTTCCGCAATTACCCAATAACTTTGTGTACCAAGCGATATACTAGCATTGGTTCAGTAGGCCTGTTGGCGAGGTTGGTTCTGACAGTACCCAAACTTTCTGCCAGCCTTCAGACCCAAAGCATTTGAACCTACCAGGACCTACCATGAGCAGAGTTTAGGGTCCTTGCTGACATGGGGCTAAATCCAGGCAAAATTTATTCAGACAGTCTAATGCTCTGTACTAAATATTTTATTTTGGTTCTCCAGATACTAGTATACAAAAACAAAAGGAAGAAAACCGTGCATCAATGGTATACTACTTGAATAGAGAGTGTTAATAGAATAGCAATGAACCAAACAAAATGGACTGCCATTATGCCTGAGTGATGCATTGGGTCAGAGATGGATCACCCACCCAATGTTCCCTATTTGAGTATAAGTTTTGAGAGTCCTAGTTGGAACAACTGGCAGATTGATGAAATATAGACCTCATGTTCCAAGTTGTGAAGTTTAACCATGTTGTGGGCAATTCCATGTCCCAGGGTGAAGTACCTGATCAGTTCCAGTTAGGGGATGGTTAAAAATATCCAAAGAGACTCAGTCACCATGAGGTATAAGATTTGACAAGATCTCCATTCCTTACTTGGTCATCATCTGTTTAATTTTTTATGAGTACAGTTGACTTGGATACAGGAAACAATACATACGTAACATCTCATAGGATCTCAGGTTGAGAAAGATACTTTTGTCATGGTTGAATGTAACAGGACTTCCAGGGCAGCCATAAAAAATGTGCACACTGTTTGGGCACAATCGAAAAAGGTCAAGGATTGGCACAAGCACACCAATGAAGCGGGTGATAGTATGCTTTTTTTCCTCCAGGAGTTCAGCATGGTCAAGGATATCTGCACCAAAATTGGTTAGTTTATAACTCTCCACTATGTTTGAGTAACCATACCCATAGAGAAATACAATCCAATTCTCTCTGTCTCCCCTTTGGCATAATTAGTAGCAGCAAAAGTAATTGATATAGTGCATCAAACTTACTGAGCCGCACCAGATCACCAACTTCACCTGATATATCACAGTACCCCCCCTTGACAGGCCCCTTCCACCTCCACCTTGGACCTGGAATTATATTGCTCTTCTCCTCCTTACATGCCCCAATTGCATTGTTGATATCTGAGGCCAGGGGAAATTCTCATCAATAGGCCAGTGTAATGAGTTATGGAAGCAACTTCACCAGTGACTGTCAACAGTGTCACAAAGCCTGTTGAAGGTGTTGTGGGCACATAAAGACCCATAGCAGATGTCCATGTCTCAAAAGAGGGAATCTGGGTAGAGGGTTGTATTTGGCCAGGCTTTGATTGCCCCTCAGTATCACCATTGAGTAGAGCAGATTTGAGCTCCTTCCCAGCTGCACCATTGAGTGAACCCACAGGCTTCCCAGCTGTGGGTTTAGTTGGAAAAAGTGTTTTTATAATCCGATTAAGGCCTCTGTTTTTCTTTTTGGGGAACTGGATCTGAACTTTGGGGTTGTCTGTCTGCTTAATGAGGGCTTCTGCAGTATCTCTCTCCATCCTCTGCTGCTCTAGGATACGATTAACTGCCAAGATATTGTTAGTAGGTTAAAAATAAAGCAAATGTTGTATCACCTGGATATCCCCAGCTTTTTAAGATACAGAGGTCTGTTGACAACAACATCTGGAACAAACAAACATAACTGATCTTATGCTCACAGAGGAGTAAACGGCATAATGAAGCTGCAACATCATGCACATCCACTTGCCCACTGTCAGATAACCACAGTTCTATTGGACCCTCAGCCTCCCGCCTTGCAGTAGCTGACACTTGAATGGATTTGGATGATCTAGTGCCAGCAAAGTTGATCCTCTTTGTGATTGTAATTGTCTTGAATGTTCGAACAATGAAATTTCCATCATCATTCAACCACATAGTGGAGACTTGAGTGGTTATATGTTGGCCAGCATGTTTAGAGAGGAGAAGTGGTAATCTTTCCAGAATCAGAGACTGGACATTTTGAGCTGTCTGATTCCCATAGGTCTCTTGTATTGTTTGACATTTCTCTTGAATGAGACTACTGAGTTGTTTGCAACCAAGGGACTGGTAGAAAGCTGTGATTTTTGGAATTAATATGGAATGTGGGGCATATGTCACACTCACCTTCAAGAGTATCCTCTTGTGGAGCACAGAAGATATCCTTGCCAAATTGTTGAAGAGCAATGATGTCATCCGCAATTGCAACCTGGTTTGGAGCCAGTAAACGATACTCTAGTTTCTGATCTTCATCACCCCACTCTTCATCACCCTCAACATGGACAATGACTTGGTCAGATTCTTGGCTTCGAACATATCGGGAGCCAATGAGAACTTGTGCATTCTTTAGTTTGTCCAAAGTAGTGGAGCTCAATGACCAGTGGGTCAATGCAACTTTGCGCAATTCTGCAAGGTAGCTACAAACAGTGATTAGAGACAAATGAAACAATTACACTCAGATGTCTCACTTATTCAGCCCATCTGTAAGCTCAAAGAACCTCCTTGGGTCTTTGAGCAAGACCAGAACAATCTCTTCTACTGATGGTTCCTTTTTCATTCCACATGCCCTCAGGAAGGTGTTTGCAGAAGCACCAAAGTTGACAAAGGGGAACAGTTTGGAATAGAACTGGTTACTAGATTCACTCTTGAAGTAGCATTGGTTTGGTGGTGACAGTTGAGTGCCTGTGGACCTGGGAGAGTTGTGGGGGGTAGGCACAATAGGCATCATGGATAATGCATATAACTCAGAGGTGGAGAATGCTGGTGGGGGTCAGTGCACCCACATTTGCTAGATCAAGTGTGGCACAAACCTTGTATGTGACTAGAGAGGACCCTAAACCAATTGCAGGCCTGAGATTCAGTAGATGGGGGGGATGTTTCCAACAGGTTGACTAGTTGGCTGGTGGGTGGGTGCCCCTCTATCCCCAGTATATCAACCACATCATCAACCACATCCTCCCCCAGGGTAGGGTCCAAGATAGGGAAACCGAGTAGCTCCCAATCTGGAATCAAGAAGGCATTAACTGGTTTGACTAATTTCCTTTCACCTCTCTGGACAGCTGGAATGAAAGCAATGTTTTTGCATGCATAGGAAGTGTATTCCTTCCAGTCCATGTAGTTCTCCCAGTAGTTGTCAAGGAAGTAGCTCAGTGCAACTGTCCCCTGTGATCCACCCTTGGCAGCAATATCCAAAATAACTTTTCCTGGTGGGTGCCGCCTCAAACCCAGGTCAAACAGGAACTTTGCTGGAGGGAGTGTTAGTACACAGGAAGGCTAAACCATATCAGACATACCTTCTTCACTATCAACCCTCCATTCATGTTTTCCTCCCTCTCCCCACCAATCAATGACTGGTAGGCCAAGATTCCTGAACACATCCAATGGCACATACAAATCAGAGGCTTTGACCCTTGGGACCACTTTCAGAGTGCCATCCCTACTTGTGTGCTGTCCAGTAGTTACCTCCCTAATGAATGCAGGAGCCTGCTGGAGCTCTTTAATCTCACATAGTGTGGGCCGAACTGAAACTAGATATTTGATCAAGTCCAGGGTGGTCCAGTGGCTCAACCTATGCCAGGCAAATGAGAAAGGTACATTGCAGGAGTGGGGGAACCTACCGGTCAAAGATGGCTTCAAGGCCAACATGCTTCTGCACACCCAAGTCAATCAACACTCCTTCTAGACTATCTCCAATTCGATTCCCAGATGGGAGATTGACAACAGGTATGTCAGGGAAGGTAGTTGTGATAATCTCACTTGGGAGGTACACCTTGTTTGGCCTCCTCATCCCAGCAGATGTCGGGATACAGTCAAGCTTATCCAGTAGTCCAACAATAGTGGTTCTACTGAGAGCTGGTAGGGTTGACCAGCATTGACCTAGGGCTTGTAGTACGTGACATGCCCAGTCCGGAGATTCTACAATGTTGAATTCACTCTCCTGAATGGATACTGCAGGATCAACAAGATGCTGCACCCACTCCAAGACTGTCAACTCTCTCCACAGAAGAGAGTTCTGGAGTTCAGTCGAGTCGATATTCTGATTGACGCTTGTCGGCAGTACGTGGTCAGGGAATGGCCCATCCATGGGGATGAGAGAGTCCTTCGAGTTCACGAATGTACATATCTCCTCCAATGGTATCCTCCGTCCATCGTTCCGCCCGCCACCCTTGTCCGATGAGCCAATGACAAGAACTGCGGCGCTGAGTAACATCCGCCTATTTTTGTCAATCCCTGCCATATTCTGCTGAGATGTATTGATCCACCACCGGAGGCAGGCGGCCCCCTCCTTGTCTGATAGCAACCGCCCCCGGAGCTGCTCGATCACATCCGCGAACGTGATGTCCTTCAACATTCCTTTCTCCTGTAGAGCCTTGACCACAGACCTGGAACTGTCCAGCAGTTCCTTTGGGAATACAGGAAGTTCTGGTAAGAAAGCGGAGTAGAGTGGATCCGGCATTCGTATGTCGAAGGCCGATTTGATTCCCACCCTAGAGGCGACAGGAAACAACCGACCCTGAATGCCGCAATCAAAGAACGCGGATCGCATTTCGCTGGATACGAGGGCAGACGGAGTCGACGGGTGAAAAGTGAAGAACTGGAGATTGTGCACGGCTTTGTCGTA
>Ga0307511_10008040_pt1 | contig 10573 bp, 14 predicted proteins | sample 13_EM_MG_FD_200266 | JGI IMG/M metagenome (GOLD analysis project Ga0307511, IMG submission 200266) | Populus trichocarpa ectomycorrhiza microbial communities from riparian zone in the Pacific Northwest, United States - 13_EM | ecosystem: Host-associated > Plants > Roots > Unclassified | place... | reverse complement strand
TAATGCCTTTTATACTGTGACAGGTAAAAAGACGCGTTTCAGCTCGACAGTCGAGCGTGGTCCCATTGACCAAATCGGTGGTTGTACTCCTGCAGGAGGGAGCCGATATTCTCGTCGACTGTTTAAAGGTGAGAAGTCTGACAAGAACCTAGGTAAACCGTCCTTATTGAGGTGGATCTGCATGAATCGTAGCTGGTATACCCTTCATAAAGGGGTGGATTCGCCATGTTGTGCGATATGCGCAGTCTTGTCAAGGCCGGTTGAGATAACCACATATATACACCTAACGCAATCGATGAGCATGAAGTGGCGGGAGGTTATATGTACAAACATACTGACGGAACGTCCATCAATTTAGGGCTTGGGATCCTGATCCGGAGCTCAGAGAGTTCCAGTGGCGGGCGCCACGTCAGGTGTCTAGACGTTCACGAGTGAAGGTCGCGCATGATCGAGCACCGTATACGACCCTCTGTCGCATCCACATCGCGTCTTCTAAAGCATGTTCAATATTGATGCAGATTTTGGTGGATCGTCCACGTTTGGGCTAGAGTACTCTATCAGTTATGTTCACGAATAAGGGAGTGGTCACATGGTCTCGGCACACTAACCAGGCTTGGCCAGCTGGATGGGGTCAGTGGCGTCTACAGTCACCTTGAGACGTCGATTCGATGCGATACGTGAGCCTTAACGAACTACGTAGGTACACACCTTGTAAAGCCACTTTACATAAACCAAAACTATAAGTAGGTACCTAAATGATCATCAACCCACATACCGTCAAAAAGATCCAATGGGTTGGTGTTTGTGATTCTGATAGTGGGTGCTGGGTCATCTTAAGCTCCCGAATCGAGAACAAGAACACAAGAACTATGTAGTCCAGGCCCAAGCCCATGAAGCGGATATCGCGTGATCCTGACACCATCGTGTATTGGCGGTCCCTCATCTGAGGAGCAGACTCAAAATTGACGAAGTTTTGAATTAGATCTGAAGACTACCCGAAGGCACTTATCCTTATAAGGGGTGGAATCCACTGGATTCCACCGGCTAGTGCTTGTCCCATTATCTGATTAGTACAACTGAAACCAGTCACAACCAGTACCTCTGCTTTGGCGAGCACACAGTTAACGGTAAGTAAGATGAAGAATAATGCCTTGTCATCACAGGGCGTTGGAGCGCAACCCTGCCAGCTCAATGCTGGCAGTTGCTCCCAACAGGAGCTCCATCCATGATGGATCATCCATAATACGCGCTTCTAGCGCGTGCCCCCCGAACCTGGATCACCGATGCGACAATTATGTATGTATATGCACGCGCCAGAACTCTCTCCCCGCTGGCAGACGTCATGTTCACATAAAGGCTTCGAATGAGACTCAAATTTTCCGGTTCCAATTCGCTTTCCCAACCCACGCTTGAAATGCGACCAGCTGGTGTCCGATGGCTAATACTGCTGGCCCTTGTTAGAGCGACACTCTCCCAGCCCTCTCCTCAAGTCCAGGAGAGGATTTCCAAGGCAATTAATGCAGCTCAGGCTTCAAACTCGGGCAATATAGACTATACTGCGTTCGTCAATCCATTTATCGGTACTGGTGGGTGACGAGTGCCTTGGAAAATGTGAAGTCCTGACATAGAATGACTGCACAGATGCGGTCTTCTATGGAGATGTCTGGCATGTCTCTGTTTCAGAGGGTAGGGTGCGTTTACTGAACAGGCTTTTTGCAGCCCAGGAGCGTCGGTCCCCTTTGGCATGGTAATCTAGATGCACTGCTATGTCCACACGATGGTTAACACGCGAGCTAGGTTAAAATCACCACCGATTTCACAGGATATGCGCCAGCTGGTATGACTGGCCGGTCGGTGCATTGTCTTCATTTTTCAACGCGTCGTCTTTAGGTTATATCTCGGACGCGAGTCAAAAGGCTCGGGGTCTTAGCCCACTGCACGACAGTGGCATTGGATCCGCGGGAAGTTATGGCAACTTTGAAGTGATGCCCCTCTTGTGTCCTGGTGGGTTTGATACGTGTACCACGAGATTAGCAGACCGTGAGAGGCACCGTAAAATTGATACCGATGGTGACATCCAATTTCCACTCTTTCTCGCACATCTATTCAGAAATAACCCCAGACGCCTACCCTGGCTATTTCTCTTTGATTTTGGACAATGAAATAAAGATGGAGGCCACTTCCACCCGCCGTGCCGGTTTGGAACGGTTCACGTTCCCAAGTGGCTCGAAACCTTACTTTGTGATTGACCTTGCCAATGATCTTCTTGCATCATTTGCAGGAGGCGAGATGGACATTGATCCCGACCAAGGGCGCATTAGAATCGGAGGTCGGTGGAGCCCTAGGTGAATGTCCCTTCTACATGCTTTGGGTGTTTATCCTACCCTCTACTCTTAGTTTTGGTCCCGAAAGTCCCCATTATCAAGCATTCGCATGCTATGATCTCTTGAACAATGGAAAACAAAGGTTGGGTGAGTACGGGGTTTGGGCCACCAATAATTCCAGCCTCGACACAAAAGAGCTCTGGACGACGCACTTGAATGTATCCCAGAATGACGAGGGAGCGACCTATCAGTCTGGCGCGTTGTTCTCTTATGATGATACCCCAGAAGAGATCATCCTTCGTGTTGGCGTATCGTTTGTTTCAGCTGACCAGGCATGTGCTAATGCAGAGGAAGAAATTGGGTCGAAATCCTTCGAAGAAATCGTGAATGGTTCCAGGGGACTCTGGAACGAGAAACTAAGAAAGGTAGAGGTCGATCTTTCGGGCACTCCTGCAGACATCATAGAGATGCTGTACACATCCTTGTACCGAGCATCGCTCACACCGGTTAGTATTCCATTAGCTGATATATCATATTTTCTTGAGAGTAAAACAGAACAATGCTACTTTGGAAGGACAAGGCGTGTTTTCGAATACGCGTTCTTTCTACTTTGATTCGCTCTACTGTAGTTGGGACACGGTAAGTATCCCGAAAGGTATAGATATAACTTCTAACTTGTCTTTAGTTTCGTACATTCTACCCATTGATGACGCTCCATTCTCCCGTTGAATTCTCGCAGATCGTCGACACATACATAGATGGGTGGCGCAAGCTTGGATTCATGCCTGAATGTCGTTCCAACAATCTTCCTGGATGGACGCAGGGTGGCTCCAGCGGTGACAATATTGTCGCTCAGTTCGCGCTCAACTATCATAACGAAGCGAAGGCATTAGGCATAGATTTAGAGGAACTCTACTCTGCGATGATCGCTGATGGAGAAGTAAACCCCTCTGATTGGGATCTAATGGGCCGAGAGATCAACGTATACAAGTAAATGGTCCTATGATCGCAGGGAATGAAGCTGACCATCTTTAGGCAATATGGATACGTTCCTTTTCATGTCGTCGATGACAGCAGCATGGGTAGTCACACGCGTGAAGCTAGTCGCACGGTCGAGGTAATATATATGCAACTCGCCGGGTACTGATCGGCTCACCTGATCATAATTATTTCCTAGTACTGTTTTGAGGACTTTGCGCTTCGCCAAGTTGCACTCTTACTTGGAAAGGCAGATGATGTTGAGAGATACACTAATCGATCATACGCAAGTATAATCTAGACACCGGCGACTTCCGTTGAACGCTTTGACAGTTCTATCGCAACCTATGGGACCCTACAGTTTCTAGCGATGGTTTTCAAGGTACGAACTACTTGTAATAACCGCAGAAATCATTAACAGGGTGTTGATCCAGGTTTCTTGCAAAAGCGGTATCCCAATGGCACCTTCTCTCCAACAGATCCTACCTTTTGCTCCCCAGTGAATTCACCCGATTCATGCTTTTTGGGTCAGGAAAACACAAGTGGTTTCTACGAGTCTTCGTCATGGGAGTACAGTTGGTAAGTGCTTCAAGTATATGCCATTCTCGTGTCTAGACTCCGAATATGTACAGGTATGCGCCGCATGATACGGCACACCTCATTAAATTGATGGGGGGAACAGTTTGTCGTTTTGTAGATTATGTATACTAGGTTGAAAGACAGCTTTACAGGATACCTTCCTAAAACGGCTTGACCATTTCTTCGAAGTAAGTGGCAATCCAAGTCCCAAGATGTATCTGTGTTGATTAAGGTGTTAGGCTGGGTATTACCAAGCCGGAGATGAACCCTCGTTCCAGGTGTGTATTCCCATTCAAGCCAAATTTAAGTGGAAGTGACTGTTTATGGACTAGACCCCTGTTGGATACCACTATGCCAACCAACCAGCACGAACCGTTGATCGAGTACGCGATGTGGTGTTGAACAACTTCAGCGCAAGTATGGCCAGCAGTACAGTTTTCTACTTACACAGCAATCTTATGACTTCATGTAGACATTACCGGCCTCCCAGGAAATGATGACCAGGCCGCCATGGCGACGTTGCTCATATTTCATCTCCTTGGACTATATCCTGGTAGGTCACACTGAGATCTTCAAGCTCGCCGTCTATACATAATGCTTGCAGTTCCTTCGACGACGCACTACCTTATCGTCTCGCCCTTCGTCCCCAAGTACACCATCCATAACGACTACCTGGGAAAGAGTACCACCGTTACAGTCAAAAACTATGATCCCAAATCCATCAACTATCCAATCCCTGCAGGTGTCGCAGCATATGTCAAGAGTGTCACTATAAACGGTGAGCCCGCGGCGTCCCGTTGCTATGTCGACTTCTACGACACCTTCCGCGTGGGAGGGGAGATCGTGATTGAGCTCACTGCAGACAAGAACGAGGCGGATGGTTGTGGTGGACCAGTGCCTGACAGCCTGTCAACTGGAGGATTTGCACATCCACGGTAGGCCATTTGGCTATCCCTGGTTTAGAGGTCGAGTATTTTTTATATACCCCATGCTTTGTCGTAACATTTGCCGATCGTTGAGAATACACGTTCTTTTACTTGTAGACCCGATAAGTGGCCCGGGGATTACTATGTATTACTCATCTTCCCCAAGCTCCATTTCATTTTCTTCCTGGTCCTCTGCACCACCACTGTACCCATTCGTAATCTCCCACAGGGTGCTTCCCAGCTCCCTTACATCGTCATATTCTAATCCCATAACCGTCAAGGCGGCATCCCTTCTCCTGGCCGTGTCTTCTACGAATGTGACGTAATGCGACAACGGTTTCACTAGTGATGGAGACGTCACAATCGAAGAAAACAGCTTAATTGAACTTGGTCGCGACGTGGAAAAGATCGAAGGAAATGATGTTGGAATTGGATACGCGGGCGTATTGTGGCTGGGGAACACTAGGTGTGAGAGAGAAGGTTCAATAACTAAAAGGTACAGCAGACACACCTCATCAAGAGAGGATGATCAAGTCCAGTTGTTTCGGCGAAGGATTCGTATGCACGCCAATCTTCCTTTTCAAATCCCCGGAGTACGTTACGGCGAGCATAGGGAACACAATTCTCCTGAAACATTGGTTGATTCTGACAAGCACTCCAAGCCGGAGTATATAATACCTGGGAATACAACGAGAACTGAAGAGTAGATTGAATTTCATCCGCTGTGGCGATACTGTCTGGCAATAGATTCCCACTCAGTTGAGCAAACGGGGTGGACTTTCGCCAATTGAAGTGTGCGGTGTAGCCTTGTAGGTCATCAAGGCCCCCTCGTAATCTGTTCAGGGATATCAATCCCTGATGCACAGTTAGGAGACAAACAGAAGTACCGAAGTGGAAGTGTAGCAGATTCCATAACTGCAGACAAAACTGCAGATGACCGGTATAGATTCCTCCGCTGATCCGTTGAGCTATAGGAATGAATCAAGGCGGGCCACATACGTCTATGATGAAATTGGATATTACGGAAGGCTGCGCCCAGTGAGATGGAGCCAGGATAGGGATCGTAAGATCACAAAGTTCATAGAGGCCTTGAAGACATAGAGCATCGTTGACAATTTTCCTTGTATGCGGTACCTGCAAGGACCACATTTAGAACTGATGAACAGCCTAGAATTATAAGACATACATAGCCCATTTCAACGTTGTGAGGCATGATATCTGAGAGGACAGAGAAAGCCATCACTGTGGCCTTTCGGTGCTCGTCGCGGAAAGACCTTAGCAGTGCATGTGAAAAGCCACCAAATGTCGCAGTATCGTACATCATTTGTACACCCTATCACGAGTGTGCATTGAACTCGTATTGGAAAATGACATCAACGAAAGAATACCTGGAAATTGTCACACTCCTCGACCAGGAGACGTAGTGGGCCCTCCACCAACTCGGTATTCTGAGCGAAATGTACTTAACCAGGAAAGTAAGGGAACGTGTTAGAACACATGCCTCGTCATAACGCCTAAATAGTTCTTGGTTCGTCATCCAGTCACCCTCGACAATCCCCGGGGCATCCGGAACAGGTTGTATTGACTTGGGATCGAAGAAGACACGACTGTAATCTGACCAATATCTGACCTTTGTCTCGTACGCGTGGGATTGATCATGGTTCATGGCATTCGAATCGACCTCCGTTTCAAGAAGAGCATGATATTCACTCTGACGTATTCGCTCTTGCTCTTGCCGTTGAACTGTACCTTGCCTACAACCACAGGAAATATGGCTTGCGGCATCATTGAAGCGCTGCTCACCAGCTTAGGATTGAATGAAATTCTTCCTCGATGTTCTTATCCTTTGCAAGTGACCCAAAGTTCGCTTTACCACTTGCAGTATAAGCTCCTGACGTATCATACCGAAAGTTTTAGCGCACATTTATGATCGAAAATTAGAGCCCTTGGGCATAAAGTCGGATTGCGCTAATGATCAGGTCAGAAATTATCTGGGCGTTACTGTCGGTGTCAGACGCACATGCAGATCCCGTCCCTCTTTGAAGGAGATGCTATGATCGGTGAGGGGCACGTCACTCTTGTCGTAAGTGAAATAGCCCTCCTGCGTATTCCAGTAATGGGTTCCTGTATAGTTCGACACCGGACCAGCTTGTATGTATAGGATTTCTCGCATGGCTAATGTCCTGGATTGACGAGATTACCAATATCGGAAGTCAAGCTTTCAAGACCAGTTTACAAGTGAAAACCACACAGTACTTTCGCTCGTGAATCACCACGGGGTCGTATTCAGAGAAAAGCCACACAGAAATTTTACGGAGTTTCGAGAAATCACTATCATAGATAAGTAGATGAAGAACGGCGGAAGTTTCTCGACCTTGCAGTACTATCGCTCACCAAATACTTGGCCTCCCCGGATACTTGGCCGTCACAAAATGTCACAGAAAGTAACGTATTGTCACATCTTACAATTCTGAAGTCCGATCGGTGCACTAGGACAGAGGGTAGTATCAATGGGTAGTATCAATCAAGTGACTACTATCTATAGGTTGAGTATATGAGTATGTACCGGTACGTGGGTTGGGTGCTCGTGGGGTAGTGATAAATGGGACTTCATGGGAGGGTAGAACTGTTCGTGATAGTGAGGGATGTGCGGCGCCAGCCGCCTGTGGAAATATGGGGTGGCTGCTCCTACCATTCGGAACTGACGATATGAAAGGTTGAGTATAAACAGTTGGTGGCCCTGCGTGACTCGGACCAGCTTGCTGGATTTGACTCAGTGTCGTGCTGCATTGATCTTCATGGCCAGGTGAAGCGGGCTTCTCCAAATAGTGCGGAAAACCGAAGATTCTGAGTGAGAGCAGGATTTCAGGAGCCACCTGGGCTGTCCCATTTCACCCACTGACTTGGCACGACTAACAGTCCCAACAGCAAGGCGTTGAACACCCACTAAACTTGAATTCACTGGTGTGTTAGATCTGCACCCAAATTCATGCTCCGCTTCGGCTGTGCTCGGCATGATCACAGTGTGATTTTTACTTGCCGTCACGCTTTTTTTTCTATTTCAACGAATACTTCATGGATTCATGTCGTTCAACTTCGTGCAGTTTAAGAATACATTTATCTTGAATTGTGGCTGTATAGAAAATTTATTACTAGGGGAGTAGTTTGGTTTTCAGAAATTGGCCAAGTATCTGGGGAGGCCAAGTATTTGGTGAGCGATAGTATATCGTGAGAATGTCCTACGACTGAACTTTTTGCCTTCTTTGGAAGTGTTACCTTTCAATACACTTCAGTAGTAACACAACGGATGGATCAATATTTAGGCCAGTGCTAAACGTAGTGGAAATTTTGAAGTTTAAACTTGAAGTATAATCCGAGCAAAAATGTGTGACAAAACTTCAAATTGTGTACCAGATTATATGTAAAATTAAACTTTAAGTATTGTTTCCACCTTTAGTCCAACATTTAGGCCAGGATAATATTGATAGCCTCCCTGTAGTCCACAAGTTCTATAAATATTAATGACTCTCCTATGGTTTATAGGTACTAGGGTACTGACAGGATGACTCAGAGGACTACAGGGAGGTTATCAATATTTCATTCTAGCCTGAATGTTGGACTAAATGTCAAAACAATAATTGAAATTTAATTTCACATATAATCTGGTACACAATTTGAAGTTTTGTCACACATTTCTTCCCAGATTATACTTCAAGTTTAAATTTCAAGTTTTCCACTACGAAGTTTAGCACTGGCCTAAATATTGACCCATCCGTTGTGTAAGCAAACTGTACTCCTTGAATAACTGTAATTGACTTTCGCCATTCCAATTCAATTCGCCAAGCAAGTGTTCAGGCGGCATCTCGAGTAAGAAGTAGCATAGTAAAACGATAACTATGCCATCAATTCCCCGTGACATCCTCTCCGCCCTGTAACACCTATGAACAAGAAAACATCGACATGAAAAACATCTCGATCCTCTCATAGCTAACATAAGCCTATCAGAATCCCATTATAAGGTCCAAAATGATCGATCACGCTCCCACCAAGGATATTGTCCACATCACCTGCTGCACATTGCGTGCTCGGATTGTCTTGTCCAGGACACACCGCCCACACTCCAGAGTCCTCGATGTGAATCTCCCCTGCGGGATGGACGAAACCCAGGAACGCAGGCGGAAGGATTGGAACAATATCTTTTTTGTTGTTAATGTGAGTCAGGTTCAAGTTCTTGTCGACATAGTCCGCGAAGGCTTGGTTTCCGACCTGTGTATACATAGAATGAGGTAAAAAGCCGAAAAAGTGGGGGGAAATGACTTACGCGGGGAAGACCGTATCCGATAGTCTTGAAAGACGTGCCGCTGGGGAGGTGCAAAGGGAGATAGACGGAGTCGAGCAGAGAGAGCGCCGCCCCTGTCAATGTGGAACGAATGGTCAACCAAACCACGGAGCCAAAGGGACCGATCGTTTACCGAGGGAATGGCCAACCAATGTGACAGAAGTAGACCCGTACTTTGACATGGCTGACTGAACAGCTGAGAGAATTGACGCGGCGGTTCTGAGACGTGGTTTTATCGGGGATATTAAACGGGTAGAACGGAGTAATGCAAGCTTACTTTGCTTGCTCATTCTGGAAACCAGTGTGTACTTTAATTCCAGAGGGGAGTCCAGGAAATAGTGTCTTGTCAAGTGGTTTACGGATGAACCTAATATCAGTGACTATGGATAATCTGCCGAACGAGTGTGCCGTCGCTTCAGACTCATTTAGAGAAGGGAAAGGAGCCCTTACATCTCAAAAGGGTTGGTCCCTTCGTGTGCGACGATTACAGTCTTCAGGGTAGGATCATATCCGATGTACCCTAACAGCTGCCCTGCTCTATCAACGCAGATGAAGGGAAGATCATACACTTACAGTACTGAACACTGTTGCCAGTTCCACCAGAGGCAACAGTTTTGAAGCTAGGGTTGGCTTTACAATTGGCTGTGAAGGGTATGTTAACATTCTGAAGTCATCCGGGAGAGAGAAGAATGCATACCACCACAGTTCCAAGCTAAGGTCTGGGCTGGAGTACAGTATGCAACAGTGGCATAGTAGCTGTAGGGGTTGAAAGCACTAATTTGGGATGAAGTTAGGGGAGTGATGCTCTGGCGAGTGGAGAACCCATAGGTGACCACGGCTTCAAGGAGTGTGACTACAAAAAAGTCCCACATGGAGTGTGTTAGAGTTCCTGTTATTACTCGACAGATTGATATGGGACTGGTGACGCGAGGATATTTTATCCATCGAGTATTTATGAAGATGGACTGTATTTCACTGGAGGCTCGATTTAGGACAAAGAATACCAGGTCCAGGAACTTGGAGTGCATATGCGCAATGCGGCGTGGGATTGCGCTCCTCGGTGATTGAACTTCAATGATAATGGCCCAGAAGCCTGACTGGAATATGTTAGATACCAGATATATTTCAAATACATGTACTATGTGCTATATGGGCAAAATGAAATCCGTACCGTCATTAGGTGAGTGTTGTCTCCTATTACTTCCACGAAGCATTGAACATCCATGATTCAGACATGCCAGGGACAGAGTCAGTCGGATTTAGGATGGTATGGATAATGACGGGTTGACTCAGGGGAGACATGGACCTCAGCCAGGAGGCCTGAAAATGCATAGACTTGTTCCTTTCTACGCGATTACGGTGTTGAAAAAGGAAACAACTGACCTAGATTGAAAATTGCTGTAAAGTGCATGTAGGTCTAAAGCTGG
>Ga0307511_10008039_pt1 | contig 10573 bp, 17 predicted proteins | sample 13_EM_MG_FD_200266 | JGI IMG/M metagenome (GOLD analysis project Ga0307511, IMG submission 200266) | Populus trichocarpa ectomycorrhiza microbial communities from riparian zone in the Pacific Northwest, United States - 13_EM | ecosystem: Host-associated > Plants > Roots > Unclassified | place... | reverse complement strand
GGATACACGATAAAATGGCGTGTGCGGACATAGGGTTCGGTTTGTTGGGCGCTGGAGGCTCCGGGCGCCAGGATAATTTGAGAAGGGAGTCCTCCCGTTTGACGCTGTGGTTAACTCGGGTGTGGTGGTCGCTCGGGCGGAAAATGCGAGAGAAATCTGGATGAAATAGCCTCGGAACGTGGGTGGGGGATGCGTTGAGGTTTTCCGGCGGATGCAGTCAGGTGGCGGTAGATGGCATGGATGTGTCGGGTGAAAGCGCCGGGGCTGGGCTCGGCTGTGCTGACCGTCGACGTGTGGTTCGTTCCTGGTTTGGCTGACGGACTATTATAATAACGGTCTGCGTCCAATGGGTGCTGTAATCTGGATTCCACCCTCCACAGCGCCTTGACCGTCAGGTTGTCCTGTCCATCCCCGTACGATGCCTCCAACTTCCACCTCTGGTAAGTCGCGTCTCGCACGACAGATCTGCCTTTGGATACCCAAATAACGGCCTCTTACCCTTTCATCTTTACTGGTTATTAGATCCCCTCCTCTCCCTCCCCAGTGCGAAACAACTCGAGGCCGGAGATTTCGATGTGTACAAGCTAACCATGAGACTGGCGGAAGCGCTTGTCGATGAGATTCAACGAAACGAGATCCTACAGTTGAAAGGAGACAGCGCGGCACTGGTAATTGAGTGTCTCGATAAAGTAGGGACGTCAACCCTACACCCGATGCCAGCCCTCATCACATTCTAGGTCGCCTTGTCCGGCACCGTTGGAGGCGATTCAAATGTTCAAACGCTCTCGAGAGAGTTCTTCATGATCTCAAAGCTCTCTCGTCGATGTCAACACCTCCCCCACTCTTACTGGATCGATCCTTGGACGATAACAATCCCAAAAGAGCCACATACGTCCGGAACTCGCGCTCAGGTCTACCGCGCGGCGCGGAATGGCCAGGATGTGGCAGTAAAAGTGTTGAGAACCTCCAAAAAGGAGGATCTGGTGGAACTCAAGAAGGTGGGTAGTGGACGCGACACACAGAAATGGGCTAACCTCGTGAGAAACAGAGGTTTTGTAGCGAGGCTACTATGTGGGGGTACGCCCTGTGTCCGCACATCTCCAAGTTCTATGGCGTGTTTTACTATAACGGCGTCCCGGCGATTGTCACCCCTTGGATGCGTCGCGGAAATATCACAGAATACCTGGAGAAACACCCCGAAGTGGATCGGTTACAGCTAGTAAGCTTAAGTGTGCCTCCAAGGTCGTTTAGCACAACTCACTTCACATCTTGTCACTACCTAGCTTTCAGGTGCGCTCAGAGGAATTGAGTACCTCCACAAACGCGACATAGCGCATGGAGATGTCAAAGCGGTAAGCCCTTTGACTCTTGTGGGAGGTTCCATCGTGGACTGGTCATATTCACAGACAAGCATCCTCATCTCGGACTCCACTCCGCCCCGATCCATGCTCACAGACTTCGGTTCCGCCTACATAACAACCGCACCCATGGAAATGCAAATTGAAGAACAGGGTATATCGTACTTCATGGCTCCAGAACTCCTCCTTCCAACCAAATATGGCCTAGAGAAAAGAGTACCATCAAGAGAAGCCGATATCTATGCTTTGGGCATGACAATCTACCAAATCTTGACGAGTAAGCAGCCGTTTCTCCAGAAGAGGAAAGCGAGGGTTATGTACGCCGTGATATTGGGTGAACGCCCTGTCAAGCCGGAGAATGCGAAAGAGATTGGGATGACGGATGCTATGTGGGACCTCTTGAAGGAGTGTTGGATGGAGGATAGGGTGGCGCGGCCAGATATCACTGAGGTTTTGAAGAAGTTCCGTGGGATCACAGGTGGGAGCAAAACAACCAGTCGTACACCCGAGGGGGTGCAACTGGGAATCGCAGTTCTGTTCCCCTTCTGACATTTGTTTCCTTCTGGTCAGCTTCCAGTGGCCAGGATTCGCCCTCCCAGCACAGGTTCCCCAGTGGCCAGGACTCGCCCTCTCCGTACAGATTTCCCAATAGACTGGGCCTTGGATCTGCGTATAAACTCCCCATCGCGGGTCGATCGGAGGCACCGTTCTTCGGCCGGAAGCCTGATGAGGGGTGGATCAAGGTCGATAGAGACATAATGATATCTTGGAGATGAAAAACAAGACACAGGGGGAGGTACGTCGTGGACCCTACATACCATGCCGATCTTGCTGTGATTTTCACTCACGAGAATCGTAAGGGCAGGAGGAGATCCGTTTGGGAACGCCAAACGGAACGAGCCAAGCGGATGACATCGATCGCTACTGGTCCCTTCTCCGTGCTTCAGTTGGATACAATACCAAGAAGTATTTCGGTCGCATTGATGGACGCCCCGAACCCTCAGGCAGGATACACTACCAACGGTAACGTATATCTGCTCTACAGCACCTCCGGTACTTGTATACGGGGGCGGGCTCTCAAATATCATACCGTACGCACCTTGGGTGGCAATAGATTTTCGGGGTCTTGGATCGCTCTTTGAGGTCCTCTCTTGTTGAACGAGTGAGGCAAGAACTCAGAACTGATGTTATTGAATAGTCTGACGGTGCCCCTTTCGTTGGGGGAAAGCGCGGGGCTGGACTCGGCGGTGCTGACGGTCGACATGTGGCCGTTCCGCGCCGGGCTGACGGACTGCTGATACTTATAGGTGCCGTAATTTCGATTCCACCCTCTGCAGCGCCTTGACTCCAAGGTTGTCCCCGTACGATGCCTTCAACTTCAACCCCCGGTAAGCCGCATCTCGCGCGACAGACCCACCTTTGGATATGGCAAATGATGGCCTCTTGCCTCGATAGACCTCCTTCTCTCCCTCCCCAACGCGGAACAACTCGAGACCGGGGATTTCGATTTGCGCGACGTAATCAGGAAGCTGATAAGAGCGCTCATCGATGAGACCCAACGAAGAGAGGTCCTACAGTTGACGGGAGATAGCGCGACAGGGTTAATCGAGTGTCTCGACACAGTAAGCGATGCCGAATCCCACACCCGACGCCAGTCCTCATCACGCTCTACCTCTGGTGTATAGGTCGTGTCGTCCGACACTTTTAGAAATAATCCAAATACTCTAATACTCTCGAGAGTGTTCTCCACAATCTCAGGACTCTCTTGTCGATGTCAATACCTCCCTCACTCTTACTGGATCAATCCTGAAACGATAACGCTCCCAAAGGAGCCCCACACGTCCGGAACACGCGCTCAGGTCTACCGCGGGACGCAGAACGGCAAATATGTGGCAGTAAAGGTCTTGAGGACCTCTAACAAGGAGGATCTGGTGCAACTCCAAAAGGTGAGCGGGGGCGTGACTCGCAGAAATGGGCTAACTTCGTGAGAAACAGCGGTTTTGTGGCGAGGCTGCTGTGTGGAAATACATGCTGTCTCCGCACATCCTTGAGTTCAATGGCGCGTTTTACCATAACAACGTCCCGGCGATTGTCACCCCTTGGATGCGTCGTGGAAACATCGCAGAATACCTGGAGAAACACACCGATGTGGATCGGTTACGACTTGTAAGCTTAAGTGTGCCTCCGGCGCCGGGCGTTTTTCACTTCAAATCTTGTCGCTGTCTAGCTTTCAGGTGCGGTCAAAGGGATCGAGTACCTCCACGATCGCAACATAGCGCATGGGGGTGTCAAAGTGGTAAGCCTTTCGACTCTTGCGGGAGATTCCATCGTGGACTGGTCACATTCACAGACAAGCATCCTCATTTCAGACGACACTCCACCCCGATCCGTGCTCACAGACTTCGGCTCCGCTTGCATAACAATCACACCCATGGAAATCCCAAACGAAGAACAAGGTTCACCATCCTTCATGGCTCCGGAACTCCTCCTCCCAACCAAATACGGCCTAGAGAAAAGAGTACCATCAAAACAAGCGGATATCTACGCTTTTGGCATGACAATCTACCAAATCTTGACGGGTAAGCAGCCCTTCCCCGTGAGAAGGCGAGCAAGGATCGTCCATGCTGTGATTTCGGGTGAACGCCCCGCTAAGCCAGAGAATATGGAGGAGATTGGGATGACGGGTGTTATGTGGGACCTACTTGGGGATTGTTGGAGGGAGGACAGGGCGACGAGGCCAGATATCGCCAAGGTTTTGACGTTCTGGGGGATCGCAGGTGGGAGCATGATAACCAGTCCTACACTCGAGGGACTGCAGCCGGGAATCGCAATCCCATTGCCCTTCTAACGACCGTTTCCTCCTGGTTAGATTCTAGTGGCTGGTATTCGCCACCAGCTCGATTCAACCGCCCAACAGAGAGAGACCTCGGAGTCGAAAAACAAGACACAGGGAAAAGGTACGTCGTGGACCCTTCAATACCATGCTGATCTTGCTGTGCTTTTCGCTCACGAGAACCGTAGGAGCAGGAGATACGCTCTGGATCAAGCCAATGCGATGGCATCGATCGCCATGGGTTTCCATTCTCCATGATTCAGTTGGATGTAATAACCGGGTGACTTTTCTGTCGCACGGATGGACACCCCAAACGCTAAGGTAGGATTCACTACCAATGGTAACGTGTATCTGCTCTACAATACCTCCGGTAGTTGCAAACGGGGGGCGGACTCTCCCGCGTTATATTGTTTGTAACTTGCTTGACATTAGATTCTCGGGGCCGGGGATTGGTTCAACGCTCTTTGAGATCCTCTCTTATTAAATGAGTAGGGCGAGAACTTAGAAGTGATGCTATGGAATTCGTCCGACGGTGCCTCTTACAACGGCCTGGATCACGGGGGTCAGCGGATGCGACACGAAACCGTTCACAGATGTCGTAACGAAAACTAGCCGAATTGCTTTGAGTTCAAGCCCCAGTTGAACGCTGCGGTTAACTCTGGTGTGTGGGTCCCTTGGGCGGAAACTGTTAGAGGAATCTGGGTGAGATATCTCCGGAACGGATTTGAGGTTTTACACTAGGTTTTCAGCAGCACCCAGTAGATCCACGTCGGGCGGCGGTCGACGGCACGGGCGCGGGCGGCCTTTGCGAGGAAAGCGCTGAGGCTGGGCTGGGCGGTGCTGGGCGGTCAGCATGTGGCCTGTTACGCCCTAATACCACCGCGCTCGATGGATGCTCGTATCCGTAATCTGCCGGTGGATCCTACCCTTCAACGCCTCTCCTCGATCGCAAGGTAGTCCTATCCACCCCCGGCAGAATGCTTTCACCTTCCACCTCCAGTAAGCCATTTCTTGCGCAATCAATTTGCCTCCGTATATCCGACTCAAGTGTTCCTTATACCCCCTGCTGGAAATCTTAGATATCCTTCTCTCCCTCCCCAGTGTGAGCGAGCTTGAGACCGGATATTTCTATTTTAGAGGGCCAATCATGAGATTGGTGGAAGCACTCGTTGATGAGCCCCAACGGAACGAGATTCTACAGTTGACAGGACACACAGTAGTGGTGGTAATCGAGTGCCTCGATAAGGTGAGTGACATAGCGTCGCGTTCCTTGTACTAAATCCCACCATACCCTAGTTCACCTCCTTCGTCCCCTTTTGGGACTATTCAGACGCCCAAACGCACTCAAGAGTATTCTCCACAATCTCAACTCTCTCTCACAGAATTCAGTACCTCCCCCGTTCTTGCCGGATCGACCCAGAAATGATGGAACTCCCCAATGAGTCTTACGCATCCGAAACATGCACTGAAGTTTACCGCGGGACACAGAATGGCGAGTTTGTGACAGTGAAGGTTCTGAGGACATCAATTACGGAGAGCCTGGAGGAGCTGGTGGGGGTGAGCACGGGGGTGGAATGCGCAACACGTGGACACGGGCTAATACCACAGAGCACAGTGTCTCTACAAGGGGGTGGTTGCGTGGAAACACATGGCGTGTCCGTATATCCTCGGGTTCGGTGGCATATTCTACCACAACGGCGTTCCAGCGGTCGTCACACCTTGGGTGCCTCACGGAACCATTACCGAGTATTTGGAGGAACACACCGGTGTGGATCGGTTACAACTGGTGAGGCTAAGCGTGCTCCAAATGCTCAGTGCCCTTCACTCCGCGTCTTATCAATATGTAGCTTTTGGGTGCGGTCGAAGGAACTAGGTATCTCCACGAGATTGGCATAGCGCATGGGGACATCAAACCGGTAAGTCCAAAACTCCCGTGGAGGATTCAACCGTCAAATCATCACGTTCCCAGTCGAACATACTCATTTTGAACTGTGCTCCGCCCCGAGCCATGCTCGGAGACTTCTGTTTCGTCCGCGTCGCGGCCGTCTCCGTGGGATCGTCAAGCGAAGAACGAGGCACACCGTCCTTCATTGCTCCCGAGCTCCTCCTCCCAACTAAATTCGGCCTAGAAAAGCGGGTATTATCCAAGGAAGCCGATGTCTATGCTTTGGGCATGACAATCTACCAAGTTCTGTCGGGCAAGCGGCCATTCCTCCCACGGAGGAAAGCGAGGATCATGTGTGCGGTGATTTCCGGTGAACGCCCTGCCAAACCGGAGAATGCGGAGGAGATTGGGATGACGGAAGTTTTATGGGACCTCCTGAAGGAGTGTTGGAGGGAGGACAGGACGATGAGACCAAATATCCCGAACACCCAGAGGAGGCTTTGCGACATAGCCGGTGAGAGGGGACCGCTGGTTCACCACACGAACGCTCACCTATAACGCCAAACTGACACAGCCAAACGGGGGCCTACTTTAGCTTTCAGATCTCCGGACATTAGCGGAGACTTTGCCTCCACCTTAACAGAGCTGTCAGCCCTCCGGTCCAGCAAGCATGAAGTGGTGCCGGAATCCATAAGGGCGATTAAGTTCAACTCCTCTCCCCTACGCCCCATCGAATACCCAGTTAACCCGCCCTCCCGGAACCCCATCAAGCGACTTATTCGTTCGATAAAATTGTAAATTCCTCCACCAGGAGATACTGTTGGGGTTTCGACAAGGTACGCATTCCTACCGCATGTCTCGGGTGGATATTCTACGCCTATTTGTTTTACAAAGCGTTCGGTCATTTACACAGGAAAACCCGCCCTCCTACATAACAGTATCATGCACGGTAATAGATTTACTCCGAGAATTGAAATCGGTTCAAGGCTCCTTGATGGACAAGGAATCCATGCGACCCACTGGCATACGTTTCTGCCGATCCCTCGCTGAGTTTGTCCAAATCCGCAAATAATAGATCCTCAGAGTCAGTCTCTTCGATTCTGATCTCCGCTGGTGATTTTGCTGACCCGCGGTCTAGAGGTTCTGCAAACCGGTGGTAATCTAGAGGCACCTTCGACACCCAATATCCTCCTGTTGATTGGTGTTACGCTTGGCCAAGAACAGTGTTCAATAGACTCGGACTAGAGGCAGAACGGCCAATAAGGAAGTTCCTGTATTCCGGATGGACGATAGTACAAACACAAATAACTGGGAAGCCAGAGTTTACAGTGTTCCTTCCCTCACTTCGACTTCGGCAGCTCTCGCCATTACTCCTCGTCTGCCTCCTCCATCTTCACCCAAATCCCACCTTTCGCGTGAAGCGTAATGTGCGACTTGACCCAGACCTTCTCAATCGCCTTCCTGCCGCCTCCCGTTCCCCATGCCGCCGGCGGTTTAGCTTCCGGGTTTGAATCCATGTCCAACGTGATCGACTTGAACGCCTGGACAATCCTTACTACGATGGTGGAAGCTTCGTTATAAGCTAACTGCTGGCCGATACAGATACGGGGACCTGCACTGAAGGGGAGGAATATGAAGGGGTTAGGGACGAGGTAGGTCTTGACTCGATCATCGAGGAAGCGGTCCGGGTCGAAATCGAGCGCTGGGGGCGGGACGTCAGGGGTAATTCGGTTTGGTGGTTGTACTAGGTGAACGTACTAGTGGGTCCCCAGAGATCGGCCCTTCGGTTCATCAACCAAGGCGAATAATTGATCTGCGTGTTGGGTGGGACATAGATCGGTTTTCCCCCATCAACGGCTGGCCACAGCACCCCTTGCTTTGAAGACCTGATGTTCAGCGGGCTAAAATGCGGCCACATTCAGTCCCGTCCCGATCCATACAGCGTCGGGAACTTACACGTTTGGGTACAGCCGCAATGTCTCTGGGATCACTGTCAATGGAAAGGAAAATTCTCAACAGGAGTGTGACTCACCGTTCAGAACCGCTCGGAGATATTTCATGTCCCTCAAGTTCTGAGGGCTGACCTTTCCAATGGGGCCAAGGGTATCCAACACCTCGTTTCTGAGCCGAGTGAAGACATCAGGATGCTCAGCAAGCATTGCTAGCGCGAACGCTGCTAAACCAGCGGTCTACAAAGTTTCGTTTGTTAGCCTGCCATCGACCTAAGCTGTGTGGCCCACCGAGTCACGACCGGCTACCATGATGCCGACGGTCTCGTCGCTAATAGTGTTGAAGTCTGCAAAGTATTAGCACCTGACGGGTTAAAGCACCGCAACATGAATCTTCTTACCGTCTATCTGGTGAACAAGGTAATCGAGCAGTGTCAAGTCCTCCCGGTCGACCTCGTATACCCCCTTGGCTGCTTTCTTTTTATCCAGCGCTGCTTGGATGAGTGGGTCGGTGAACTCGTTTGTGATCTTCTTGTCCTTGGCTACGAGATCCTCCCAAAAGTGGACCAATGGCCACAATTTGCCATAGATTAATCGAAGGAACATATTCTCCTGGGCTCGACCGAACGCAAGCGAAAACCTATCAGAGGGGTGGGTACGGATGGGGGCCTTCTTGCATGTCGACGGGTAGGGTAGGTCGCCTGAAAGCGAGTGTACGTTTTGTCCGAACAGAAATTCTGTGATCGAGTCCAGCGTGAATCGAGCCAAAACATCTTGAACGTCGACAGCAATCCCTTCCTTGAAACGCTCCTTCATCTTCGAGATGGCTTGATCCGCGTGGCGGTCGAAGAGTTCAAAGTCGCTAATGCGATCCTTGCTGAAGAAGGGCCGAGTCATCGCTCTCCGAGACCTAGATCTAACGTCAGCAATGCGGCTTGCATTGTTTCACTTCGTCTGCTCACTTCCATCGCTCTCCTGCGCAACGCAAAAGGTTAGAAATGTTCGGCGAAAGCGGGTAAGGACCGACCATTTGAATTGAAAACTCCATCACCGAACAAGGTCCTTGCATTATCTAGCATAAATTCACCCTTCTCGTACTCTTCAAAGTGCGTCGACAGCATCATCTATAGGAGAACGGCGAAATGAATATCAGTCGGGCCATCCCGACTTCCTGGAATGTTACCTTGATGTACTGCGGCTCCGTCGTCACGATCTACGACCGCAATCAGTGTCATTAACCTGGCAGTGGTCAGGAGACCTACACAGGAATTCCAGAGGGTACGCATGTCCATCGTTTGCTCTCCTTCGTCCAACCAGTCGACCATAGTATCAGCTAGTATTATCTCATGAGACCATCGCGCAAGGTACACCCAGGCCACAGAACTCACCGATATAACCTATTTTAAACGCATCGATCAGGGCAACAATCAAGTCGATCCCTGCCGGCCATTTGTAGGGAACCTTCGGGGCTAGCCTTGCGCCGAGAGACTCTGCCTTCCTCTTTGCCATCCAGTACTGAAATTCTGTTTTGGAGTAGAGGATTGCTGGGAGGGCGACGATTGAACAGGAAAGGATCATCCACAAGGGTAGGTCTATGCCTAGCATCTCTCCCCCAACTTGACGAATACAGCACACGAAGGCGCCATAACAGATGACCTTCCAACTGAGGAGTTGGCGAATGGCGAAGGACGGCCCAGGAGGGAGTTCGAAGTGAAGAGGGCTCATGTTTCGTGAGAATGGGGCTGCGACATCTGAACCCCCTCCCTATATGTGGGAAGACTCGATTTATTTTGTGCGTGGCCATGGGGTTAAAGAATACAGCTGCCACAAAAAATCTGAGATTACGTATAATTAATTGTAATCAAAGAGCCTGGCGGGGCACCACCGCAGCTCCACAGATCTCTTATAATCGACTTGCATTTGTGGCCACTCACGTGGCGCACTTACGAAGCCCATCAAGAAACAGTAGTGGTTTTTTTCGTGGCTGTGGATCACCAAGTCTGCGATACCATACTCGAGCACCGTCTGGCCTCGCCACGGTCACTCAGGGGAGTTATCACCCCTCGCGCTCAGCGGTATCCTGTCTCAGACTCAACTTATCAACCCTCCTGGACAACCACACCCAAGTGCGGAGCGATGTTAAGTATACTGGCGTCCTCTCCGTGACCATCCCACGTAGTAGAACTGGACGATCGAGCGATCTTGTGGGGTAGCGTTAGAATTACATTACGTCGCTGAACGGTGAAGGGATTGGTCCCACACATCACAGCGAGAGGTATTATAGCTACTTTATGCGTGTTAAAACGGCGCGTTTGAGATGTAGCGGGCGAATCGAACCCAGCCCTTTCCTCGGAGCTGGTGGCACGCGAATTCACGCCATCAAGCAAGGACGTTTCAATGTCGTGAGCACGAACCGGCCGAGGAGATGCCGCTGTAGATATCTCAGGATCCTCAGAGCCCCTCCGTCGAAGAGGGCCCACGTGATGGTCAAATGTCCATCCATCAGAACACGATTCGGCTAAAAAGCTCTACGTAAAGTACGAAACCC
>Ga0307511_10008037_pt1 | contig 10574 bp, 8 predicted proteins | sample 13_EM_MG_FD_200266 | JGI IMG/M metagenome (GOLD analysis project Ga0307511, IMG submission 200266) | Populus trichocarpa ectomycorrhiza microbial communities from riparian zone in the Pacific Northwest, United States - 13_EM | ecosystem: Host-associated > Plants > Roots > Unclassified | place... | reverse complement strand
TTCAAATCCCTCCAGCTGAGCCGAGCGCTCATGGTGAAATTTAGCGAGGGTAGGATCCTTGGCTAGGCCGTGGCTTCCGGCCATGTAAAATTTGGCCAAGACGCTGTGAGCCGACGCATCATCCTGCTGCGCCGCGCGCGTGAGCCAATCAATTCCTTCTGCCTCAGTCGCAGTTGCCCCACTTTTGAGTAAGCTCGTCCCAAGGAAAAATTGAGCCCTCGCATCGCCTGCGTCAGCGGCCTTTCTATAGCATACGATCGCCTGGGCATCGCTTTTCGGCACATCAACACCTTCCGCGTACAAAGTACCGAGCATGCAATCTGCTGGGGCGTACCCACGAGCTGCCGCGTCTTGAATCAACGCCAATGACCGAGCCTTATCTGCGTCCAACGGACCCCAGCCATCCGCGTGGTATCCCGCCAAGAGCAGCATCGCGGGCAAAGATCCCTGCTCGACTGCCTTCTCACACCAATGCAAGCCCGCACGCTTGTCCTCAGGGCCGAACAGGCCAACGGTCGCTAGTTTGGCACACACGAACTGAGCTTCGGCGTCACCTCGCTCGGCGCGTTCTTCGTTCCACGCTCGGGCCGCTTCGCCATTTGCGGGTAAGCTAAAGCCGGCTGCCTGCAGATAATTCCTCACAAGAACATAGTGCCGATCTCCTGCGGCAAGGAGCGCTCTAATAATCCATTGGTCTTTAGAAATGTTGGTTGTTCTCATTTGACAGGTGTCGGTCCGATCGGAAGCGGCTGTACTGGATTCATCGGACAATGCTCATTGTGTATGTCGACATCGTCATTGAAAGCTTTCGCAGTCTCAACATACTGCCGCGTATCCATCAATCGAGTGGCGGCCAAACCAATATTGAAAAGCTTTCTGGCATTGAGTTTCGCCTGCTGCAACTCACAATAGTCGTCCGGTTCATCGGGACAGACACTCGACGGTCGAGTCCTTTCCGTCGGAAACCGTATTACATTGCCCCCACCAGAGTCCATCGCATTCGGGCAAGAAGGTAGCGCCGCGCATATAAGCAGACCTCCTCCGACAACTACGATCGCTCCACCAACTACCGCCTGTTGCCCGGTCGAATCCACATTGTTCAGCGGATTTCCATCGACGTAAGCGTAGGTGTTGATTCCGGCTCGAAGTCCGACTCGGTCGGACTCCACGTACCGGCCGACTGCGGGATCAAAATCTCTGAACCCGTTCTGATGCAGCCCCGCCTGGCCATCGAAGATCTGCCCCGGAAGACGCAGGTTGTAGGCAAACGCAGCGACCGCGGCATGACGACCCGACTAGTGACCGGTAGGCTGCGCAGTCTTGCTGGCCTGATCTATCGATGGTTTGCGCCGCTTAATCGGGAGATCTTCCCACTCTGACTCAAATGCTCCGTAGCCCAGAGCGTCGTGCCGAGGTCGACCTTTGCCCTTGGACTTGCCAACGAAGAGTCCGGCAGCAAGCACACTTGGGTAAGGCAGCGGGATTTCCGAAGCGTCGGGATCCAACCCCGACTTCGATCCAAAAAAGACGACGACGAGGATTTTGAGTCCGGCGCGATTCGGAAGAGCCACGACCGCGATGTCGCCCAATCCGTCTCCATCAAAGTCCCCAGAAGCGAAATAGGGATGAATCGTTGGTTGCGGCGAGCCTATATCATCCTCGCATTTGCAATCGCCATCGACAGCCAAGCGGTACATGGGATGGGCGTCGAGCCACGCATGGACAACCTCGTGATATTTCGGTTGTATGAATTCCGGCATATCGGCCACCGCGGCTTGGCCGATGCATAGCAACGTCAGGATCTGCAAGAACTTCCTCACAAATAATCACTCATGGTACGTCCGCATGACTTGTTGCATTTTGGTCTAGGGTATCGCCCCAAGCCAGTGGCCCCTCCCGCCCCGCGATCTAACTGGGCATGAATGTGGCCCCCGCTCGATTTCGGAGAGGGATGTAGATATTCGTCCTGAACGTATTGGGCGCCGCAGCCAAGGGTGCAACAAATGGCACTGTGGGCACCTAGCGGCTCGTGGACACCCAAAGCACGACTCATAGCGGGAGTCTCCTCAGGAAGCCTGAAGTCAACCGCCTGACCACGTGCATGTGCGCCAGTGGTGTGGTCGTTTGTAGTCGCTGTGACAACCAGCTCCCATGCAGCTCCATAACATCTTTGCACGCAGTTTAGGAACACGTATAGGAGCGGATTAACGGTGTTTGGATCCGGTACCTGAGGACCTTTTACCTTCCAGAGGCCATATGGATCTACGAAGATGAGGGGATCGCTTTCCACGTACGCATAGGTATTTATCCCACTCTCCAGCCCAATTGGATCGCTCTCGACGTACCGTCCCGTAGCTGGATCGTAGTCTCTCTCATAGTTTTGATGCAGCCCGGCCTGCCCATCAAAGACTTGGCCTGCAAGACGCAGGTTGTAGGCAAAAGATCGTCCCGACGCGCGCCGTCGTACCCGACGACGGTTTCGCCAGTGCAGTCGCGGACTTAGAGGCGATCGAGCCGGTAGCAAGCGTGCCTTCCGTGGTTTTTGACCCAGACGCGAGTTTTGGCTTAGCTGCCGAGTTCGTCAAGGATCGAGTGCGCAGAAGAGGCGCGCCGTGTCGGCGCGCCTTCCGGGCTTCATCGCTGGATCAACGTGGGGCGTAGCCTTGCTCAGCGAGCGCCTGACGGATCAGCTCGCCGGCATCGCGCATGCGGTACGCCTCGTCGTCGCTGGTGGCGTTGTTGCGGTATTCGCTGAAGCAGACTCGCTTCAGGAACTGGGCAAAGTCCCACGCCTGGGCATCGGTTAAAACGACTGTGATCTCGACGTCTTTCATTTGATTTCTCCTGTGGATGAGGGGCTCGCCGAGCCCCTCATCCACAGGAGGACCACTGCGCATCGGTCATCGTGAGGCGTTGCAGGGGATTGCAGCGCCCGTGACAAGCGCCGTCTTTGGCGATTGGCGCGGGTGCTGCTCCTGTTCTCGAGGAAGAGGAGCCCCCTTGGGGGGCGGCGGGGCGGTGTGCCGGGCGCGAGCACGGCACGCGCAGCTAAAGGGCGGGCGGGGGACAAAGGACTGCGGCGCGGCCGCACCCTTCAGCGTGCTCGGTATCTACTGTTGTCGGTTGTGATCGATCAACATCTGCGAGTGTCGATCACGTGTTTGAACGCGCTCGCACGCTGCCGGCGGGCACTTGAACATAGCGCAGATTATGCGGGGCGGCAGCCCGGACACTCGGCCAGCGGCCGAGTGCGCATAATTCTCCCGCGTTATGTTTGAGTGCCCGCCTCAAAGCCCCCTTCCAGGGGGATGGGGGGCTCCTCGGGTGAGCATGTCAGTCGGTGCAACCTCGCAGGATGGGTGTTCGCATGCACGGTTTTGAGCTTGTGGATCGAGACCTGGGTGTAGATCGCGGTTGTATCCAGATCGTTGTGCCCGAGCATGACCTGGATGTAGCGGATGTCGGCGCCGTTATCCAACATGTGCGTCGCCATCGCGTGGCGGAACAGGTGACAAGAGCCGATTACCTTCAGTCCTGCATCCTCCACGTAACGCTTTACGAGGTCGCCCAGGCGGTTCTTCGCAAAGGCCTCCCCGAAGTCGGTCAGGAAGCACACGCCCTCATCGTGGCCGGTGACGAGCACCGGGCGCACTTCCTCGAGGTATCGATCGAGCCAGGCCGCGGCTCGTGCGCCTAAAGGAACGACCCGGTCACCGCCGCCTTTGCCTGTACGCACGGTGAGTGAGCCACCGCGAGTGTCGACGTCGTAGAGGCTCAGGTGCACGAGCTCCATGCGGCGGATCCCGCTCGAGTAGAGGGTTTCCAACATCGCTCGATCACGTATCCCGGACGCAGTCCCGAGGTCCGGCTGATTGAGGATGCCCTCGATGTCGGCGATGGAGAGGATGTGGTGCGGCAGACGCCGGGGCAATCGCGGCAACAGCAGCTCTGAGGCGGGGTTGTAGAGCAGATGCCGCTCGCGGGTGGCCCAGCGGAAGAACACCTTCAGGGGAGCCAGCATCGTCTGTTGACTGCCGAAGGTGAGCGGAGCGCCGTTGGGCTTGCGGTAGTGATACAGATAGCGCTGGTAACGCTCCAGGATCGGCAAGGTGACGTCTTTGGGATGCACCAGGTCCCGCTCATCGCACCAGGCGATGAAGCGCTTCAGAGCACGCCCTCGGGTTTCGATCGTCTGAGCGCTCAGACCATGTACCGCCGACCACTCCAGGAAGCTCTGTGCGTAGGCGTTCAGCGGATTGCGGTCCGCGGCGCTCGGTGCGCGGGGCTTCACCCCGCTACGGTGTTTGGGTCTGAGCATTGGCCATCTCCGCGGTGGGTGGGGACAGGTACGACGAGGTTTTGCGTGGGCTGCCGGGGTTGAGCACTTTCGGCTCGGATGCGGGGGATTCGCTGCTGGAGCTTGTTTTATCGTGGTGCGCGAGCGATGGCACCGGCCGATCCGCCCCCGACAGCGTACCGACCGAGGGCCGACCCGGCCCCGACTGCGGTGCGCAGCACCCCGACCGCTCGGCATCGTAGTCGCGTGTGAGTGTGTCGATGTCGATCAAGCCGCTGGCGTGCGGCGCATCGGTGTCTGTTTCGCCATCGAACAGCAACTCGTATTCGAAGGACTGGCCGCGGCCGCCCCGATGTACGAGCAGGTATTCCAACTCGGTGAGGCGCGCCAGGTGGATCTTCAACTGGGTATCGCCCCAGCGGGTGTACTCGCGCACAGCCCGGCGGCTAAAACGGTGCTGCGCACGATTGACTTGTTGAGCCGTGCAGTGCTCCTCGACCATCTTGACCAGAAGTCCCAACAGGCGCCGGGTCTGCGGTGGCAGCTCATCGAGCGTGCGGCCGAGGGCTTCGTGCGCCAACTCATTGGCAAGCGCGATGTCGGCGAGCGTGACCTCGATGTAGCGTAGCGCCGGCTCGCCATGCGGGAGTGTTTTCACCTCGCGCTGGTGTTGGTGCAGCAAGGCGATCGTATCGATCAGGGTGAGGTATTTTTCGTGATCGCGCCGCATCCTCGTGCGGTCATCCTGGAACGTCAGCCGATCGGCATACGGGTTCACCACGGCCAGCGGCTCCAGCAGCCGCTGCGCGTTCTGGTGCAGCTTCAGGAGCGTTTCGCGCTCGGCCCGAGCCTGCAGACCCGCGAGCGTCCGCCGGGCACGCTGGGCCGCGTGGATCGCCTGGGTCTGCGTGCGGCCTTCATCCACCGAGATCACGAGGCACCGGTTCAGCAGCTCCTCGTCGATCTCGGCCGCCGTCGTCGTCAACGCGATCATCACCGGCCCCTCGACGTGATACGCCTCGGTGACGAGCTTGCCGGTGGTGGGATCCTTCGAGGTGGATGCGATCGTGAGCTCACCTTCGCTCTGCAAGAGTTTCAGGGCGTAGCTGGCGCGGTGCGCACCTTCTTCCTCGGCGATCGCGAGCAACTTGTGTTTCAAGTTCGTCTCGCCCATGTAGAACAGGCTCTGTCCGGTCATCGCCGAGTACACGACGCGGTCTTCCTCGGGCACGAAGCGCAACACAGCATCCAACAGCGAGGATTTGCCGGCCGCGCTGGTGGATTGGATCAGCAGCGCCAGCGGCCGATCGAGCTTGCGGGAGATCGCAGCGAGATACCCCACGAGTGCATTGCTGCGCTCGCCCACGATCCCGCAGCGGCCAAAGTCCGAAGCGATCCGCGCGAGCAGATCGGAGCTTTTCAACAGCTCGAGCGCCGCTTCTCGCTCGGCCTCACCGATCACGACGGCCGCGGGTTTCACTTCCAGTGCTGCACGCAGCGCCTGCTCCTGTAGCGCCTCACACTGCAACAGCACCCGGCCCAGATCGGCCTTAATCAGCTCCTCCTGCACGCGCAGCTCATTCGCCGCTTGCGTGATAAAGCCACCGCGCGCCCGCGCGGCATACAGGTCGAGCGTGTCCACGTGCACGAGATCATCCTGCGAGACCAACAGGTTGATCTTCAGGGTCTGCAGGCTCAGGTTCTTTTCCAACCCCCGCACGCGGTAGCGACGCTCGCCGAAGGTGAAGTGATGCTCGTGCTCGGCACCCAGCGTCTGGCTCGCCGGCGGCGGCAACACAGCCGGTGCCTCCGGCAGTGCCCGTGCTGGCAAAGGTGGCTGCGCCATGGGCACATTGAGGAGGGTTTCCGTGTTGGGTGCCTCGGGGTCTGTGGAGGTTTTCCCTTTAGCCGCTTCTTCAGCGACTAAAAGGGGATCGGCAGTCGAAGATTCCGCGGTGACGATCGCCGCTGTCGCGAGGGGTTTCGGCTTGCCTTTGCCCATCCACTGCGCCGAGCGGATCGCCACCCCTAAGCTCTTAGGTGCAGGCCCCACCTTCAGCGCGTATTCGTTCGCATCCAGGCCCTTCGGGAAGAGGATCCGGTAACAGTCGAGGCCTTCTGTCATCAGTTGATCGGCCAGCTTCTGTGCCGCCTTTTCGCCGGCCTCGTCCCGATCGTAGGCGATCAACATGCGCTCGATGCGATGTTGTTTGAACACGCTCGAGTGATCGGCCGTAAACCCCTCCACCCCATAACTGGCGGTCACATTGCGATAGCCCGCGCACCAGAACGTCAGCGCATCGATGAGCGCTTCGCAGAGGATCACTTCTTTCGATGTGCCGAGCGCAGCTCCGTTCCAGACGCCGCGGTGAGGGCCGGGCAAGTACAGGTGTTTGGGGGTGCCGGGGCGCAGATGGCCATTCAACTTACGTCCGTAGACTTCTGTGACCTCACCATCCGCTGCGATCACCGGGATGACCAGTGAGCCGTTAAAATGCTCATGGCCGCTCTCGCGCAGGATCCCGATGCGCTGTAGCGCTCCTCGCAAGGCTGCGCCTTCCACCCGGGTCTTCTCCGGCAGCCGGTAACCCAGGGTGCGATCGGCCATCCCGAGCTTGAACGTGCGGATGGCTTCTTCCGAGCCGATCCCACGCTGCCCGAGGTATTCGAGTGCTTCCGGGTTTTGCAGCAGTGTTTGATGGTAGTACTCGATGACCTGGCCCAACAGCCTCGCATCGTCTGCCTCGCGTTCGAGCGACATCGCCAGCTTCTTCACCGTGGACTGCTTCGGGGGCGGTGTTGGGCTCGAAGACGAGACAGTCCCTAAAGGCAGGGCGTCGTTCTGCAGCAGTTCCACCGCATGCCGGAACGACACGCCTTCCGCGCGCATCACCCAGTCGATCACGGTCCCGCCGGTTTGACACGCCCCTAAGCAGTGCCAGAGGTTCTTGGTCGGTGTGATCACCAGCGACGGCGTGCGATCCTCATGGAACGGACAGCGGCCGTGCAGATCCGCGCCGTGTTTCGTCAACACTACTCCGCGCGCCTCGGCCAGGCGCTGCACGGACACCGTCGACTTCAGACGCTCGATCACACCGTCCGGGATGCGTGCCATGCGCAACAGTCGCCTCAGCCGGTCTCGGCCTGCGGATCGATCACTTCCAACACCAGCCGTCCGGACTCGACTTGCACGCGCACATTGGCACCGATGGCAAAGCCGGCCGCATCTAACCAACGGCCCTGCAGACGCAGGAACGGCATCGGTGGCAGCAGCGTGTACGGCTGCTGTGACGGTGCGGATTGATAGCTCACTTTCAGGCGGCGCGAGTTCATGGATTGCAGCTCCGTGCAAAAATCTGTCAAGCCCTCGGGGCTATTTTTAATTGCCGGGTACGATACTCCTTTTAGGAGTATCGTCAACTCCGGTGGACAGAACCGGAGGTAATTTATGATCCCCTGCCTCAGTTGCGACCCTGATCCGATGACCCAGGAAGAGAAGGCCTTCTTCAAGGCGCTCGGTGCGCGTATCGCCGCGCTACGCAAGGATTCAGGCATCACCCAGGTGCAGCTCGCCCAGACCCTGGGCGTCTCACAGCAGACCGTCGCCTCCTGGGAGGTCGGCCGGCGCGGCGTCCCGGTCTCTAATCTGCCGTTGTTGGCGCGCACCCTCGGGGTGAGCGTGGAGACACTGATCGGGGAGAAGGCTGCCCCTGCCAAGCGCGGCCCCACCCCCAAGATGCAACAGCAAATCGAGCGATTGAGCCGCTTGCCGCAGGCCAAGCAGCGTGTTGTGATGGAGATGCTGGAAGGGTTTCTAAATCAAGCCGCTCGCAGCCAATAAGACCTCATCGCCGGAGAGCTTTTATGCACACCCATACCGCCAAGCAGGACGCCATCGAGGCCATTGAGCGTCTGCCCGATAACGTCGATTTCGATGAGATCGTCTATCGGCTCTACGTGCTGCACAAGGTCCGTCAGGGCATGCAGGACGTCGAGGCCGGACGCGGCATCTCGAGCGATGAGCTCGCACACGAGATCGAGCAGTGGTAACACGCGATGGTCATCTGGACACCTCGCGCTCGCGCTGACCTCAAGGCCATCCATGACTACATCGCCAAGGACTCCCGCCAGAACGCTCAGAAGGTCGCCCGCGAGATCCTGAGCAAGGCCGATGTTTTGGCCGAACCGCCTCGGCCCAGCCGCACGGTCCCCGAGATCAACGATCCGGACCTGCGCGAGATCTCAGCCTACTCCTGGCGCATCATCTACCATCTGCGCAACGACCGCGTCTTCATCGTGACGCTCATCCACAAGCGCCGTCTGCCCGGCGTGACAGATCTCCTGCCGGACTACCAGCCCCCGAGCGACTGAACCGCTGCGCACAGCCGTGCGGCTGCGCGCTTTGATCAACACTACCCGGTCCCGATTCACTCCTTAGTTAGATGGCGGGTTGTAGCTGGGAACAGTGGAGGCTTGGTCGCGGCCAAACCCAAGACACACGGCGCACACAAGGAAGTACGTGGCCAGCGCTCCGCACAAAGTATGCAGCCCGTATGAGCCGCTGAACTCGGCTTCCTCCCAGTCTGGAACCAACAGCATTGCGAACAGGATGAAAATTACCCAGCATACGATTCGACCCATCATCCGCGCCCACTTCCAGCCCTGCAGCATTCCCAAGGCTGCCGTTGCCAACGCGGTGGTCAATCCGTACGCAAGAGCCGGCCGCATCGAGCACTGGTCTGTCCACGATGCTCCAACGTAACAGAGCGCTCCGAACGCCAACAAGACAACGCCCACCCTCGGACTCCCCAGCTTTGCTCTAATTTCCACAGCCACCCTTGCATTCCTTCTTCCAATCCTTACGAGCGGCGCCATCACTTGCCCCTTCGTAGCCTGCATCTCTTGCTTCATCCGAAGGCGGACTTGTTTTTGGAAGATGGATGCGTTTCGCAAAGTCGTGTCCAAAGACTTCCACGTCAACGTACCAGACCGGATCTCTGTAGCCAACAACGGAAGCATATGCGTAGAGATAGTTCTCACAAGGACGAAGCACCGGGTCATCCCAGGGACCGGGCGCGTGCCGATTGGCGAGAGCCGCCGTCCAGGCATTAACAGAATCGTAGCCGTGCGACTTCATGTACGAGCAGACACAGCTTGCCACCACTTGCGACAGCAATCCGTTCGGATCGAAGTATCGCAATGGGCTCTGAAGAGCATACGCGTAGGTATTGACGCCGCCACCAAGCCCTAACGGGTCGCTCTCAACATACCGACCAACAGCAGGATCGAAATCGCGGCGTCCGTTCTGCTGCAGCCCTGCCTGCCCGTCGAAGACCTGCCCCGGGAACCTGAGGTTGTAGGCGAACGTGCCCGCGCCGGCGGGGTTGGCATTCGCGGCATCGGTGCCGAAGGGGTCGGAATTCCAGGTCCACATCGGGGTATTGTCGCTTGGGCGGGTGACCTGGCGGGGGGTATTTAACTGATCGCTGTGGACATAGTAGATCGCGACGGCCGAGCCGCTCGGCCGCAGGGTGGCGATGGGGATGTCGCCCAGCCAGACGGTCTCTTGGATCAGGGTGCCGGCGCTGTCGTATTCGCCTAAGAGATGACCGGCCTCGTCGTAGGTATAGAGGACCGTGCCCGCGGCTCCCCCGCTGACCTGAATCCGTTGGCCGAGGGCGTTGTAAATCGAAGTTTCGGTGGTCGCGCCATTGGTCAGGGTCTTGAGGCGTCCGGCGTTGTTGTAGGTTGCGCTGACAGTGGAGTAGCCGGTGGTGTTGCCGGCGGCGTCGTACGCGTACGTGCGGGCGAGTGCACCCGTAATGGCGGTGATCCGGTTGCTCAAGGGGGCGACTGAATACGTGGAGGCGGCCGTGCCGGTTTCGGTTTGGCGGTTGCCGTTGGCGTCGTAGGTCCAGCTGCGGGTGGTGGAAGGGCTGGTGCCGCTGGTGATCCGGTCGAGGCTGTCGTAGCCGTACGTCCAATTGGCCGCGCCCGGGCTGGTGTCGGCGATGCCCGTGATCCGGAAGGCATTGTCATAGGTATAGGTCTTCGTGCCGGCGCTGACGATGGAGGCAATCTTACCGTCCGTGTCATACGCGCGGGCGGTGGTGGCGCCATTGCCCCAGGTCCAGCCGTTGAGGGGACCCAAGGGTTCGTAGCTGACGCTGTTGAGGACGGTGGTGCCGTTGACCGTGACGCTCGTGACCTGGTGGTTGCCGTTGTAGCCGTACGCGACGGTTTGGCCTGAGGGCGTGGTCAGGGTGGTGAGATCGCC
>Ga0307511_10008035_pt1 | contig 10577 bp, 4 predicted proteins | sample 13_EM_MG_FD_200266 | JGI IMG/M metagenome (GOLD analysis project Ga0307511, IMG submission 200266) | Populus trichocarpa ectomycorrhiza microbial communities from riparian zone in the Pacific Northwest, United States - 13_EM | ecosystem: Host-associated > Plants > Roots > Unclassified | place... | reverse complement strand
CGAGCGAATTGATCGCATAGTCAAGATGCTAGGGGTCATGGCTGAACTCCAGGCCTTGCCACCCGGCTCAAACGAACTGCAGCTATCGTTAATGAAAGCCTTTATGGGTATGGAAGAAGGTGGTATGTATACCTTTGATCTATTCATAATATTCGATTATTTTCATGATCCGTTGCCACCTTATCGTATAATATCATGAGATATGTATATTCATCGCAGGTGCTGACATGCGGAAAATAGACATTGTAGCATTACATGTTATAGAGCACAACGCTGCCGTCATCTTTCACAACCGTGGAGCAACGGTCAGGTTCTCTAGCTTTGTAGTATCCCGTGATACTCCTGGCTCCTCAGCTCGTCGTCGATATTCCTACCCGGCTACCGTGGTCTCCATTCCGGTCAAGATATTTTCTCTGCAGGGTTTCCTCGAGCAGCTCGCGACACTTCTGACTAGCCTATCCGCATCGCAACTGAGCGATGCTGAGAGTGCAGTTTACATCACAGAGTTTCTCACAAGCCTTCTCCGTGGGATAGGGGAAGGTGTCAGCTTGGACACTCATGATGGAGGTCAGATACTCAAGCGTGCTACAGGCATCCAAAAAATAGGGGTGAGGAATGGAAAGCCGTGGTCCCGCTCTCCCATTTGGCTCGTCATCCGTGTCACTCTGCAAATATGCCTGGTGCACACAGGAGTCGATGCATCAAGGCATTCTGAATATAAGCTTCTGATTCTATACATCCTTGCCAAACTACTTGAAGTCGGGAGCCTACCTGATAATTACCGGCTCAAGTGGTTAGGTGAGAAGCTATGCCATATGTCACGGAAGCTCACCTATAGGGCAGCGAAGTTAGAGGCGGCGGGGCTGGCAATCCCAACAATGTTGTTGCAATATGTATCCACAACGGTCCGGTGTGCAGTGGGAGTTCTGGAAAAGCAGTTCGAAGAAGCACGAGTAAAGGGGTTGAGGTGGCCGCAAGTGGGAGAGTTGGGTATAGACCAGGATACCGACCTGACCATGTTGAAAAGCCGATCCTACATTCGGGGGGTCCTGGCGGGGTTCGATAGAAGAACTGTGCATGTTGGGGTATTTGATTCATTCTCAAAGAATGAACCCTCAAGAGTTTTTTACGGCACATCACCATTCCAGGTGATCCTCAACGCTGTGAAGGATCTCAATACTATGAAGGATCTCAACGCTGAGAAGGATCCTGGGGGGGGAGTTGGGGCAAAGGACAACAAAGTAGTGCTCATCCTGCTGAAAGATATTGAGCTTTGGGTGGAAACAACATTGGGGGACTACGTCAATACCAATAGCAATTGCGAAGAAGCATGCTGCGAGCTCTATCAACTATTTACCCTCTATAGCAGAGCTGCAAGCTCCCTGTATAAGAACAATCCGGTGGACAGATCCCTCATGTATTTGACGGAAGTTGAGTTGTGGATAGCAATTGACAAAATCACGACCGCCATAATACCACTTCTGAAAGAGTACCCTTGCGATGTGAACCCAGACCACTTCACGGCACTCCTCCTTCCAACAAATAACCAATTAAAGCGACTGCACAATGTTACGATATACTTGGAGGCTAGACGGACCCAAGCAATTTATCCCAGTATCTGCACGGGCTATCTGGGGACTACGCGTACGGTCCGCGATATTGTTAACAATAAAGAACATGCGGAGACAGCGACTGTGGCTGGTCACACCTTCTCTGTGCGCTACTTTGACCAATCGCCCATGCATCAAGCCCTCTATGATACAATCGTAAGCTCCGGATCCCAAGATGCGATGAAGACCGCGTGGCGAGTTGGCAGCCTCAGGAGCAGGATGGAAGCACCTTTTGTCTCACAGAAGACACAAACTAAGGCCATAATATTTGAACTTGACCCCCCTATTGCGTTTGTGGTGTGGCGAGCAGTCACGATTGAATATTATGCAGAAGTTTCGGATTTTAGAAGCAATTCATCAATTAAGGTTGGGTATCCAGAGCAGCTCGAGGTCATCAATCGCTTTCTCTGGCCTGATGACAATATTGATATTAATTCTGGTCCTACACTATTACCAATTGCAGTCACCTCGGCTAGCTACACCTATCACATTCCTCAGGACAGTATCCTAAATGGACATTATTCACGGCTACTTGGGGCCTCAGAGAGGATCCCGGCCCGCCTGCGACATTGCAACTCCACCGTCCGTTACAGTACCAGCCCTGTTCCTGAAATCACTGACAAGGACGATCGCGACATATGCATATGTCCTTTCAAAGTTATGGCGGTAGATTCGGGGAAAAAAAGCTTCAAACTCGAAGTAAACTGGCATCAGGCGAATGAGAGGTATGTTTCGCTGGTCGGATCATGGAAGAGCCGCGTGCTTGGAAGAAGAGGTGTGAAACGGTATACAGACGTGGATTTATCAACAGGTCATGTCTGGGTGGCGGACATGCGGGACAGCTGTACCTTCAAGCTCCCGTCCTCCTGTAATTCAGTCCAATATTTTGTAGGTTCGACGGATCATACATCAAATGGTGTCATCTGTAATCAGTCGTGGCGCCCTGATGGTTGGCCGGTGCATGAATACTATTCCTTTGCTCTGTTGCGGGCAGGTTCCAGGCTCCAATGGCTCAATATTCTCCGCGAAATCCAGGCCGGAAATCTCTCCCTCAATCGTGTTGAGTTCGTCTATTTATTTCTCCAAGCATGCTGGCAAGCAGGGCCACGGGGTGTAACAGATACTCATCTATGGGAGACCCATGAAATCCTCCTCGATGTCGATTTCTGCAACCACATACTCGATGCGTTGGAAGGTTCATTGACAGGCATCCGAGAAAACTGGCTTCAACAGATGTCTATGCAATTAGTTATCTGCTTAGGCGCTCGTGTACTCTCCTTAACCCGAGATTGCCAGATCAAGGCGAGAGCGTCTTACTTTCTCAAGATATGTCGTGCTGCGTGCATGGATTGGTTACTGGACATTATTCAACGTATACACTCATCATCCAACGACGAAACCCGGAAACAATGGCAGGCCAGAGGTTTGGCCGTCGCTGCCACATGCCGCCAGACGTTTGACGTGGATCTGGACGTCATCTTCACTGTCCTCAACTCCGAACGGGATTTAGGGGATTTCATTGAATGCGCAGCATGCGTTCATAACGCTGCTCCGGAGGACGCAACAGGCCATGAGCACTTCCACCTGCTCACTAGAGATGCTAGGCTGGCGCATGTAATGGAGCGCCACTTACGTGACCTTGTTTTCACCAATAACGACTGGTTCCATTATGCAATCGCAAGAGTACTGCCGGATTATGTCGTTGGTGGACAGTGGGATGTGCTACTTGCGCCGGACGATCGATGGATAACGACAAAGTCAGGCGGGGAGGTACCGATGAGTGTGCATTACAATCTCCTGGAAGGAACCGTGCTTGTCGATGGAATACCTTTGGGTAGCCTTCCCAAAGTGTACATGGAGCATCCACTTTACAAGAGAGTATTTAACAATGCAAGTGATCATTCTAAATTTGTGTTTTTCATATATTAGTTGAGACTGTGAGCATTAATACCTGATATATTTTAGCAAAGCTTCTTTGTTGTCAAGACGGCTATGCCTGGAATGCAATTTCAGACTGTTTACTCAGTGTGTGTATCTGGCCCCCATGTTACGGTACACCTCCCGATATGTTAAGCAATAGTATGTTGGAGCATACAAAACTCACTATCACCGTGGTCGTAGGTATATTTTGGAATACGGAACGAAGAGTTGGTTATCCGAGCCAAAAGGGACGATGATGTTCACGAAATTATCCCACACACTGTACTTGATGGGGATTTCCCAGAGGCTATGCTGAGCCCATATCTCCACCTGTTAGACTTGAACCGGCCAAAGCTAGAGTTTAGGCCACTGAAAAATGACGATTCACTGTGGGAATCCTCGAATGGCCACTGGGTAGTAACCATATCCGAGTGGGAGGGCCTTTCGTGGTCAGCTCGTGGTCAACATATGCATAACCCTGAGTTGAGGTTGATAGACTACCACAGTCCAACACAAGCCGCTCTTGCTGAGATATTCCAATCCATTGAGGGAAAATCACACATTCAACTCACTTTCTCTCCTATGGACAAAAAAGTTCATTTGAAGCTAGCACGATATGGGCTCGAGTTCGATTTCGATGGCACTCAGGCTAAAGATACTCAAATTGCATGCCGAACCTTCCCTGGGATGGTGGTCGATATGCGGCCACGGATTGGGCAAGACATGCAAACCCTCTATGGGCTGAAAACATACCTTGTCCTTCGAGAGGCAGAGTTCCCACCCTCCAATGCTCGACGAACAGTCATAATTCCATATGGTGAAGTGAAATATGTTGCAGAGGAACACAGCACCTCTGTTTGGATTGATACTGGCTCCATGACAACTATTCAGTACTACATTTTCTCTATTGACACGCTCCTAGGTCGTTTGGTTTCGGACGGGAGCACGCAGAGCCTATTGTATAAGGCTTATCTGCATGCCTTGACCTCGTATTCCGTGCCCGACCCGCTCACGGGAATGACAGGCACCCAACAAGCCTTGGATGACCTCCGCTCTGCCCGTGTCTGGAGTTTTCAGAAATTTAATGACTGGAGATTATTTGAGAATTCAACCGAGCTCAAAATGCTGCGCCTACTCTCTTACTTAACCCCTACAGAATCAAGCATGTACCAATCCCTAACCCCAGCCCTGGGGGCCCCTCCTGTACAACGTGTCAACTGGGACCCCAATCTACCTATTTTTTGCCAAGCCACGGAGTTCTATTTCATTGCCGAATCCATCCTGTTACACTGGCAAAACTCAGCCAAAATTCAAGGCCTCGTTTCTGCGCACAAAGGATACCCACTTTGGGACCCTAAAGCTCGCGGCTTCGACGTCTCTAAAGGTCGGGACAGCGATGTTCCGGAAATGCTGTCAATTAGGGAAGCCGGTTATCGAACATACGATCATGGAGGGGACCCACTCTTCCACAACACGGACACCAAACCAGACCAAATATATCCGGGTCGCGCTTTTAGTCATCCAGGGTTGGAGGAGTCGGTCTGCAGCATTTCGCGAATAACAAATCAGTGGACGACCAAGCTCAAGCCCACACCCATCTTACAAAACATTATCTCAAAATGGAAGCGGCTTGGTAGTGTAGCTGATAAGACGATAGAATATCATTATAGTCTACACCAGGCCCCGCTTGCGGAGTATTGGTGCGCACTCTATGAATTCTGTCGTAGTTGTTCCCAAGAGAATGACAAGTATAGGCTGCTATTTGTTCTTTCTGCATTTGCGTATTCTGCTGGTAGGTTTGCCACAGTCCCCAGGCTTTTCAAGCAGACAAGTCTAGAACAAAAAGCGAGTGAACTGGCACGGAAGGCGCATGGTCTTTGGAAAAAAGGAAGTGAGCTTGAAAAGAAAGCGAGTGAAATCAAACTTGAACCGGAAAAGAGGAAATTGTTGCTGAAGCTAAGACAACTGCGGAAACGTGTGGACACAATTGAAGAGCGGGTGGGGAGGCTTGGGGAGAGGTCGAAAGACAAGATAGTGGTAGAACAGGGAAAGAGAACACTAGAGTTGCTTGAGACACTTGTTGCCATTGCAACAAACCCCACCTTCTCAGCCCTTCCGCTACCTGTTGATTCCTTGGGATTGGTTAATCACCACACCGAAAGTGAGGGATGGATCAAGCACACAGAAGAAGTGCAACATAGGCTCAATATAATTCGGCATCGAGCTAGGTACGATATAATTGGGCACCTAACCAAACGCCATCCACCATTATCTGCCTCCGAACGACATGGAGTCATATTGGCACCTCAATCCCCGGCACTAAAATTGAAGATTGCGCAAAGCCTGCATGATCTCCTATATGCTACCCCCCCTCCAGCTTCGCAGATTAATGGAAACACCCCAACGGAACCACACATTGATTTATCACCTCCAAGAGAATCAAATAGTGAAGTCCTAGATCTCGATCCACTAAAGGAGCTACTGAATCGGTTTTCCCTGAATGCCATTGGGTTTCATCAGCGGTACTCAGAGGATCTCGAAAGAAGCTGGAGAGCTCTTCAGACTTACAAATTGTCTGCCATGAACAAACCATCAGTCACCTTACCCGCTATCCACCAAGTGGAAGCATACATGCGACAATCTGAGGACCATATGCAAAATATTCTAAGCAGGATCGTTACAATATTGACAAAGCCTGATGCATTGACAGTTGATCAACTACTCTACACAGCTGGTTTTCAGCGTCGAATCTCAGCGAAAAGTATGCTCGCACTGTTGCGAGGGACAAATGCTGATGATTTGGGGAAAGTGCCAGGGTGGAAACAAATCTTGATGTCGTTCGGGAGAACTGTTACTCTGTATCAACGAGCTACTCGCATGTATCGGGCTACGTGGCGTGGGGATCCTGTCCACTTCACTAAAGAGTGGGAAAATAGGGGCCATATGGGCTGGGATTCCTTGGAGCTCTCGGAATGGTTACTTTTTGAGATCGAGAACGATTTACTAATCAGGCCAATGCAAGCTGCAATAGCGAAGGAGATGGCTTCACCTCACACTCAACGCAATGCTGTCATGCAGCTGAACATGGGGGAGGGAAAGTCATCTGTCATTGTGCCTATTGTTGCTGCAGCTTTGGCGGATAGACAGAAGTTTGTGAGGATTGTTGTTCTAAAGCCACTGTGGAACCAGATGTTTGACCTGCTCGCACAGAAACTGGGTGGGCTACTAAATCGGCGGATATACCATGTCCCTTTTTCGCGTAGTAGCGCCAACCCTGGAGTTCAGGACATGTTCAAGGAGTGTATGGAGAATGGGGGTATATTCTTGACTCAACCAGAGCATATATTATCCTTTAAGCTACAAGGAGTCGAATGGCTGTATAATAGGCAGGGTTCATGGGGCACAACCTTTCGAAACTCTTGGCAAACACTAAGGACTGAAATCAAGACTCCAAAGAATATGGTGGGCGAACTTCGCAAAATGCATGCTGCGCAGTGGGAACTTCTCAAAACGCAGCATTGGCTGGATCAAAATGCACGAGACATTTTCGATGAAAGTGACGAATTGTTACACGCGCGGTATGAACTAATCTACACCATAGGGGGACAGCAGCCACTGGAGCTGGGTACAAGACGGTGGGTCATGATTCAGGAAATTCTTACTTTGGTAAGAAAACATATGCGGGTGCTCGTGCAACAATATCCACTTGGATTAGAGCTTATTGAGAGACAAAGTGCACCAGGAAGTTTCCCTTTTGCGCGATTGCTTGAGAAAGATGCTGAAGTGTTGTTAATGGGGGAGGTCGCCTCCGAAATGATCACCACAAAACTTGGAGACTGGGTCCCACAGGAACATATTAGTGGGCAACTACCTGAGTGTGTACTGAGTTATGTGGTTGATAGTGATGCAAAAGAGGACATTTTGTCGGGTTTGGAGGTGATTCCACCCCCTATACTGTTGCTTAAGGGCTTGATCGGGCATGGCATAATTGCTTTTGTTTTAAGGGAGAAGAAGTGGCGTGTGGATTACGGCCTCGACCTCCGCACAACTAGACTAGCCGTGCCCTACCGCGCCAAAGACAGCCCGGTGCCTGGTGCGCAGTTTGCTCATCCGGATATCAAGATCACATTGACGTGCATGTGCTATTACTATCAAGGGCTTACAGAGTCACAACTACGCGTTTGCTTTCGGCGTCTGGAAGGATTTATCGATCCAGACACGGAATACGATGACTGGATTATGGAATGCGAAGTGTACCTGCCACCTCCCCTACGGCACCTTAATGGAGTCAACCTTGATGATGCTCACCAATGGTCTCACACACTTTATCCTCTTCTCAAGATGACTAAGAAGGTCATCGATTTCTACCTCTCGCACGAGGTTTTTCCGACAGGGTGCCAAGAATTCCGTGCGAAGCTTTCAACATCCGCTTGGGATCTCGCGGAGGAAAGAAAACATCCGACAACAGGATTTAGTGGGACTAACGATACTCGATACCTGCTTCCGATATCAATTGAGCAGCTTGACCTCGATACTCAGGCCCATACCAATGCGAAAGTGCTGAGTTATCTCCTTCGGTCCGAGAATAGATTCTACCAATGTATGCAGACACCTGATGGTAAACGGCTATCTGCAAGGGAAATTTTACAGAAAATAGTAAACCCACAACATCATCTCATGGGGCAGATTCAAGTTTTAGTTGATGTGGGCGCACAAGTACTGGATATGGACAACGAGGAAGTCGCACGGTACTGGCTTTGGGCCGCCGGCGCGGCACATGCGAATTCCGAGTGGACAGCAGCTTTGTTTTTTAATGCTAATGGTGAGCTGACAGTAGTTGGAAAGGACAACAGAATGCAGCCTTATATCTCGTCTCCTTACTTTGGGAATATGGCAAGCTGCTTGGTATACTTGGATGAAGCGCACACAAGAGGGACGGATATTAAGTTACCGGCAAATAGTGTGGCAGCAGTGACATTAGGAACAAAGCTGGCTAAAGACAAGTTGGTACAAGGTGATTTATCCCGGCATTTACTATATTTGGGTCAAGGTGTATTGACTGCTCCAAGCTTGTATGAGAATGAGAAACCTTGGCTATGGGCAATCTGTGTGCTTTTTTGCCCCACCTGAGGTCCATCGGAAGATACTCTATCACATGAAGACAGGCCATGAATCCAGCCAGGACAAGCAGGTCGAAACAATAGATGTTCTGTGTTGGGTTATGCACGAGAGTGTTACCCAAACCCAACAAAACTTTACCCTCTGGGCTAGTCAAGGCATTGACTACCAAACACGCCGGAGCATTGCTTTCCCGAGTATGTGGAAAACACATATCAATTACAAGCAATTCACTGCGGCATGGAAGAAGGCGGACTCCAAAACGCTCACAGAGATGTACAGTACTAGTGATAGGGATTCGAGCTCCATAATGTGTATAATTGACCGAAAAGTAAATGATAGCAGGTTGCAAAAACGAAAAAAAGAGCTACTTGCGATCCGACTTCGCTGTGAGGAACACCAGATCACACATATCCGGGAATTGTCTTTACAAGAACTGCAAGAACGTGAAGTCATACGCGAGACTATTCAAGAGTGTTCCCCGGTAGACGAACCGCGTCCACGCATTGGGCCCTGCACCCACAAATTACACCTAGGTCTTGCAAAATTCATCGGCACGGGAGTACCACCGGCCGATTCTGGTACCTTGGGCTCCCCATTTTGTAGCCTCATGGATACATTAACACAAACCTCTTTTAGCAATTTTATCGAAAGAGAGCGCTGGGAATCTAACATTCTCACAACCCAAGATTTCGCTTCCACTGTCAAAACACTACGCCACCATTGGTATTCTATGCCTGAGTTCAATGATCTTCAAACTGACTTGTATCTCCGTCCTGTCACTTGGGTTCTGTCGACAGGTGCGTTGCAAGAGGGCCGTCTCACACTCATAATCCTGAGCCCCTTTGAAGTCAATGAGCTTCTCCCGCAGATTCGGAAGTCGAAATTCGTCAACCTTCATATGTACTCAGCAAAAATGAAAAGACCAACCCCTGATTTCTACGACCTCACCTCTCTAGCGATACCCGCACTTCCTGACAAACACAAGTGGCAAACCATGTACCCTGAGACAGAGGGGTTGATGATCCAAATAAATTTATATGCCGGAGAGCTATTTTTTGGCAGTTATGAAGTATACTGCAAAGCCTGTGAATTCCTTGGTATCTGTGTTGGGGAAGGGGAAACGCCAATATTGCATCCAGTGGGATGCCAGGGAATTAGGCGTATGGTTGGTTGTCAGGTTGGAAAAGTAACTTTCCAAAGGAGCCAGTTGAAATTTCTGAAACATTTGGTTGAGGCACGGAGAAGGGGGATAGACGTTGACCACACTCACATGGACTGTTTACTACGATGGAGGTTACTTCAGCCGAGAGACTGGAAGGTCCGGGTGGTGGACTCTGGACATGAGGAGCTTAGTGATACGGAGGATGTCGGTGAGCAGTTAAGTTTGGGAGGCAGGGATATAGTAGGTGATGGGAAATGTCGAAGATGTGGACAAGATGTGCTATGGTGGGGGCAAGATAGAGAGGTGGGGCAAGACAGAGTCCATTGAAGACCAAAAGGGGGCCTAGGGATGCGGCCAGGAAGAAACGGGATGACCATGGGATACAAGATGGGGATGACAAGATGGGGATGACAAGATGGGGATGGCAATATGGGGATGGCAATATGGGGATGACAAGGTGGGGTATTTTAAAACTTGAATCACGGTATGGGAGGTTGATCAGGCTTCGGGTCCCGCCCCGCGATCGGGGAAGTGGGAAAAGTTTCATGGTTTCAGAACTGCAGGCTATGGAGGGGCTGAGCTGTTGGAACATACATCCACCACACCCGAGTTATCCAACTCACCACATATCCGGCTACCCATAATTTATGGCTTATCCGGTGGATAATTATCCTGTAGTCAGCGCATTTGCTTATTTCATGTATTTCCGCTACCTGCGTATATTTATGTTATTCTCACATAACCTATAAGCTTACCCAACGTCA
>Ga0307511_10008034_pt1 | contig 10577 bp, 4 predicted proteins | sample 13_EM_MG_FD_200266 | JGI IMG/M metagenome (GOLD analysis project Ga0307511, IMG submission 200266) | Populus trichocarpa ectomycorrhiza microbial communities from riparian zone in the Pacific Northwest, United States - 13_EM | ecosystem: Host-associated > Plants > Roots > Unclassified | place... | reverse complement strand
TTTTTTGTCTTGTCAAAAGCAGCAACTCGTTTAGTATGATGGTTTTAATTTTTAGTTTTTGATTTCCAGAAGTGATGGTAATTACTAGTTGTTGTTATTAGTTCATAGCGGTGCATACTCGCCAAAGGTGGTGGTGACTATTGGTGTTGCTGGTGGTGGACGGGTGCTAATATGGTGGTGATGGTAACAACTAGTAAGATACTGGTTGGTGGCACCGGTAGTTGGGCCATATGCCCCTTGAATATCTGTAGTAGTGACAATAAACGAGCCTACGATATAATTGCAGTGGTCACCAAGTGATGGCGGTGATGGCAGCCCCCACTGACCTTTGGCTGTGGTAGCAACCAGCCAAACACTTCACCAAAGCACCTAACCTTGGATTACTAGCGTCAATGCTGGCGTGGTTAACTGTGGTGACCGGTGAAAATTGTAACATATAGGAAGGTCGCAGTTTAGCTTGCTGCAACCCGCCAATCGTGGCGTTGGCTAGGTGGGCCCAGTGGCGGCGGTCACCAGTTGACATAATAAGTCTGTATTCAGCGATGAAAAATTGAATAACGTTGATAAAATCAGGTATTGTTAGTAAAATCACTCTTTTATTTTAAAAAATCAAGCCAATCAGTTGCCAAATTTAGTTTCTTAAAACGAAAATATTGGCAACTGTTCATTTTTGGGCTCGTTGAAAACAAAATCAAAGCGCTGAAGACCGAGGGGGGCCACAAGAAAGATATTTGAGTACCTTCTCTTTGCCTGTAACTGAGACCAAGGTCCTAGGACCCTGGCCAGTAAAGGGCAATATTCTACACCATACTTCCGTTACAGCCTTGAGAGGTGACAGGTAAAGACAGGGTGCGCCAGCAACTCTCATTTGTTCACTTGGATCTAAACTGTAGATCATTCGAACAGTGACCAGAAAATATGGAGACAGTGTCCCAATTTCACATGCAAATTTGATAAGGCATTGATGGGGGCATCAATTAGTTACATAACATCAGATGCGCTATAGTTTTCTTTCAATTGTGAGCATTCGTCCCGCTTCTAACTTGTGGATTGCACCTTACTAGTATCATTAGTTCATGAAATTCCTGGATGCCAAATTCGAAGAATTATCACCACAAAGAAGAAACCATGACTTTTTTTTTTGAACTTCTTGCTCTCATTCAGTATGAAGTCCATCATCGATCGCTACAACAAACAGAAGGAGGAGCAACAGCAGCTGTTAAATCCTGCTTCGGAAGTCAAGGTATGTACCCACCAAACACCCCTATCACTTGGCAGCTTTTACAGCATGCATAGTGGCATATGCATTTGAGTAGTTGAATTACTTCAGGAGGATTGCTGTCAATGGGCTCTAAAGGTCAATCTATACAGGAACAAAATTTATAACTAGTTACACGGTTTTTCACCGTTCCCATAGGGGAACTTTACTGGGATTTAAATCTGCCCCTGATTTTTTTTCTTAAGAAAAAAAAGAACGCCAAAAGTTGGCATCAACAAGCCTCAGAGCAGTTGGTTCCACAAATAGAGCACAGTCAGCCAGATATTAGGGATTTGGATCTAAGGCACCCGTCATTCACAAACACTAGATAGATTATAATAATTGTATGCCAAGGAGATGGCTCCAAGGCTAAACATCGGATGGCATCATTGTGGTTCCAAGTCATATACAATAAAAAAGCATAGAAGATCATCAACTCTGAGCTATCATTATCATACCATGCATGAGGGTCACCATAAATGATACGATCTTGTAACGGGCCAAGCAACGTCCACTTTTAACTTTCTGCAACCAATTATGGCAGTAAATCACCATACAGGAACATCTACAAATTTAAAACATTTCATTACCTTGTGTGCAAAACTCTGCACACAAATAACCATATTGTTTGTTGTAATTGTGATTCAAAATGTTTTTTTATTTATAAATATATCATGATAATTTTTTTTAATTTTTTTTTAACATGCACATCTAAAAATACAAAATAAAAATTAAGTTTGAGCAAAATAAAAATAAAATAAAATAAAATGTTCTTGAAATGGAGGTTTGGCAGCAAAATGACAAATACACCCCGAGTGTTGTGTGTAGATTGTTGCGTGACATTCAAATTTCTAAGGCAGTCACTTCTTAATGCAGCTCTCATCAAATTCTATTCTACATGAATTATTGATTGTCAAATGATGTGTGCTTCATTTAGTTTTGGCAAAGGGAGGCAGCAAGCTTGAGGAAGGAACTGCAATACTTGCAAGAATGCCATCGGTAAAGTTAATAATCACCCAATATTCTCAATAGATGATCTCAACAACACATCACCACTGGAATTCAAATGATGATGTGTAGGCTTGTCTGATCAAAAAACTTACAGCCGTGTAACCTTACTGGCAAAAATATCTCTAAATGTTTCATATCATTGATCACAGTTGACGCCACATCCGCCAGAAAAGAAAAGCTACCAGACTTTCTATGTATTTATGAGCAGGGTTTTTTTTAGCACCATATTCATGGACAAAGTATAAGACTCTGGCACCACACCTAATACTTGCCTCTGTGACATTGCAGGCAATTGATGGGAGAAGAACTGTCTGGTTTGAGCGCCAAGGATCTACAGAATCTAGAAAACCAGCTGGAGATGAGTTTGAAAGGAGTTCGAATGAAAAAGGCAAAGCCTCCCTGATCTCAAGATCACTTTTTATATGCACATGCAGCATGCACATAATGCTGATGCAGCCTTTTTCTTTTTACACAGGAACAAATTTTAACTGATGAAATTAAAGACCTGAACAGAAAGGTTTTCCAAGACTATTGACTTCAATAATTCTCGAATTGATTGTAAAGACATTCTCATGTTCACTGGCTTTCATCGGCTTCATTGCAGGGTAATCTAATTTATCAAGAAAACCTTGAGCTGCACAAGAAGGTTAAACTCGTCAGTCAAGAAAATTCAGAACTGCGTGAGGTACAAGTCTTGGCAGCACATGTATCACTAAGAAATATTTTCCACCTCCCCTTCGGCTCCGAACTTAATCTTTTACCACCAAATAAGGAACCTTGACAGAATATATACACCTGGTCGGTCTTCGTAGAATGCACTCCCAATCCTACAACCAGTTAGCTCTTCAACATCGAATAGAATTTAATGTCTTGTGCATAGGAACCATATCAAGAGCAGTAAGCCATAAGTAAAGTGAAACCTAAACTTCAGGATTTTAGAAACTGAACACTCATAACCGCACTCTTATCCCAGGTTTATGGAAGACAGAATGTGGATGAAGCAAACAGGGCTTCCCAGGCCCCTTGCACAGTAGGAAATGGATATGACTCGCATGCCCCAATCCAGCTCCAATTGAGCCAGCCACATCCTCATAACATCGAGGCACCAGGAAAATCAATGAAACTGGGGTAAGTTCTTTTCACGAGATATGGGAAACTGTACAACTAATAGTTATGAGAAATTGGCTTCACCATAATCCAATGACATTCTTTTCAAAATTTGCAACAGGCTGCAACTTCAATAGTGAAAGCAGTTTGTATCTGAAGATGGTTATCAATCATCATCCATTAAATTGATCCTAAGTTGAAGTGTGCATGCTTTCTAGCGATGAGATCTCAAGCCTCGGCTAAGATAAATATGTTCAGCAGCACAACCATCCTATTTGGTATGATATATTTTATACAATGTTTAGAGAATGATGTAAATGATTGCTGGACAAGCTATCTGTATCAAATATGCAAGAATGGAAAGCTCAATATGAGTTGGGTACTCTAGATGTCTAAAACATTTAAATGTGATCAACAAAATTGAACTACTAGAAGAAATGTGCTATGTATATATGCTTTGCTTAGTGAAGATTCATAAGATGATGATAGTTGTTTTATTGGACGATATAATCCATATATGCTTTCCTGTAATAGCATACATTCTTCGATTCTTTAAATAGAAGTTCATGAAAGAACATGTAGGAAGTCAATAAAACAATAATATGCTGCTTGATCTTACAACATACCAACTTCAAATGAGAGATAGTATAGTTACCAAAACAGAATGCTTGATTTATAATGACAAAAACATAATCCCTGTAGTTAAACACAATAAAACCTAGTACATTTGTCATATAGATGCAACAAAATCTAGGCATTGAGGGAAACAAGCGTAACTAGAACAGGATTTTTCATAACTGTAAATGAAGAAAAGCTGCATTTTAGTATCATTAAATGATTAAAGAATAAAAATGCTGTCACAAACTTATGTTCTCTATCAGAAATTTCGTCAACTATAAACCTTGAATAAAGACTAAATTAAACATCACAGCATAGTTTATGCAGTAATATTGCAAACAAAAAAAAAACACGCAATATCTCGAGAATACAAGTTCATAAATCTAAAATAGTCAGAATAACTGTACCTCATTTCCCTTTGCCAGGTCTAGCATAGAACTCGGCTGACGAGCTCTAAGCAGACAGGACTCCTCGGTAAAAGCAGTGGATAATATCCAATACCTGAAGTTCAAGACCAATCAGGATTCTTTAAAGTACAAGACAGAGCATATAAAAGCATTGTGCTTGTGTGTGTGTAAAGGAATTCAGTAAATAAAGGGCAGAGCATCTACCTTTGGCATTGTTCAAAGATTTTCCAGCGCCATTGTTGTGCTGTTACCCAAAGCAGCATTAGTTTTAACTGCTTTTTTTTTCATATAAGATTTTACTTTTTCCTAAAATAACAAATGGATAATTTTCATGTACAGCAGCTTCTGAGCATTGTAACTTGCCATTTCCAAGTCTCAGGTAATTCTTAACACAGACTAAAAATTGCCTCTCAGAAATGGCTCATCAATATATAATGGGAAGCCAACAATAAATTCTCCATTTCAAAAGTGAAATTCCAAATGTTGAAGTATACCATCAAACTTCACAACATGAGAAAACAAACAATTGGGAATTGATAGTGACAGAAGCAAGTGATTAAAACCAGAGCAACACAACTGTAAAGGACATTTAGATGTTCATTAGTGGAAAAATCAGAAGACTGGCAAGTACAACCACTGTCAGCAAGCGTGCATGCTGATGCATCTTCCAATATTCATGCTTTACCAAACCTATGTTTTACTCACATGTGTCTACACTACATTAAACAAAGGAGATGGGAATGGATAGTGAGACAATTTTCATGGAACTTGTATTGTTTTGATATCGATTTTCAGATTAAAACTAAAGACATTAATAAAAAAAAAAAAAACTTCCACTTATCTGTGTTTCCAGCATCCACTGAGTTGCCTTTGCAGTAATCAATATATTTGTACCACCACTCATAATAAAAAGATGTGCTGTAAAGATTAAAAAGATAATTTTTTTAAGATTCATGTGTGTGTGTGTGACCAAAATTTCTCTTTGAGCCTCCATGCTGTTAAAGATTTTATGATTTTAACTTGGTCTTACTTCGCAGACATAATAACACAACCATAAAAAATAAAAATGGAATTACTTCTACAGAATTTTAATACCTGCAACTTAGAGATCCCTCATGTGAGGCACTTGGCAAAACATGATGGAGACGGATTTCTTTTAGTTTGTTAACTTGGGTCTAAGTGATTTTGGGCCTCAATTGACTTCAATTTAGGCATTCATTCATAAGTTTGAGTGTGTCAATAAGCAGCAACAAAATCTAACCTTTTATGGGCTAAGTTAGTTTTAATCTGAAGGTAACCTTACCCATTCACATTTTCCATAAAGTTACTTTGTACAAAATTCAAAACAGCATCTCTGCAACCCAAGCCAATAACTTTACCGTTGCATAAGCAATGGCCCTTGAGTAAGATGGCTCTCTGAAATCAAGACCACGAGACCAATGTAAGCAAATGTCAACAGTTAATGTGCCCCCTACCAGAACTAATACCATAATTTAGACACTGACTGATTAGGAAGTAACGTGTTGTAATGCCAGTGGCAAAAAAGGTTCTTAATTCCATCAGTTAAACTACATAATGGATTGAGTGAGTCATCAAACCATGTATTCTCAAATTAATTTATAAAGAATTACTTTGTTTTAGACACATATGAGCGAGATTTATTACATTTAATTTACTTACCATACTTTTCAGAGAACTGTGTAGTGTTACTGCCAGAAAGTAGTTACAAGTACCAAAATCAATCCATGTCTCCTGAATAAAAAAGCATATCTTGTTATTTCAAAACCAATAATGGGAAGCTAGTAGCAAGACCGGAACAAGTTTCATGCAATGTAAATGAACATGATCCACAGTGGTTCTTTACTAACAGTTAATAGAACCATATAAATATCTTACAAAACACAAGCCCATTTATTTGAATTTCAAGATTTAATGATGATTATTTTCTTTTGATTTAAGAACATAACATGCAGGCATGATGACATAAAACATGACCTACATGATTGTAACCTGCTTTCCAAGTTATAACCTATCTTGAAAACAAATTTCTTGAATGCTACCATATATAGCACGTAATCTTCAGACGATCATTGTTACACTATAACCTATCAGTTTAAGCAAAAATAGTTTTAAACAACATGATATGAGTACACAATGCTCCCATTCAGCAAAAACAAAATGTACACTAAATTCAATCAAAACGCTACTTAAGTTTCCTGATAAAAAAACAAAAAAACATTAGGACGTAGCACATGCCATGATAGTGCTGGTTTGGGGAACTCCCTCCTCGGGAATGGGCCCTCTGCTCCAAGGTTGCCAATTGATGATTTTAAAAGCCTTAATAACCCTCGAAACAAAGAGAATAGAGTGAAAGACTTGTCTTGAATAAAGCATTGACTCATAGCCTTGTTGGTGATGGAACAGGCTAAACCCGCCTGGAGCATGGGGTCCAGCCAATAGACATAACTATTAAGGTTAGGTGTTTTGGCGACGCATGCAAAGTCCTGAGTGGAATGCTTACGGGGTTAGACCTAAACTCATGGCTTTTAGGATCTACTTCTAGGATTCAAGTGGCTTTTCATGCCTGGTACAAAGGGGAGTGGACTAGGCTAGAGTTCTAAGAGAAGATGAGAATGAGAATGGAGAAGGTGCTCCGTATTGCATTTGTTCAGGTTAGGTCAAGGACTCAACCACCCTACCGGTATTAAAATACCCGGTTTTCATCGAAACATTGAAAAACTAGGCCGGACCCGACCCAACCATTTTGGGCTGTGTCGGCGCTGCCCAGGCCAGTAAACAGTGGAGGATCTCTCCACTGTTCACACTACTCGTAGTAGTATTGAAGCTCATAACTCCTCTACGGGCACCATAATGCTTGACGAACACCATAGACTACGACCAGTGCACTACAGGCAAACAAGGAAACCAGGCAGAAGGGGTATAATCTATAATGTATTCATCCTAGGTCATGGAAGAAGGGAGGCAACTCATCCAAAATATAAGACACTATGGACTTTTATTTTAAAAGGCTTGGTAGCCATGATAGGGATCAAGGCAATAGCTTTAGGGCTAGGGAACTCTTAGGGTGTGTTTGTTTTTAAGGTAAGTTTTGTGGTTGTGGTTTGAAAAAAACAAGTTTATAAAAAGTATTTTTAGTTGTAGTTAGTTGGATTTAGATACGTATTTGATAAAAATTGTGGTTGAAGTTTATGTATAGCAAAAAACATGTATAAAATGTTTGGATAACATGTTTTGGCTTTTTTACAAATAGTTAAAAGGAGATCAGTAAAGAATATTTATGAAACTCATTTAAAATAACATGTAAAAACTGCTGCACAAAACCTGCGTTTTGAACTCAATTTTTTAATGGGTCCTGCAGCATAAAACTCAATTCTCTTTAATACCAAACATGTTGTTGCGCTTAATTCACCGCTAACATGAAAGCCAGTGGAAAACAAACACAGTCTTAATTAGCTTGCTTCCTTTTGGGTTATGCTAAATATATTTGGCCTTAGGTCACCAATCCACTCTGCTTCCTTCTCTCCTTTCCCTGTAGTCTATATTAGCTAGAGGACCTCCACGCATTAGGCCTTGCTACTTATCCTAATGCACCCGTGTTCCTCGAATGGATCTCTTAGTTGTTGAGAGGGTTGCCCAAAAGCAGTATATAAGGCATACCCGGTAAAACTTACAAGTAAACCAGATATAAAGATGGCGCCTAGGGTTGCTATTTCCATTATTATATAATAAGAAAAGAATAAGAATTTCCATACCACAATGGATCTATGATAAGATCATTTATTTACAACGGAGTGGTATACAAAGTCAACAAATCTCAGTTAATACAAAAAAGGCTACACAAAGCGTTGAGGGGAGTTCTAAATCTGGTCCAAGACAAACTATTGTAGGGGATTCATTGAAACCATTGAATTCGGAATATGGTAAAGTAGCTCCGGGGTGGGTAACTACTCCTTTGATGGGTGTCACAATGGCTCTACTTGCGGCATTCCTTTCTATTATTTATTTTTTTATAATGATGGAATTTCAATGAATTAGATTTACAAGAATCACTAAATTCTAGCTTTTCAATACAAAGTGAAGAGGCCAGCAAAAATAGAAAGTATAAAATAGAGTTACCAACTTCTAACTTTCAAGTGATATTGAATACCCATAAGGTTTAAAACATGGGGGGTTAGATAAACATAAAAAAAACAAGCTTGTCCTTAAGCATTGAAAGAATAGCAATCATTAGGTTGGGTGGAAAAATTATAGAAAAGAAAGAAAACTCTACCTTTACTACAAGAAGCAGGAGAAAAAAGACACAGTAAGCCTACAGCAACTCATATCTTAGAGATAAAATCAGGAGAGCAAGAAATCATGGTCCATTCTGTTGAGACGGAGTAAGTGATGATACAAATGAAGAGTCCCAATAAAAATTTCTCTATTGATTGAGAAGTCACACATTAAAATGAACCCTGAAATTTCCCTTCTGTACTTTATGGATATTAAAGAATCCATTAAAAGGAGGGAGAAAGAAACATTGAACTTGGACATGGAAGCACCCAGAACCATCTATACCTACAACTTTAAACACCATTTACAGTCATTTACCAGCTAAACACTACCAAATCAGCAGACAATCATGACTCCATCCAATATGAGAACATGGCAGCGCTGATGTATAACTCAATAAATCAGCTTTCCTAGTAAAATTCAGAAGGGTACCTCTATTTACCATCTCTTGACAGAAGTTTCCGTCAACTCATCGAGAATATATTACTCTACTCAGGCAGTCTCCGACCATAAAAAACTCTAAGTACCCATTAGCACAGGCTTTATTCTCCTCCACTCCTCTAGGTATACCAGACAACAAAACTCTTTTCTCCCTCCACTAGGATTGTATGGCAACACAAGCATAATCAAACAACCTTGGACAAAGTGTCAGCGTCTTTTATGGATTTAAAGACTTGTTTCACGTATGAACCTTCTATTCTTAGAAACCTTATCGAGTGATCATATCCTTTAATCATCAAATATAAAGCACAAATCAAAGTAAGAAGTGAAAGGGCCAAATCCCCTCATCTTCTACTTGTTTTCTGTCATCTTCATTTTCTTCAATTAAATTTCTCAACCATGTATTGAATCTCAAACTAAATCAAGCAAGCACTAGTTTCGATTGCATCCAATCCAAAGGGTTGTCTCCACCACCACTTGTTAAGGTAATCAGTATTGCACAAAACAAGTTACTGAGCAAACCGAATTAATAGAAAAATGAAGACAACAATATGAGTGCGGGCACAAGATTTAATTGGTTTGGTAAAATCCTGCCAGCCTGTACATAGAGAAAAAATTTCTTCACTGTTAGGGATAAATACAACACAAAACAACACAATCATTGAGTAATTTCCGAGCTCAATCCAAAAACTCAATTACACCCACTCACATAACCTGAGGAAACCCCTCTCTCATCACTGTGTCTTAAGCCAACACCACAAATTAGGTCACGCCGCTAAACTCTTACATGTATAGAGCTCCCGGAACCACTATCTTGTAACAATTCCTTTCTACAAAGGAAAAAATAAACCCTAGACCATGTCAAGCAAAGAAAAAACAGTGATTAAAAAAAAAACCTAGAAAACGTCAAACCATGTAGAATTGCGAGATATGCTAGGAAATTGATGCAAGAACCTCAATACACAGATCAATATAAAGTCAGGTAACAATAATCCATCACACAACACACAACAAAAAAACACAAGAAGTTATAAAAACAAAAATAATTACTGAAACATGTGTGTGCATAAGGAATGCTCGTTTACCGATAGAAATCAAAGCCACTCCATAACCTTGAAACTAACTACTACACTCGGAAGTTTAAACCCGTCGAGGTAAGAAAGCAACCTGCAAATAGAATACAAACCGATCACAACCAAAAAAACTGAAGAGAGACATGAAAATGCAGTTAATTCGAAGGTCATGGAAGTTCACGCACTTGATAAAAAAGATGAGAGAACATGGAGATGGAGAACAACAGAGAGGGAGAGGGAGATGGAGAGGGGGATCTAATTATTCTTAAGAGGAGGTAAATAAAAGGATCGCGCCTGTTTATGTTTATGTATGTAAAAGGCTGCATTTTGTGTACGTGGATGGAGAGAGAAGAAAATATCTCAATTCTC
>Ga0307511_10008033_pt1 | contig 10577 bp, 14 predicted proteins | sample 13_EM_MG_FD_200266 | JGI IMG/M metagenome (GOLD analysis project Ga0307511, IMG submission 200266) | Populus trichocarpa ectomycorrhiza microbial communities from riparian zone in the Pacific Northwest, United States - 13_EM | ecosystem: Host-associated > Plants > Roots > Unclassified | place... | reverse complement strand
ACAATGAGAGGACAGATCATGGTTGGTCGCCGAAGGAGGGACCCACTATGCAACCAACATCAGAACCAGAGAAGATGACGCTTCGCAATGGAGCAGAAGGGAACTCACCAAAAATAGGTTAAATAATTGAACCCGAGGACCGTCGCCGGTCAAACCAACTGGGGACACAGACGGGGAGATTGCAATGAAAGGGGGGAGGTTTGGGAGGGATGAACGGCACGGGGATAACGAACGGATAATTAGACAAGTTGGTCTAAACATAAGGGTGAACAATATTGTAAAATAGGACCGTGCGTATGTACACCGGACATTGGGGAGGCAACATCACGAACAGAGGTTAGACGGTGAGGAGAAACGGAAGCGAACACGGGGAACAGTCAACTCCCCAAACGCGAGGGCGAACATCTTGGTAAGCTCCCCACGTCATAGATAGATAGATGAGGACGAGAACGAATTGTCAAGGAAACAGCGAGCCTACAGAAAGCAAGGGGGAAAGGAGCCTCTTGTAGAGACATAATTAAAGCGGGTGCATTCAGGGACCAAGGGTCCTTCAAAAGAATACAGGGTCCCATCGAATGCAAGACGAGAGAAACAGCCCATAATAGGGGTATTTTGATACACAGGAAGCGGATGGCGTGGGGGTGGGGGAACGATTAACGGGGGGACGTTTTCGGGGCGAGATATACAACTGCGTGGAAATTATAAAGAGGCGATAGAATAACCGTAAAGTCAGGTCACGACAAAGGTACAGGGAAACTCCTTCCACTTCTTGAGCGGGTCACCAGGAGGACAGTGGAGGATCGGGGTGGATGGTGCCGTTACAGTGGAACGGTTTGAGCGTGAGGAGGATAGTACTGATCGACGTGGCCGGAGTATTGAGGTTGCATCGGGTACATCTGGTGACCGTCAGTCGAACCCCCATCGTGTGAATAGGATCTGCTTGTGTAACTCGCTGGAGAGTCGCTTCGGTACATACCCCCAAAAGGGCCCCCGGTCGTCGTAGTGGACTCCCCAGCATACCCCGTGTCCATCGAGTCCAGATGCAACATCTGATTCATCTGGTCCGGGAGGTGGGAAGAGCCGGGTCTGGAGGTCGAGCTCGAACGGGAAAGGTGAGATGGTAGACTACCGGTCATCGAGGTGTTGTAATCCAACGGAACATTGTAGGTTCCTGGACTCGACTGAGCTGAACCGGAGTGGGAAGAAACCGCATATGGATGATAGGATCGATTCCCGTGAGCTGGCTGATCGGACATGGTGGCGGAGTATGGGCGGCGGATGCTCTCCCCGTATCGAGCCAAGGATGGCGTGACACTGCGATGGCGCCTGATCGGACCCGGCCCAGTGGAGGAAGGGAGCAACTGTCCAGAGTAAATTGCATTGTGATCGAATGTCGCCTTGTGGGAAGGGGCCGACATAGACGTCATGTATTCCCCAATCTGGTTATAGCTGCCGGACTGAGACATGTTGAGGACACGTTGGTGAGGGGAGGGCATCGATTGTGTGCTGAATGCAGGGCTGGTGGAGGCTCGCGTTACCCAGTTAACACCACCAGAGGGGTCACTGAAAGGGGAGGGTTCGGGTGAAGAGCTCATGGGGAAGTGCTGGTCGGAGGCCGGTCCTGGGTAGTATACATCCTGACCGACCATGGGATGGATCCCGTTCGGCTCCGCAACGTAGCCTGCCGGGTTAGTGGTGAGCAACCCTTCCTCGTCACCCTCAACCTCGTGAACAGCTCCCTCAACCTCTACCTCGCAAACGCCGATGTTCAGCAGTCCACCATCGACACCCTCCAACTCATCCAAATCCTCGACATCAGCGTGAGCACTTTCATCTTCACCCATGGCGGCCATGTAACCTGCAGTCGGCCCAGAAACACCTTCGGCATCCATCCTGAGATGAATACGGATATGCTGGTTGAGGTTGTCCTGTCGAGAGAATTTCTTGTTGCATCGGGGGCACTGGAATGGTCGCTCCATCGTGTGTGATCGGACATGCCTCTTGAGATGCTCCATGCGCTTGTACATCCTTCCGCACGAGAATAGCGGGCAAACAAAGACCTTTGTACGGGTGACATCTGCAGACGCAGGCGGTGGGAGTTCTGAGGGGGAGGCGTGGTCCATGTATGGCCATTCGCCAGGAAGAGTTGCGGAGTGATTGCGGAAGAACTGAGGGGCAACACCGGAGTGTGGATAAGGGTGGGGAGCTGGGAATGTGTTCCGAGATTCAAGACGCCCCCGTTGGGGATAATCCTGCTGGGAGGAGGAAGGGGGCGGCCGAGTAGCTACAGAGGGAGACGTATTAGTACGAGGTCAAGTTGTGAGAAAAACCACTGCGACGAACGAGCCAATTGCCCATCCCCCCGGTTGTGAAAAAACTCACCACGCGCTTGAGCCATGAACATGTCGGCGGCTGACATCCTAGTGGTATCCCGAAGCTGATTAGAACCGTACTCGTCCATGCTATTAGCACGGTCGACATCCATTCCGGTCTTATTCTTGGCGGTCTTCTTCCGTCGTTGCTTGTACGTGGGGGAACCCTCGAACAGAGAAAACATACTATGGAAGGTGGGATTGCTGTGGATGGCTGACAGGCTCTTCTGGCCGACTCCTTCATCAGCGGAAGAGGCATTGTCCGAGCTCCCATCGTCAGAGGCCAATTCATCGGCGCGGCGGACGGCGGCCTCGAGTTCACCTTCACCCTCGTAACCTCCTTGAGCCTTACAGAACTGCTCATACAATGACCTCTTGGGATCGTAGGTGAACGAGAGGGCGGGTTCCCCACCGATGACCGTTGTTGGCTCAAGTCCCATCTTCTCTCGCTTCAAATCGCGCTCTAGGGCATCCAAAAACAACCTGTCATGTGGTACAGAGAACCTGCAAAGCGGCGAATAAATCTCGTGCCGTGGGGCAAAATTGAAATCCCGGCTTACCAGTAGAAAACCTTTTGCTTCTTCTGGGTCCGAATGCACTGATATTTGAATAGGAGGTCGAGGAATGGGGACTAATTACAGATCAGATGAGGGTCAGGAGACTGGTTGGGGATTTCGTACCTTCGGTTCCTCAAGACAAGCGTCAGTACCAGGTTTGAGGTTTCTGAGATCACTGAAGACACCCTCTTCGAACTTCTTCATGTTCCGGACGGGGCGCCCAAAGGCCTCAAACCGGAAAACGAGTGCTCGGACGATATCCGTGCCAGTGATGTGGTAAAGACCGCCCCACAGGACACAGGAAACATACTCTTGATTCGGCAGGAGGAAGCGATTGAGAGCAGGGTGCGTAGAACTTGGATGGCCAACGGGGATTGACGACGGGTCTGACTCATCCGGTTCATCCGCGTTCCATCTGGAGGGTGCTGTGGCGAGAAAAAACTTGAGTCTGTCAAGGTGAGCGAGGAGTTCCTGTTCCCGGTGAGTCAGGGGGCGGGTAAAGGTCATCGCAGAAGACGCCGATTTGATTGAACCTGACTCGGTTGACGGGCCCGACTGCTGAGGTTGCGCTTGCGGGAGTGGAAATTGTGGTTGCATCCTGGATGGATGGGCGGTCTGTTCGTCCGCATCTTGTTCTTGGCTAACCGAGGTCGTTGAAATCTGGAGCGAGGAGGTCGGACTGGGTCTTCGTTGTGAGGGCTGCCGCTGCGGAGGATAGTGGGGCTGAAAACCGAGCGATGTCTGGGAGGGAGGCTGATAGGCCAGATGGTCCATGTTCATAGATGCATTTGACGACGATGACCCCGGGCGAGAGAGATCTTGGTAGTGATGAGAGACGAGTGCGTCCATGGCAGAGAAAGTATAACTGACCAGGCAAAAGCCCTTGACCGTCAGCGGACCTTTGCCAGGTGAACCGTAGAGGTAACATCGCAAGGAAATACGTACGTTATGACAGAACGGATGAGGAGTTGGAGGCCAGTGTTTCAAGTCGGTGATACAGAGTATTATATGATGTGGAGGATTTACTGATAGGGTTTTGGATAGGGGGAGGAGCGGGGGGAGGCAACGACCGACGGTGGCGGTGACGACGGCGGCTACAACGAGAGCGGCGGCGGCGACGACGAAGATGAACAAGAAGGAGGAGAGAATAAAGAGAGCGAGGATGCTAATAACAGGAGGAATAGGAGCGGCAGCAGAAGACGCCCGTCTGCGAAAAACACTGTGGCTGTATCGCCCAAAAAAGGAAATGCTTGGTAAGCCTTAACCACGTTTGGATAACATTCAAACCCCGGCTGTTGCCCCGCCACCGGCGAGCTGGCTTCCTCGGATGTGGTGTTGGGGTAATCCCTGTGGGCTTTCGAGATTTTTGGTTACAAGCATGTCTGCAAAGCTCACGGAGGGCAATTGACTACTGGCGCTTCTTCTGACAAACCGGCCCGATCTCGTCTGGACAGGCGGGGTTCCCTGCGAGTGCGATGCTCAGCCTGAGAAGCATCACGGTAGATCCCATCATCTTCTACAACCGTCGCGGTCGTGGTCGTGAATGGCAAAGATTGCTTCTGAGCCTCACTAGAGCCATCCCGCCTTTCATCATCATCGGCGAACTCACACGCACAGCCTGCCTGGACATTCCCGATCAATGAACCGGGAAACCCCAATCCGACCCTGCAACCTCCTGAGGGCCGGGTGGTGGCGCCAGACCCTGATCAACAAACTGATCCCCGAGCTGACAACCATCGGTGCCGTATCGTGTTCCGTCTTCTCCAACGCAAATGTGGGCACAATGGCAACTGTAGAACAAGCCAAAAGCTCGCCCCTGCGGGGTGGGGATAGCGAGGATCAACCTGCTCCTCCAAGATGTGCAGACCCACCAACCGCACGGTCGATCCAATGATCCGAGAACTAAAAACGCCCCCATAAACTGGGCACCGGATGGGTGTTCCGGGACCCAAAATTAAATCGTCAGGCAAGTAAAGGGAGGGATAGGTACCCGCTGACTAGAGATCCGACCCGCACCAGGCCAGGCAGATTGCAGGCCTTCAACCGGGCGAGCGACCACTTCAGTGGTGCGGGAATCAGGCCATCTTTCGTGCAGGTCTCGCGTGAAAATGGGACGTGTGAATCCCGACGCCATAGCATCGATTTTTCTCGTCGGGAAATGATGCCGCCAATAACAACATAAAGTTCTCGACACCTCGACATCGAGCCGGCCAACACCCCTCGCTTCGTGGCTCCTCGTCATCGAGTCTCCGGGATAATCGCTTGCTTGTCGGCAACCGTAGTATCACAATTTACATCTTTGAGGGCGGTGTCCTAATTAACCACTCGCCAAGATGGTGATTTAGCTCCTGATATCTATGATGAATCGGGAAAGTGAGATTTGCCGAAAGGTTTGTGCTCGTTCCTCGAACTGGCATGCGATCCGCCGGTCTACTTCTCGCGAATGCTATGTCGAACGCACCGAATGGGTCAGCGCGTTTCGAGGCATAGTACTCAAACATTCGGCACTGGACCACTCTTGGGCCGAAGAACGGATACGGAAAGGATAATACGCGATGACGAAGTGATGCGGTCGTTCCGCGGGGCCTTGGAATCTGTCAAATCAGTAGATAGAGCGAGGAGTGCGAACAGGAGAGCTCGAACAAAACCTGAAGATCACGCATATACTCGGTGCGGCCCCTGGGACAAAAGCTCGACTACCGCGGTGGTGATCGTGACCAAAGTCCATAAACACGGGAATAGGACATACGTGGTCGTGTCATTGTAAGCTGTTTTTCCGCAACCAACGGATGAATTTTACCGCGGAACTCACCCGACGTCATGGCCTTCTGCGGACGCCGCGGCGATGCTAAGCTTCGTTTCCTCGGCGACTAATGGCGGCCCACCCGTTGCCGTGGTTAGAGACACCGCCCCCACCCACCAGCCAAGCGACATCAGCTGAACCAGGCGGATGCAATTCAATACAATCCAACTCGCAGTCAATTGGGAGGTTGGAGCGCAGTTGGACCTTCGTCAGTCGGCTCCCCGCCGATTTTACACGATCCCAGAAGTGAAGAGCCAAAGGGGTTCCGCGCCGGGGGCGGGAGTCTCCAAACGCTTCGAATGTGGAACAAAATAGACGCGAACGCGAAAGCACTACTAGTGGCCGCGCGCGGGGGCGATGAGAGGGACTTGGAGCCTGAAGAATGAAGGGTCCTGCGAGTAGTACGAGAACCCCACTCCTAGGCGGAGCTACCATAAGTGCCCATCTCCGGAGTACCCTATAGCGAGTGGAGAGCGTATCATACGGGCACTTCACTTCTGTCGTCGTTGTGGAATGGTGGGGGACGAAAGGGTCGGGTCGATCCGAGCCCACAAGAGGCGGATGATCCGCATTTTCCATCGGCCCGGAGCCCACAAGCATCCGCAATGGCCACCTCCTGGTCCCCCCAGGCCCACAGCGGCTACCCCCTGGCAAACTACGAAGTCGCCCCCAACGACTAATAATGAAGACGGCCCACCGAGTAGGGTGAACTCGCGAATACCAACAATCAAACCCTGTACGTCTGGGCAGTGTGTGCATGCTAATGCGAGAAGCTTGCCCTTTTTCATTTCCATGATATGCTGATCGCTCACGACAGCTGGGCGACCACACTACGAGGATCTAAATCATTTCACGTACCTGTGCATTCCCATTTGTCACAAACAGGCTCTAAACTGGCGTGAGGATCCTCCCGAAGGGTTGGTTGAATGAAACTTCTGCATTCCGCAAGTTGAGGCAGTGCGGGCGTAACTAGATTCCACCAGGCAATTCCTGGAGACCATTGACGGCCCCCTGTCTGTGGCCGAGAGTCGTTGGAACCCTACCTGTTACAGAAGACCATTACAAAGGTGCGCCGAATGAGGATTTCTCGGATCCTTTGAGCGTCCCGTCCAAGACTATAGGCTTCCGCTTCCCGTCTTGTAGTGTGCAATCCGATGAGCCACGCTTTCCGCTTCCTGCATACCCCTCGCCTCACGGAACCTGCGTGGGGTTCACAGCCTCCATCCCACTCCGGGTCCTGTGTAAGCGTGTTTCCCCCAATCCCGAAAAACCCACACCTCCGCCGAAGTTCCAACTCCAATACCCTCTTCCTCTCCTAAGTATCCCTCCCTCAGCTATTTCGTCGATCAATAGGAAGCGTGGGATTCATTCCGATATTCGGCCCGTGCCACGATTCGGGCGTCAAACGGGCGCTGGCGGTAGATGGGGCTCTGATACCGACCACCAACCCGACGGCCATCCCGCCATGACGACCTCTGGCAAAGAACCCCCTCCTATTGAACCAGACCCTAGACCCGACCATCGGAAAACCCTCTCTCCCCCGCAGACCCTGTCTGGAACGTCTCGGGCCACCACACTGTATCATGGAAGCACGGAGTCCAGCCTGACGGTCGTCCGCCAGTACTCTGACACACTGAAGCCTACCTCAACCGTCAAGAGATACGAGCGGTCGGTGAAGCTCGAGGGACCGTTTCTCAACGACCTTGACCTACCCCCGCTAACAACTTCTTTCGACGACGGGTGAGGGATTCTCGGGAAAGCGAAGTCTTTGGCATTAACTGTCCACCCCAGCGACGAGCCATTAGATTGGACTCCGCTCACTCACCCTGAGGTTGGTTCCCTTTGTTTCTCTCCAGATACTCCGTGGCTGAGGTTGGTAACAGGGCGCACTGTACTGGGTTTACGAACCGAGAGAGGGCGAAACGGTGATGGTACCTAGATCCCTCCACCTATCCCTACAGCTGCGTTGTCTCAAATCTCCCTAGCCGATTTACACAGACGCATACCTTTACGACAAGACCATTCTTGCAGAAATCGAGAAGTTTCGGGAAGCGATATCTGGTGAAATTCATGGCAAAGCCGGAGATATGCCCGCCGAGTGGGAGTTAGTATTGGACCTGGCCGATGACGATGATCTCAACGGACGTGTATGCTACTACTACTTCGTCAATTGCTCAAACCGTAGCTTGTTCTGGCTCCACAACTTCAACGTAATGCCACTTCTGCACGGTCTCACGGGCGTCAAATACAAGCGGCGTATCAGTGAGTCAGGACTCCCTGCCTCATTGTTTGTCCCAATTAGTAACCACCGACCGTAGAACAAGCGCTGGAGACTTGCTATTGGTAAGTTCCCGCTGCAGCAGATCGCCCTACAAAGGTTTATTGCGACCAGGAACCACTGGGAAATGTTCCCCCACAACCGAGAAGTCCCTGAAAAGCTCCTGAAAGAACTCATGGGAATCATGATCCACGCTGGGCTCGGTGAGCTACACCCATCGGCAACCAACCCACAGCCTCTCGCCTTACCAGTCCTCCAGATGACATGACATCGCACGGGTCGACATCCGTCTATTCCGGAGACGAGTTACAGAAATTCGCTCAGTACGTAGCCCAAATCAAGGACATTGGTGGAACTGGTGGATACTCCGCCTGTGTAGTCGGTCAGTACCGCGCCTCGTTTCTCAGCTGTAGTCACCTAACGACCTCTTAGGCCGCTTGATGGGGTTTTTCAGTGAGAATGCCACGATTTCCTCACCGCCCCGAGCTCCCTGATCATTCGTAGCCCATGGAAGGTACATCAACTTCTTCGGCCAACGCGAGGCTCGCCTCAGTACAGACCAGTCCATTTTCGGTGATAAAGACGGGAAGAAGCGAACGTGGCTGATCAAAAGCATGTCCTTTTTGCTGTTTTTTGGGCCAGAAGTACACCTCAAAGGTACTGTTTCATTTCCTTGGAGTGATACTGGGACGTTTAGAGTGACCCTCGTACAGCATTGGATACCGTATACACGGATTTTGTCGTTTGCCAACACAAGTAAGCACATGTCACCGCCCGCTCGTGAATGGAATACTGAAGGGCACCGCTCCGTCATAGATGGGCCAAATTCATATACAAAGTGCAAAACGAGTGGCGTGAACTCGGCCGGATCGTACGTCATGCTCGCCACAAAACCCGTTCCATTATAATTAACACTGGTTCTCTAGGGTACTGTTCTCTTGACCGCGAACGTCGCATTCCTAGCAATCCCAAGCGTCGACAACACGGGCACTGTCCCGGTGGTCAACTTCGGCATAGCGAATGGCAACCGTACCCCAGCTCAAGTCACCAGCTTCTTGTCGGTCATCTTCAGCCTGGGGTGCCTTGCAATCGGACAATTGCTGCTTCGGCATCATATGGTACGACCACAAGACTCCGCGGAAGAAGTCGTAAGCCTCCATTTACCCTAGGGTGGGCCCAGACTCTGTACTTTGGTTAACCAATTTACAAGGACAAATACTTACGCGACTATCACGATTCACATCGCGGTTTGGAAACACTGGCGATACTATATAGCCTTCCCTATTCTCTGCTACTCTGGGCGTAAGTCACATTGCACAAGCGATCACCCTTCGTTCACGTTCTAGCAACTAACCCTTTCATTGGACAGAATCGCCTCATTCTTCGTCGCCTTCGCTTTTGTGACGTTGGTAGACTCTGAGGGTAAATGGCAGAGATATCCCACTGCCGTCGTAATGTTCATTTTTATCGCTCTCCTAATATGGTGTGTGTGGACGACCCGAGAGAGGAAGGACTCGCCAACCCCCAGTCCCGCGAGATCTTTGCCCCCTCAACCAAATAAAGACCAGCCAGGGCACTTCGACCCTCAGAGGACCCCACTATTCCAATCAATCCACATCGACCCGAATCATGGGCCTGGATAGCATGACCGGAGCTTCCCCGAAGTTTATGCATTCATGTAGCTTCTCAATATTTCGTGTACTCAGTTTCTACCCGCCCATGTATCACACACCATGTACGACCGAGTAAAATATCCGAGACCTATGGAGGGATCCAACTAGCGAACTCAATTCTCCCTGATCAACGACATCGCCAGCTCCGATCGGAGCTTGAGGCAGGCTTTGAATGAGAAAGGTGCCCTATTCGTGCCAACATGCAACCGCGTGTCAACCGCGCTAACCCCAAAGTTGGACCCACGAGGTAGGACCACTTACATGATAATCCCAGGGTTGAAGTCCGGGTTCGGAGCTATCTCAATTCCATGTTCATCTACCGCCTTCTTAATGTCAAACGTGGCGATCGTACAAGCGATCGTGGTGAAAAGCATCCGGATTGCAAAGTGCTTTCCAGGGCAGACGCTACAGGGGGAGACAGGCACATCAACAACATTGTTCGATGGCGGGGGAGGAGCGCTCCAAGCGTACCGCCTTCCGTGACCTGACATAAACTTCTCAGGGTCTTGTACGTTGGGGTTGATGCCTCCGCCTTTGATGAATCTCTCCGGATTAAAGGCTTCAGGGTCGGGGTATATACTCTCATCGCGCGACATGGCCCTGAAAACAGGGGGCACGGATCGCTCATCGTCAGGCAAGGTTCCGGCGATCCGGGTATTAAAAAAGTCGCCCACCAAACATTCTCGATCACTGTTGTCCCTGCGGGGATAAAGTGCCCTTCGTAGATGTCATCTTGGATGGATCTGTGTGGGACACCTACATGAAACAGTGAGATGATAATCTGTGCAAGAGTAGGTAACCATGACGAACCTAATGGTGTTGGTGGGCGCCACCGGACGATCTCCTTGAACACCGCCGAGACGTATGGAAGGTTGGGACGATTAAAATATTGTG
>Ga0307511_10008032_pt1 | contig 10578 bp, 12 predicted proteins | sample 13_EM_MG_FD_200266 | JGI IMG/M metagenome (GOLD analysis project Ga0307511, IMG submission 200266) | Populus trichocarpa ectomycorrhiza microbial communities from riparian zone in the Pacific Northwest, United States - 13_EM | ecosystem: Host-associated > Plants > Roots > Unclassified | place... | reverse complement strand
TCATCCTCTAAAACGATTGAACAAGAGTGAACAAGACTGCGGAATGCTCAGAAAGCACGACTGTGAGACTGTCATCATCCGCCTTTGGTGACGTCAGTCATGTCAGTTAGATGGCCTTTTCCAGATTCAAGAGTACGCACGGGGTGCCCAGCCCATCGCATAGTATGCCGTTCTGGCAGCCTGCTCTTTCGCGAGCTGTTTACTTGACCCTGACCCTTTCCCTCTTTCAATCCCATTCACTTTAGGTATTACGCAGTTGAGCCTATCATACGCCCCTCAGACTAGCAACTACGCTCACCGATACATGCTACATTCCATTTCCCCGCGTGTGGGGGCCCAATAAATGTTGCAGGATACTCGACGCTCAAACCACGCTGCGATGCTGTTTGGTTGAACAACGGTAAAAAGGCAAGATGTGGTTGGGCGGGTGCAAGAGGGTTGGAAGTGAACGGTGGTTGGCGCGGCGGCGGCGGCGGCTGCGGGGGCAATGGAGGTGGAGCACTCAGAGGTTGTGCCGGTTGATTGGCATAAGGATTGTAGTGTCTGGGGAATTCGAAGGCCGCTTTGGGTGGAGGGGTAAGTTTCATCGGAAGCGCCGAGAGTCCCGGTGCAGGTTCCTCTACTTTAACCCGCTTCCCAGCCTGTTCTTCGAACTCATCGGGGCCAAGTTCAATGGAGTGGAATTCTTCGAATGCGTCAGTGGTGAGTCGAAGTAGGGCACCGATCCATTTTTGCACGTCACCAAGCCCACGCTCTTCGAAGACAGCAGCGAGATACGCGAGAAACAAGAGCCGCCCTTGCTGGACCCCAGAGTTAGAGTCCATAGTGTATTATCCATCAAAGTAGAATCACGTACCTCAGGTTCTTGGACCAACGATTGGAAGGCGGGATCGTACCGCAGCTCACCTCGTAAACAGTACAATTTCGACCAAGTATCAATGTTCTCATTCGACAGCAACGCCCGCCTCTGGGCCTTGTGAGGGTTACTATGCGTACCCATGCTTGAGTTCCCTTGGCTCACCTCTATTGTCTCCTTCCGCAGCTTCGGTTTCCTGCAGAATAACAATTGGGTGGTGATCATCTCCAAAATATGGTGTCCGAGCACAGATAGACGTTCATTGTCTTGGTATGTGGCATGGCACGCCAGTCGCAGCGATGCATGGGTGAACACATCGAGGATAATCTTGCTCGAAAGTTCGGGCAGATCTGGCCAATTCACGGCATTCGGTGGGTCGAAGGTGACGGATCGATGACGCTTGCGAGAACTGTAGCTCACGCTGGGCTCTGGAGACATATCGGTTTCCATGGCTGATGGATCGGCGATATGGCTTCGGAGTCGGGGAGTGAGCACCATCAGGAATGAGTCGGAGCTACACCGGAAACACGGACGCAGTGATCAAGTACATGTATGTACGATTCGTCAGCAACGGAGCCGAGCCAGCTGAATTCGTATTGTAATGTATCAAATAGGGTGGAATCTACCATTACTATATACTACCTTGCACACTCAGTCCCAAACCAGTTCAGCGCGTCGCCCCATCCCCTCGTCGGATTCGTTTGTCGAGCACGCGTCTAAGACGCCTGACTATGGATTCATCATTCACGTCACCAGAAAATTGCACGAGCAGCTTCTCGATGCTAAAAGGGGTGCGATTACAGACGTGCCCAGCTCTGTATAACCCTCGTACCTTTCTGTCGTCGCCCCAGCTACTAGTGGACAGGCCTTAACAAGATGCCAAGGTCCACTACAAATTGCACAACTTTGTGATCCATTTTGTTTATGTTTCTTGGACGACGAAGCTTGCGGGTGAGGAGGGGTTGGGCGCTTTGATGGAAGCATGGGCGGAGGAGGAGGTATCTTCTTGTCGGCCGACTGCTTGAACCGTACGGTACCATCTGGCGGAGGCATGGATGTGGGCATGTTTGGCTTCTCGCCAGTCTGTTGCACGAAACGTAAAGCCCCATTATGGTTTGTGGGCACGGACGGTGCCGACGATCGATATTCGTTGACTTGGAAGTTTCGTTGTTTGGGCTGGGGCTCAGAAACCCTCTTCGATGTCAGCTTCGCCTTCTTGACATGTTTTCTCGGCTGGTCTAAAATCAAATGCCACTGGCCCCGGCGACGCAGCTCTTCGTCGATCGCATCAATTGCAGCTTCCTGTATCTCGATGATGAAGACAATGCGGTGCAAAGTCAATCTTCTACTTACTCTTGTCGGCACTGGTTCGTCATCTGAACAGAGTAGGATCTTGCGGTACTCCAACAAGTTAGCGACATCATCAGTCATTGCGCACACCCCTGGTCCGTGAACCTCGCCGCACAAGCCACAGGGCAGGACATCGTCTCGGGTGGTGGATTGTGTCTGTATCTGGGTATCAGTTTCTCGTCGGTGTAAATCCCGCTCGAGTTTCAACAAGAGTGCGGGGTCTACGTTCATGGAAGAATCCGTCTCATCGCCAGGTGCGGACTCAGCATACGCATCGGAGTCGGATGATATCCCGGATTTGGGTGGCCGGTGCTTGTTCTTCGAGTTATTTTTGCGGGCACGTGGGGTATCCTCAAGACCCTCTATGTAGTCCAATTCCTGCTGGAATAGAGTAAGTGGTCCAGAGATGTCCAGGAAAAACCAATAGCCAACCTGGGGGAAGGTAGCGGCCGCCTTGCGACGAACTCCACGACCCATCACTTCTTTTTCCTGGGCCACATTCTTTGTTGCTGCTATACGTTCCAGAGCTTGAGCCCACGAATCATCCCGTGAAACATCCTGTGCATCGTCGCCAATGTCTTCAAGCACATCCTTGTCTGCAGCCCAAACTTTTGCAAAGCTGAATTTCAAACCAGACTCCTTAGCAACGTCATCCTTTTCTCCTTCGATCTCAGTCTTTTCAATGAGTTTATCAAGGTCGGTATCGGTGTCTAAACCAGTTCGTGAGTACCCGTCAATCACAAAAGAGGAAGGAATACTAACACACTATGTCTCGGGAGTTTTGATCATCTTCAAAGAGAGCCTTGGCTCCGAAAGTGAGGATCGATTTCAAGTCATCACCGCCATTTTCATCATCGTCCATCTTCTGGACAATAAGGTGATCGAGAACAAGTTTCTTCTTGCCAGTTTGCATTATTCTTTCTTGGAGGGGATTGGTAATCAATTCCTACAGCGATGGTGAAGCCTACCCTCAGCAGAATCTTTGACCATCAACTTAAAAACAAGGCAAGTCTTCTGTTGACCATAACGATGAGAACGGGCGATCGCCTAAACTAGAAATCAGCATGTTGTCATAAACATCGAGAGGTCTCTGACTTGCAAGTCCTGCTCATATTAATGAATTATGGGTTTAGGTTCCAAAAACAAAGCAGGCACCTGATGTGGATTGAAGTCTGGATCAAAAATGATCACAGTATCCGCCGTGTACAGGTTGATGCCGACGCCCCCCGCGCGCGTAGTAAGGATGTATATAAAGATGTCGGAGTCGGGCTTATTAAATTCATCCATGCCTTTCTGTCTAACACTTTGCTTCGTGTCACCGTCCTAGACACAAAGTCAGCTAACAGTAGGTGTGAAGAGCTTACGCATACCAGTCGCAAATACTTGTAGCCCTCGCCTATTAGGAAGTCCTCCACGATATTAAGTGCGATAACAAACTTGAAAGAAGAAAAATTAAGAAATTACTCAGCGAAAAATTCGAATGGTACTCACCTGGCTGAAAAGTAAAATTCGATGACCTCGTGCCTTCAGCCTGGGCAGTAAGCCACTCAGTAACCGAAGCTTCGCGCTTGCGCTGATCAACCTCTCATGGGCCTCCGAAGAAGCAAGGTCACGAGGCTCTATCGTATCTGAGATAAGGTATGGGTGTTGCAAGCATCTGACAACATTAGCACGTCAGGGCAAAGTCGAAGAGAAAGACTCACTTCCGCAGTTGCATTAGTATGTTGCTCATTTTAGATTTGATTCCTAGATGGCGACCTTGTGCCGTGGCGGCTGATGGTTGTATGAGAGTCCTGAGAATATCCAGGTTCTGACCTGTAAGACGAGTCAGCTATACTCGACATCATAAACGTAGCACACACTAAGGATTGAGCGATATATCTCCTTTTGCAACGGTGCCATCGAAACAGGAACAATAACTTCGTTCTAACGAACGCGAACTTAGTACCACAAACGCAGCAAAAGGGCTGCCCACTAACCTTGGGGGGGAGCTGGAGGACATCACTCTTGATACGGCGCAGGAAATACGGCTTCAATCTCGTATGCAATTGACGAACTAAGTCTTCAGTCAGCTCTTCGTATTCCTTGGTAAGACTTTCAAGGTCTGTCCATTCATCAGGGTCGAGAAAGTTCATTAAGTTGAAAAGTTCCCGAATGTTGTTGTTTAATGGGGTCTGAAAAGAAAGGTGAGCTCGACCAATGGTCTAATATATAGGCTCACTCCAGTCATGATAATGCGATGCATGACATTCATCTCATTGAGCTTCCGAAACAACAAGCTATTGTCGCCCTTGACTGTAACGTGCCACATTTAGGAACTTCGCTATGGATGCAAGAGGAACACAACTCACGCCGTTGACCTTCGTCCACAATTAAGACTTCCCATCGAGGCATTCTCTTGAAAACGAGAGAAAAGTGATTACCAGTGACGGTCTCATAAGTGGTGATCAGTACGTGGAACTTCGGCTCGCTCTTTGTTGACCCATGGTAAAGTTCATATTTGATGACGATCTCCCTTGATTTGGCTTCACCACAAAACGGCACCACTCTAAGCATCGGTGCCCAACGAGAGAACTCTCGAACCCAATTAGTGATCGTGGAGTTGGGAACCACAACCAAGGCAGGAGCCGCTTTGAACTTGCTAATCACCATCCCAAGGAATGTGACTATCTGCACAGTTTTTCCCTGATGGAGAAGTCTAAATGGAAAGATTGCAATAGGTCATGGCTTCACTCACGAGGCCCATTTCGTCAGCTAGTATACATGGCTGCTGATTCCACCAATTATCACAAAGCCAATTAAACCCATCAATCTGACGAATGATTTTGCATGACTATAAAGCAGACTGGGAAGATCACGAACCTGGAACTTCATCAACTTTAGCTGGTTGCTCTGGCCCAAATCTGGCTGCTGGTCTGTTTGTGAATCGATCGCGTATCGACCATAGCCCTCTGGAGCTCGTTTTTCGAGTTTCTCGATATCCTTGCGAGATTTCACAACAAAAACATCGCGAGACTGCAAGAAGGCTGACAAAGCAGTTTCGAAGGCGGGATATCCAGGCTCTCCGGGACGAGGCGGCGAGTCCCAGGTTGCTGTAGCAGTCAAGGTAGTTATTTGCTGTACCTCTGCAACCAGACGACATACCTTCCTCGTATCCGAGATCATCCCACTTGATGAACGCCCAAACGACCTGATTGATCTGCTTTATGTTCAACTTCTGCTTTGTCCTAGCCTCCCACTCATCTACGGATTCCAGTAAAGCATCGTCCGGTTGCTCGCCATCTTCAAACGCGCGGTCTAACTGTGACTGAAGGCCCTGGCGTAAGGGGTTTTCCTCTTCGACATCGCTGACCATGGCAAGCTTCCGCTGAGAGCGTCCTTTCTTAGATCCAGTTGGTGGGTGCCACAGTTGAACATCTAAGATACGATCAACTGTCTTCCAGGCCGGAGGAATTCGAAGTTGCGCATCTTTCAGTGGTTCAGGGGAAGAACCCGCCGGTTTAACCTTATGCTGAGCTATGTCAAAGGCATCGTCCCCAGGTTCAAAAACGATAGCTTGCGGGCCTGGATCAACGTGCATATCTTCAGAATCAGCTACTAGCTCGTCCAGCAGTTCAACTTTGGGGCCAGTGGCCAGAAAGTTTTTCAGCTTTGCAAAGTATGTGGAGACGAGCCACATATGCGGGACCCATTGAACCCTTCGATAACTTCGGCCCGCCCACTTCACGAGATACTCCCTCGGAAGGCTAGTCTTGATATCTGGGGAAGATTTGGGCTCGACCGCATCAACTGGATAAGGGCGCCAAGCGAGGATTTTGTCCAAAGGATACACAAATGATGCACAGTCAGCGCATTGCCAGCCGTTTTCTACCTGATAGTAAAGTGCCCGCTCTGCATTCGAAGGAGGCGGTAATTCATTATGAGGGGTAGGCAGATGCTTGTAGTGAGCGAGCCGTTTACATGAGAGGCAGCGGAAAAGGAGTTCTCTCGAAAGGTTGAAGGTGCTATCACTTGGAGGCGAAATGTTAGTGGGATGTTCACCGGCCTCTGGGGCAAGGATCGGTTGCGTGGAATCGCTCTTCAAGACGGTTGCACCTTGAATAGGTGGCTGACGGAACACGGACGCATCGGGCTCCAGGGCTACTTCGCCACACTCCATGCACATCCCCCCCTTCATGCAAAGACCACAAAGGAATTCTGTGGTTTGGTCGATGTGAAGATTCTTTCTATCCGGCAATATGCCGGGCATAGGTTCCCTGTCTAGGAAATCTTCACCATGCCCAGCCTTCCGCTCCTCATTATCGCGAGAGCAAGCAGCTCTTGTAATTTCCTCCCTTTGAGTTCTCGCTAAGCACCGCCAGTGAGCTGCCACAGGACATTTGAGGCTTGGGGCAGGGTCAGAGAGTATTTGAACAGATATCGGAACGCCCTTACCATCGAACCCAACCGCCCATACTTTGAATGCGTTCCTCTTCGCCACCTTCTAGGTCCGTATCTGCATCAGGGGACTTTTTGTGGCGACCCCGTTTGAGTTTTTTCGCTGCTTTCAGCAGTACGTGAGCAGGGCCTTTGTGGCATTTCTCGCAAATATCCCTGTGTGCACGAAGTGGTTCGGTAGATTCTTCGTTATATGCATCAAATTCAAGATCATTGATGTCACGAAAATGGCCATAAGCGGGGCGAGACGTAGCTGGGCGACGTTTACGCTTCTTCCCGACATCTGACTTCGCTTTGTCTAGGCCTTGGTCATACGTCTCGTCATCGATATCTTCGATCCCCTCATCTAGCGGGTCGTCGTCGAGATTTAAGCGTGCGCTTTTACTCGTACGCGTCGACCGTCTTGCAGGAATTGGCTCTTCTTCTGCGTCGCTTTCAACATACCCTCCTAAATCATCACCCGAGTCCGAAAGCGCCTGTGGCTGCATTCGCCTGCTTCGTAACTTCTTTGGGCTGAAGGGGAGCTTGCTCTGCTTCATACCCTTGCTTCTTGTGTTTGGCCTGTGTTTAGAAGGTTCGCGGATGTAGTCTTCGTCATCGCTGCCGTCAGGATCTTCCTCCGTAAGCGACGATACCTCAGCATCTGAACTCAAATAGTGGGACCCGCCACCGAAGGATGTCCTCAGCGTAGCAGAAACTCCGTTTATGGTGACTATATGCTTGATTCGCGACTTCTCCTGAACAGCGCTAGATGAAGGGTCGAAAGGGTCGAGGGAGCCGTCCATTTTCTTTCTCTCTGAAGAAACAAGGTCAACACTGCTTCATGAAGACGGAGTTAGACATACCATACGCAGCAACAAGATCCCCATATTGAGCCTTGAATTCCACAGCAGGAAACTGTACGAGGCTAAGAGAATATGACAGGAATGGCAATGTTGCAGGCATACCTTGTGCGCAAGGCCATCTATAAAACGCACGTAATAATACAATGTGCGGCCGTCGCGCCATTCACCTACCACGGCTTCGAGATCATCGCGAACAAAATCTACGCCGTCTTTGAAGGTATCCGGTACAGCTTCATAAAGCTCCCTCTGAAAAGAAGGGGGTCGAGGTATTTCTATATGAAAAGCGAGCTTTTCACTTCTCGCGTTTGCAGAGGGGACTACAGTCGTGCCCACGGCGACTGGAGAATCGAAGTGATTTGGAGGTTTGGAGAGCTGTATAGGATCTGGACTAGACTGCTGTTCTTCCATGGTATGCTGCCTCTGGAGAAGAGCGACTTCGAGGACGCTTTGGACACGCGTCGATGTACGCTGCACAAGCGAGTCGCGCGAGACACGAGACTAATTCTCCTTTGTCAGCAATTACATAATGGTCACGTGGAATGCCTCCATAACCTCTGTTACATACTACAGTAATTCTTGAATCGTAGTTCAATGGTACGCTGACGATACGCGCTTCAAGTTGAGGGTACCACTAGCTATAGTACTGGTTTTCTTTGTTTGAATGGGGCGCACAGCTGAGCGAAGACAGGGACGAAATCCACATTAGTCATGCGGCACAGCCACTACACTGCTGGACGTAGGCTGGATGTTCACTGGTACTTATGCCCTACATTCCAAGGAATGGCTCGCATTCCAACCTTACCCCTCGAGCCCCAGCGGAGAAATCGCGCACCTTCCGTATCGAATACTAATGGAAACTTTTCGTTAGCTTCCACCCGGCCACTTCAGATTGGCCGACCACCCTCCCGTCCGGTGACCCCAAGCACTACGAATGCATTCGCTCCATCGTCGCCCAAGGCACCTGCATTTGCATCCCCAAAGGGCCCCGTTCGTCCCCAAAGATCTGAACTAAGATCGCGACAAACGTCCGATTATTCCGCCTCTGAGCGAACATCCACCTCGTCACGCGTGGCCTATGATTACAACTCGAGAGATCGCAGAGACAGTTCGAGTACAACTCGTTCGGATGCTTCCACCTCACAACGATTCAATAACGGAACCATCTTTGGCAATAAACCCCGGCTGGACCTTGCTCTTACTGCCACAGATGAGGGAGTAACCACGTCCCCGGTGTCTAGTACAACATCTCCGTCCCTTTCTACCATCATGGCCGCCTTCAAAGATGCTGGCGCTAGAAGGCGAAGGATGACGGATGAAGCTGATGAGGATTTTGAGAGGGAAAGAAGAGCAGAAATTGAACGACAAAAAGTGACACAGGAACGTATTAGAGACCGCATACCTGGACGAAGGGCGACGGGTAAGGCCAAAGCAGGCGATATCGATGGTGAGTAATCCTCTCAGCGAAACAGATATATTGGGTCCAACTTTGGCAAATCTCGACTAAGTCACTGTGCACATTCACAGCTGTCCTAGACGAGATCAAAGACGACTGGGAATTTGTCATTGACCCCGACGTAAGAACGAAATCGTGTCGTTATTGTTGGTTCTAACCCTGGCTATGTCCACCAAGTTCAACAACGTAGAACTGGCTCTTTCTCTCTTGGATGGACCGTCCAGCGGCAAGAGCTTGGACTCATTTACCGCAACCAAAGTGATGCTCTCGCAAGCGTTGAAAGGCTCTGTTGACAGTCAGTAATCCACACCTGTCATGGCTCCCCATTAATTCGCATCCTTGGGTGGGTAGAGCATTACAAGGCCTTTGCAGATGCACTGCCGCATCATACTGGCCTGCTGAACCACCTAGGTCTCGTGCAGACCCAAGCCCAGGAAACTCGAATATCTTTGCAAGAAGCTAAGGAAGCTCTTGGAACCAGGCGTGCTGACCTTGTTCAGCTGTGGTCACGGGGTCAAATACTTGAAGAAATGATGCGACTGTTGGATGAAATGTCAGCTTTCTCGTTGTTACATCTATGGAAATTTGGCTTAAATATTTTAAGTGAACATCTTAAATCTATTCCCGATGTGTTGGAAGCTCTCATCTCAGAAAAGCGGCTCATTCAAGCATCCGTCCTACTCGTGCGCAGTCTTAAACTCATCAATAAGCCGGACATGCAGGAGATTGGCGCCGTTTATGACTTGAGGAGTTATCTTACCGGTCAGGAGACTGTACGTGCAATCTACTTTTCCAGGTTAGGAAATTAACTTCTTGTAGGCTCTCCGTGAAATCTTGGTGGACGAACTTCATAATCATCTTTATCTCAAATCCTTTTGGTGTGACATGCGATGGGCTGCATACATTCCCAATCAGACGACGCGTACGTGGTTTCTTTGTTGCTATTGCATGACTAATTAACATGTTCAGTGCCAAAGGTTGCTTTCGAAGATGAATTCGCCAAGTTAGACCAGACCGGTGCGGCCCGTTCTGTTGCAACACCGTTTCCTCATAATTCGCAACCCACACGTTTGTCGCGCTACCTTAGCAATCTGGGGTTGCGACCTAATGACCCTCCTTATGATCTTAATGAGCTAAGTTTCCACAGCCATGGGGTTGGTCAAGATATATCAATGACCTCGTCTGTGTCCATTGTCCCGACTTCAACTGGTGGGGTACCTACAGCGTCGTCCCAATTTGGCCAGACAACAATCAATCCAGAAGCGGACTCTTTTGCTTACATTGAAATGTTGTTGGAGTCCTTGGCTGTCTTGGGTAAGGTCGGGACTGCTCTGGACACGGTTATCCAGCGCCTCCCCAGCGAAATTTATGCCGTGGTCGAGGCAACCGTCAACGAGGTGGAAGAACGAGCAGAACAAACGAAAAGGAGCTCTCTCATTCTTAGCAATGGCTTCAGGAATAAGTCGGAAGGAGGATACATCTTCACATCTAATATGTCGACTGTCATGGATTCAACACAGTTATACCTGACTCCTACTGGAACGACAGCTGTGAGGGTGTCTACGATCCGCCTCGCTGCTCTTGAGTCGTCAACGAAACGCGTCGATCAAGAGATCCTGAAAGACCTTTTCTGGTCA
>Ga0307511_10008031_pt1 | contig 10578 bp, 5 predicted proteins | sample 13_EM_MG_FD_200266 | JGI IMG/M metagenome (GOLD analysis project Ga0307511, IMG submission 200266) | Populus trichocarpa ectomycorrhiza microbial communities from riparian zone in the Pacific Northwest, United States - 13_EM | ecosystem: Host-associated > Plants > Roots > Unclassified | place... | reverse complement strand
CCACCATCGCAGCAATACAATTCAGATAACTTACTCTAATGAAAAAGAAGGGGGAATTAACAAAAGACGATCCCCAAGGGGAATGAAAATCCATAATATCTCAGCTATACAGGTTTTTTTTTTTTTTAAAGCTGGTCTGTTGAGAACCCAATACTAGAGTCAAACAATAAATATATAAAAATCAAGCAATTTTTAGATGGATTAAAAATTACCTCATAGCTTCTGGGTCATCTTTCAAAGCCTCCAGAGGCTCTGGATTAGATGTTGAACTCCCACTACGAGCTTCCCTTCCACTTTTGGATGTATCAACGCTTTCCCTTGCTGATGAACTCTTAAGGTTTTCAGAGACAGTCTCAGCTTCTTCAGTTATTTCTTCAATTATCACTCCTGTCAAACAAGTAGAAATCAGTTGTCAATTGAGAACTTTAAAATGGAACATTCAACTTGTAGGCGTTCGAGAGAGCTGAGGGAAAAAAAGAGGAAAATAACATACCTCTTGGTGCATGATAGCCACCTTCTTGAGCCAATCTTTCCTCAGCATTCCTGTATCAACAATTAACTTTACAATCAACATCACATATTAAACACTAGTGCCTTTATTTACAATTCCGTTGGAAATTTTATCACATTATATACAATATAGAGGAAGGTCAGAAGATATGAAACTTCCTAAATATCAATCAGATGACAAGAAACTTAACAGTAGACTGCTGAGGAAAAACAAATGAGAAAATAAAAGGGCTAAAGCTAAAAACTCAACAAGCAAATGACTCCCATACTCTTTAACAAGACATAAATCATAGTGGAAGAAAATATCAAACTGTACAACTTCCGGCCCAGAGAATGGTCTAAGAGTTTCAGATGAATCCATACCTTAAAATGTCTGCAATAGTTTCATCATCAGGGGAAACTTCATGTGCTTTCCTCAAATCAGAGACAGCAACCTAACATGTATCAATAAGCCATTAGATATCTTATCAAACACGAACAGACAGCACAATGCAGCAACCACTGCTGACAATTGCAAGATCTGCACAAATGAACTTACTTCCAGTTGGCCTAGTTCCCTGTAGGCTTGACCCCTTCTATAAAGGGCTTTAGCATTTTTGGCATCATAACCCAAAACCTGAAGTGATATAACAATCCAATCAGAAAGAAGCAAGCAACGCACGCACACAAAAAAAAAAAATTAAAAGCAAAGGAACAAACCCTCTTCATACCACCAATATATTTTTATTACTACTACTACTACATCAGTTCTCTGAGTAAACTGAATTTTCTTAGTGGATTGTCATACCTCCGAGCCCTCTTTTATGCATTCATCGTATTGCTTTGTTTTCAAGTAACAAGACATTAAATTAAGAGAGCATGCCAACAAAAGTGTTCTGCCTTTGGAAGATGGAATCCCTTTAAGATTTTGCTTTGCCTGAGAAATACGGGGAGGAAAATAATTTCATCAGTTTCAAAATGCAAAAGGTACACCAACAGGAAGAACTAATACTTGTATATATAAAAAAGTGATAAAGATAAAGATGCAGCGCTTACAAGCAAATATTTCTGCGAAGCATCTTTGAACTTTCCTTGGCTATGCAGCTCATTACCCTGCCAAGGTAGGATTCAAATACACAAGTCAAATAAACACAAAAGCAGTGACTACAATTACAAAATCTAGCACTAATTACCCTTCAGCATTTAAACTACTAAGTACATTCACCACTAACCACTACATGAATAAAACGCAATACGCACATAATGAAAGATCACAAACAGAAAATCATCTAATTTAAGATTTGTATTTACCTGTTTCTTCAACATCTGAGCTGCATTCATTTCATATGTGGCCTGTGCATCAGCACGGGCATGCATGGCAGCAATCTCTTCTGGTGATGCATTGATCATTTTCTCACCAATCTCTGCCATCTCTTCAGGGCGTGTATGCTTTAACTGCTCTGCTGCCTGTTTCAAGTCCTCAGGCCTCATGTTTCTCATGCCTTCCGATGCCATTTTCACCAACTCAGGATTAGACATTACCTGCAACACCAACCAACACACCACAACAATCAAAATCAATACAATCACAATCTGACCAAACCATGGATGTAAACAACACCAGATAAACTGACAACCAGTTTCTACCGATAGTCAATTCAGATAAACACGACGCAACATTACAATATATTCATCTTAAGTGCTTAACGAGCCATTAATGATTGTTCTTTTCCCTTTTCTCTTTCTAAGTTTCTGATTTGTGCAGGACTAAAGGTACCCAAATCAATTAGATTCATCCACAATCTTAAAGAATTATTATTATGAAAAGGAACTCGGGTGCACACACTTCGTCAGATAAACCTCGGACCAACACACGACCACAAAATCTCAAAGAATTAAACTTGCAGTTTCTAAAATCTCCACCGATTCGAACAAAAAATAAGGGAAACAGGACAGCCCATTATTTAAATTCAACAAAAAACACACAAAAAAGCTAGGTTTAACCATAAAAAACAAAAAATCAACAGCCAAAATTCAAACTTTCCATTCTAAACGATAATCAAATCAAAATTCACAAAGAAAAAACAGTTTCTCCCAAAATTGAACTGAACTACACATGAATTGATTCAATTAAAAACAAACCCACATCAAAATTATTATAAAAAAACAAAAACAAACGAGCAGAAGCAAACCTGTTGCTGGATCCTGGCGAAATCGGCGGGTGTCATGCGACTCATCTGTTCCTGAGCGATTTTTATTAACTCGGGATCCATCATTCCGTTAAACATCTTTAACTCTCTCTGTCAACTAATTGTTAAACAGATCAAAAAGAATTGGTGAACTAAAAGTAGAAGTATAAAAATATAAAATTGAACAGGAGAGGAAGCTTTTTTACGGAAACTGTTCTTCAGAGATAGAAAGGATTTTGCAAATCTTAGTAAAAACAAGGAGAGAGAAACATAAGTAGTTAATGGATTCCGTTGTGTTTTTTTTTTTTTTTTTTAATATGTATATGTGTGTGTGTTTTGGAAAGGCAAAACTTTTTCGGTCGCCCACCAAAGCTGAACTGCGATTGAAAATGAGTTGAATTTGAATAGATGAGTTGCCAAAATTTAATGGGATAGATACAAATCAGTCCCCCACTTATATACGCATGAACTAATAAGTCCCCAGTCTTTAATATCTTGTTAATTTCTCCCCAAATTTTATTTTGTTGAACTTGATTATTTGTATCTCAGCTTTAATTGGTCACAAAAAATTAGGTATAAAACTCAACATAGTATATATGCCATCTATATGATATTGGTCTCATTGTATGGATTGAGATATGATTAGTATCTATAATTGATATATTATTTGTTAAAAAATATTATATTTGCTACATTTTTTTCACTTTTTTTTGTAATTAAATAAATTTATTGCATATTATATAATAAGATACTAAGATTTACCTAGTAGAATTTAAAATAAATTATTTCAATTAAATTGATTGTATATCATTCTTTTCATCTAATCAAGAGAAACAATGAGAATTTTAAACAAATATTCTAACAATTCATCTTTATAATAATTTTTTGCTAATAATTATATTTCTTTTGAAGATACTTTACACACATCTTTATTTATATACAATCACAATATTTATAATTACATGTGTAATTAAAATTAAGAGTGACAAAGTAAATATTAATTAATTTCCAGCTAATAGAATAAGAATGTTTTATTTAAACTTTTCCATGTCATATACTCTAGGAAAAAAAATACTATAGTGTTTCAAATTAATAAAAGTAAGCTTAATAAATCCAATTTTCACGGTAAAGAAACTACGGGGAATGGGAGATGTGGGGATAAATTAGCAAGAATCTGAAGGTTAGGGACTGATATTTAATTTAAATATTCCTTGGATACTGATTTGTAGTGACTCCAAATTCAATTAAAAAGAAACCGAGCGGAAATAACAATCGAATATGCTTCGGTTCGTTGAAATTTACTCGTTCGTCCGTCCCTCTTTTCAAATCATTGACGATAGGCCTACTGTTGGCCCATTAAAAATGTTTGCAAGCTCAGAGTTGATCATCAAAACCAGGCTCCAGCCCTCTCCTTTTTGTATATAAAAAAACATTTCATCACTTTTTAACCATTTTAAAAGTCTGATTTTTTTAATATTTACTTTTATTTATTTTATAGTTAATTTGGCATTTTAAAAATAGATCAAAGTTTAAATTTTCATTATTTCTAAAATATTAATGTTAATGATCCTGATAAATCTTAGACTTAAAAATTAGGTTCAAAACTTGCAAGTCTGAAGTTGCACTGGAGAGCGAATGCCTGCTTTGTATCCTTGTCAACTTTGGGGCGTGCAGTCATGCTTGCAAATAGCTTTCTATCAAAATCCCATCTACCTAATGTCTCGATATCTCCTTCCTGCGTCAAGAAAATGGCGTATGGTAGATCAGACTCACCAGAGCAAGGAGCTTATGCGAAAAGAACGCAAGACTAGTTGTGGCTAAACCAAATCCTCTCATGAGATTGATGTGGCCACACATGACCCTCCACAAAAAATAACAAAGCCCAAGAATATCTGCAGGGCTATATATAGAAGCCAGACAGCATATTCGGAAAGATGGGAAAGCCCGCCTCTTTCTCGAGCATGTATTTGTAAGTCTTGACATGGCGGCTACAATAGGTTGCTTGGCCTCCAGATAATTTTAAGGAATGGAGAGGACCATTAGGTATGTATTGTGGATTTTGGACCATTTCTAAGATAGAACACCATTCAAACATCCAGGGAGCTCACCCTCCACCACTTCACAATTTGTTGGCTCTAGCTCATCCACTGGTGCAAAATTTCCTGCGAACACTTGATTTGGATCGACCGATGGATCGAGAGGAGGGTGATCAATGAATTTGGATATGGTGGTGCGAAGGCTTTTTTGGAAGGTTGAAATCAGAGAGGATAAAAGTAACGAAGGTGATAAGATTGCTTTCTTTTCTAATTCTCTGTTTGTGCTTTGTTCGAGGGAACAAAGTGCGGGCACCCATGCTTCTCGTCTGCGAGAAGGCCGGCCTATGGCAATTATGCTTCGGCTTGCTGGAACATTAATTACAAGTATTTCCTGACATTCTCTTGTAGAGTTTTGGATCAGTGTATATATATGTTGGAGAAAGAACCCATTTCTTGCAACAAATTAAGGGCTCTAGAGATCAGAATAGCACTGCTAAGTGCTACTCAAGGGAATGTCAAGATTTAAAATAAGAGAATTGGCTCAGTTCTTGTATAGAATGGCAAATCATAAAATCACGGGGGAAACGCATGTACGAGCCTAACGAGCTTTCTGTCAGAAACAAATCTAATTTTTAATTTGATTAGCTGAAATTATATAAGCACATTTTACCTGCCCACTTCTATAGTAGGTTAATTTGCTGTAACAAAATGAGTTTGTGATTATTTCGGATTTTTTTAGAATCATTACATCTAACAAGGCCTACACCTTAAATAACCATGTTAGAAGTCCTATACAGAAATCATCCATTAAAGCTTCATTCCAAAAACAGGCAACCAAAAAGAACAGCTCTCAAGATGAAGAGCAAAACCTGGTAGACAAAACAGCATTGCATCCAAACACAAAAGATTCCTAGACATGTAAAGAAGCACAAACGAGCTTTTTGATGAAAAGATAGTTGGATCATACTGAGGTTTTGTTAACACACTCCACATACCCGGTTTTATAATAAGTCAGCTGGGTGTAACCAGTTGAGGTCGGGATCGTTTTGAAAGTTTCTTAATTTTTATAGTTATTTTCGGATTCCTTTTCTAATTAGATTCTATAATTTTAATTTGACTTGATTTTAATTAAATAGTTTCGGGGTTTATTTTTTGAATAGATGATTATTTAGTTCAGAGGGAGAACATGAGAGACTATACTTTCTTTACAATTTAGGGGGTGTGATCTTTAGAGTTTGAGAAATCCTTTCTATAAAATCCATCACTACTCATGTCTTCAATGTCAAATGTCTTTCACATGTCATCATTTAAGAGTATGGGCCAGACTAAACGATTGAACAAGGACTGTGCTTGCATGTAAAAGTCGGACCGGTGCTTGCCATTTTGCCCTCGATATTGAGGTGAATTTTTGTCATTGATCGAGCTGCTAAAGGACCAGTTAGGGATTGAAACTTAGTTGTTGTTGTTCCTCTTTGCTATACAATAAAAAAGAGTGGACAATTCTGACATATATACAGCAATATTACGACCCAGTCTATTATAAGGTGCTTAAGGAAATTCCAGGCTTTTGTGCATTTACACCTCATGAACTATATGATTATTTGTATCATTTGAGGAAAAGAATAAGAGAAAAATACAGGGATCATATGAGTTTCAGAAATTAAACATTGCAAGAGCAAATTCTCACTCTTTGTTACCACCATAGAACTTGAGGACCTCCTTGACGTGGATGGATCGATGAACTATATATTAATGAATCTTTCCAAATTAATGCAACTAAGAAAATTAGTGACAGACTCAGGAAGCCAAGGAAATTAAAATCCTTAACTTGTGGGGCTTGTTTGCTGTTTTATTTAGAAATATATAGCACTCAATTGCTGTTATTCCCAACAAGAATTGCATCCGGATTTTTTTGTTAAAAAATTTGTGTTTTTATAGGAAAATGCAAGCACAAGGGACTCGGCCAGCAAACACACGATCACCAGCAGGACTCCAGGAGGTTTGATGAACAGAGCATCCATGATACTTATATAACAGTTAGCTCAGAAAAAACACCATGAAGCGTATCGATCAAGACCTGCCATGACCAGGTTACAGCATAACAAAATATGAACCAACGGACTAATTAACTAATCAAACCTAGGACATGTGTTTCACTCTGTCATTTGCTGCCTTTTAGTTGTGCTTTGTGTAATCTGCAGAGTTATCGGCTGCAATTTTAAGAATTCTGTCTTGGTAGGAATTTTGTTGCAAGGTTGGCTTGCCAATACGTGTGTTTTTGCTCCTAAGCTTAAATTATTAGGTGAAGCTGTAAAAATAAATGAAACACTATAATATTTAATAGTTTTATTGATGGAATTTTTTCATCGGCGTGGGATTACCATTCCATCGGTGAAAATTTTACCGATTAATTCATTGATGGAATACGTCCATTGGAATAAAGTTCGTCAGTAATTCCATCATCTGTCGCTAATTCTTTCGGTAAAAATAAAAATAAAAAACCAATGGTTTTACAAATGGAAAATGCACGCCAAAAAAAAATTCCAGCTTCATTCTGTCGATATTTCCCTCGGGAAAATTGTCATATAACAAAAAAAAAATACCGTATGCAATTCCGTCAGTGATTATTTAAAAATATATTTTTTAAAAAAATCTATTTAACAAAACTAGAAAATAATTAAATTAATATAAATTAAAACTTCATAACACTCAGAATTGAGTTGCTTGGAAAAAAAGAAGAAGAAAATCAACTCAAAATTTACAACAAATAAATAACAAAAAACAACAACATTGATCTCATATGAAAAAAAATCCTACAACAACATTCATACAATTATTAAGAACAGAAAAAATTAAAAAAAAAACAAAATAGAACGAAAAAAACACAAAAAAAGAAGAAAAAAGAAAAATCTTACTTTAATGTAGTTGCGAGTGAAGCTGAGAAGAGAAAAAAAAATTCATAAAATATGTTAAATAGTAAAAAAAATCAGAGAAGAAAAAAGAAAAAAAAAGAAAACATACATGAGAGTGGAGGGGAAGAGGAGTTGAGGAGAGAAGAGAAAAAAAGAAATGTTGATGGTTTTTACATAAGAGGAAGAAGAAGGAGAAGAAAAAGAAGAAGAGGAACATGTCCATCTGTTGTGAAATGAGGCATTCTATTTATTGAGGTACTTTACTGACGGTTTTACTGACAGATAATTAAATATTAATATTTCTAACCAATCCGTCGGTGGTTCCGTCTATAATATTTAATTTAAATTTTCAATTTAATAAAAAAATTTCAGAAACCGTTAAATATCACTGATGACTTTTCAATCCGTCGGTGATAATTCTGTCTATAATATTTAATTTAAATTTTCAATTTACTTGAAATTTTCAGAAACCCGTCAAATAACACCGACGACTTTTCAATCCGTCGGTAATTTCTTCTGTAAAGAACAATAATTAACAGTGCAATTGGGAAGTGAACAACTCCAGTGCTCTCTAGACAATACCGACGGAATGTTCTGTCGGTGATTCTCTTTGTAATTGACATGATGAATAGTGTCAGGGAGAAGTGAACACTTTACCAACGGATTTTACTGGCGGAATTAATTCCATTGGTATAAATGACATGTCATCGTATTTTTTTGCTTTGTTTTAATTATTTTTTTTCCAATCGTAATTCTCTAGGTAAAATTCACTGTAATTTACAGATAAAAATATTTTGTTAGTATTTCTATTTGTATTTATTAATTTTTTGATAATGAAAGTTACTGGACGTTGAAACTTGCAATTGTGATGCAATCTTATGTTATGATATGTTTTTGGTAACAACAGCAATTGCTGAAGATATTTTGTTTTCTGAAGTTACTGTGATTCTGTATAGGGTGTATGCATGTATGTTTTTCAGTTTCTAGATGTAGCTTGTGGGCAACCATTCCGTACACTCCACTCCACTGCACTCTTTTATTAATAAATTCTCCAATTGCAAGTGGATTATTATAAAAAAAATAGAGAAAATAAAAGAATTAATTGCAGGTGTTGCTGTTCTTTTCTTTTATAAAATATAAGAGTAGGATCTAATAATATCCCTCGATATTTAGGTGAATTTTTGTTTATGATCGAGCTGCTGAAGGACTTGTAAGGGATTGAAACTTAGTTGTAGCTGTTGGTTTTTGCTATTCAGTAAAATGAATGGAAAATTCTGATATACAGGAATATTTCGATCTTGCCTATTATAAGGCCCTTCAAGAAACTAAACATTGCAGGTCTAGCAAATCCTCACTCTTTGTTACCGCCGTAGAAATTGAGGACCTCCTTGACATGGATGGATGAACTATTACGGAATCCTTCCAAATCAATGTGGGCATGGAAACTAGTTTTTTCTATGACAGATTCAGGAAGCCAAGGAAATTAAAATCTTTCAACTCGGTGGGCTTGTTTGCTGTTTCATCTAGAAATATATAGCACTCTTTTTTGGTAAGACAATCTGTATTGTTGTAGGAAAATCAAGATCACCATTAGGACTCCAGGAGGTTTGATGAACAAGGCATCCATGATACCTGTATAACAGCTGGCTCGGAAAAAACAACATGAAGCATACCGATCAAGACCTTCCACGACCAGGAATTGCAGCATAAGAAAACATGAACCAATGGACTGATTAAAATCAAACGAAGAACATGTGTTTCACTTTGTCATTTGCTGCTTTGTGTAATCTGCAGAGTTATGGGCTGCAATTTCAAGAATGCTGTCTCGGTAGGAATTTTGTTGCTAGGTAGGGCTAGCTGATATGTGTGTTTCTGACACGGATTATTCTGTTTTTTTTGCCGGGAAGTGTTGGACCCTGAATGTGATATTTTGGTGATGCTACAAGCTATTTAATTCCGAATTAACTGTCGATTCCAGAGCACCCTCCTCCTTTCTTTTATCTGAAAATATTTTGTTTTCTGAAGTTACTACGATTCTGTGTATGTTGCATGTGCATGCATCCTTGATTAGCTTGTCAATGATGCCATGGCAGTGTTAGTCTATCTTTGCCTAATTATGACAAGAGATTACAAGAAAATTGTAAATCAGAGACCACTCGGCTTAGTTTCATTCTTTTGTTTTCTGAAGTTATTGCGATTCTGTGTATGTTGCGTGTGCATGCATCCTCGATTTGCTTGTCAATGATGCCATGGCAGTGTTAGTCTATCTTTGCCTAATTATGACAAGAGAGACCACTCGGTTTAGTTTCATTCTTTTGTTATGAATTAAAAATGATGTATAAAATAGTTCATTAATTTTAAAGGTAAATTTATGAGACGAGGTTTTGAAAAATGCCAATTTTAATACAATATATATTGTCTTACAAGAATAATATAATTAAAGGGATGCGGGAAACTAAAGTTTATTGGATGTTATTAATGTCCTTATAAATGAAATTTGGACTAATTTTCATATAGAATAAAAACCTTAAATATTTTGATTTTTTAACTTCTCTTCTCGTGCAAATAGTATTCTTCTTGGCAACCATTCCCTAGCTGCACCCACTCCACAGCACTCTTCTATTAATAAATTCTTATAAATATAAATAAATATTGATATTTTTATTTGAAAATATATTAAAATAATATATATTTTTTAATTTTTAAAATTTATTTTTAATATTAGTAAATCAAAACAATTTAAAATATCAAAAAAATATTAATTTTATAAAAAAATAAAAAATAAATTTTTTTGAAATGGAATCATAATACTTTCTCGTATAAGCAATTGCAAAAAATTGTTGAAATACTTGATTTTCAATCAAAATTTTATAATTCATACATCAATTTTTCGAAAACATTTACCTAACCATTATATTCTTAATATATATATATATATATATTACACGAATA
>Ga0307511_10008030_pt1 | contig 10579 bp, 14 predicted proteins | sample 13_EM_MG_FD_200266 | JGI IMG/M metagenome (GOLD analysis project Ga0307511, IMG submission 200266) | Populus trichocarpa ectomycorrhiza microbial communities from riparian zone in the Pacific Northwest, United States - 13_EM | ecosystem: Host-associated > Plants > Roots > Unclassified | place... | reverse complement strand
GGGATAAATTTTACAACGATCCAAATGTGGAAGTCTCTGCAACTTCCAAGTCTTCCACATCCTCTTCACTTTCTAGGTCACTATCGGTTTCAGGCCCAGAGCTGACATCTCTGTTATCGTCCACCGGGCATGCAACTAGAAACCGGTAAACGATGAGACCCGTTTGAGCGTGGGAGGACTCTGTGAAACATACCACCCTGTATCAAGCGCAACCTTTCTCCGATAGCAGCACTCGACAGGTAAATAGACAGGGGAGAGCCCCCACGACCACGCGAGTTCATCGCGAAAAACCGACAATCCACAAAAGTTCCCGTGTAAATCGAATGGAGTAAGGCCACCTTGACACTATCCAAGATCTTCGGTAGCAGTGGTCCTTGCTGTCGTGAGCTCTCAGACAAGGGTCAAATGAACCGTGGACAATGGATGCTTACGGGTGACGTGGTACTCGGTTCTTTCTCCGCAGGGTCAGCCCTGGCTTTCGAGAGCTCCTCCCACAACATTCCCAGCGCATCGGCAGAACGCGCCAGCCGAACTCCAGAGAGGGTCGACAATTTTTCCTGGAGTCGTTTGATTGTGTCCTCCGATGTACTATCGTCCGAAGTAAGCAGAGTATAGACAAGCCGCCTAATCTGGATCCCCTGTAGCTGAGGAAAGCTGAAACCACGCTCCATGATGTCAGAACGAATAATTTCTGCCTCGGGGGGTTCTGCGTGGTCTCACAAAAATGTGAAGTTGCTGAAGATTTCTTCTACCAAGTCGCAGCTACTCAAGCTCTCGAGGATCTTCTCCCATGCAAGTTGTCTGAGCTCCGGAATGTTGTACTTCCAAACGACTTCAGTACTGCAAGTTGGGGTTGAGGGGACGGTTACCTTGTCCGCGAGCCTGTACATTGACTTGGGAGAGATTTTCGGTGGGTTGTCCATTTCCCAATCCGGTTTCTCTGATGCCCGATAACCTCTGTTCGCCTCGGAGCCAAACGGGGCGAAGTATATTTCTCCCGTATACATGTAGTACAACAGAGCCTCGAACCTGAGGAGCGATTAGACATTAGTTGGCAGTGTGTTGGAACCAAAGACTCACGTTGTAGCCGCCATATCCCTGATAATCGCCACCTTCCCCGGTTGTACGTGAGTGGTTCCAGAGTCGTCGGCCGCGACGGTTGGTTGTTCGGCATTGCGCGGCAAGGTTCTTCTGGCGTTGGCAGATCCATCTTCACAAGCAGGGTGGACTGTGACGGTATCATCGCTCGGGAATTCATCAGGCTCTGTATAGCCTTCTACTTCATCAAGGTCACTATCAGAGGAGTACTCATAAGAATCCGTGTACGGTTCCTCGTCTGGCGGGAACCCATCCCTGAGATTCTTCAACACCCCTTCCGAGAACCTATCCGAGAAGACTGCCAAGTGACAAGGCACATGGAGAATGAGCGACAAAGCGATACATCGGAAAACAAGGAAGATTCAGGCACTCACGAGCCTCGAAATAAGGCACAGCCGCGAGCACGCGACTATTAGCAAACAAGGCTTTCGGGGTCCCGACACGACCAGATCGGTTCCTGCACGAGAAGACATAGAATTTGGTGTCAATGAACCTCCCAGAGGCTATGGAGTCATTCAGAGCGGTGTGCAAAAAGCGTGGCTGGCTCATGGTTTGGTGCAGGAGTTGTCATCGATTCACCGCCGAAGAGCCCAATTCATTCATTCCAACCACGTGTGGGCCATGTTGAGTTTACGGAATACCACGCATGTGGATTTTGGACTGTGTCTGAGGTCTCACATGAAGGCTTTCGTTGAGTGAAGCCTCGCTGGTGAGCAAAAAGCCGTCCCCTTTGCGAGTCCAAGGCACAGGGGATCCGAAATGCCACGGAGGCGCAAGAGAACTAAGCAAGTCCCAACCAATCGATCACCTCCAAAAACTTCGCTCAATTTGTTGAACCTCCTCACTTGTGGGCGATGATTAAAATACCAAAACATTGCGTGGATCTGAACGTCGCATACGGTAGCTGGGGAGGGGACGGGCAACCAATCCAGCGAATGCGGTCATCCCAACTTGAGGTCAGTGGAAACCGGGTCGGCTCATGGGCGTCCCTGAGTGAAAGCGCTGGGGCGACCTACGGCGTTTGGGTATCGTAGAAATCGTTGAACTGCACAGCGAGGGCCCTTCAAAAGCCCGATGCTTCAAATGGAGGGCATAGGGACATCAGGACGCTGCCCATTGGGCATTAGGTGTTGGGTGTTTTCGCTCACTTGTGCGGTGACCTTTCCTCTTCAAGTTTGATTCTTTCGTAACGTTTACACAATCTCCACACCCACCGACTGTGTTCATATATTGCAGGGAGGAGGTCTTCTGGCCACTTGACCAACCTGGACTGACTTTTTCCGCGGCTTTCTTCCCGACTCAGCCGGCTGGCCCGATCATTCCATTCTTCGACCCAACAAACGAGTACAAGCGTATTTAGACCATTCTATACTTTGATAAAGGGGGTCTTCTGGATGCTTGGACTGCCTGCGCATGAAGCACGGGATCCCTGGCGAATGTTATCGCCGGCTGTCCGCCGAGTCTTGAGCGAATGGTGCGAACCCGCCAAGGACCATCTCCCCCACGTGCGCGCAAGTGTACGTCCTACCAATCCTATTAGAATGTAGCAAGAACGCGGGGACGAAGGGGTAGGACTGCGACCTTAGCTTACGCATAGTCAACTGAGGAATTGAACGCGGCCATAGAGTTGATCCAGGGCCGGGGAGGTAGAGCGATCGCGAGCAGGTGGGAATTCAGAAGTGAGTCAGGTGCCCAAGTACCCCAAGCAACCGTGCTGCATAGCCATAGAGGATTCGAATGTGACGTGAAGGTGCTGATCTAATCGCACACCAGCCCCGAGAATGTAAAGTGAAGGTGCCGATCTAATCACATTCCCATCCCCCAACAGTGGCAGAGGTCCCGAGGAAGGACACCAGCCCGACCCACGATGGTATCTCGTAGCCCACGCATCCGGGAACAAACATGAATACCGGCAAAATCAGCTCGCGTGATGGAAGAGATACGACAGGGATCAAGGTTTCGAGCGTGGGATGGGACCGCAGGGGTACGAATGAGGGTCGATAGGGTATCAGGTTGGCGCTGCAGGGAAGGTCGACGTTCCATTGTCTGCGTACGTACGGGTGATTGTGAACCAAGGCGGGGAGACCGGTCGAGCGGATTGATCCGCCAAGGATTTCAACGAGGAAGAAAACTGGACAGAATTGTCTGAATAGCAAGCGCTAGTGTTAATGAAGCATTATAGGGATCTATGGTTGAATATTCATCGGAGACTTGGATTCTGCGGCGCGGGCATAGGTTGTAAGTGCCAAGGTTGCGATCGAGAACCAAGTGTGTGTGTGTACACCGAGACCAGGAGGTTGTGAGGAGGTAAGGGAATAGAACAATAGGGGGGCGAATGACACTCGTTCCTGATTTGGTCGGGCAACTCCGCATAAATTTCGAAGCCCCTCGCGGTCGTTTGGACGGGGTGAGACCGGTTTTGATTTATGTTGGGACAAACCTGGTAACACGGGCACAAGCACTGGGTAGCCCCCTGCGCTCCGAGTAAGGATCAAATACGCGGAGATTTGAAAACGAGGAGGAAAGATCAAAAGGGCGAACTTTCTGCGAGCGTCGCAGGGTAATCAAGGGATCTTACAGAAAAGAGCAGGGCGTTGCGCTGACCTATCGTGGGGCCAACACGACATGATGAGCGGGTGAATATCTGAGACCGACAGAAAATCAGCTGGGATGAGGGGAGAAAAAGCGTGGGCGGGTTTATTGATCAGGCAGAACGGAAACACAGACGAGAATCATCAAGGTTGGACGGCTGTAGATCATGAGAGAACGGTTGGTTCCGCGGCCATTACCCTTTTGCAGATAGAGGGCCACACGACGAACATATGGCTGTGACCTGTAGGACCGGGGACCATCACTCGTAAAGTGATTACCCCCGGGAAAGATTGGCCGGTGAGAGGAAGAGGGGGCTGGTTTGGAGGAAAACGAGAGTTCGGATCGCCTCGTTCTGATGTGGTCGCCAGGGGAGAGCAAGAGAATCCAGCCCCGGGAGAAGCAGATCGCGAGGAATTGGGCGACTGCAGTGTCATCCTGATTCCCGTACAATGGATCACGGCAATCTGACAGGTAGCCGGACGGAAATCACCGTAGGAGAGAGCATACGAGGAGGGGCTGACCATCTAGGGGCAGCTCAGGGCTTTGAGGGGATCGGATCAAGGTCGCAGAGTCTGTGGTGCCACAGAAGATCCGGAGAGAGTGGGAGAGAGCCAGAGAGAGAGTCACCTCGGTCTCGGCGGACGTGGGAGTTAAGAACCTCAACAATCCGCAGAGATGGCAATCGTTGGTCGAACAGGACCGCCGGGAGCACCGTCGGCTCGTCGGCTGGAACATCGGTAGCTTTTAGTCGAAGACCCTCGCAAGCCAGAAGGAGGAGGACGGCGAGAACCGCACACATATAATCTCCGCGGCAGGTCTGACCGTAATCGGTCGGTGCGGTGGCAGGCGGTGGGAAGGGGCCATAATGAAAAATTGATTCCAAGCTGATGGCCTCTGCGCCGGTAGCACATCGAACAATGACGAGAATTTGGGAATAAATTAGATCGTCCCTTAGCCTCGACGAGGGCAAGGACTGAATGGGATCTCCCAGAATTCAGGGGGTTTAAAGTCCCAAACGCGCGAGATTGAGTCGCTTAAATCTGCCTCCTGCCGCTCAATCATGGAGTAGGCCCTGGTCAGGGTGCAGATGCTCGCCACGCCCTCCAAATATCACTCATCATGCATCACCATCGACCGAAGTCAGGAGTCCTAAAAGGAGCCGAAGACGAAAAGAACACCAGACGTTTCTGATCAGATCCCGGCCAAGACCCCTGAGGGAGCGGCCCGCCACAGCTGGGGCCCGGTCTCGTGCTGGGGTTAGTCGTAGTGACGAAGGGGGAAGGTCTTGCTCCCGGCCAAGTGCGCTAGGTTTCTTTCGGTCGGGTGGTCAAAGCTCTTTCCCGTACAGACTGAGACTCGTCTCTCCCCCGGAGGACTCCGATGACGTCTCTCACGGGGGCAAACGAAGTTCCCGAACGGTGTCTGGTGTCCCCAGATCTCGATCTCCACCCCATTCTCCATCCACGTGGCTGTTTGCAATTTAGTTATTTTCCCCCTCAAGCGATAATGTCTCCGTAATTCATCTTCCAACTTCCGAGCTACCGCGACGTCTTTAGTCCACTTCTCAAAGTCTCGCCCTTTGCTCGTTGGGGGGTATGTGCGTATCATTTCATCTCGCGTTTTATACATAGAATCCTTCCCCGGTAAATAATAGGCAGAAGAATGGGGCGGAGATCAAGTAAAAAGACATGGCTACAAGATACACTGATAATCAAAGGAGAAGTACGGCGTGGTAGAAACATTGGAGAAGGTCAAGTTGAAGAAAACAACGGGGTGTAGAAAGCAAGGTGGACAAGCATTCGAGAAGGCAACGGGGAATGGGGAAAGAGACGCAGGACAGCCGAGGAATCAATCCGGAGCACAACCGAGTATGTCCGTGAGACACCAATAAATTATCACACGCAATTTCGCCAAAGACGACGAGTTCCTATACAGAAGACGAGAAGGAAGAGTGAGGAGGGGGATAGAGGGCAGGACAGATTGAAGGTGTGCATATTCCGGAACCAGGGCGCGGCCAGCGTCCAACGATAGAGTGTGACAACGACGTGAGGGGAGAAACTTCTAAGGTGCTCAACCCCCTGCAGAGATCACTTGGGATGATTTTTTTTCTCCGTCTATTTTCTGTCCCAGCCACCGTAGCCCATTTCGCCGACAGCTGGTCGAGGCAGATCGTACGTCAGCTCTGGTGGCGTCAACAACCTGTCTCCTCCACCCGCCGTACCTGTGGATGTCGACGATGTCGTACTGGGAGGGCTCGGGAAGTAGCCGCTGCTAGTATTGGTCGAAGACGGACTGTTCAACGGGCCGCTGCCAGAGGATGGCGGATAAAACGCGCTCGTTAACGTCGGGAGATAGTTACCACCACCCCCCGACTGTGAATTTGGTCCAGAAGACCAGGGACGGTGGGGTACTCCACTCCCACCTCCCGAAGAGTTTCCATTCCCAACAGAATTTAGAGGCGGAAGAGGAAGTTGCGCCTGTAGTATTCCCGGCGAAGATCCGTGCGGGGGGAAAGATGACTTGACCGTCGGCAATGCAGTCGTCGTGTATGAACGTTCCCTATGCCCGTTGTGGGAAGGGAAGTGACTGGGGATAGGAGGGAGCATTGACGAAGACCAGTTGGAAGAGGAGGCAGGGGTGGTTGTGGCCGTCGACGAAGTTGACGAATAACCAGACCCGCCAGTATGAGGACTACCCGACGCGCGGTCATTCCAGTATCCGCTGTGGGACGACTGGGACGACTGGTAACCGTTCCCGGACATGTGGCTCTGCGAGAGAGGGAGAGAGGGTTGCTCGTGTGGGGAATAGAGTGGAGCAGAGCGAAGTGAGGGCACATGAGAGTTGGAGGACTGATGGGAGAACTGGAGCGAAGGACGATGAGGATAATCGCTGTTGGGTTGGTGGCGCGATTGCGGATACGGGTAGCCGGAGTAAGAGCCATGAGAGTGAAGAGTCGACGAGTTGTTGTGCGGGAACATTTCGTCAAGGCCAGCAGGTGAAAGTTCTGGATTTTGCCCGTTAAATGAATAATACGAGAGGCGTCGGTTATCTAGACCGTCACCTTCAACGGGGGATGGATCACCACCCGAGAGATCCTCTGGGTCCGTCATGGACAGGGGTCCCGCGTCGTTCTTTCTTCTCTTGCGAGAATTGTTTGGACGACGACGATAGACGTAGTCTGGATACTTGGAGTTGAAAGTGTCTTTGAGACGCTTGGCTTGATCCAGATAAAACTGCTTTTGAGACTGAGGTGAACGGAAGCATACAATCAGTTCCATATACAATCCTCGATCAGGAACGGAATTCATATAAGCGAGAAGTAACTCACAATGTCCATCGCGTTCCACTCTTTGCTGAGAATCTTGCTGATCTCACCAGTGCGCATCATTTGGTTGGCAGCAGATACTTCTGGCCTGCGCTTGCGGGCGAAGATCATGAAGGCGTTCATTGGACGCTTCGGGGTACCGTCTGCGTTGAGGGACTGGGCAATCAGCGAATTGGCAAAGGCAGAGCCATCTTTGTCGTCTGTCGGGACAAGTTCCGTTGAGTAAAGCGCGAAATGCGGGGAAGACTGGAAACAAACCGCTGGTGTGGGCCGGCTTGAGGTCGGATTGGTAGCCGTAAGGAGAGTAGCTCGAGTTGGAGCTGGGGTTATCTGAAGGTTCCTTGAGGGGCATGCGCAAGAGGTCGTTGGAATGGTTGTCCATGGAGAGATCTGGGTTAGCGGGAGTATTGAGAGAATACCGGCTCATTGGCGCGTTCGATTTGGCGGTAGTTTTTTTGGGGGGAGAGAGGCGAAAGAAGGGGAGAAGAGGCGCACAACTCGAGCTCGTCGGAGGGGCCGGCGGAGGAGGAAGGAGGGGGAGGAGGAGGAGGGGTCGGGATGTGGGAAAGTGGGAAGTTAGACGCGACCGGACGACGTCTCTTTGTATTTTGCGGACGAGAGGAGGAAGTGGAGGGAGAAGAAATTGAATTTTTTATTTTTTATTTTATTTGTCGGTAATCCCCGCGCACCGGGGTCTTTTTAATTCAAATCACCGCCCCAGATCTCTGGCGTGAGTTTCTGTCCTCGGTCATCCTTTCCAAATTAGGAGAGCGGTGATCAGTTTCCTTTTCCATCTTTTATTTTTTATTTTTCACGATTTGATCGACGACCCTGGCAACAAACTGCAGCAAAGGGTCCGTCTCGCTTCGTTTGCTTCCGCTGCCATGCCTCATCTCCTCATCCTCGCACTGTTAACCGTAGCGTACGGTGGCCCGTTCGAGAATAGACACCCTTGCTCATCCCTTTCTCCTCCCTCCCCCGGAAAGAACTCGCCGGTGTAGCCTTAGGTAGCCGTACTAGAATTGTCCGACACACAGCTTCCTCTCGCCCTGAAAGGCCATAGTGCCATTGTCTCCCACATCTCATCATCCTATCAATCAACACTTTCCACGAGGACTGGCACCTCTCGCACGCGATCTTCATACCCCACCCGCCTTGCTTCGCAGAGGCCTCCGTTTCTTATCTCTATCAGATTAACGTCCTCCATATCCCACACACCCTTTAAGACTGCGCAACCAATAACCGTACCAGACGTTCCCCTAACGCGTGTTCTCCGACCCAACGCGCCAATCCACACCACCACATCAGTACGGGTCCCAGCGGTGGTCTTGCCTCCACTTTGTCCCGGTTCGATCGTTCATCACTCCAGCCGCGAACCATCGTGTTCCGACCATCTCTTCGCACCCTGAGGCAGTCCATGGTTCCCTGTTCGTCTCAGTGAATCTCGTGCGCCAATCCTTCCGAACTCACCACCGAACGTCTGGCGCCCTTCTCGATTCGTCGATCTCGTCTTGCACTCCCTGTATTCATACCGATCTATTTCAATAGGTTAGAAAAGTCTCATTCGATACAGGCAGACAACCTCGACGCAGCCTTTTTGTACGTACGACCCATGTAATTCTGCCCGAGCAACCAGAGTAGCGTGAGCCATGACCCCGGAAACTAGGCGGCGATAAACGAAGGTGTGACCTGCCGAATCAATCTAACCCACGGCATACGTTCACGCCCCAAGGCCAACGCAAGCTCGCTGCCGCCACAGCTGCAAGGGGGAACGGGAGCAGAGACGTAAAAACCGACCCGGTTTTCCGGTTTTACTGTCGCAGATCGAGCCGGCTTTGATCTTCCGCGTCCACTTTGAGCTGGGAGTGTTTAATGAACAGCAGTGGACATAAACATGACATACGCTCGTCCCGAACACGTTCATGTCCGAGCTCCAGAGATAAGGTTCGAGATGTCGAACCCAGAGATCCAGACGATGACGCCGACGTCCTTCTATCCAACACTTGCCCAGCGATGGACAACACCCCACTAGCCATGCGAAAGCAAGTCCGACCTGCTCGCTCCATGCTCTGTTGGGCGCACGTTCCGTTTTGGGCTCGACGAGCCATGGCGCCCTACGTAGGGGGGATAATCCCAGACCTGGATCATCACGCCAAACCGCAGGTTCTCCATGAGGCGGTGGTCAGAGAATTGAAGGGGCTAGGACCTTACGCATCCGCACCGATTCCGCCCATCGAGCACGAAGGGATGCCTGGATCGACACGGAAATGAGTGAGTCAGCTTCCTTCGCGAGAAATGAAACAAGCAAGGTCGGCGAAAATGTCCCGCAAGGTCCGGAAACACGGGCAGCCTCCACGATGCTTCGTGACTACTGCCTGCTTCCTTGCCAAACCCTAGTAAACGCCTTCCGGACCAAACGGATGAAAAACGTGACGGGGGCTCCAAGGAGAGATAGTGGCCTGATCTCGAATGCCTCGAGGAGATCAGAAGCCATTATCAGAAGAACAGCCACGAGACCGAGCTGGGCGAACAGTGGGGGTAGGGTGAGGGCTTCTGAAGCCCGAAAGATATGGGTAAATTTGTGGATCGCTAACCGCCGTCGCTAGCCCGGGTGCACTGGGATGGGTAGTCTCGAAAGCTGGACGTAGGGAGAGGAGTCACGCTGGGGTATCGATTTGATATGGGGCAGACGCTCGAGATTGGTGGAATCCAGGTAAGCGACCCAAACGGATTTACTTTCGCCAGACAGGGCGGACAAGTGGGGAGCTAGATCACGGTCCTCGTGTCTTGGGGCATGGACAAGCGTATTACGTCCTAGGGTCCTGGCAAGCCCCGAAACCATGAGAGACCGACGGCGGCAAAGTGTTCCTGATGACATCGGCCCGCACCACAAATCCGACGATGATACTCAATGGCCGTGGGCCTGGAGAAGCTGCTGGTGATTCTTCCCGGGGCCATAGAGTAGCGAAGTTGCCAGAGCGCAGACGAAGAGAAGGGGGAGAGGGAAAAGAACGGAGAGTCGGTTAGAGCCGGAAGTATGAGAGACGGGCACGGGGATGGCAGGTCAGAGAAGGCGGAAACTAGGGCGAGGGAATGTCCAATCGAAACACGAGGATTTTTGGAGGTGAAGGAAACGTCCGAGAATGTGAAACTCGCACCTGCGCTACCCGTCTGTCCAGGACGGCTTGTCTCGTAACTTTCCGTTATTGGTGTTGCTTGTTTCGCTCCCACTAACCAGGACTAGGACGCCCATAATTTTCCATCACTTCTGGTTCCTACCGTAATACTACCGGTCCGCTTACGTTTGCCCGTCCCCCCGTGATTTTGGGCCTCGTCCAGCTGCGATCCTTATTTCCGAAACCCAACGTACCCCACAACGGAGATGGAGGAATTTTGCCGCTGTTGCTGGCGGTCGGACGGCTCTTGAGTGTTTCATCTCCTGATCAAGTCCTGGCACCCAGCCTTCGCTCGACGGCGACGGCGGAAGCGTCTGGAGTGGTCGATGGCGACGCGGGTTGCAAGGGAGGCGCTGACTTTGAAAGCAACAAGAAACATCATCAAAAA
>Ga0307511_10008029_pt1 | contig 10581 bp, 8 predicted proteins | sample 13_EM_MG_FD_200266 | JGI IMG/M metagenome (GOLD analysis project Ga0307511, IMG submission 200266) | Populus trichocarpa ectomycorrhiza microbial communities from riparian zone in the Pacific Northwest, United States - 13_EM | ecosystem: Host-associated > Plants > Roots > Unclassified | place... | reverse complement strand
GACGCGCCGACCGCATCCTCTCCGAGCTCGGCGACCCGCAGGACGCGTTCAACTGGAACTTCGATCTCGCGCGCGGGGCGCTTACTTTGGGCTATGAGCTGCGCTACATCGGCAGGATGGTGCTCAACCAGGCCGAAGATACAATCAGCGTGCAGGGCAGGCCGCCGCAGAACGCGGACTACGCAAACCGTTGCTGCTATCCGTCTGTCGTCTACCACAACGTGCGCGCGGGATATGACTTCGGCAGCTCAATGAACGCGTATTTCGGTATCGACAACGTGGCCAACAAACAGCCGCCTCTGGGTCTGACCGGCGCAACGGACGGAGGCGGTATTTACGACGCGCGCGGGCGGTTCTTCTTCGCCGGAGCGAAGTACAAGTTTTGATATGAGCTGATTCATCAGGTGCGGGCATGGACTGTCCTTCGCTTCCCACTCGAAGGACAGTCCCGCAGAAGGCATGGGTCCCAGTTGCTGGATTCAGAGGCTGAACGCCCCTGGCAGAAGTTGGGCCACCGTCGTCTGCACAGTGTCGCCGCGAAGATTGGACTGAATCACGATCAGTGACGGCCCACCCATTTCGTGCATGACCTGTCGACACGCACCGCAAGGGGATACAGGCTCGGCGGTGTCAGCAACGACGGCAATGTGCGTAAAGTCGCCAGGCCGGCAGCCCGCGGCGATGCCCGCGAACAGCGCCGTGCGTTCCGCGCAATTGCAAAGGCCATACGACGCATTCTCGATATTGCAGCCACCAAACACCCGACCGTCTTTCGCCAATGTCGCCGCACCCACCTTGAAGCCCGAATAAGGTGCATAGGCGAATTCGCGGGCCGCCGCAGCGGCTCGAATCAGTGCCGCCACTTCGATTGACATAGGCCCTTCCCGCGGCGTTACGGTATTCGACATCAATGAGCTCAACCGAGCAAAGCACCGGCGATGGTCGCGCTCGCCAAATTAGACAGCGAGGCAGCGGCAACCACACGCAACCCGTAGCGTGCGATCGGCGCGCGCAGCTCGGGAGCTACCGCGCCGAATCCCCCCGCGAGGATGGCAATCGATGAGAAGTTGGCGAAACCACACAACGCGAACGACACGATGACAACGGTCTTGGCATCCAGCACCATCAGGCCGGACGCAAGCACCGCCGTGGGGTCCTTCAGATAGGGCGCCAAACCCACATAGCCCACGAACTCATTGAGAATCAGCTTCTGCCCGATGAGGCTTCCCGCGATTCCCGACTGCTCCCACGGCACGCCGATCAGCCACGCCAGCGGTGAGAACGCATGACCGATGAGCGCCTCCAGGTTCAGCTGCGGATACCCGAACCAACCCATTACCCCGCCGACCATGCCATTGAGCAAGGCGATGAGGCCGATGAACGCAATCAACATGGCACCGACATTGACGGCAACCTTCAGCCCGAGGACAGCGCCCACCGCCGCCGCTTCGATCACGTTGGCGGACGGCCGCTCGTCGAAATGCAGGTCCTTGAAATCGAAGGTGCCCGGCTCCGTCGATGGACAGACGAGTTTGGCGAACAACAACCCCCCGGGGACTGCCATGAGCGACGCCGCCAGCAGGTAGTCGAGCCGGACGCCCAGCCCCGCATATCCCGCCAGGGTTGAACCTGCCACCGCCGCCATTCCACTGGTCATGACGGCAAACAACTCCGGCCCCTCGAGCTTGGAAGCAAACGGACGCAGTGCCACGGGCATTTCGCTTTGGCCGAGAAAAATCGTCGTCACGGCCGAGAACGATTCGATCTTGCTGACCCCGATGAGTACCTGGAACACGCTGCCTAACGCCTGGACGATCCAGCGCATCACGCCCAGGTGATACAGGACGGCGATGAGCGCGGACATATAGATGATTGCCGGCAGGACTCGAAACGCGAAGACGAAGGCTGTGTCGCCAAACACCTCGTGCATCCTCGCTCCCACCAGTCCACCGAACATGAACTCGATGCCTTTGTTGCCATAGGCGATGACCTGGTTGACGGCCGACGCGGAAACCTCGAGTGCCATGCGGCCCCGTGATACGAACAGCATCAGCACCCCGATGGTGACCTGCAGTGCCAGAGCCGATATCACGACACGCGGCTTGATGGCCCTGCGGTTCTCCGACAGTGCAATGCCAATCGCGATGAGGACGGCCAAGCCGAGCATTCCGCGCAGAACATCCGTCATCGACCGACACCGGTGTTGCGATCTGGGGTCTCGAGCAATCCGATCTCCATCAACCGCTGTTCGAGGAAGGTCCCTGCGCGGATGTCCGCGTACTTCGCTCCCGCGCCGACGCAGGAAGGCAGGCAGCGCAATACCACGTCCGCATCCGGATGCATGAAAAAGGGCATGGAGTAGCGGCTTACGTTCTCCCCCAGCGGATTTACCACGCGATGCGTCGTGGCAGGTATGACGTCGTTGGTGATGCGCGCCAGCATGTCCCCCGAGTCGACGATGAGATTGTTGCGGCTGGTCTCGACGGATAACCACCGGCCATCGCGATCCAGAAGCTCGAGGCCCGGGCCCTGAGGAGCTAAGAGCAGAGTGATGAGATTAATGTCTTCGTGTGCGGCGGAGCGGACGCTTCCCGCGTCCTCGTCGCCGGCAACCGGCGGATAGTGCAGCAGGCGGAGAACCGAATTTCGCTCACCAATGAGCGCCTCGAAGAAATCCTTGGGCTGTGCCAGTGCCGGCGTCAACGCCTCGAGAATGATCCGACCGGTCTCCTGGAGCGCATCGAACAGCGTAAGGAAGGTCTCCTTGAATCCCGCGGGGGACTGCGGCCAGATGTTGGGCGGTACGACCTCGCCACGGCCGATGCCCCTAGGCTCTGGGCCGATCTGCCAGAACTCCTTGAGATCGGGAACGGTGTGATTCTTGGCGTGTTCAGTACGGAAGGGTACATAGCCGCGCGGACCGGCGACATAACGTCGCTTGACCTCCACCGCCTGGGCAAAGAACTGAGCCGTCAGTGCGTAGGCTTCATCGATCAACGGGGAAGCCATCGAATGATCGCGCAGGACAACGAATCCGTAGCGCTGTAAACCGAGCATGAGCGCCGTGGAAAACGCCTCGCGCACGCACGGGTCTCCGTGCAGGTAATCAGCCAGACTCAGTTCGGGAATCCTGCCTTGCATCAATCCCGCGACCCCCGCGGCAGAACAAAAACGGCGCCCCGAAGGACGCCGTTCCAGTTCCACGCTGGTGGCTTCGTGATCAGAAGAGCGAGGCCTTGATGGTGATCATGAAAGTACGCGGCTCGAGCAGGTTGTAGAACGCACCATTGGCAAACAAAGCCTTGCCGCTGATCGGGTCAAGGGCACCCTTGGTAGCCAGCAATGTCGTGGTACTGTCATAGGTCAAGGCGTGCTTGTCGGTCAAGTTGAATACATTAAACTTGATCTCCGGCTTCGTGAACCACGATCCGAAGTCAGAGAAGCGCCAGCCAGCGTTGAAGTCCAGCGTGGTAAATCCACCGGCCGCCTCTGTGTTCATCCAATCGGCCCAGAACGAGCTGCGATATTTCATGTCGACGCTCGCCCACAGCGGTCCGTGGTCGTAGTTCAGACGGAGGTAGGCAGTGTTCTTCGGCGTGTCGAGGAAGGATTTGCCATTGACGGGGTAGTAGCCGTCGCCAATCGAGTCAAAGTTCGATGCGAAGGTCGACTTCGTATAGGCATACGAGCCGTACAGCGTCAGGTCGTCGACGATCTTGAAGCTGGCCTCAGTGTTCACGCCGCGCTGATGCAGTTCCGGGACCGAGAGGTAAACCGTCGCGCTGGTGGCGTTGTCGAAGCCGGAGAGCTGCTTGTTCTGCAGATTCGAGCCGTAGGCATCGATGCTGGCGGAGAGGCGGGTGCCATAGTAACGCCAGCCCAGGTCGATGGTGTCAGAGACCTCAGGCTTGTTGGTCGCGATGGCCGCGAGCTGCGCCGGTGTAATGTGGCTGAAGCCGGTCTCGCCAGGATTCGCTGCGTAGAATTGCAGTACCGCAGCGTTCTGCAGAACAGAACCGTTGATCGGCGCCCGGAACGTGCGACCGTAGCCCACATAGAACTGGTTCTGGTCGTTGAGTTGGTACTTGATGCCCGCGGTCGGGGTTGCCTTGTTGAAGGTCTGGCGGCCATAGCCGCCGTACTGCTGTTTGAAGACGGGACCCGCGAACGCGCCGTAGTACTGATAGTCCCAGCCCTTGCGCAATTCCGACGTATAAGCGACACCCGTTGTCACGGTCCACTGATTGGTCGGCGTCCAGGTGTTTTGGAGGAAGCCCCTGCGCAGCGAAGTTTGCGTGTATTCGTTGAAGAGATATTGCGGAGCGCCGTTGGGAGAATAGCGGATCAAGTTCGCGTTGTTGTTCTGCCAGATGTCCACAGGCGCGCCCTGGTTCGTGGGCGTGAAGGGCTCACTCTGTTCCTGGCGCGGCTGATCGATCCAGAAACCCACTTCCAGACTGTCGTCGTGGCCGATTTGCTGGATCAGTTTGGCGATGGCGCCCGGACGCCATGTGAACGACTTGGATAATTGGTATACCAGCGCCGTGCCTTTAACGGTGCCGTTGTGGTCGACGTCCTGGTTGGTGAAGGCGTATTTGCCGTAATCGCCGGCCGCAGTGCTCTCAGTGAAGGTGGTGCCGCCACCGCCACCACCACCGCCGTACTGGAAGTACGGCACGACCGACAGGCGCGTCGTATCGGCGAGACGGAACTCACCGTCGAGGCTGACCAGGTAGTTGTCGAAGGGATTGGTGTGCAATCGCCAGTAGTTCGTGTCCGTCGGCGTCAGCAGCGTGGTGTCGTAATTCTGGAAGTAGTTGGCATTGGCCTGGACCTTCGACAAGGTGAAGTACGCGTACTTCATCTCATGGTTGTACTGCACCGAGGCCGAGACGGAGTTGTTGTCGTCGATTGTCCAAACTGACTTTCCGTCGATCTTTTGGACGTTGGCGTTGCCGTTACCGCGCCACAGATCGACTTGATTGTGTGAGTACGACACCCACGACCGCACCGGACCGGTGTCACCCGTTTGCAGGCGGATGAACGCGCGCTGGTAGCTGTGGCTGCCGCCCGACAGGCTCAGGTCGATCTGCGGCTTGTGCGAAGGATCGACCGTCACCCACGCGATGGTGCCCCCGGCCGCACCGGCGACCGGCTGGTCTACATCGGGATAGCCCTGCAGCACGGTGATGTCGCCCATGTTCTCGGTATCGCCGTACTCGGTGGGAAAGACGCGATAGTTGCCACTGTCATTGATTGGCGCGCCGTTGACCGTGACGCCAATTTCATCATTGGTGAAGCCGCGGATCGAGTAGTTGGCGTCGTTGAGTCCGGTCACGTCGTCAGTGATCGCAAGGACGCCGGGAACGCTCTCGATCATCTGCGCGTAGTTCGCGCCCGGCGCTGCTTGCAGGATCGAATCCCGTGTGATCGTTGACACGGCTTTCGGAGCGGCCTGCACAGTCATCAGGCCGCCGCCCAGGCTGAGCCGATTGGCATGCACCAACACTTCGCTCAGCTGCTCCTGGCCGCGCTGAGTCTCGTTGACCGTAGTCGTGTTCGATGTGCTCGACGGATTCGGAAGCGTGCTGCCGGTCGCAGCGGCGGGCGCAGCAGCTTGCGTCGAATCACCCGCAGCCGGCGCCGCCGGCTCGTTCGCGAATGCGCAAAGCGGCAAAAAAGGCGCAGAAAGAGCCAGTAGATTTCCAATCAGTTTTCTCATGTTCAACGGTCTTCCACATGACGGCTAAAAAGGGGAGGACAGGGTTGCCCGGAAATTATCCGCGCGATGTTTACGTGGTCTGGCGTATCTTTTTTGTATCACTTTTGTGGCGGTTTTATGTCAGCCCCTGTGGCTGCCCCATTTTGGCAGCCCGTTGACACTTGAAACTAAACAATTTTGGGGAGCTTCGCGCACCGAATTAATTATTTCATCCATGCGCGGCGCTGCGAATGATTCGAAACAGGACGTTATTGACAATGTCTGAGCGAGGCTTGCGCCACAGCCTACTGACTGCGCGGCCACCCCCGCGACCTTCGGCTTAGGTCATCCGGCCACTTCAACATAACCTGGACTTTCAGGTTGTGAGCTTACCTTGGGTCTGACGCGTCGAGCCCGTGATGTTGAGATTATTCAAGGAATTCCGCGGCAACAAGGTGACACTTGCGCAACGTCCCGGATTCTTGCTATCCACCAACACGTCGCCCGGATGACTGCCGACATCACAGGTGCCCGCCCGGCTGTCGGTGCAGATGCGGCGAATAACGGACAACCAGTCGCGTGATCGACGGTGCCAGACCGATGACAAACAGGAGTCGCACTGACTGCAGACCCAGCACGAACGGTAGATCCACCCGCGGGGTCGAGGCGGCGATGACGGCCACCGAGTCCAGTCCACCCGGGCTCGTAGCAAGGTAGGCAGTGAGTGCGTCGACATGGGCAACGTTCGCCAGGCACCACGCCAGCAGGCCACAGAAGCACATCAGGCCTAGCGCGGCACCCAGCACCGCGGGCAAGGCTTGCCCCGCGTGGAGTAAGGCATCGCGGCGGAAACCCAGGCCGATGTGCCACCCGAGCAGAGTGTATGCCGCGGCCAGCAGCCATCGTGGTAGGTCAATTGTCAGCCGGCCGCCGGAGTGCAGCGCTGACAACAGCAGCATCGGGCCAAGTATGGCCCAGGCCTGCAGGCGCATTAGCCGCGCAACTTGCTGGCCGAGAATGGCGAGCAGCGCCACTTCCGCGAGGTTGCCCCGGTGCACCGGTACGATCCAGGGAGCGGGGGTCGTGTGGGCGCCGGCAGCGCCCGCCCAAAAGCGAGCGACGACCGCCGCGGCCAGGGCGACCAACAGCACTCTGAAGTACTGCATGAAGGCAACCAGACTCGCGTCTGCGCCCTGCGCCTCGCCGAGCACGACCATCGCCGTTGCAGCCCCGGGTGAGATGCCGTAGACCGCAGTGGCTCCGGGAATGACACCAGAGCGGCTTACCAGCCAACCGAGCGCGGCAGCGCCCAGCAGAGTGGTCAACGTGATGACTCCGAAGAGCAACGAGTTGTGGCCCAACGTGGCAACAATGTCAGGTGTGATAGCGGCTGAAACCATCGCCCCGATGGTGGCCTGGGCTCCCACGTACGGCAATCGCGGTACAGCCAGGTGCAGGCCGTTCGCGCTAAACACGATGCCACCGATCATTGGTCCCAGCATCAGGGCCGCTGGCAGTCCCGCGGCACCCCAAAGCTGCGAGATCAGAGTTGACACCGCGAGGAGCACTGTCCATTGGACCGGCGCCGGCCAGGAGTCAGGCCGACGCCATGCAACCACGCGACTACCGCCATCGGCGCTCATCCGAGTGAGATCGCCTCGGAGCTCGTAATACGGGCCAGGCGCGGTAGGATGTGTTTGAAGCTGAACGCGTGCATCTCGACACTGGAGCTGCTGCACAAGTCCTCGGGTATGAGGAGCCAAGGAGGCCCTGGCTGACATGTTGGTGCAGAACCTCGTTGCGCTGCTCGCCGCTGATCTGCAGGAACTGGAGGCGCGCGCCGCCGAGATTGACAACCAGACACTGGTCGAGCGGCTGTTCGGCCTGCTGCGCAGTCACCCGCACGAGCGTGCTGTGGCGCTGCCGTTGGTTGAGGCCCGGATGGACGAGCCAACCCGGCGCTCCACATTCCGCCACATGCTACGCAAGCGCATCGCCGCGATCTTGCGCATGCACGCTCCCTCGCTGCCCGCGGAGACGGCGCGCGACATGGCGGTCGTGGTGCTGCAGATGATGAAGGCCGTGAGCTCGCTCAGCGACGAGGAGGGATTACCCGGCCGTGTGGCAGGAATGCGTGAACTCCAGGCACTGGCAGTGCAGTACCTCGAGCAACGCCTGCGCCAGATCACTTCAATGTGACATATCCAGCGACTTTGCGATTTCAGCGATTGACCGTCTCGCCCTCCAACCCGTGGACAGAGAGTTGGATTCACGCTGAATGTTTGTTCACAATCCGCGGCATTTTTATCGGACGTAGCTCCCAAAACACCGGGCGATGCAGTGCTAGCATCCCGCCCCGCCGTCAGCCCCCCCTCAAGGACTGGGCGTAACGGCGAATTAAAATCAAGGGAGTTGGAAATGGTGTTTCGAAAGACAATGCCCCTCGCAGGGCTCACGGTAGTCTTGTTTGCGGCCACAGCCGCACCTGCGCTCGCCCAGACCGGTTTCTACGTGGGCGCGATAGCAGGTGAGTCGCTCTACCATCAGGATCGCAGCGAGGCCGATGCGACGGTCATTGATGCATTTCGCAGCAACGGCATCACAGTGCTCAACGGCACATCCCACATCGACAAGGCGGACCTGGCCTTCGGCGGTCTGGTCGGTTACCGCTTCGTACCGGGCTTCGCGGTCGAGGCGGGTTACCTCGACCTGGGCAAGCTCGACTACAAATTCTCCGGCTCGGTGACGGGAGCCGCTCTCGGCTCGTCGGCCCATCCCGCGACCGAGAATCTCACCGCAAAGGCAAAAGGTCCTACGCTTGCGGCACTCGGCATTTTGCCGCTCTCCCCTTCATGGGACGTCTACGGCCGCTTGGGACTCATCTTCTCGAAAGTGACGTTGACTGCGGATATCAGCATACAAAACGTGGGCGCCAGCGACTCTGAGTCCGCCAACTCGGTCGATACGTTCGTCGGAATCGGCACGGCCTGGCACGTTGGGAAAAACGTGGCGCTGCGCGCGGAATACACCCGCCTCCCCAACGTCGGTGACAAAGACAAGACGGGCGAGACGAACATCGATCTATTCAGTCTCGGTCTGACGTACTCATTCCGATAGTTGTGAAACGAGCGCTGCCGGCGAATCTCGTACACCGGCAGCCGCTCCTCGAGCCCCACCTCAACTAACCTCAGTTGCCCCCCATTCAGGGGATATATCGACTCGCCGCGCCCCCGTCAGACTTTGCCCCGGTCATACGTACGAGGGTCTGCGGTGATGGGAAAGCTGTTGTCCGCGAACCCTGCGCGCATAGGACGGTTCGACGGGCCACCCGCGAGCGATGCAGTTCCCGCCTCTCTGGTCGATGGGACACCCGGTGACCTGAAGGCCGATCTCATCGCCCTCCTGGGAAAAGCGAACGTTCTCCACAGAGCAATCGATCTCGTGCGGTACGCCTCCGACGCGAGCCCGTATCGGCTCGTCCCTCGCGTTGTCGTGTTGCCTCGAACGACTGATGACATCATCAAGCTCTTCCGCTATTGCCGTGAGACCGGGCGGCATGCGACGTTTCGCTCGGCCGGCACGAGTCTCAACGGTCAATCGCAATCCGACGACATTCTGATCGATGTGCGCCGTCACTGGTACGGCGGCAAAGTGGAGGATGAAGGTCGACGCGTGCGGGTACGCCCGGGGATGATCCTCGGCCACATCAACTCACTGTTGGCACGATACGGTCGCCGGCTGGGACCGGATCCCGCCAGCTCGCATGCTTGCACGATCGGAGGCGTGATTGCGAACAACGCCGGTGGGATGCGGTGTACGGTGCCTCCGCCGTCGAGCTGATGGTCGCTCCGGCGCTCACCGCGGCCGGTCAGGCCTTTGCGGAAACACCCTCCTACTGGAGAACCCTCGATCCCAAAGCCGCCGCCTTGCTCGTTGAGATCGGTGCCGAAGATTCGGGCTCGCTCGAAGCAACACAACACCAAGTCCTGGAGCTCGTGAGAACCGCCCGGCTGCTCAGGCCGGTCGAGTTCACGAGCGTTGCCGAGGCCATCGAGCTCGCCTGGCACGTCCGAGAGGGACTTCTGGGTTTGGTCGGCAAGAACCGTCCGGAAGGCTCGACGCTCATCACAGAGGACGTCTGTTTTCCGCCGGAGCGCTTGGCGGAGGGTGCGCACGACGTACAGGAACTACTTGCCAAGCATGGGTTCATTCCCGGCGTCGCAGGGCACGCAGCTCACGGGAACCTTCATTTCACTCTCGTCGCGAATCTCGTTGAGCCTGAAGGACTGTCCCGATACTCGGCTGACCGTGTCCGCCGATCTGGTCGTCAGGAAATATGACGGCTCGCTGAAGGCCGAGCACGGAACCGGCCGGAACATGGCGCCGTTCGTCGCATCAGAATGGGGTGAGAAGGCCACTGCCATGATGTGGCGCATAAAACAGCTCGCCGATCCTCATGGGATTCTGGCCCCGGATGTGATTCTGACGCGCAATCCCAGCCTTCACCTGGAGAATCTGAAGTCCTTCCCGCAAATCGAGGGGGTTACGGGTTCCTCACAATGCATCGAGTGCGGATTCTGCGAGCCTGTCTGTCCGAGCCGCAATGTCACCATGACACCGCGGCAACGGATCGCCCTGCGGCGCGAGATGTCACGCCAGAAGAGTGACTCCGCCATGCTTGCACAACTCCAACGGGAGTATCAGTACGACGGGATCGAGACCTGCGCGGGTGACGGCACGTGCGCCATTCCCTGTCCGATCGGAATCAACACCGGGGCGTTGATCAAAGAGTTCAGAGCGCGCGAGAACAGCCCTGCCGCGGAGGCCGTGGCGCTGCGGCTCGCAAAGAACTGGAAAGCGGTCGAACGTTTGTCGCGCGT
>Ga0307511_10008027_pt1 | contig 10582 bp, 7 predicted proteins | sample 13_EM_MG_FD_200266 | JGI IMG/M metagenome (GOLD analysis project Ga0307511, IMG submission 200266) | Populus trichocarpa ectomycorrhiza microbial communities from riparian zone in the Pacific Northwest, United States - 13_EM | ecosystem: Host-associated > Plants > Roots > Unclassified | place... | reverse complement strand
CAGGGTAAAGAAGATCGTGGTTGTGTAGTTATATGTGGATGTTTCATAAACTAATCAAGCTTCTGATACAGAGAGTATTGGCAACACATACTACTTTAATCTAGTGCAATATGATGGCTCTGAGTACTATGTGGGTGAGCTGGAGGACTCAGAGGAAGAAGTCGTGAAGAGGGAGGAGGGAAGAAGGAAGTGGTGCAAAAAGACCTCAAGTTCAAAGGAGGCTTCCGCTGTTGAATCCGACAACAGCATCAGCTGACTGCGATGAGAGGGAATACATAGCCGGTTATCTAGCAGGCGATGCATGACTCTGACCCTGTGTTATGGTCCGGATGACCAACTCACTGGCAAATAGGTAGTTAGGTTCCAACAGGTGGTGGCAGACTATGTTGCTGATATGGGTGCAACGAATGCTGCAGGTCTTACAGAAGCATAAATTAAAATGGGGGCCAAAGGCCAGATAAAACAGGACATTGGTATTGGAGTATACGCTGCTTTTGGTCTGCACCCGTTAAGGCGAGAGATTAACTTGCTTAGTTTGAATTTTGGCTTTTAGTATAATTAATTAGACATAAGAGTTTTGTATGGTGTGACCTAGATAGTTAATCCTTTGATATTTAGACTGTTTGGTAGATTTTAGGATAGGGATATAGTAGTATTTTGAGCATCGGATTGCAGATATGGTTTGTTTCATATGGACCAGAGTGACATTATACATAAGGGATATGGGATAGAAAGGTTTTTTTGGAACATATGTAAATAGATCCGCTATGGTCGTGATACGGGGCTAATGTTATCGCTTAACTTATGTAATAAGTACCGAACTAAAGTCGCTGCGAATACATGAATGAGATGATGGACAGACTAGACCAGAGACTATTGGATCGACTGTTTAGAGTTGACTTTGATCATCACCAATAATATGCTTTGTTGTTGGGGCTGTATCCCAAGGCTTACTGGTGAGGTGCTGCTTGGGTCCTGGAGTCATGTGATATGCCATTGCTGGAGACGATTTTTAAGTCAAGGAATCGTCACATGTTACTGGCTCCTCTTGTGCTCACAGCCAAACCCACCTTCCCCGCCAACCTAAATGCCAAAGAGAGATTGTATTAAAGTATTAAGTATTGACATCCGGGCCGAGTCCGAGCCATTGATCGATCGTGCAGTTATGGTGGCCGTTGCTCCAGATCGCACATCCCCAATATTGGCATTCATCACTGGCACGCGACAGACGGAGAACATATCTGAAGTACCTAAATGGTTCCTGAACAGAGCAACATTGCTTTTCTTCCAAACCATTATTCCCAAAGATCAGTAAGCGAGCAGGGTGGTTATTTATGTGCTCCAGCTGCACGATTTTGCTTCCATCATACATACCTTGGCAGCCTCGATCGGATTAGGCGGGAATGGCGTTAGATGGCGACATTCTGGCGTGTCACGACCCTGCCGAGAAAAAAGTGAGAGCTAGCACCCCTTCCCAAATAGAATCGCCGGCCAGGAAAATCCATATCTTCTAGCCCCCAGACCCATGAAGAAGGAGGAGTGTTTGACAAAAACGGGCATGTTGGGGCTGAATGTGTTGAGCCTATCAGTGTCTGTATTCCGGGTCATACTTTATTTGTGCTGTCAAGAAATGTATGATAATGCGGAGGGAGGTATTGTGAAATGCGAACATACATATCGCCATTGTAGACCGATTGACCACAGGTAACCCCCCGCCTCATACGTACCAGCCCTGGAGATTGGCATTTCGCCATCGACTGTATAGTGTGTAATGAGCCCAGAAGAACATGAATGGCATCATCCCCGAGTAGACCAAAGAATCATATCCTTCACTACTAGACGCCAGATACAAGGTTGCCAGTCTCCCGGCTTTGCTGCTATCTCTCACTTGCAATTGAAACAATCTCACTCTCCTCACAGGATCCACAGCCTACTTCATTCAGCTCCCGGGGGACTCAATTTGCGATACCCCACCCTATATTCTTCCTGATCTTTAGCATCCGATCGATCACCATAGTATCAGCTAACATCTCAACTGTGACCATGAGAGTTGCACGCCAGGCCTCCGCTAGTACCAAAATTCGCCGAGGGCAGCTAGCACCGAAGCCTGTTTCAACCGACACCGCAGTATCAGCAACTAAAGTCGCACAGAAGCTATTCGCTTTCGCAGCCACCTCAACGAGTCCATCACAGTCTTCTTGCGCACACACGACCAGTAGCTTCGCGACAACCGCTATCACACCGTGCCGCTCCCTACCGTTCTTCGAAGCACAGTGCGGTGGAGACAGCAAGGACAGGGACACAACAGTGGATAAACTCGCCCTTACCATTGCATTTACTACACCCCCCTCGACCCCAAGGTCGCCCGAACCGCAGCCTAAAGAACCAATCCCAGATCCGGAAAGCATGCAGGCAGTAGATGGCCAGCAACAGCCGGCCATCGCTCACACTGCTTCTGCACTCCCGTCGACCACGACGGAGTCGGTAAGCAAAGACGTCGCGCCTTTTCTCACCAAGCATATACCCGAGCGATATACGGCTGCACCCCCTCAGGATGACTCCCAGTCAGGCAGTACAAAATACTGCTACCGACACCGACCTGATGTCAAATGCAGAAGGCAGGCTGATGAAATTACCATGGATTCACTGCAAAAGGTCGGTTATTTCCCCCAAGAATATCTCCCCAAGAATATATCCCCAAGCATATACCCCCCCCCCCCCCTTCCCTTCCCTACAGCCAAATACCCCTCCAAAACTTGCCCCGATTCGTTGGCCTAGTCACCCAAAACCCTAATCTCAGCTGTCCCGCAAGTTCCGATTTGTTTTTTGCTTATTTTTGTTTCATTTTTTGGTGATACTAAATGTGACGTAGAAGCTTGAAACCCTACCCGAGGAAGACCAGCAGGTGATTACACATATATGGAACCTCTTCTCCGCAGCCCCAGCAACTCACAGGATTATTATGCTGCAAGGCATACTCACGCAATGTTGCCTCCCCCAACTTAGCTTCGTTTCAGCTGCTCTTCGCGATCTCATCCGCATTGACTTCCTGACTGCCCTTCCTGTAGAATTGTCCTTCAAAATATTATCTTATCTTGATACCACATCACTATGCAAAGCTGCCCAGGTATCACAGAAATGGAGGATGTTGGCCGATGACGATGTTGTCTGGCATAAGATGTGCGAACAACATATTGATCGGAGATGTGACAAGTGTGGATGGGGTCTCCCTCTCTTGGAGAGGAAGAGGCTCAGGGCTACGAAAAGACAAATACAACTGAGGGCTAGCGGGTTCAATTCGGAAATGACTGAGGCTACAAACAATGCTAGCAAGCTCAATATTCACGGTAAGAGGATTGGGGACTATACCACATCTGGTGACTACGATGTCCCAGGACCCCCCGCAAAACGGTCATGTCAGAAGGATGGTAGCAATATGAGCTCGTACTTTGACGGGAAAACGCTTCCTAAAAAGAGGCCATGGAAAGATGTTTACTCGGAAAGATATAAAGTTGAGAGTAATTGGCGGCGAGGAAGATGCACTACCCGGATTTTTAAAGGTCATTCGAATGGGATCATTTGTCTTCAGTTTGATGATACGATTCTGGTTACCGGTTCGTATGACACCACTATCAAGATCTGGGATATAGAGACTGGAAACGAAATCCGTACCTTGACCGGACACACCCTTGGCGTTCGTGCTTTGCAGTTCGATGACAGTAAGCTCATCAGCGGATCCATGGACAACACCCTGAAAATCTGGAACTATCGAACCGGGGTGTGTCTTAATACACTTCCGGGCCATACTGAAGGTGTTATCTCTCTCCATTTTGACTCGTCTCTCCTGGTATCCGGATCGGTGGATAAGACCATAAGGGTCTGGAACTTCGGCCGTGGGTCATGTGTCACGCTTCGGGGCCACAAGGACTGGGTTAATTCAGTTAAAGTCCATTCCCCATCAAGGACCATATTATCAGCATCCGACGATATGACCGTTAAGATATGGGACTTGGACACTAATACCTGCATCCGTACACTCGAAGGCCATGTTGGGCAAGTGCAACAGGCCATACCATTTGAACTTTCTCAACGTGACGCTCTCAAATTGATGACCGAAGTTGAGCAAGAGAAAGAGAAGGCTTCGGGTGGTACTGATGCCGGCTCCTCTTCTGCTGCCCCTCAACAAACCGCTTCCCCTCTGGCTTCGCCCCCATACACTCAATCCATCCTCTCGCCCCCATATTACTCCACAGGGCTTCCCTCTTCTACGCCCACCGCGACAACCAGCCGAGAGTCAATACCACGCTTTATCCTCACAGCGGCTCTTGACTCAACCGTCAAACTTTGGGACGTGGAGACCGGCCGGTGTATCAGGACTCTATTCGGCCATGTCGAAGGTATCTGGGCCCTCGCCGCCGATACCCTTCGTGTGGTCTCTGGTGCGCAAGACAGGATGGTGAAAGTATGGAATATGAGTACCGGCAAGTGCGAGAGGACAATAACTGGGCATTCTGCTGCAGTGACATGCTTGGCCTTGAGTGATTCGAGGCTAATCACGGGTAGTGAGGATGGTGAGGCTAGGATGTATTGTTTCAAGAGCGTGGTAAGGAGTGCTATCCCGGTGGCTCAGGGTAATGGCGAAGGAGGCTCGACCATGCCATGTTCCTGGATAGGCTCAGGGACGGTGACACCGCCTGAGCATGTCGGCGTTGCTGGTGAGGGAAATCCGGACATGGACTTACCAAGTCATACTGAAGAGGATGGAAGCGAAGATGGAGATGATGATTCTCTCTGAGATTGCTGACTATGGTTTTTTCCTCTTTCTTTCGAGCACTTGGACTGAAATATAGCAGTGGGAGTTCGGGGTTAGACATCGCATCCGTTTATGCGTACTTTGGTTTTTTTCCTTGCTGACCTATACATTTTCTATACAACTTCAGCAAGTCTTGGGCTCATGTTACTGATTTCTGTTCAATTCGCTGCATATAGGGTGTTTTCGGTATTCAAGTTTTATGGTTTCAGATAGGATATTTATTTCATGCGTGCCTGCATTTTCGCTTAATCGATCAACAACATGGAATTTCTGATAGGGATTTTGGTTTGGTTTAATGGTGTATATGTTATGTATATGTTTACAATAGGCAATCCGGTTGAATTGCGATGGAAGGGTTTTTATTTACGTCTCTGAACATAGTTTGAAGAATTGATACCTTTGATCTAGGCTACACCGTATAAATTTCCGCATGGCAAGTCCAATAAAAGCTGTGGGGATGTGCACGTTTGAAGACTAAGCGCTATTTATTTTCACGATGCCGATAATTCAGCATGTCACGGTGTTTGATAGTTGATCACGTGGGCAGTCTTACCCTGAAGTCACAGCTGTCAGATATAGCAAGACCCCGACACCGAAAGCATGATTTGGCTCCACCCCGTACAGCTTTATCTGGGCTTGCTGTTTACAGGTACGCACTTCATGATTGCACCTATACCTTCAGGATGTGAATCCCCCCAAAGTCCCCTGTACTAAGAGAAGTCCAAGGCCTAGGAAGAGCCAGCTTGAATACGTTCCCTATGTATGGCACTGTTAGTCTTGAGTGAACATTTCAGGTTCATATTGCTTCAACAAGAGGACATTTTTGCTTCCCTATCTTTTATGGGCTTTCGTAGGTTCTAATTGGTACGTGTGATAAACGTTGATTGGTGGCAGGGTCACCCCGAGCTTTTCGATATTCACATAAATTCGCACAAACCAGTCTTGGAAACTTTGGAAAAATACCCCACTTGAGCGGCCCGGGGAGGGGGGGGTTCTATTTGCATACCAAAGGTCTTTCAGACTATGTTTGTGTATCCTAATCTCTGAATAGACGAGTAGCGAGATAGTCATAATCGAACCTGACATACTGGATATCCTCACTGATTGGATAAACTCTAGATTCTCAATCTCGGGAAATATGTGCTTTTTGCCCTCTCCTTGCCAGTTATCCTATGATATTGAAATGATTGATATTCCCAGCCTAAGCACACCCAATTAGGGTTTGACTGTACAGTAGTTGTTATCTCACCAGCCCAAAGTTCCTTCGACTGCCAGTCTCCCGCTATTTGGTCCTCCCATGCTTCCAGTGCTTGTTTTCCGGTAGTTACATTCTGGAGTTGGTGTGATGTTCAAAGAGCCAAGGGGAGGAGGAGGAGGGTATGAGGGAGGAAAGGAGTAGGTACAGATATGAACCGAGAAGGAACAGAGGCAGGAAGGAAAAGAAACAGGGAAATGATGGGTGAGAATAGAGTAGATTAGGGTCAGCGTCGGGAATAGTATAAGGACAAAAGAATTGAGAAGTTTAGAAATCAAGATAGGGAATCAACGAAGCGGCAGGATCATAGACAGTAGCAAAAGGAGGGAAAGGACCCCCACATCCCTCCACCCCACAAACCAACATCTTATTACTCCAAGACTCCCCACGTTTGCACAGAGCCCAGAGCGGGGCAAAGCACTGAAAATGATAAGATAGAGTAGGAGCGGGGAATGGAGATGCCTCGGATGAGGAGACCTCTCAAGCACAGGAAAATCAAGGTCCACCATTTCCAAATATCTGTCCACACTTTGAGGGTATAATTGAAATTTGATTCAAAGATAATGGATGGCATGGACAAAGGTTACATCTTGTCTGAGGACGCATGGTATCATGTAGTCTGGGGTATCAAAGGTGTATCATGGTGTCCACCATTTCATGAAACATCTTTACACCCCTTCGTCTATCATCAACATATGTATTCGTCTTCAATCTTACGAATCTGTCTGCCGTTTGCCGTTTGCCACAGGGTTCGAAATGCAAATAGAGCACAGATTTAACTGCATTCGTGCGATCAGCACTAGCATTCTGCTCACTCTTGCGAATTTGCGAGGGCCAAAAGGCGAGATACTTGTGTCGCACAGCAGAAGTGCCATTAGGCATGAAGTTCCACCTGAATCTCATCGCAACATCTATATCTCTCAATCTTGCTTACCTCCTGCCCACTAATATATCTATAATGCACATGAATTGTTTTTTATCACATGTGTTTTCTCTGGTTTTCTCTACCCATATCTAGCCTAAAAAGATGTTTCACCGCCTCCCCGGCCTTGTAAGCGAGAATTGGCATGATAAAACAATTAAAAAAAAATTCCTCTACGCGTGGTCAGGAGGTTTTGATTGCATTTTAACCTCATGTGGGGTCTTGCCCGTCACATGTGTCTATCATGTCTGTTACATCTGCATGTTCTAAGAAACTGATACTTAGAACTGCAGGCACAGCTTCCCCCGCCACTCCAATATTTCGTAACTTAATGATGCGTCCCGTGTGCCAAGTCCCTGTGGCAGTGGATACATGTGAATATAAGAAACGGAGATTGTTGCCGGATTATTGCCTTTGGTGGACACCTTGGGAACCACCCCGCTGCATATCAATAAAACTTGAACCTAAAGTCTGTGCTCTACAAGTCTAACCTCCACCATCTAATGCTGTGTGTGTGAAAAAGTATTCTGCCCGAGCTACCCATCCATTACTCCTAATATTTTTTTACTATACCACACTGCTTAAGAGTCGAATATACAAAATATTGGTGACTGTTTTAAACAATTTCAACTGATAGGACTCAGGTTGAAGATACCACCCCGCATGATATATGGGATACGCAAGCCTTCAATAAAAATAATACATATATATATATATATATATATATATATACACGCCATAAATGAGCATAAATAAGATTCTCCGGAGTTGAAGCCGCTTGATGCTACCAGACTAGGTAGTTATCAGCGCGCTCGGAAACAAAATGATGTTTAAACGGTCCTGTTTGCAATAGGTCGGGAAAGGTCGGAGCAGGGGAAATTGCCCACATGTCATGGAGAAGCTAAGTATAAAAACCGGATCGACGATTCCACCATGACACCATGAAATAATATCACTGCTGGTTATAACTCAGCAGCGGCTGGGGATATTGAACTACTAGCAACAACGGATCGGTCGATACCGTGGTGATGTTTGGATTAGCTTTGTTTCTTAATGCGTGTATGAACTAATTTTACTTTACCATGCGCACGCGGTATAGTTGTAATTACCTTTTGATTCATTTATTTGAGCTCTATGTCGTTGGTTTTACTTATCAGTGTGAGAGACTCGCAGCTGTCAGTTGCTCAACGTTACAGTAGTGCGGTTGGAGGTAGTTTCGGGTTGGAGGTAGTCTCGGGTTGGAAGGTCAATTCTTGATTATAAATGTTAAACATGCGGGTCACAATAATAAACAACGGTTAAGTATAGTCTGGCTTGGGTTAAGTATGCAGAAGGGATAAGAAGTAAGCTCTAAACTCGTAAATTAATTGCAAACCAAACGGGGTACACATAGCAGATTGGTGGACTGACCCACGGAACTGAAACGTAACGTTATCTTCCAACTAGGCTAGCAGGATCCCTATCTTCAACCGCCAATCTTCCTTTCATTTCATTTGATAAAGAATTGGTCTCGTGCTCAATAGTGGAATATACTCAGGAAATTTTAGGTTCTACTTCATTGTATTGACATGGCTGATAGTCTGGCGACGGCCAATTTGAAATGTGAGTTATGTTTGATGTTTTGCATGGCATTGGCATGAATGCGTCGTCGCCGCCGCCGCGGCCGCAGGGAAAGATGGGATGAGAGGAAGCGTATGCGATGAGGAGGGCTAGAGCAGGATTTGCAGACTGTTGCGTTTGCATCCATCTCCTCTGGGACTGGGAGCTCGGTTTGGTCTGACCAATGTGAAGTTTCAATCCCCACGGTCTAGTCTCTCTGTCCGATCTTGCCCCCACTGCGGTCCCCATCGCAAGAGCCCCCGCCGAACTCGGGCTGTTCAATCAAATGAGCTCCGCCGGGATGAGCCAAACCCGAATGATGTAAAGTCCGGGCTTGAGAGCTCAAGGGCGTGGCTCTCCAATTGATGATGACTGTGACGAGAACTTGCATGGCTTGCTTTGTTTTTTCGTCAAAAGCAACGTTTGAACGGTGCAGCCCCACGGCATCAGCCTCCAGGTACTTAGCCTTGCTCCCCAACCGGATCCCCCAACTCCACTGACCCCAACAAGGAGTTCAATGATGTTAAAGAATTGCTTGTTTGGGTAGGTGATGGGTATTGGGTATACGTATATGTTTATTGGTGGAATGAGTGTGGGGATATTTGTTTTGAGCTTCAATAGGGCGAGCAGCCTAGCTATTGCTGACTGTTTCAGTCCCACGCCGCCATGGGGGCACAGGCTGGACTTACCCAAAGCCAGGATACCGTTGTTTCCCCAGACTAAATGGTGATAGATATTAGTTGGAGATTGATCCAGCTAATGACAGCCCCGATGTGAAGATGGAACGAAGGATACTAGTGCTCATTTAGTCTGGTTAATGCCCTAGCATGTGGTGGTGCGGTCGGCGAATGGAACCAAACCATAACGTGACTTAGGTACTGAGTCTCTCCCATCCCCCACAGCGATTCCAGTGTATTTGTTCGATGATCACCACCTTCCTGTCTCCTCTGTCAAAAGTACAAGCCTATATCGGTGATCATTGAAACAAAACCATTACTTCAACGGATTCTAGAGTAGACACCCTTCCTCTCACACCCCTTCGACTGCAAAAGGAAGCTATTTACCCACTATCCTGGCCCAATAACACAAGGCCGAAGGATCATCATCACCAGATACGGGGGTATCAATAAAGCAGCAATGGAAACAAAACATCCCCACCCTCCCTCCTTATGCACGCCAGAGGGCTAACACAAAGCCCTGTCCCTTCTCATACCCTATATATCCGGTGGCCATCTCGGCCTGTCACCCAGCTAGCCCCACGGGCCCGTACAAAGACGCCTCGCCCAGCTCTACGCTAGCGAGGATCTCCCCATCATGTTGTCTCTGGATAAGAGGAGTTTTCAACTGGTGGGGGGCATGATTGGAGTAGAAAAACAAATGAGGCAAACAACGCGCTTGGAAATTGCCTCTGGTTGTCTTCATTGATCATAGCTGATAGTGAGATGATCACCGAAATTGGTTTGGACTGGTTATTGGATCTCATCAGGTATCCGGATGGACAGGTACATAGTCGGGTATGTACGCTGTATCCGTCTATGAGCTAACTAGTGAACCCGAACCTAGATACATGATGGCCTCTGGCAGGTGGTTGGATCTTCCTTTGATTAATGGGGAAGTTAACCCCAGAAACTGCGAAATGGATTGAACTCACTATGGGCTTGAATCACGAGCTACAGCGGTTTCTATCTCGCCGCAATTGGCATATGTGCGGCATGTTCCATGAACCAGACTACCTTGAAGTTAATGTATGCATGTTCCCCAACATGCATGATGAGATGCTTTCCCCACACTGTTACTGGAGATGCATAAATGAAAATACCCGATAGATTGCCTAATTTTTTCTCGTTTGGGCAAGAAGACGGGGATTTTGCTCTATTCTGGCACGGGCTAGTGGGGACTCGGTTGAAATGGTATTTCCCCACAAAACAAACAGTTATTGAGATTCACCCATCCATGCAATCAAGAGAATGAGTCGGGCCGGCACCTCTGCCAA
>Ga0307511_10008026_pt1 | contig 10582 bp, 7 predicted proteins | sample 13_EM_MG_FD_200266 | JGI IMG/M metagenome (GOLD analysis project Ga0307511, IMG submission 200266) | Populus trichocarpa ectomycorrhiza microbial communities from riparian zone in the Pacific Northwest, United States - 13_EM | ecosystem: Host-associated > Plants > Roots > Unclassified | place... | reverse complement strand
CCAAACACTCCCCCACCGTAACCCCTTTCCACCCCCCCTCCTTCATAACCTCCACCATTTTCCTCGTCAAATTTACCGCGCTCTGATACGTAATATCATGCGCAATGACTAAATGGCTATCTTTTTCGGTAGAGGTATCTTTGAGTGCTTGCGAGAAAACATCCTTTGAGAACTGGATTTGTGAGGGAGTGGTGTGGAAGTAGTCTTGGGTATCGAGGTTGAAGTTGACGACGTAGTAGCCGAGGGACTTCATGGTGTCGAGGCAACCGGATTGCGTGCTGCAGGAGGAGTAGGGGGGGCGCATGTAAGTTGGGATTAGGCCGAGGATATTCCGGAGGGCCATTTCGAGTTTGATCTGAGGCGATTAGTGATTTCATGCGTGGCAAGAGATGAAGAAACAATTAGGATAGAAGATACCATTTCATTTCTGCGGTCCCATTCGTTGAGTTCGTCGAGGTCTGCGTGGGCCCAGGTGTGGCTGGCGATTTGGTGACCCTCACGATACATTCGTTGGATAATTCTATCCCAACCATAGTTAGGATCGTCAATTGGGCCTTTGGCTTTGTTGGCACCTCTAGATGTATAGGATTTGCGTTAGAGGGAAAGGACTTCCATGCATGAAACAAGATGTGTGCCCACTTACGTTATGAAAAAGGTTGCTTTGAAATGAAACTCACCCAAGATGTCAAGGAGTTCACTTGTGAAACTAGGTGTTCAGGAGTGAGTCTTATAATTCAGCCGCTTGACGACCTTGACTGGACTTACTTGTATGGCCCGTCATCATATGTCAACGCCACATGCCCTGGGTTTTGACACCTGAAGATATTAACTCCTGTACGCACACAACGCATCCGTTACTCTCATCCCTTCATCATAGGTAACCGCCCGAGACGTACTTACCATAATCAACATCCTCCCCATTAACCTGGATCCTGACCCTCGAGTACTGGCTCCGATCCACCCATGTCGTATTCCTACCCGAGGGCACGATACTCGCATCACATTTTCCAAACCCAACCAGACATTGCGGGGACTGGCAGTAGTCCTTCCCTGTACCGCAATCGCCGTCTTCGGAGCAACATTGCTCGGGCAGTGGGCAGGAGCGGTTGTTGTACAATGGCCCGCAGGTACGTTCGCTGCTTCCAGGCCCGGTATTTGATTCGGGGGAGCAAGTCTACGATGGACGGTTAGTGGCCTTTAGACCTATGTATACCGAATCAGGAAAGGCCCATAGAGACGGAGGGAACGTACTCCGTACCTGGGCTGACACCCCCGCCCTGCGTGTGGTGTACCTAATCAACATTGCCCCACCAACACAAGATCCATCGATGACAGCCAGAAGAACAAGCAAAATCTAAACTCACCACAATGCGCAGCCGACCCACCACAAAATCCCTGTGCAGAGCAACACTTTAACTCCAGCTTTCTCGAGTCCGCACTCGTTCCCTTGCCATCTATAACAGCCTGCTCCTCAATCGTCGTTGGGCACCGCCATCCATTCCCCTCATCAGACCGCTCTCCACACCGGCCATTCTTTGACAATTGAGGTTTTTCAGACTGTCGGGACTGGAGAAGAGGCGAGAAGCCGAAGTCGTGGCTAGCAGCTGAGGGACCGTGGATATGGCTGTCGGGAGAGTATACTGAAGCGGAAACCAGGCTAGCTGAAGCTCCCGTGGAAGCTGAGAGAAATGATAGTAACAGGAGCAATGGTATAATCACCATCCGGATGTTACCGGCTCTCCTGATTCTGGTCATGGCCCTTGCTGCAACAAGCATGTGGTGGTTTCCAAAATTGTCAGGATATCCAAGGCAGCCAATCGGATTGAAGCAATATCTGAAACCCTGAATTAGAAAGTATAGCAACATAGACGTGGTCGTGATGAAGTCGTTAAGTACAAGTAGGTAGAGCAGGGCACGAGATCTAGAACATCTGTGATGGCAGGTCACTCTAGAACAGGTACGGTATATGTAGCGATTCTGAGCGAGTGTCTTTTGAGAACGGCAGACACAAGAACTAGGGTTACAACGTCGACTGGGGAGTAATTATAATAATGAATGTAGTTTGGTGACAGAGAACACAACGTTTCACACTTGAGGTTTTGAAGTTGTGCGAGGCCGTGTACTAGGTGAGCGGTTATCAAGGCCAGAGTTATTTATTTAGCAGAACTACTTAAGTAGTACAACTACAACGGTCAACTTCACAATCGATGAACTGTCATTTGTATATTTACTTTACCAAATTCGCAAATCGAGCTACTGCCCCTGTTATGGCATTTGGAGCTACTTTTAAGTATTCTACTTAAGCAGTCTTGGAGTAATGTCTGGCGGTATTCGGGGGGAATTCACTACTTACAGTACTATTCGCTCTTTGTTTTTGTACCCGACAGTCTAAAACTGGTCTATATCACTCCTCGGACCTGACTCGGCTCCAGGCAACTATTTGGACGCCGTTCCCGATACTCCATACCTACTTAGTTGTGGCCTCCGGTGAGATATTTTTATCCGCTGCCAGGCATAAACTTTAAACCAACTGCATTGTTCATCGACCTCGAATCTGGATATCAATTCCGGAACCCATCCCATGCACGCTGCAGGCACACGTTGCGCACAGAACTGACGTCACGACTGGGAGTGAGACAGTAAATGCATCGCTGCGAATGTTGGGCCTACATCGCCAAGGGCCCATCGCCAGTCAGACTGTTTGTGGTGACGGTACACTAAATCCCTACCAATTGCGGTATAATATTAGAATTTCCAAGGTATCCAACACTTCAATCGCAGCTTGGCAACGTTGCGAATATCATCTACATGCATGCATGTTGTGGTTCGATTGAATTGGATGAGACAAATCGACGGCGACTTACTAGATACACGATTGTATTTGTCACGTGTCGGTTGGACTTGCGGAAGCTCATAAAAATCCAACTGCTCCATCTTGCAAGTCACCTTAAAATTGCAAAATATGCCTGCTTACAGTGTGTTCCATGTATGCATACACGCACACAGCTGCTTTTTATACATCTCTACGATCTTAACCAATGACAACTTCATTCAACGCGCTATGCGTGTGCAGCACTCGCTGTATTGTAAGTGCATACATGTATACGGAGTACACTACATACATAGATACAGTAAGTACATACATACTTACCTAGCCTATATAAGAGAGGTGTTCAAAATACCCCCGCACGTTTGTAATTCGACGTTACTCAAATCCCGAATAATTATAATACCCTGGTGTGGCGGCTCCTTTCTGCTTACAAGACCTAGTATTAGCGGCTTTTAGTCAAATGCCTGGCCTCGATTAATATAGTAAGTGCAACCGCCTGCCATGGGAGCAACGATCTCAGCCAGTCGATACTACGAAAGAGGTAAACGCAAATCTACTACCCACTTTTTCAGTATAGGCATCATTATCCGGCTCTTAATACCGCCCTAGGACAGCGAAAGCAGTACCTGCATGCTGGAGGAATTACTCCGAGTGATGTGTAATGTGCCTTAATAGTCCGACACTTTGATCCAGACACCCCTTTTAGCAGCTCTGACACATTTTCATTTGATGCAAGGAGGGCAAGAGTGGATCAGGACTCCCAACTTAGTACCACTTACGACTAATATGTTGAACCTCAATACTACACGACGTGGGTACACTCTTCTTTTGATTCTAGATAGCACACTCGCTACACCGACTTCAGGTTATTGGTGGAATCATTGAAAAGAGAAATCCGAATCTAAACCTCAGCCCGACAGACGGTTCGTTCAAAGGAATATCGCTACTGATTTTCGCAATTCGGGTGTACTATAAGCCTCAGATTGAAGAAGCGATACACTACTACTTGAACGGAAGGATCTGGATGTGAACTACTGCTTCAGCCACACAGCTTTGGAAGTAGCAATGAGGGCTTCGCCGTTCGGATTCTGCTAGCCAGGCCAGAGATTGATATCCACAAACCGGGAGGGATGAGAGAACGGCCTTGGCCAAAGCCAAAGAGAGAGGGGAGCAAGTCATTATAGAATTGCTCGGGGGAAAAGCCAGAGAGTTAGAGCTAACGCAGTGGATCGTACCTTAGCATAGTTGAGTATTTTAGGCCTCGATATCGAGGCCGATAGTGGTTGGTACTGCAACCGGGGATTCCTCAAGGGTCACTTGGGTTTAGACTATTTTCCGGAAGGGTTTGCTTCGACCTATACAAATAATTACCGAGATAGACAGGCTGGAGGTAGAAAGGAGTTGCTTGATATATAGGAGTCGAGCCATTTTAAAGACCACATTGTACTGCCTTGTTTTGTTCCCATTTTTCAACTTTTGCATGCCTTTTTTCTAGTAGGGGCAACTGTCTGGTGTGATAGAATGATACTGATGGATCCCTTTTAGTCTGGTTAGATCACATTGCTTCTTCTATTTCTCTATTTTTCATGTTTTGTTTTACGGAAATACATTTCTTTTGATATACCTAGTCTACCAAAGACAGAAACAAACAAACTCAGGTACCCCAGGTGTCGGTAAGGTGTTCAAAAATACAGTGGATTTGACCCTGAAAACTAAAAGTGTATGACAGGCTTGTTCTTTCTCGATCTAGCTCTTCTCTCTGAATAGCATACTCTCGGCGGCCCCCATTTCCGTTGATATTGCATATAGGAAGATAAGACCATATTTCGAGTAGTGTGTGGTCAGTGGAATACCTAAAGAAGGAACTAATTTCGTAAGTCTATTCGAGTATAGTTGATTGCCCCCCTACACTCTGTACTTATTCTAGTTGGACGGTTAAGGTTGTATACGAATACAACCCAGGGCTTGGACAGTTCACCCAGGACGCTATCCTTCGTCATAGTAGATAGACTGAACACGAGTACTGAGTGATTTAGTAAAAACTAAAAAATAAACTCCATCCATTTTGTACATATATCCCGATCTCCCAGGCAATTAATTCCGCGCTTTGGGCTTTATGTGGAGAGGTTCAGGGTAATTCAGATCACGAAACTAAGGTCAGGGTAATCTCAATCTGACACTAATTCGGAGGGCATTCTTAAAAATCTATTTTCTGACAAATCAAGTCTTGTTACATTATCATTGCCGGACTGCTGACTTCTCTGCTACTTCTCTGAGCTCTGTCTTCTGGGTTCTAGGTTTATTGCCACTTCATTCTCCCCTCTCCATCATGCTTTACATCCAGAGCTCACTAGTATCTCACATCTTATTTCAAAAATCACCACTTACTCGAACCCCTCCAAAAATCTAGTAAACCTAGTGGTAATAAACCCCAACTCCCTTCCATAATTCTCAGATCTACCGCAAATGATTACAGATCTTATTCCCGCGGCTACACATATGCGATACATATACTACAAATAAATCGTCTTCATATTCCAAAATAACCACAAAGGTCTAGATACCACTAACCCCCTGCATGTATTTCTTCCCCATTCCTCTGCTAGCACTACATTCGCTCTCCTGTCCTGACGTAACCCCTCCTCCGCATTCCAACGCCGCCTTCAGCAATCCCTCAAAAAAATAAATAACAAGCGTGAGCCCGAAAGAGTCTGCACACATATCTCCTTCTCTATCAGTATGTATAAGGACCATATACAGTCCACCTCACGGAATAAAAATCATACTCGTAACACCCCTTCATGATTCCAGCACTCAAACAACACATGAAACAAAGACTCCAATTCAAACCCCCATATCACCAAAACTAGTCCCATAAAAGGAAATATAGATTTATAAAATACTAGACCCGCTTCGACACACGTACCCCAGCCCAGTTGATACTCGTTTACGGATCGACCACAACGTCCAAACCCTCTACAAAAACCGTCTTCTTCGGATTTAATCCCAATTCCTCCCAATTCCTCGCCCGCCCATCCATCCTCCCCTCCTTCATCAAATCCCTCATCTCCACATTTCTAAACACCACCCCGTCAATGAAACCCTCTTCCGAATCAAACCCCTTCATCACCACCTCCGTCGTCCCTCTATCCCACACCCTACACCCCTCAATACTCACATTCCGCACTGGTCCAACACCATGCCTCGCACTCCCCATCTCCGTGAAGCATGCAAACCATGTCCTCCTCCCGACCAAGTTCAGACTGACCCTCTCGACCTCACACCGGAGGAAGTGTATATCCTCAGCGGGAGCGGAGCCAAATCGGTGGTTAATACCCAACCCAATCGCTGCATCATAGACAACGCAGTCCTTGAAAACAATATTCCTCTGTGGCTGCATTACCCCCTGGCCAACTTTAAGCCCAAAACATCTCGTCCAGCTAAGACAGTTCTCAAACAAAATATTTTCCTGCACCTGTGGTTTCCCTGGCCAAGACCTGGCAATATCCGTATCCGATCCCCAGGTTTTCGTGCTGAAAGGGTCATCGAGCGAGATTCCAATGCAATTTGTCACCGTGACATACTGGGATTCCATGGTATCGATACAGTCGTTTTCTCCCATGTCCAGCCGGTTCAACATCTTTACTCTGTTTACAGCCACGCCTGAGCAGCGAATGGGAGTGACACTCCAGCTTCCGCTGTCTCGTACAATAACCCCTTCGAGGCAAAAGCCGTTACATGCGATAGGGACAATGATGTTATTCCCAATTCGAGGCGAGGATCGGTTCGTACTTGCCCAACCAAACCCGTCAATTGTCCCCCGACCATAGATGCGGATATTTCTGGAGTTGAATGCCGTCGAAATCCACCAAGTTATATCTCGATTCTGGGAGACCTTATGCCAGTGGGTATAGTAATCCTTCGCCACCCCCGAGAAGCGTAGCACAGAGCCAGGTTCGAGGTAAAGTGCGATATTAGACGGGAGGATGATATTCCCCAACTTATAAAGCCCCACAGGAACGTAGACGATTGCCTGCTTCTGCTGTGCCATTTTTCCTAATTCCAGAGTAGCCGAAGCACTCGCTGAGTCAAGTGCCATCTGAAATGCTGCCGTAGAGTAAGATGCTCCAGTATTATCTGCTCCGTAAGTGGGATCCAAAACATTGTATACCCCCATTCCTGATGGTGGAGGGACGTCCGTCTCTGCCGGATCACAAAGGATAACGATCTCCCTGTGGTTGTTTAATTGCGCAATAACATACGCATGAGAATTCATACTGAATGCCAACGTATTCCCCTCAACTTGATGCTTCATTCCCAAATTCTTCGGACTGAGCCTATAGTTCTCCACCATGTTGCCATCTCTTGCGATGATCACCACCTCGACCAGTATCCCCGAACTATCCCCCGGTGGAACCATAAAATGCACATAATCATAACTCATCAGCGAAATCACATCCAACGGAATTCCATTCGCAGTGACTTTATAATTCCCCGACCGAGGATACCCTGGGTGCTGATGGTAATCAATAACCTGCGACATGATCGACTCTATGCTACTTTTCCTACTGATAACAGGAGGTGGTAGTAAAGGGGCCCGACCCCGCGGGAAGTAAAATGGCTCCGGTAATCCGCAATCTAAACTCTCGGCTCTCTTCAACCGATTGGGCGCACGGGGCTTATAAACAACAACATACTCCAAGTCCTTTGGGGGAGGGGCGGTAATAGATTTCTGGACGGAACCCTCAGATTCAACTCCATCGAAGGCTTGCGCAACCTGCTGGTGTTGTTCCAAATATCTCTCTGCGTACGTATCCTTCAATTCTTTGAGATGTTTCATCCCGGAGATGGATGCATTGAAGGACATATTTATGCCCTGTTTCAGCCATCCTCCGACTTTGCGTGATCCTTCCTCGAGGACGCCCCGAGCGGACGGATACTGGTCCCCGTAGGTGTTTGGTGAACGAAAGGAACTCCAGGGGTTGAGCATGTTCGATTTTGCCTCATTGTCCGCAGTGAGAGGCTCCACGCGCTGAGATGGTGGTGCCATGTGCGTGTACAACTAAGGATGGTCAATGATCCTAAATGGTCAAGATATTGTTCGAAAAGGACAATAAGACGCAATGTTTCTATAACCCGTAACGAGGAAATTGCGTGGCGGAAGTTGTGGAAGAAGAAAGATGCAGAAGTGTCTTCAGGCGACTAGCCACGGAAACATCTTCATTAGCCTAGCCCTATCGTACCCCAACAAAGCTTGACTCTTCCCCGTGCAGCCAGACTAACTCTTCCCCAGCCCGTCGAGTTTTGGCCACGTGGGCCTCGATAACTATTAACTACTGAAGCTTACTCACCTCCAAACTTAACCTTCGGGCTGAGGGCCTTGGACAGCTCGGCAAGAGTTCCTCCTTTGCGTAGTCTGGTTCCTTTGTGCCCAGCTGCCAGCTCCTGCTCTATCTAGCAGTCACCCTGCCCCGAGATGGAAGTTGTTACTGAGCACGAAGGCTTATCCACAACCTTATAGCATATAGCACCGAAATCCGAAAGGCTTCTTCTGCAACGTGAGTCGTGGGCGAAGGCAGGATCCTTAAATCGATACCAGCCCTGAGCTGTGGACACCCCTCCCGCTATATATACTCTTGCTTGTAATATAAGGAAGGGTGCTGACCCTGTACTCAGCTTAAGACTGGAGCAACGAAACGTTTTGTTCTATTACGGTCAATGCACGACCGTTTCTCGGTCAATGTCGATTCAACGTGGTTGGTGGGCAACCTAGTGATCACTCTTCTATTGGCTCGAAGTGGTGCGCTGTCACCTTTGTTAACCTCATACATACTCTGAGCTCCAGATCTCTCGGTCCTTGAATCTGCTAGTACCTTTTGAACTTGTATCGTACTCTGTGACAAGAGCAATAGTCTCGATAACTTTTCTCAAAACCAAAACTCACTAATCATTGAAAGAAACCCGAGCAATAAATAATACAATAAAAATTACTTACGTACTCCCTTCCCCACATCTCACCGCCCCGTTTCCAACTAGCGCCTGTTCTAGTCGTGGTCATGCGCTACAGCTGCGACAAAAATCTCACATTTGCTTGGTGTCTTGTAATAGGCAGGATCGTGACTACCTAATAGTATCTATAAAGCATAGGCACTCTCAAGCATAGTCAATTTAGAGGTTTTTTAACGTCTATCACCTCCTCCGTCCGGTATAGGAAAACTATTTTGTATACAAAGTACTACTGAGAGTCTCTGAGAGGGCTGTCCGGCACGGTATCTGTAAGGTATATTAGAGGAATTTTGGTGAGAGCTCAAGGCAGAAGCCCAAGTTGTCCGGGGTGCAGGGAAAACTGGGAATTAAGGACCCTTGTCTCTACTTTGGGACCCTTGTCTGTCCTTAAGGGCCCTTGTCTGTACTGAGACATTTCTAGCACTAATACTAATACTACATACTTGGACAAGGATCAGTTCCGTCTACAACCATATACTCCACCTCTTCATCAGAATCCAACGTATCTTCTTCCATCTGCCATGGCCCAACTGTTATATCTGGTAAGCCACGTACATAGAGCTTTGCAATTCCCAGTTTTCCCGGTAGCAAGGGATCCGCCACAGGGGAGCTTGGCTTGATCGCTGCTTGGTGGGGTTTTGCGCGATGTCTTAGGTAACTACCTTCTTAGGTAAGTCTTAGCAAGCAGAGCCGCAAATTTTGATCACTTCCCTTGATTCACAATATGGTAAAACACCGGGGAGGTAACCAGACTACGGAGCTGTAGCTTACCGAGCTCAGGTGGCCTCCGACTAAGTGAGACATCCATCATACGGCAAAATTGCGAAGCTTATCGGTTGTCGAAGTCAATGGCTCGTTATCTACCCCCGACGTAAAAAGCCCACGGTGAAGAACCTAGGGCGTCAAATGAGGATCTACAAGTATTTACGCTCTACGAGCGGCTTGTGCCAACTAGACTAAGTTTTACGGCACCTGATTTATCGATGTCAACTTTGAAGCGACGGGTTTCCACTTATTCCTCCCACCGTCCTTATTTCTCTCCATGTGCCCAACTCCTGCACCTTCCTCAATACACTCTTTAAGTGCTCCTACCTTGCCCAGTGGTTGTGGTTGCCGGCGACGAGAATATCGACAAGACCGTCCTCGTGGTTCCCACCTCCTCAGATGGTATGGGCTTCCGTCGTGGCTGGCAAGGGTTTCCCACAACTGGTAGCTGCTGCGACAGCCTGTGCAATGATAGTGTTATCGTACCCGCTGATGGGCATTTAGATTCAACTTGTGTGAACTTCCAACATGGGTGATGACTGTCAGCCGAGATAATCGCAAGAGTCACTAGTCTTGGCACCAAAAAGGTCACGCGACTCCAGAAGTCTGTTACCGCGACGTTATCTCAGGTGCGTACTTCGACAGAGGAAGGAGAAGAGTGGAAAATGCAGTGACTGGTGATGGAGGACTTTCGGTGTTGGCTTATACCACGTCTTTATCACTCCGACTGGTTTCTTTCTTTCTTGCACAGCGAGTTCGGGTCTCACACAGTTTGTAGTAGTTGATTTTCTCGGGGGTCGACCGCTCCTAATGAAAGTTCCGTCAAAGGTTCCAGGCCGCCGCATAGCCTTAGGCTCACCGACATCAACTTCCAGGACGAAATTCTTTGAACGAACTTCGCAACCAGAGGACCCCCGACGTCGGCTTTTGCTTTATTTGATAGAGCGCGAGCTCAATAGCACTTCTATCTACTTTTTATTC
>Ga0307511_10008025_pt1 | contig 10582 bp, 9 predicted proteins | sample 13_EM_MG_FD_200266 | JGI IMG/M metagenome (GOLD analysis project Ga0307511, IMG submission 200266) | Populus trichocarpa ectomycorrhiza microbial communities from riparian zone in the Pacific Northwest, United States - 13_EM | ecosystem: Host-associated > Plants > Roots > Unclassified | place... | reverse complement strand
AAAATAAATAAATAAATAAATAAATCTTGCTTCCATTCGAAACAAGAGAGATTAATTTAAAAAAAAAACGCAAAAATTATCTCCTTTGGACTACTTAATCTAAAAGACCCAACCCAGAGAAGCCCATAAACACTTAATATCCGGCCCTGGATCAGCCCAAAGCCCAGCTCCCCACACTAGCTAATTTAACGCCGTCGAGGTTTTTTGAGGATTTAGGTTCGACAATACCATACTCACGGTTTCCATCGCCACACACACAAACACAGCACAATGGGAAAGAAGAAGAACACGAATGAAAGTGGCTCCGCTTCCGAGCACAGCTCTAGCACTCTTTTCGTCTCCAGCTTACCTTACTCTTTCACCAAGTCTCAGGTACTAATCTTCACTTAAATTACCACCTAATCCTTTGCTTCAACTCATAATAATCTTGCTGCTTGATGGATCATTTTTTTATTTTTTTATTTTAATAGCTTGAAGAGACTTTTAGTGATGTCGGTCCAATCAGGCGCTGCTTTATGGTTACGCAAAAAGGTATGAAAATCAGAGCTGCTGCACTTCTACTTTCATTTAATTTTTTTTGTATAATTTCTGATTTTTTGTTTGTAATTTGTAATTATTCTTGAATGCTGCTATTATTAATTGATTTTTATTTCTCAGGGTCGACTGAGCACCGTGGATTTGGTTTCGTTCAATTGTAGGTTATACTTATGGATTATTAATTGAAATAAATCTTATCATTAGTCTATTTTGCTGTTTTTCTCTTTAATTTTGTTGCTGCTGCCGCTGCTGTTATTGATTGGATTCATTTTTAGTGCGCTTAAGGATGATGCTAACCGAGCTATTGAGATTAAGAATGGTTCGTCTGTTGGAGGCCGGAAAATTGCAGTTAAACATGCTATGCACCGTGCGTCATTAGAACAGCGTCGGGCAAAGGCAGCTCAAGGTCAAGGTCAAGTTCAAGGTCAATATCATCCATTGTTAGTTTTAGACACTTAAATTTATCTTGTTTTGCTATTATAATCAGGTTAGAAAATAATGTTAGAAACAAATTACCTGTTTGTTGTTTACTCAGATGATGCAACGAAGACCATCGATGAGAAGGGCAGTGTTGCCTCTAAGCCAGAAAAGCATGTTCTGAATGTGCTGGAATCAGGTTGGGAATTATGGTACATTTTGTCATGCATGTTAAGTTAAATGTTCCTGTTTCAGATTGACATTCTGCGTGTGAGTTTGATATTTTGAAAACAAATTTAGGGAAACCTCGAGAGCCGAGAAAACCAGCAAAACTTGTCACTGATCTAACTGATAAAGAGAATTGTTCTGAAAAGCAGAGGTACTTTATTTTCTTGGTGATATTATGGACATTTTCTCTTGAATTATTTCTAATTGTCTCTTAGGGTGTATCGGTTGTTAAAGTTTTCATAAATACCTAGACTAGTATCATTTTGCAGAAGCAATAGCATCCAAAACTAAGTCAGATAGCTCTCTTAATGTGACTGGACTTTTTCATATTGTTTGGTGTTCCATTAAAGTTTTAGTTATTAACTATCTATTGACACTCACTACAGAGCTTCACTATTAATCATTGCTGTTAGAGGGCTCATGCTTCGTGGCGCCCTCAAACAATATCCAATCTCCATTAGTAGCTTAGTATTGTGGTTGTTTGTGCTTGCTTCCCTACCATAATAGCCCTTTGTAGGATTGGATTAATAAAAAACTATATCCCTGTATTAAGTAGAATGGCGAGACAAGATTCATTGCTGACTTCGAAATGTTGAAATAGATTATGAAGTGTCTGGTTCTTGAGTTATAGCTTTGAAGTTAAAGTAATTACAGCTTTGAACTTACAACCCTGATGTAGGAAGAAAAGGCAAAAGGTAGCAAACGAAGCCAAAAGGCTGATTGTCTGGACTGAACAACCAGAAAAGAAAGAGAGCTATAAAATTCTCAAAATATCAATAACGTTTGTTATTGGTGGATTAGCAGCCCTTAGATGCTAAACAGAACCCTGAATAAAAGAAACCCTAGCCCTTAAAAATAAATAAATCTTGGTCACCTAAACTACCATTATAACTAATACATGAATTCATATATAAGGAATTATTTGATGATTGCATAGCAGTAGTTTTTCTATTCTTCAGAAAACTACACATGGTTATTTTTTTTTCTTTTGATCTATGAAGGGTTGCTAGAACTGTGATATTTGGTGGCCTTCTTAATGATGCTATGGCAGAAGATGTTCATCAGCGAGCCAAAGAGACTGGCACTGTGTGTTCTGTAACTTATCCCCTTCCCAAGGAAGAGCTGAAAAAACATGGTAAGGGTGTTCTTTGTGAATAACTGGTCTTTTGGGGTGTGTGGCATGGAAATGGATGATAGGGAAGCTTCCACAATTTAACATGATAAGATAATGTAAGATGTTAATATATTCGTTTGAATTCCTTGTTTGTGCAAGTCATTTATACGTGGTAACTCTGCTACCAAGCACCAATCTATGTGTTCCAGCTTCCACTTGATGTGGGAAGCAGAAGCCTTTGCTAATTGAATTTATCTTCAGAATTATTATTTTTAGCTGATTTGTTTTTGGTACGGCACATGACTTGTAATCATATCACGATAGAAGTTTTCCTGTACACAGGATGCCTTCTGATGATAATTTTGAAATACAATTAACAAAAAACTTGCTTTTATTTGTTTGTATATTCTCTTGCAGTGTGGTAACATTTATATTACCTGTTATGATATTATCACAGTAAGAATGATTTACAATGTCAGCAAAGTGGGAATCTGTTAGTTATTGCAAGCTGTCTAATGCTTTTGACACTTGTTATGGTCCTCTATTCCGATGGTCTAATCCTTTATTCAATCTTGCTTGTTCATTTGCCTGTAGCTTATGGAGTTAGAGTTTTTATCTTACTCGAATACAGACATCAACTTGATTATTTCCAGTTTGGAAACTGTAAACATATGTATACAGAAATCTAAGGGATTTTAGTTTGCTCTGTTTGATGATAAAAAAAAGGTTGTTTTGCGTAAAATTTCTAGGCCTTGAACAAGATGGATGCAGATCAGGTGCTTCAGCTGTACTTTTCACAAGTGTCAAAGAAGCACGTTCTTCTGTGGCAATGCTACACCAAAAAGAAATTAAAGGTGGAATTGTTTGGGCGCGGCAGCTAGGGGGGGAGGTAATTTCAAATTGCTTGCTACATGGAAATGATGGCTTTTATTTACTCTGCTAATATTTCTACTATTGTGTCTGCTTCAAGAATTTTCTCTGTCAATAAATATATGTTTTTGCCAGTTGCTATCCCTTGTGGTCTGTGTTTAGTGTAGTTCTATTAATTCCGGCTCAGATGAGTCAAAAAGTTGTAAATTCTTTGAGCATAGGAAAATAATAGTTAAAGTTTTCTAATTACCTTTCAATTGTGTTTGTGGGCCAGGGTTGCAAGACACAGAAATGGAAACTTATTATCAGAAATCTTCCTTTCAAGGTTATTCTATGCCCATTTGTTATCATTCACCAATATTTCTGGAGGAGGTTGATTTCTAAACTAGTTTACCAAACATCAATGCAGGCCAAACCAAATGAGATAAAAGGTGTGTTTGAATCAGCGGGATGTGTTTGGGATGTGTTTGTTCCACATAATTCTGAAACAGGGTATGCAGATACATTATCCATAATCCCTGTTTGTCAATGATGTTTTGTCTGTAGTATTTTCATGCCAATTTTGCATTTATGCAGGTTATCCAAGGGTTTTGCTTTTGTCAAGTTCACATGCAAGCAGGATGCAGAAAATGTATTCCTCATGAACCATGCCTTTTCTTACAGGGATTCCATAGCATTTTGAATTTTTTTCCTTCTTCCTTCTTCAGGCCATTCAGAAGTTCAATGGGCAAAAGTTTGGCAAAAGACCCATAGCTGTTGACTGGGCTGTTCCAAAAAAGATTTATAGCAGTGGTGCTAATGTGTCTGCTGCTTCAGAAGATGGTAAGTGGCTGTTTTACTGTGTTGCATTTTCTTACAGGGCCTGGACATCTTTTGACATTAAGTCTGTAAGTTTTAGTTAAGCTTTGTAGTGCTTCTACAGGACATCAGAATGAAAAAGACAGTAGCTGTGAGGATTCAGATTATGACGACGATGATGACAATGATACAGATGTTATTGGAAAAAAACAACAGCATGATGGGGTTGTTGTTACTTCACCTGACTCGGATTTATCTGAAAAAGAAGACATGCCAACTGAAGTTGATTTTGAACAGGAAGCAGACATTGCGAGAAAAGTTCTCAGGAATTTGATCGCATCATCTTCTGATGTGTTGCCCAAGGGTATTGAGGAGTTGGAAACTGTTGATGTGCCAAGTAAGTTGCCTGGCGAGTCTGAAAATTTATCAGGGAGTCCTCTATCCAGTGGAAAGAGCAAACCATCTAATACTAAGCACATAGATGGAGAAGATGATTTGCAGAGAACTGTTTTTATTAGCAATCTTCCTTTTGATGTTGAAAGTGGAGAAGTGAAACAACGGTTCTCTGCATTCGGGGAAGTGCTATCCTTTGTTCCTGTCCTTCATCAAGTCACCAAGTAGGGACTCATATACAGTCTGATATGCTTCTACATTTCCTGATTATTTACCTCAATTTTGTATAACCTACTTTTGTTCGTGGCAGGCGACCTAGAGGGACTGGTTTTCTCAAGTTTAAAACAGCAGATGGGGCTACTGCTGCTGTTTCAGCTGCTAATGTTGCATCTGGTCTGGGAATTTTTTTGAAAGGTAGGCAACTGACAGTCTTGAAGGCTTTGGATAAGAAATCAGCGCATGATAAGGAAAAAGAGAAGACCAAAATTGAGGACCGGGACCATCGCAATCTTTACTTGGCAAAGGTTCATCTATCACCCCCTCCGAACTTTGTTACGCCTTACCCATGTTTTTTTTATTTTTATTAACGTGGGTGTCCGAGCCAGCTTACGTGCACCTCGACTAATTCCACGAGCCTTGAAGTTAATCTTTTTTTTTTACTGGTCCCAAATGCTTAACAGGAAGGCCTTATTCTTGAGGGGACTCCAGCTGCTGAAGGTGTCTCAATTAGTGATATGGCTAAGAGGAACAGGTAAGTTCCTTTCCCTGTTGTTTTTTATTTTCCCCTTTTATTTGTGTTTGGAAATGAAGATGGAAGCAACTATTCCTTGAATTTGGCCAATGTATGGTGCATGCATGTCATCTAGTAGTTTATATTTAAAAGGCTGGCTAGCATATGTTCCTCACTATATTGGTATAGATGTTCTCTCTCAATTCACGCAGCATCCCAGGAAATGAGGATTTATACATGGATAGCGTCTTTGAATTTTGGTTCCTGTCCCCAAAAAGAGGGTGTATCTTTCAGATACATTATGATGTTGTTTCTCAACATTTCTGTTTATTTTTGTGCTACTCTTGTAAAAGCATCTTACCCATCTCATAATGCTCTATGAACTTTGCAGGTTGCAGGAAGAGAAGATGACCAAGCTGAAATCTCCAAATTTTCATGTCTCAAGGACCAGGCTTGTTGTATACAATTTACCAAAGTCAATGACTGAAAAACAACTGAAGAAGCTTTTCATTGATGCTGTTACCTCACGTGCCACAAAGCAAAAGCCTGTGATTCGACAGGTTAGCTACCTGGATTCTTTGTCTTTGTTCCGTTTCTGTATGTAAAATTTAGCTTGTATCCTGAGATAACTTCTTTGTTTTCATATTGCTGGTGCAGATGAAGTTTTTAAAGAATGTAAAGAAGGGAAAAGTTGTCACAAAGGACCATTCACGTGGGGTTGCTTTTGTTGAGTTTACGGAGCATCAGCATGCACTGGTGGCCCTGAGGGTTCTTAATAACAATCCTGGTAACACATTTCATTGACTTGTCTTGGTATCTCCTCTGAATATATTTCCAGAAAATCAATTCCTAAGAAAAATGCAACGTTCGCCTCCTTGCAGAAACTTTTGGTCCTGAACATCGCCCAATAGTCTCGTTTGCTCTTGATAATGTTCAAACTTTGAAACTACGAAAAGCTAAGCTTCAAGTGCAGCAGCAGGAAACCCATAAAGATTTCCAAGATACGCAGGAAAATGACGAGTCACAGACTCCAAACGCCATTCCAAGCCAGAAGGAGATGTCCAGAAAAAGGAAATCCAGAGTTGAGAATAGAGCAGTGAAGGACCCAGAATCAAATAGAATGGATGAAGTGAAGAATAAGGATTCCTATAGGACGTCCTTGAAAGAACAGACTGCTAAAAAGCAGAAGAGCAATCCAGGAGCTGAAGACATACAAACTTCTGCAAAAGACAAGAGAGAAAGCAGGAAACAGAAGGCTAAAGGCTCCCAACACAAGCAAAAGGATGAAGGCAGAAAGTCCGATGGTGGAAATTCAGTTAATAGCGAAAAAATAGTTAAACCTTTCAAGGAAGCAGATTTGTGGCTAACAAAGAGGAAACGTCCTAACCAAACAGAAGAAAACAAGGGCGGTAAGAGTTCAGAGAAAAGAAAAAGGCCCAAGAAGAATAAAGACCCCGTAGGACAGGACGTGGCTGATAAACTTGACATGCTGATCGAACAATACAAATCCAAATTCTCCAAGCAGACTGCCGACAAACCTGAAGGTGAAAAACAGGCTAATAAACAACTTAAAAGATGGTTTCAATCATAATTTCCTGTTATTGTAGCGTTTAATTTCGTGGAAGAGTTTCCAAGGCAATTGATATGAATGCGATTGCCAGAAATTTTTGTAGTGGCCTGAATTTTGTGGTGAACTTGTAATCTCTACCATGTGTTGTAGAAATATGTGCGTTTGCTGCTCCTTCCTGGAGTATTACAAGGAAGATTAATTACCGGGAAGCAGACATGCAACGAAATTCGAGACCTTAAATTTTGTGTGGGTTCTTCTCTTATTTCTTTTATTTTTCCTTCGGGTTTCTCTTGGCTTGATTTACACGAATGCACTTTTATGCATAGTTAATGGGTTACCTGGGTGACTTGATTTGGAATCTAGCTTGGACTGTTTTGGATATTGAGTTTGTTCTTAAACTGATTTGGATATTGACCACCGACATGGTACAGAGTGATAATAATATCAAAAAGAATTATGCGAAGCTTGTGTCTCTTACAATGACTTCGGCTAACGTCGGTAATTCTAATTGGGCTTATAGGCCTATTTCAATGCACCGACAGGAGATGATCCCTAGGCCTCGGACATGGGTAGTATGGAAGAGGGCCGAGTATGGGTCAATGGCCATAGATATTGTACCGTTCATGCTAAAGGAAACTGCACCGGATGCAGCTACTCGGCTACTCTCCGGCCTGCAAGGTGCCGACTGGGCTGTGGTCAACCACCTAGAAAATGGTAAAACTCTCCTCAAGACCCCATTATTTTTTTGCCCCTTTTAAACAAGATTGGGACTTGAGAGAAGACCTGTGCTTCTTTCCTCATGGGAATTGATGCTTTTGAGCTCAGCAAATACTTATCGTTAAGACCAAGAACTGTTTCAGCACATATATATATTTTCAGTATTTCTTGTTGATCTCACATACATACTTCCGCATCCCATCATGCATGTTTGTTGGTATAGATTGATGATGATAGCACGGCACGAATTTAATGCTACAGATGGAGACAAATCATCTCCGTCATTTCATTTCGTTCAAAGAAATAAAATCATAACCATCATTGACTTTATGGAACCCACGTGTGGGCCCCGCAAAACGAATGGTGCTGATTTTTATTTTATTTTCTTGTAACTTGTTGGTTTCGTTCTGTATTGTGATAGTGTTATTAAAAAATATTTTTTATTTAAAAATATACTTAAATAATAATTCTAAGAAATTATTTTTAATATTATTACATTGAAACTATTAAAAATTTAATTTAAAAAAAAAAATATTAAAAAAAAAACACGGCAACACCGCTGAAAAAAAAAAATAAAGGCTGTAAATCCTTTTACATCTCATCTCACGGATGATGCATAAAAAATCTCTCTGGTAAAACGATTAGTGACGACAAGTGGTTGATTCCAAGCCATACCCTCGACAGAGAAAGATGCTTCTCCATGCTTTTATTACTTCTCTCTCGATGCCGGACATCTCCTATTCTAGCCCCCCTCCCACCATTATCGTCAAAAACGACATTTGAATTAGAGTACTTAGAACTGGGTATTAATTCAGATTGTTCGACATTTGAAGCCATTAGATTCAGTTAATTTGAATAATCTCCTTTTACCGTCCTCTTTATAGGGTATCCTTTCTAGAGTTGGGTGACCCTAGGACTAGGAGGACATCAAACGTACCTAGCAGTTAGGTGAGGGCAAAACCCGTCACTCGTGATTCATAAATAAAACATGTACTGCCCTAGTCTTTTTCTCATGCTGGTTGCAATCTTGGGGTCCCCCTCCTACTTTTCACTTTAAGGCCATTGACGAACCAACAACGCTGGCACGGCCATTCACCCTCTGACGGATGAGCCAGCACGGCTAGACCGGTCCTAGCTACTCCTAACCTACTTTATTAGACAACAAAAAAAAAAAAGTACTCATCTATCAAGGGTTCATGTGAAAAGATTGGTTCTCCACGATACTTGCGGACAATCTAATATTTGCGACAAAACTCTATAAAGTCTTCAAACGTGGCTGTGTTCCTTTTCAAATAAATAGTGCTTTGCACAGTGTTTTTTTTAAATATATTAAAATCATTTCTAATACCAACATATTAAAACAATATAAAAATTAAAGTAAAAAAATCAAAAAATTTAATTACAAAAAAAAAAAATTCTTGGTGCATCAAAGCGTAGCTTGGAAGGACAACCCTCCTTCAATTTGTAAGGGTTAGATTGTGAAATATTTCCTAAAATTTGACAAAAATAAATAATCTTAGAATTAAAAACCCTCAAAGTTCTCATCTTAAACATTATGATTTTTTGAGTGACACTTTTGTTAGGGATTTATAAGATAATTTTTTAAAAAAAAATAAAAACTCTAAAAATCGTCCAAATTCCTCCCTTTCCGTGCGCAATAATAATAACAGCAACAGTTAGGGGCTTTCCCACCAAATTCCTAATAAAACTTTGATAAAAGAGCCACATTTAAAAAATCATATTATTTAGGGTGGAAAATCAAAAGATTTTTAATTCTGAGAGTATTTTACAATTTAGCCATTTGTAAATTCTTAATTATTTTCTTAGGATTTGAATATGACATAATTGATGAAATCGTAAGCATTGAATCTTAAATTCTCAATTGTTGAAACTGTTTTAAATTTTTGACTCGGATGGCATCTAATTGTAAGAAGAAAATAAGGTCCTTTGAGTATATTAATTCAAGTGGGATAATTTATTTAAAGCTCAATTAAAAACAAATATGATAACATATCGTTTTGCATGTTAATATTAAAAATAAATTTTATAAAATAATATCTATCATACTTAAAAAATAATATCTAGACTGAAAACCAAAAATTAAAATTAAATATAATGGGATGAAGGACAGGTGAAGATAAATGTTGCCAAACTTGCAAGCATAACCAGAGAGCATGTACATGCTTGATTTGATTTCAAAGGTTCTGGATCTAAAGCAGCTGCCAATTGATTTTCTTGGCGAGAATGAGTGAGAAAAGAAAGAAGAAAAGTACACATTAAAGCCCAGTTGATACGCTGACCTGACTCACGAGCAGCACGAGACACGTGATAACTGCCATCGATCCTTTCTCCTCCATCGTTTGGCATGGCATCTGCTGGCCGCGATTCTTTGTGCCCGACTGCCTGTTTCTAATAGTAACATTAATTTCTCTTGTATTTCGGGAGTGTTTAAAATTAGGTTATTTTTTAAAGTAATTTTTAGTTAAAAATATATTAAAATAATATTTTTTATTTTTAAAACAAGCTATTTTGATATTAAAACCAAACAAACTATTTTTCTTTTGATATTAATATATCAAAATAATTTGAAAACATAAAAAAATAATTAATCTAAAATAAAAAAATATTAATATATCATACTATAGACTACGTGAAATAAAGTTTTATTTGATTTTTTTAATCTTGATTAAAATAGCTTGTTTGTGACTAAACCAGAAAAAATAAACTTAATTTGCATACATGAAAAGCGAAGACCTCCCTTGATAGTTGATTCTGTCTCTCGTCAATTTAGTCTCCACTCCGTTCCTATTTTATTGTCATGTATTTTTCAAGATAAGGACGAGAAACTTTGCTCTATCCTCTACTATACTAATTGAATTATTATTAAAATAAAAACTAAAAGAAATTAGTGTTTTATTTTACTGCATTCTTAATTTACAGTTGATTAGCATAAAATTACCATTTTCCCATTTAACAAGAAAAACTATCTAGTTGGAAATTGAGAGTAATTTATCTCTCTATTAGATATATTTGTTATTATCAAATTGAATGGGATATTTTAGTCTTACAGTTAAATTATTAAATTACTCTTATATAAAAAAAACTCAGGTTATGGGGTTTTTTTTATTGTTCAAGTTTCGTTCATAGTAAAATAATTAAATAGCATTGAAATTAAACTTTCTATTTAGACTTTTTTTTGTAGTTCCCA
>Ga0307511_10008024_pt1 | contig 10582 bp, 12 predicted proteins | sample 13_EM_MG_FD_200266 | JGI IMG/M metagenome (GOLD analysis project Ga0307511, IMG submission 200266) | Populus trichocarpa ectomycorrhiza microbial communities from riparian zone in the Pacific Northwest, United States - 13_EM | ecosystem: Host-associated > Plants > Roots > Unclassified | place... | reverse complement strand
CATTACTACACAACCACCAACCTCACAACAGAAATCCAAATCTATCACACAGAGCATTCTGAGTTGGTTTTTTTCTGCATTGAATTGTTTCTGACAATTCTCATCAAGAACTTGCCATATATAATTCTCTTAGTCGGGATTGGGCTGGTGGCTGAAGGGGTGTGCTCCCACATGATTCGAAACTAATCCAACCACGTCGAGCATTCTAAACTGGCAATATTTTTCTGTATTGAATTGTTCTAGATCACTGCTCATCATGGACTTACCATCTAGCACCCACCGGAAAGTTACTGCAGTTCTTTAGTTGGTCCAAATCATGGGGGAATTAGGTCGATGGTTAGGAGGATGTGCTTCCGCGTGGTCAAGTCAGAATGAAACTCTCATGATTTTTCCGGTCTTGGTTAATCTTAGCATGCATGAATTTAACCGGACCAAAGAATAGATTAATTTTACGGTGGATGGTATATGGTGAGTTTATTGTGATAATTTTTTTTAAAAAATCCACACAGAAAAGGAAAAAGGAAATCAGAATACTTGTGATTGAATTAATTTTATTTCGAATTAGCACGTATTTTCTTTCATTTAATGGTTATATATTGAGCCAACTTTTGAATACCTGTTGTTTGACAGGCTTGGATTTGTTCTGTCCATTAAACATAATAGAGAACAATATATTGGTTGATTAAAATCAAATCAGGCATGCAAATAAATCAATTCAACCAAATTAACTAGATTGGTTATTTATGATGTATACAAAAGAAGAAAAATAAAACAAGAAAAATAGATTACATATAACATACATCTGAAGAACTAATTAAAGGCAACACTAGTCTTCAGTCTCAGGCAGTAGCAGCAGCCCTACTCAGAACACTGAAGTGAGATCTTGAGTGATCACTGTCCCAATAGAGTCCAATTTCATCACCTTCAACCAGATTCCTCCTTTTAACGAAGAGCTCGATCTGTCCAGCCATGAGTGAAAACATTGCTTTTTGGAGTTCTCCATCTTTTGAAGACCAGCTGATGCATAGTTTCAGTATTCATATCCCAAGCCCAGATCTTCTAACCATTGCTCTCATTGTTTTCTTGATTCGCCCCATCAGCCTGTTAATTTGATCTTTATTCAAGAAAGGCAGGGTATGTTTCTCCGCTAAATCTACAGACACAGGTAGCCGGCATAGATAGCTCAAGTCACTTGGTTTCATCTTCTTCTCTTGATCTTGAATAGATCATGATGATACAAACTTAGTTGAGTCGATACCCCACTAGACGCCTCCTCTAGCAAATCCCCAAGGCTATATATATAAGACGACCTCATCATCTTAAGACCCTTCTCTCCAGCTCTTCAGCAGACTATTTGTTTCTTGAATCAGGACCAGAAGAATTCTTGGGAACCCAATTATCATAAAAAAGCTTTAATTCCTTTGAAACCCTCCCTGGAATTCTTGAATCAGCAATAGCACTAATTGTGGCGCTTGTTTCTGGCTTCTTAACCCAGCTAGGGTTCTCGCTGAAAGGTGGCAGCAACCCAAGTAACACTACTTCATTACTTCTCGAATCACGACCAGCAGAGTTAATCTTGTTAACCCAATTGTCATTAAAAAGCCTTGGTTCCTTCAAAACCCTCCCTGGAGTTCTTGAAGAGACAATGGAACTAACTGCGCTGCTTGATTGTGACCGTAACCCGGTAAAAACTTCTCTCTCGGCTTCTTGATATATGGTCACGTTCTTTTCTTTTATTCGAATTCTGTATTTTCTTGGCAGCAAAACGAGAACTAGAAACACAAAATCGTTGCTGTTTCTCCATTGAAGCAACAGAAAAAACAACGTTACACGGATAAGAACTGATCTTTTCTCTTCAAATGTTTGAGTTTGTGGGTGCGAGTATATAATGAAGTTATCCAGTGTGGTATATCCAGATTGAAGAAATCAATATGGAAATCAAAATCGAAATGTTTTCAGACAATTCAACGGTAACTAACGTTTCGGTTTCCTCGCGCTCTTTCCCTACTCTCTGAATGAACTGTCCATTGGGTTCCCCTGCATCGCACCATATACTCTGCTCATCTTAGGTTTTGTACATTCCCATAAATCGTCCACTCGCTAATAGTTCACTAATATCAACAGGGCAGATTGTAAGATTTTGCAGAAACAACTGTTCAGATATCTGAAAAAGCTGCCAAATTAATTTACCTTTGTTTGGAATTTATTTGAAGAAAAAACACGGGGAAAATTGAAGTCACGGGTGCAAGCAGAATTGACATGAAAAGGGATTTGAGTCAACCTCCAGGTTAACCGTTTTAATTAAAACGGCAATGTTCTATTCTTTTTCTTCTTCTTTTCAGTGATATCGAGTTTGAGTTTGAATTAGATTTGGCTCAGTTAATTAAATAACTAAAAATCATGCCAGATTAAACAGGCTTGATTATATTAATATTTCTTGCATCCTTTACCTCTTTAATTCACTACATCTCGCATGAAGATCAAACTCGAGTGAGAATCTTTCAACTATTTCAGAAACTCACTAATTAATTAATTAATTTAATCAATGAGAAAAAAAATAAAATAAAAGGGAATAACATCCTAATGATCAAGCCGGAAGTGCATGGTGGAAAGCAATCTTTGTACGTAAAATAACTGGAAGAGTACTGATATTTATTTTTATCCTTCTGAAATTTATGCAATTATATGAACAAACGCCTCTAAAATATTATCTAAATAAATATATATATATATATATCCCTAAAATCATTCTTCCTTCTTTCCTTTTAAGTTCTTTTTTATCTGTAACATGGGAAATTAGGGATGTCTTATTGGTTGCAATATTCGATGTCGACGAAGAAACACCAAAGCTGCGAAATACGCCATTAATGTCCTCAAGCCTTGAAGAAGAAGTGGAAGCAGAATTTCTAAATCCACCATTAAGAGCATTCAAACTCTCCAATCTTAGCCTATCAGTGGAAGGTTGTGTGTTCATCATGGTCTGCTTCGACGACCACCCACCAAGGCCAAAACGATGGATAAGATGATGGCTTGTGAATCAAGGAATCCATCCTCACCCCCAAGTGACCTATATATTAAAAGATCCATAATAAGGGCGTGTTGCAAGGCTTGAATAGGGATAGCATGGAAAATGCCCAGAAGCATCCGCATCCAGCCCTTGATCCTTGCAGATGAAAACCCTAGATTCGTCTGGTTTCAAATTCTCATCTGTTGACTGATCATTTGCACGAGAAGAGACTCCATTACTAGGGCTAAAAATATTGAGATCTTGCTTTGATCCACGAATAGAATCATCACTAGAAAGCTTTAAATCGAGCAAAAGACGGGAACATACATATATAAAGCTGATAAATTCTAGATTCTGATAAATATATATGGACACGTTCTTAAAACTAGGGTTATTACCATAAATGTATTATTTTATAATAGAAAATATATATACTAAGATATTCCAATTACTCAGTCCTTCTTTTTGTTAAAAAAAATGTATGACAATATATATGATTACTTAATGGCATTATAATTATAATATCTTCAAGTCACACACTATATTAAATACACTACTAAAAACAGGGGTATTAGCATCAGAATTTAACAACGGATAATTCTGTTGCTAAATTCAGTAGCGAATTTGCAACGGATTACACATATATTATTTTTTTAATATTAGCAACGAACTTTAGCAACGGATAATCCGTTGCAAAATTTACGTTGAATTTAGCAACGGAAATTTTCCGTTGCTAATTGAAAAAAAAATTAAAATATTAATATAAAACTAAAATTATATAGACCGTTGATTACATTAAATCTGAACCGTTTATTTTCACTCTCTCCCCACACACCGAAATACAGATCCAACAAAACCAATTACGCTGAAAATTAATTTACTTTCACTCTTCCAGTATCCTTCTTCGTCCCTAATAATATCGATTCCTAACTGTTCAAAAATCACCATCTCTTCATCGATTTCATCTTTCTTTATCCGAAACTGTTCATCATCTTCGCATTCGTCTTCAGCAACCCTATTTTTTTTCTTCATCTTCTTCTCCTTCATCTAAAGTTTCAATATTTCTCTGCAAACCAACAAAAACAGAGACCCATGGCAACATCGCACCAGACCCATCATCATCACCATCGAACATCCTGTTTTACCCCCTCTCTGTAAACGGGTTAGGTTTTGCACTGTTTTCTTCGATAGCTCAGGTAATTAATTTATGGTTTTTGTTTTCTTGTTGCAATTTAAGTTACACTAAACAGTTCTAACCTAACTTTCCCAATCTCAGGTGTTATTCTGTCGTGTTGATCCATCTCCCTCACCTGTAACTGAAGAACACATGTAAGAATTTATTTATTTATTTTATCATAATCTTATTATTCAATAACTCAACTAATTATTCATAATTGTACTAGTTATTAATAATATTGTACAATTATAGTTCACAGAGTATTTTTTTTATATTTTTAAAAATAAATATTATTCACTTTTAATTACTCATGGAACAGCTTGAATTAAACTTTCTTTAAACCCTAAAAAAAAAGTATTTGAAGAAATTGTGCTTCTTCTCTCCTAACTCTCATTTTATCATGGATGGTAAATTTCACTTGAAACAAGAATTTATCTATCTTCTTGTAAAAATTCTCTGTTATTTGACTATAATTGGATCAATATAGGATGTGAATAACAGTTGGAGGACTAAAGTAAACATTATAAAAATATAAGGGCTTAAATCTCATCTCTCTCCTCTGCGCTACCAGATAAACCTTTCCTTTTCCTTTCATCAAAATAAATTAATCAAAAGAAAAGGTGAAAAAAAAAAACAATTTTTTACTTTTCCCTCCCAATCACATCTCCCCATGTCAAGATGAAACAGCTTGGAGCAATAGAAAGTCAAATAAATAATGTTATTTCAGACACGTGGCGTTTTTGTGTTTGTCCGTCGTATACTACAAACACCAACCACGTTACCTTATCCTCCAATTTATTATTTTGCCTTTTTTTTTTTCAACACGCACGGACGGATATTCCATGGAAATAAGACAGCTGTTTTTATAAGGTTTCGGATCTAAACAGAGATCGATTCTACTTAACCTTGGAGTTGTTGTTTGTAAGATCATGTACAGCTCAATCATGAGAGAAATGATTTTGCTTTGAATTAAAAAGAAATCATTTCCACTCTCTCTCTCTCTCTCTTTGTGTTTTTTTGGCTGTTTTTATTATAATTTAATGCTTCAAATCTGACAAAGCCATGAGGAAGAAGCTTGATACTCGTTTTCCAGCTGTAAGTTCCTAACTTTGCTCTTTTTGTGATCTGGGTTTTGCTTTATTTGTTTAGTAGTTGAGCAAACGAAAGGAAAGTTTGAGACTTTTAGATTGATTTATTGGTTGTTCTTTTTTATGCTGGTTTGACTATTGGCTATTAAGTATTATTTTTTCTCTTCTTTGCTGTTTTTGTGATCTGGGTTTTGCTTTGTTTGTTTAGCAGTTGGGAAAATGAAGGGAAAGTTTGATTGGTTAGATGTTTTGTAGATGTGTTTTTGAACAGTTTGGTTTTGTTTTAGAGTTGGAATTAGCTTAAATACAGATAATATTTGTGGATTTATGATCTGGGTCTGGTTTTGTTCCTGATTTGGGATTGTTTTACTGAAAGTGTCATGATTTTAGGTGAAGTTGGCTGGTGGATACTTTGTTTTCTTGAGGGATTAGTTTTCTTTATGATTAATGAGAATAATTAGTTTGTAACTGTGTCGATTATGGAGCTATTATGTTGATATATGGCGTGGGATGTGTTTTCTTGATGGTTTTAGCTGATTGTATGATTGAGTGATCAGTTGATGGGTTTTTGTTTTTCTGGGGGTGTTATGAGGTGTCTGGCTTAGTAAATGCTAGGTGTAGATAGTGTTGAGCAGGTTCTTCCTTTGGTTTTGGTTGTGGTCATTGTTTTCTTTTATTTGTGGCACAGACCTGACATGTGGGCTTGTGAGATTGTGTTTCAAACTAGTGGGTTGGGATTTTGTTAATGCTAGGGACGTGGGTTTTGGATTTTGTTTTCTAGATTTTGCTGTTGGTTGTGGTTGTTGGTTACTGTTAAAAACAATCATTCAGTATATATGTATTTTGGACCTTAGGATGATTTAAGATCCACATTTTATTTAGATTTGGTCTAGAATTATCCTTGTTTCTGTGATTAGGGCCATTTCTATATGTTCATCTTCTTTTGCCTGCAAATGGCTAGCATGCCTCTCATATTAATACGGAAATGGGGATTTTGGATCTGGTTGAAATATGTGTTTTGAGTTTCCTGTTTTCAAGCACACTTGATCAATTATAATGTATTATTTTAGCATGGGTTTCCATTGTAGTTTATGCTTCTTTGGCCTTGCCCTTGCAAACCCTTGCTATAGTGGCCGGCACTTACCTTGAATACAGACACCCAACACCTGCATGCATTTGATGAAGGAAAATCTGTTCATATCTCTAAACCTTTCTTCCCACATATCATTTGCCCTTTTCTCTTGACAATTCCAAACATCTCTGCATCATCATGTAAGAATATTTTAATAAATTGTGCTTTTCAGTGCACCCACTAGGTTAGTCTGCTCTAGTCACTTCCATCAAAGATCGCAGAATGGCCAACAAATTAGAGTATGGCAGAACTTTTCACTTGTGGCTCTAATTTCCCCCCTTTCACAAAATTTTATCAGAAGCATAACATGTTGTCACAAAATCAAGAAGGTCTATTGGATCCGGTTTCAATTGATTGTCAGGCTCTGCATGGCAGTTTGAAGAACTTGGAAGAAGCTGTGGCATGGGCCTTGTGATATTGAGGTGTTTATAGATGAAGTTGCCTTTTTGTGGAGCATTTAGTTGGTGATGTTAGTTTTCTCTTGAGATGGCATATAGAACGTTATCAAACCTCAGTTTCACTTTTCACACCAATTACTAGTCATCAACTCCAATTAGAATAAATAGTTTCAAGAAATTTGAAAGTGTAGTGCAGCTATTCAGAAAAGGAAAAAAAAAACACTATTTCTTTGAGATGTTGATGCTTTTAAGTCATGCTGGAATCTAGGCAGCTCGTGCAGAAATTATTTTTTCCCCTTATGAGAGTTGCTTAGATTAATTTTTACTTCTTCAACTCGAGAGCCATATAACCCATTAAAACTGTGTGTGCTATTGTTGATGTTTCCATTATTGGAAAATTGACAGAAAATTCTATTTGAATTTAAAGTTATTGCTTTGTTGAAATTTTTTCAAATAGTGTTTTTATATGATGGACGAATTTTATCTGGCAGGCTCGCATAAAAAAAATTATGCAAGCTGATGAGGATGTTGGGAAGATAGCACTGGCAGTGCCTGTTTTAGTTTGTAAGTAGCTGTGATTATTTATGATTTAGCCTTCAATCTTTCTCAAAAAATGTTTGCTTGCTTATGCTTTACTTGGATATAAATGCAGCCAAAGCGTTGGAGTTGTTTCTTCAAGACCTTTGTGACCGTACATATGAGATCACCCTTCAGCGAGGAGCAAAGACTATGAATTCACTGCATCTGTAAGTCTGAAATTGCTCTTATTCATTTAAGAGTCGTGCTTGTATGAGCTAATGGATGAGTTCATGCAACCTGATATGTTCACCATGTTGATTTTCATTTTGAGCATGGAGTTTCCATCCATCTATTTTCATTGGGGTTTAAGTTAAATGGTAAATTTTAGTTCAGCTACGATTTTTTTTAATGCCAATGGAAGGAGAAGAAAGCAAAGGGATAGCCTTTTTTCTGGTGGTTTAGTGGGCTAAGCTTGGTGATGAGACTGTGTTCCAGGCCCACCATTGAATTTTCTCTATTTTTTAGTCTAGGAAAAACCACCCAATTGTTTGAAACCACGCTGGGTTGATCAGTTCACGGTTCAATCACCAGGTGCGGTGTTTTCACCAATATCTATGGCCAAGGAGGGTTTTGGGGCTGAACCAGAATGGTTATCCAACTGTCTTGTTGATTCTCTTTTTAAACCATAAATTTTAGCTTACAACATGGATGAGTCTGTTCACGAGACCAAGTGAATTCTGCATGGTTTTTGTTTTTTGGGAAAGTATTATGTGCATGAGTTAATGGAACAGTATGAGATAAATAAAATGAAATGCCTGCTTCCAGATTTACTTTATTTTTATAAGTTTTCATAGTGCACGTAGCTTGGCAATCAGTGTGTGTTCCAGGCCCAGCATTGAATTTTCGCAACTTTTTTTAGTCTGAAAACAAACCACCCTGTTGAAAACACTTATGGGTTTGTATTATCAGAACAGAAGTTTCGTGAAATTCTGAGTGAAAATAAAATCATCTGACTTCCATCTATAAAAGGCGTAGAATATATGGTTTGTCCTCCTAAAATGCTCTGATCAGAATGATTGTCTTTGATTTGTTTACTGTACTTTGGTTGGAGCAAGTCTTTAGCACCACCATATACATGAGCTCGCATGCATGTGTGTTGGTAGTTAGGAGTTGCTACCACCACCAGAAACTCCTTTTGCAACCTTCATTGTGGAGACTAATTATGATTGAGTTTAATAGTCCTCAATTTGCTCTTATCAACCATGTATGCTGAAGCTGATTGCATTTTTTTTCTCCTCTCTTCTCACTTTTCAACTGCAGCTCTCCTGTTGGTTTAGAGTGTGTGTTTCAGTTTTTATTTTTTTGGGTGTTTGGGGTGTCATTCTTTGTTGCACGGTCAATTTTCTCGTTTGTAATTTTTCTTCTTAGGTTTTCCCACCCCCTTCTTACCTTTTTAATTTAGATATGATCTAATTGAATTGCTTGTTTAAACTGCAGAAAACACTGTGTACAGAGCTATAACGTGTTTGATTTTCTAAGAGAAATTGTCAGCAAGGTTCCTGATTATAGTCATGGTCACTCTGATGCTGCTGCAGATCATAGACCTCTTCAAAAGAGGTGGTTATAGAGATCATTTTATTTATTTTTCATTTCCTTTTTTATGTGGATCTTGGATTGACAAATTAGGTTTGCTCACTTGCATGTAATTCTTCCAGAAAGCCCACTGTAGATGAATGCAATGACAGTGATGAGGAGCTGAAGAGAAGCAGGATGGTAGGGTACCCCTTAAAATATTTCTTGTATAAACATTTTTCTGCTCTGTTTTCAATCATCAATCTGTTGGTTTTTTTATGGTTCTTTCTAAGTTAACTGCAAGGGTAGTAACATTATGCTCAATCATAGTTCAACTCCAATTTAATCATTTAGAGTGTGAGTTTTGCAGTGAATTCACACAATTAGTTCCACTGGCTACTATTTTTCACCCCAGAAGGCACCGCAAACATAGGAAGATGTTATGTTCAGCAGTTTAAGTTTGGTACATCTTGTTCTTTATTGGAGTGGGATTTAAAGAGATTTTTTGACTTTGTTCTTGCAGCATGAGACGAGCCATGCTGGCAGCAGCGGCAGAGGGAGAGGTCGAGGACGGGGGAGGGGTCGTGGACGAGGTGCTCGAAATATAGAAAGAGAGACTTCTAGTCGTGACCTTGAATCCGAATCCTCCACAACCATTCCGCAGAGTGTTAAAAATAACTCGAATCCTGAAGTGGTGATGGACAATGGCTCAGAGTCAAAGGAATATGTGATGGAAAATAACATAGCCAGTGATGCTGCCAGTCAAGCAGAACGAAACTTTGATCTTAATGCAGAGGTTAATGATAGTGAGGATGCAAAAGCTGCAGCAGCACCAGCTGCCGCCACCACTTCTGCCACCGCTGCAGCAGCAGCACCAGCTGCCGCCACCGCTGCAGCAGCACCAGCTGCCGCCACCGCTACAGCCCCTAGCTTATCAGCAGAGCCTGCTGCAGAAACTAATCATGAAGAATATCCAGGTTGGTCACTTTCTGAGATGGACAAGATGGCTATTGACCCTCTTCAGCTTGCACAACTCAGCACAAGAGTAGATGAGGAGGAGGAAGATTATGATGAAGAAGGATGATCATGCTATTAGCTGAGGCTCTTAGAAAAGATTGGTGGTCAGGATCCAATTAATGAGCGCATGGATACAAGGAGAGGAAAGAAACAGCTGGGTAAGAACCCTAGGTGGAGAACGGAAATATGCTCAATCCGTTCTCCAAATAGAAACGCTGATTCTGAACCTCTCCTTTTCTTCTGTGTGAATCTTTATGCATCTTCTGTCATGCCATTCTCTAACAACTTCCAGTAGTAGTAGATTTGCTGACAATATGAGATTGTTAGTTTGTGTAACTTAACTATCTGATACAGGAAGGATGGGATAGCCGTAGTAGAAGTTGCCATTTGAGAATGTTGTGTGTGAACTCTTTTCTGTTTTAGTTCAGCCATATTCCATCAGAAAGTCTAGCTGTAGTTGGTTTGATACTTTTCACGTTACACCGAACAGCCCCTTTACTGCTTTACCGGATTTGCACACTTACGAGTGACATATAATAGTAATAGATGCAAAGATCGGATCTTGTTCGATCTGCATCTGCACTCTTTCTATTAGTGAAAGGCTCCAACCCAACTGTCGAAAGCTGTCCAATTCAAATTGATAACATGCTAGGACTCGAACGGATAGAACCG
>Ga0307511_10008023_pt1 | contig 10582 bp, 12 predicted proteins | sample 13_EM_MG_FD_200266 | JGI IMG/M metagenome (GOLD analysis project Ga0307511, IMG submission 200266) | Populus trichocarpa ectomycorrhiza microbial communities from riparian zone in the Pacific Northwest, United States - 13_EM | ecosystem: Host-associated > Plants > Roots > Unclassified | place... | reverse complement strand
CACGTGCTCTCGCTCGAAGAGGCTTCCTCCGGCCGATCGAAGATCGGGCCACGCGCGCGTGAGGTGGATCCCGCGGGGCCGGATCCGGGCTTGCGCCGAGACTACGCATACACCCCTGCGCGACCATCGTTTTTCAATAGCTGATTTGGCTCGCTGCTCCAGAAATTCCTTTCCCCTCCCATTGGTTCGTATCCCACAATAGACAATGTTATTTATCTGACCATTTCCCCAGGTCAAATCCCTGGTGAACGACATAGGCTCCACCGTCACACCGCTCCGCCGAATGATCAATCACCACGACTCACGGACTCACCGCCTCCCACCCGAAATGCTGGTCGAGGTGGCTTCCCACTTTAAGGGTGGCGCACCTCTCGTAGCTGCCACGCAAGTTTGTCACCTTTGGCGTACGACACTCATCTCCTCCCCTCGTCTCTGGTCCCATCTCGACTTCGCCGACAAAGAGCGCGTGCTGGTATACTCGGAGAGGTCAAAATCGGCTCCAGTTCGCGTTGATATCACAAATGTCGACTATCCCTTTGAGGTTGTCAGAGAATCGTTGAAGAAGATCGCCACCAGGGTGAACACGTTATGGGCAGCACGCGGCTCCTTCCTGAATGAATTACTGGCTCACCCCATGCCCCTACTGGAGGACTTGGAAATTATCGATTCCGATGGGTCTTCACTGAAGAAACTCACACATCTCCCTTCCTTGACGTCCCTCGTCATCTCCGGTTTCGACCTTCTCCGATTCCGCGCCCCTATTCTCACCTCTTTCCACCTCACAGATAACCCCACCAACGATTCCCCAGGATTGGAGGCCAGGCATCTTCTTAATTTTCTCCAGAGCTGCCCATTATTGGAGGTTGCCTCCATTAGTTGTTGCATCCTGGACACAAATCCCAACTCCGACGAGGTCGTTTCTCTCCCCCTCCTACACTCATTCACCCATAAATCGCCCTTCGATATATATCAGCTATGCCTGATTGATCGACTTTCCCTCCCATCCTCCTGTCGGGTGACGTTGGTGATCGATGTCACAGAGCACAAATTCAGCCCATGGATTCCTGGCCTCCCCACTCCCAGTAACTCATCCTACCTCTCGGACATAAGGACAGTCAAGATCCCAGCCCATCCACGTAATAAGTGTGGTACTGAAGATCACGCCACGTTCAAAATTGAGCTCATTGACTCCAACCACAGGACAACCTCGTTCGATAGGATATCCTATCGTGGCAACCACCCTTCCGAATTCTCACATCGAGGCTTCTTGGATGCCTTCAGGAGTATTTAAACCGGCTCCATCGAAACTCTGTGCTTCCACCACTGTCCAATTAATTCCATCTACTCGCTACCCCCAGTCACCCCTGAATACGTAATCCAGGGATTGCGTAAATTTCAGAACCTCAAAACACTGATACTCATGGACTGCACATCACACTCTCCCTTGACGCTCTATCCTCGTGTCCCACCGTTCACACCCTCATTATCCACTCAACACATTTCGATCACAAGAAAGAAGTTGACATTGTAAACCGAGTGGAAGGGCTTGCGGTGTCTCGGAAAGGGGCGGGATCACCTCTCAGGGCCCTCACGCTGGTTTTCCGGTTTGGAGGACTATTGTCATCGGATCTAGACCGGTTGATGAGTTGCGTTGGACGGGTAGAATATTTGAGCGGCCGTGAGGCGGCTCGCTGCATCAGGAAAAAATGATGGACTTTTCTACAGCGCTATGGCGCTATAGGCGCTACGTAGCGCTACATAGCGCCCTGTAGCACCCATAGCGCTGTAGAAAAGTCCCCGATCAGATCACTTTTTCCTGATGTGGAGCGTCGACGAGTACCTCCCGGGTGGTATCACCCACGAGGACAATGCCAGTGGACTCTAACAAAGTTATGAGACGAGAGCTCGATTTGCCTACACTCCACGTCAGTAGCATGCCGCACGCTATAATATTTCACTGTCGTCGGAATGACCAGTCGTAAAACCCCCGTCCTGCCTACCACCAAACTCGATAAATGTTATCTGGTCACTGCGAGCATAATGTAGTAAGGTCTGTTGGATCTAGGTTGAATTCTTCCCCGGGTCCTATTCCACTTCTTTCGACTTGCGCGTCCTCCGGAAGGTTCTGCTGTTGCTCCTTCCCGAGGGAACTGATTCACCATCTCTACGAGCGGACGCAGCTCGTATATCTATTTCGCTCCCTCCTCGACGGAACGCTCACGTCATCACTTTCGTGACAGGAGCCAGGACCAGATGCTTACGAGTTCTGGCCAGAGCGTTGGTTCGAAATGAACGGGCGGGTGGAATCGCCCGTCGGTGCCGGACAATCACAGCCGGTAGATCGGCGCCTCTCATTCATCCAGTTCTACCTCCTCCGGAGGTACTCTCGGAGTTGCGTCGAGTGATGCATCGCGTGGGTTGATCATTTTTTACATTATTCACTCTCACTAAGGATGTTTAAATCTGTACCGAGGTTAGACTTATGGTCCCCGTAGTCCTCGGAGGGGCACGCAGCTCGCTTTGAAGGTCACCGCTATCGGGAATTCGTAGGTAATCCGGCGAACTCGGTTGCTCGGGTCGGAAACACGTCTGGACTACTGAATATTGATGGATGAGCTGTACAGTACGGAGATCTTCCTGTTGTCATTACATTCTCGGCTTGTAGATCTAATTTTGTTGCCCCCGCAGGTCTTCAGAAGAGGTCAGATCGACTACTCGAAATTCCAACTTGCTATGAGAATATACCGATGATCTAAAGTCCGTGTCCCCACCCGACAACACCGCGTCCTCAAAACTGGCCCCACATTTCACCTCTTCGCCTGGCTGATCCGTGAGACTGGAGGGTTCTCTATCAGCCTTCTCCTGATTCGCGGGTTCCGCCAAGTTGATGGTTCCATCCATCTGCGAATCATCCTACTTACCCGAGAAGGCTTCGACCAGGGAATGGAGACGTATCAGTTTGAATGAGTCTGTTTTGCATCCAATCGTCGGTGTATGCGGGCGTCCCGTTCTCGTTGTATGATGCCTTCATTCCTCATCTTCATCAGAGAGTCCTCCGGTTACTCGGTAGAGTCGAACGAACTCATAGTCATCAGGAAAATCCCCGATCGCTTAATAACATTAAATGGATGTAAAAAACGTTCATTGACCAACGTTAACTGAAATAAGTGAAAATATACAAGGTACCCTCATTCACAATAAGTTATTAAGCGTTCGTGACTGAGGCAATTGTTCATTGAGCAATATTTACTGGACTATAATCACGTATGGACGCTGTTCCTGTCCATACTCAATCGTACGCCTGAGACATCCCGGCAGTGTTCATCTTGACCACGGCGGCAGCGGCCGCGTTGGACATCGTTACCCCGCTAGTTGTGTCGAAGGTCAGTCATAAGTTCAAACTTGAACGGAGTCCACTGACCTAGCTTTCCGATAGATATTCGCGAGTAGGACTGAATGTCCCACGCTGTTCTTGCTCTTGATAACGTTCAAGAAATTGATGTGTTTGAGGTACGTTGTTTGGTGGGCATCGGCAGAAAACTTCCAGGTTCCATCAGCGTGAGTCAATGTATCGCGGCGGAGGAGGCCGTAGATCTTTTACCATGAGTCAGGACTCGGAATGGGGCCGTAGACGATAAAGATACTCACAAGGGTCGCAGCAGCAGCAACCAGGGGTTCGGGCATTTCGATATACCCATCTGTATTGACACGGTTGGACAACTCTTTGGGGAAGAGTTTTGGGAGAGTGTCACGACCGGTGAAGAACTTCCGCTTGAGGATGTCGCAGATCAAGTTGTTTCGGTAAACGAGTTCAGTATCCGCAGGGGTGTCCTGTGAAACGCGTCAGATCCGCTACAGATTTTAGAACGCATTCGGCACGTACAGGGTCACCCGGATAGACGTATCGATCATCCTTGAGAGCAGCAGATTTCTTCTCCATTGAATCGTAGTATCGCTCGTAATGGTCCCCTGCCTTCGTCACAAGTGAATTCCTGATAGAGCTGACACGCTTGTCGAGCTAAGAGTTGGGAGGTGAGGTATTGATGATGGCGGAACAGAGATACCGGTGAGCACACGAACCATCTCATCATACTCAAAGTCATGGAGCATCCTTCGTGCGGCGGCAGGACCACCGTTGATCTCACCGATGGACGCGATTGCAGCGGCCCAGCAGGTGGAAGGTAAGTCGATCTTCTCGTCGTCGGTCGGGAAGAAATTTTCGAAGTAGAGTTTGAACTTGAGTATTTTGAGCGCCTTCTTATAAATCATCGCCGCGGTCCTCGTGGCATCATCGTGGCCAGCGTTGTGGCCTCCATCCTCGTCTTCATCTTCATCCTCATCGGCATCATCGTCGTTGGCCTTCTCGACCTTCACCTTGACCATGGAAGCCGCACCAACCTTTTCACCTCCGGATGTGCTCTTGAGTTGCTGTTTGTCGGTGGGAAAATAAGGTGTCTGCTATTTGGTGAGTCTCTCGGGTTAAACACATGTCACTGATGACGAGCACACTGACCTCGTTCATGGAATTCTCCAGGGCCCTTTTAGTCGGTTTCCGCATCCCAGCCTTCTTTTCTGGCTCAGACTCCATATCCACGTCACTCGAGGAGAGTTCAATGTCGGAGTCAACCGAAGTTATACCACCTTGATCAGAGCTGGGATTGTCTTCAGAGGACATATCCTCGTCCGCGCTCCCAATGTCAATGGCCATGGCTACCTTCTTCCCAGCTGCGGTGTTTGAGGGGCCTCAGAATTTGATCATCAACTTCGTCGCTGAACGGGTTGCCCAGACTCAATGACGTACCTTTCTTTGCCGAGTCATCCACGCTCTTGACGTTCGCACTCACAGCTGCTTTCTTGCCCGTTCCAACGTTCGTGGGGCCTCGAGATTTAACAGTGAATTCCACTGTCATGTGAGTAGTGCTCAATGACAAACCTTTTTTCGTTGGCTTGACCTTATCTGGGTCCACCGCTTCATTTTCAGAAACATCCAACTGTGCAGCAGGGTACCCTGAATGCCATGTCAGTGTTGAGAAGTGATTGCGAGATGAATCGGATGAACTACGTTCGGCGGTTGACTTCATCTCCGCTACTGGCAACGGTTGACATTGGATGTAAGTTTGTGTTTGGAGGCTCCCGAAGCGACAAACTGGTTACTCACCCTTACCCTTCTTCTTTGCAGGGGCTTCCCCCACCTCTTCAGCTGTGCGCTTGCGAGACTTCAATGCACCTAATGCAGAAAATCCGTGGTCAGTGCACGCTTTCCCTGATAAGAGCCTTCGGGTGGACGCTACCGCCGGTGCTCGCTGCTTCTGCCGACTCGGCAGTTTTGTTTGTTTTCTTCCCACCCCTAGTAGTACGCTTTTGTGCCATTACTGGTCAAGGGAATCAGCAGTGAGCAGCTGTTTGAATGAGCATCTCGGATAGGGGTGGAGCGCTCACCTTTTTTTTCAGTTACTTTGACTTGAACGTTCTGTGGGGCAGGTACAGTGCTGTCCTCAGCAGAAACCTTGGATGCCTTTGTGCGCTTTGTGTTAGCCATTGGATAGAGACTCGGATGAGAGTTGTGGTTGAGGTTGGATAGAAACCCCTCTTTCGCCGGATTTGGCACCCATCCTTCAGGGGTCTTCCCCACGTTTCGCGACTAAGTCCAACCATTGCTTGCCATCTACACTATGCCAGCTGAACCAAAGAAATGTCCAGGGTGTTTAAAGCCATTCTTCTCACAGCGAGCTCATCTCGCTCAGACCACAAACCCCCTCTGCCAACAACTTGCGAAAAAGAAGAAATCCTTCCACCCTGGGCCAGGCCTCATCCCCATTTCCCCGGCACACAGCCCGTCGCAACAAGAAACCCAGCCCCTCCCCACGTCATACAATCCCCCACCTGTCTCAGCCGACGATAGATCATCCCCACAAGAATCGGACTCGGGTGATGGCCAATCACCCAGCAATAACCTCTCATGTGCCCCGGGCGACAAGGATGATGACGAGGAATGGAACGATGAGGAATCAGATGATGAAGATGACCTCGATAGCACCTTCGAGTCGTCGGACCTGGGTTGGGAGCCTCCCGTTTTGAACGATACCGATAACATGCCTGTATCTTTGGATGATGCAGACTCTGAATCAGGTTCACTTCCCCCCTACACACCTCCTGAGGACCTTCGTGAGCGCACCTGGGTTGCCCCGAAAATTGTTAAATTCCCTAGCCCTCGGGCGGGTAAACCCATACGCTCGGTCAACCCAACCAACAACACCTACGCTACGCGACTCAGAACCCACTCTGATTCAAATCCATATCGTCCGTTTGCCTCAAAAATTGATTGGGAGGTGGCACAGTGGGCTAAGCTACGGGGTCCAAGTTCCACGTCGCTTGGGGATCTACTGAAGATTGAAGGGGTAACACCATTTGTCCTGATAGTTGATTGGCAGGTTTTCTGACCCCGTTTCACTATAGGTTCACGAACAACTGGGTCTCTCATACAACACCCCAAGTCAACTCAATCGCATAATTGACAGCCTGCCAGGTCAAGGGGAATTCAAACGAGAGGAGGTCGTTGTGGCTGGGGAGGCATTTGATGTTTATTATCGTGACATCCTTACCTGCATCAAGGACCTATTTGGGAAACCCGAGTTTGCGTCTTCGATGAAGTTTGCACCGGAGCGACACTATGCAGATGAAGATGCGACTGTTTGGATCTATTGTGACATGCATACTGGGAGGTGGTGGTGGGCAACTCAGGTAGGTTTTCAACACATGTCAGAGCATTCATAAATCTCACAATAAGGCCATAGACCGAGCTTGAAAAGGACCACCCTGGTGCAACAATCATCCCACTTATCATCTCAACTGACAAGACCCAGCTTACTCTTTTCCGGAACAAATCCGCATATCCCGTCTATCTCACAATCGGCAACATCCCGAAAGAGATCCGGCGGAAGCCATCCCTCCATGCTCAAACCCTGCTTGGTTACCTCCCCGCTACCCGGTTAGAGCACATCCAAAACCAGAGCAGCTGTCGCCGTGCCCTAGCGAACTTGTTCCACGCATGCATGCGCAAGATTCTTCAGCCAATTGAATCTGCTGGGATTGTAGGGATTGAGCTTGCAACTGGTGATGGTGTTGTTTATAGATGCCACCCACTCCTGGCTGTCTATGTTGGGGATTACCCTGAGCAATGCCTCGCCACATGCTCAAAGCACTGTCCTAGGTGTCCGATCCCAAAAGATGAGCTTGGCGAGAACTATTGCCTCCCAGCCAGGGACCTTGAGCCAATTCTTGAAGCTCTACACTCCCTCCCTGATGGTCCAGCTGCATACAAAAACGCCTGTGAGGCTGCTGGTATCAAACCAGTTGTCAAACCCTTTTGGGAGAATCTCCCTTACGTCCACATCTTCCAATCAATTACCCCAGATATTCTACATCAGCTTTACCAGGGTGTCGTCAAACATATTGTCTCATGGGTCTGCGATGCGTTTGGTCCAGCAGAGATTGATGCCCGTTGCCGCCGCCTCCCACCAAATCATAACATCCGCATTTTTTCAAAGGGTATCACTTCACTTTCCCGCGTCTCAGGGAAGGAACACGCCGATATGTGCCAGGTTCTCCTTGGTCTCATCATCGACATGCGAACCCTTCGAGGTACTTCAGCTGTTCGCCTTGTTCGTGCTGTTCGTGGTGTTCTCGACTTCCTCTACATCGCACAATTCCCATCACAGACTGATGAGACTCTCACACTTCTGACCGAGTCTCTCTCCACTTTCCACGATAACAAGGAAATCTTTGAAGAGCTTGGGATCCGTGACTCATTCAATATCCCAAAGTTCCACTCCATGCAGCACTACGTGGAATCAATCCGAAACTTTGGGGCAACTGACAATTACAACACAGAATATACAGAACGCTTCCACATCGATCTTGCAAAGGATGCCTACAAGTCATCAAACTTCAAGGACGAGTTTACACAGATGACACGGTGGTTAGAGCGAAAAGAAAAGGTTATACGACATGCTGCTTTCATCGAGTGGAGACTTTCTGGCCAACCGGTACCTCTCCCACCACCAACTCGTCACCCCCACATCCAGATGACCCGCCACCCGACAAAAAAAGCGACACTAACCAAGATCACGTCCGACTACAATGCCCCTCTGTTCTCTGAGGCACTCCAGATGATTGTTGCTCGTTTTCAGCATCCAGTGGCCTCTCAAGCCCATCTCAACTACCTTGCACCAAAAATCGCACTCCCGTTCACAAGCATCCCAGTGTTTCACAAAATCAAATTCTGGAATCAAGATCCCTACCGTCGCCCTGACTGCTCTGATGTCCTTGACGTTGCACACGTTCGTCCTCGTCGGAAAGGTAAGCGAGGGTGGATCCCAGAGAGATTTGACACTGTCCTGGTCAACCCTGAAGAGGGTATCGATGATGTTGCGACTATCAGAGGTCTGTCGGCTCCCCCCTACGTCACGAACTGGACAATAACTATGATCACAGGGTGCTCGGTTGCCCAGGTCCACGTTGTTTTCCAGTTCCCCAAGAACGCATCGTATCTTCTCAATTGTGATGTTCCAGAGTGCCATTTCGCCTACGTTGAATGGTTCTCGAAGATCAGTGGAGCGCCGGACCGAAACCACAGGATGTTCAAGGTTACGCGGCTCTTCCAGGACGGTTACCGCGTCGCGTCCATAATCCCACTTTCAAGAATCCGCAGGAGCGTACATCTCCTCCCAAAGTTTGGCCAGATTGCCCCTCGTGACTGGACATCAGGCACAGTTCTCGAGCAGTGTGATACATTTTATATCAATCAGCTCTCAGATCGACACTCATACATAACCATCTGTTGAATACATTGCGCCTGTTATTCTAATGTAGGAAATGTATAGGTGGTCATTGGGGGAGATATCAACGAGTTTTGAGACTCGCACTTGAGCATGAAGTGAACGTAGACTCTCGCCGATCGTCATGTGAAAACATCGGCAGTTCCCACGTGCCACGCTCTTTTCAAAACAACCACCTGTCATTCCCACCGCCCCATCTCTACTCCCAGAAAGGCTACGCGCGGGTTGCCGAACCTGCAGGAAACCCGCCGCTGTACCTCCCGCCTGAGCTGCCACCCCCATCAACTGGCAATTGCTCAAGAATTTGCTTGCTGGTACAGTGTGCACGTCACCAGTCAGCCAGGTGAAGTAGAACCTGCAAAGGACTTGCCTTAGCTGTGCTGGGCGACAATTCCTCGTTCTACTCTCGTTCTGCATGGGGTACTGCCACGTGTCTCGGGGCAAATAAGAGCTTAACTTGAAGGGGACGCGACATTGGTTGTAAGGTGTGTTCACGCCCACCGTGACCATTTCACCCGTGGACCATGTTTCAACCTTGCCTGTGTTTCCAGCTATGTCATACTGGATTGGGGGAAAGTGGTGACAAATATGAACAAAAAGGACAACAAAGAGCATTGGATGCCCACCTGATATCCCCGTTTCTCTCCCGCGTTTCCCACCCATCCCTGCGATCACCAAGAGTTTCACCACTACCAACACCAACACCAACACCAACACCAACACCTTCCTCTCTCCAAACAGAAGCACTCCAACGCCGCCTCTATCCGTTCCATCAGCAGCTCCCGATCAACGATGTTCTTCAGCAGAGCTAGTCGAGTCCATCAAGAAATCCCCCCCCCAAGTCCTCTAACAGGAAACCAATGATGGATACTGGCCCTTCTCCATCTCCATCCCCCAAACCATCCTTCCATTCCCGTGTAGGAATGCTTATGCAGTGATCCTCCTTCGGGACTCACCACAAGTCAGAATTCAAGACCTCACTTTCCGACTCTAGCATGAAAGGGAGCAGCCTCAAAGTTGGGATAACGCTCGAACCGCAAATTACGCCACATACGGCTGTCAGTCCCGTAGCTGAGTCTCCCGCTCGCGAGGCGGAAGCGGCTCGCAGCCATCTCCGATCGTCGCCCAGTCACCACTCGGCGCAGTCCTAGGTTCTCGCCCGCAGGAGCCCCTGCTCCGATCCCTGTTGTCTCCTCCGATCCTCCTGCGCCTCGCCTTCCAGAACCCGGGTTTCAGGCCGAGAGTCCCCACCCAACCTCGCAGACTCCCCTCAAGCCCACACATCCACTCTTCCCATCGTCAAACAGTCACCTGGAAAGTTTTCTGATTATGCCAAACTGCAAGCCACCATCACCAAGTCCCCGGATATGACTCCGCGAGAAGTCCAGGAGGAACCCGACTCAATCCAACAACAATCGGAGTCCGGTCTTGAGCCAATCGACAAGGGAGTTTGGGAATCGATGTTCCCATTCCAGAACCTGTTCCGGTTTCAATTCCCGCTCCGGGACCTGTCCAGTTGTGATCCAGGTTCCCGAACAGTTCCCGAACAGCAGGTCCCTCAGACACGGGTCGATCGCTGTCTCTAAAACAATCTCGTGCGAGCTTCGCCGGGACAGTAATCTCCCAGCATCCGTGCATGTCGTGGAAACTAATCTAATCTCGGACGCAACAAACAACGGTCAATAACGAGAACAATGGGTCAGGTTCCTTGACTCTTTGACCGCGCCACCTTCCGCTACCTCGAT
>Ga0307511_10008022_pt1 | contig 10582 bp, 11 predicted proteins | sample 13_EM_MG_FD_200266 | JGI IMG/M metagenome (GOLD analysis project Ga0307511, IMG submission 200266) | Populus trichocarpa ectomycorrhiza microbial communities from riparian zone in the Pacific Northwest, United States - 13_EM | ecosystem: Host-associated > Plants > Roots > Unclassified | place... | reverse complement strand
CCTCACGGACTTGCGCGGGATGAGACTTTAATGGATGGGAACACGAAAAAGATCCCGGAAATAAACAGTGGAATCGATCAGGGAGTCGGGGACTGGCGCAAGGCGCCGCTACGATCTATTTATCGCTACATCCCCACTCGATGATCGTCAGTGGGAAATTGTGTCTACTTGAGGAGACTATGTACTAACTATGGCTTCTTGTCGCATCCACCGCCTCGACCAACGTCGACTATCCCGTAAGCATCCTTGCCTTCCTGTTGCCAGCATGATCACCAGTTTGTGGTTAGGAAGATGGCTGAATCATACCGAATTATACAAAAGCTGATTAAGTGCAGCACAGTGCCTCTGCTGACCGTAGGGTGGCCTGCCATCAGAAACATTACCCAAGCCCTTCATTATCACCCATTAGGCGACGGGTAGGGGTTCAAACGGTCGCTCAGATTAAACAAGTGCGCGACAATGTCGAAAGGTAAGTGTAAGAGAAGGATGAGTTACAGACCAAATGGACTTATTGAAGGAATTAACATGAACGATATTCAAGGCGCCCGTGGCATCCAAGACATCTTCATGCATTTCCGGGTCGTCGGGGCTTGCCGGCGACGTGTTTCACGGCTGGCAATGTCAGGGTCGCCGGGACGCGACGTTGCAGCCTGTTTGCGGGCGTTCAGCCGGTCATCTGACGATCCGCCCGGCAGTTTTCTTGCACCCGGTGCTTCCGTTGTGGGTTGCCACTCATATCGGCGACGCCCATACCGTAAGTGCCCCTTCCCTCGATGGTGGAGTTGCCAGTGTCGAGTCGCGTCGAACAGCCCAGCAGGATGGCGTTCGCCGCGATTCTTCTCGAGGGACTGGCACCGCAGCGGGTTCGTCGGTGTGGGAGAAAGCCCACAATATCTAGTGCGCGACGATGGCGGGTAGACGTATATACCAACATACGCTGACAGGAACTCGGTGGTGAACAGAACCTACACAGCTGGAGGCTCGTGGACCGGTCTCAGATGAATGAATCTCCGGAGACGTCTACCCGTCAGGGTGAGTAGATGAACGTGAAGGCTGAGTCCCTGACACGAATTCTGTAGAACATTCCGGGAAGCATTGAAGGACCACCACTCAGCGTGTTGCACTCGACAAGATTACCCCTCAACTTGGCGGTATGACTAAATGGCCCATTAGCCTGAAGATACACGTCAACTCGCGACCCAACTACAACAAGGAGTTTTTGAACGGTGGGGTGGATATGAAAGATGTCCCCGACTTGGCTTAATCATGCCTCCTGTCTGACTACTGCTGGCACTTTGATCGACCCCATGGGCCACCCGTCGGCCTCCAAGCCCAACGGTCTCTTGGGACATCAATGATCCGATTCCCAGGATCTAGGGGCTCTGGCTTCGTTAGGGGTGGCTGGAGACGGCATCCTCTTCTTGCCATAACAACTGGGTAGTCTTGACCACGCCGTGCGGCACCACCGCGTTGCACTGTGTCATCGATCAGACGGTTCGCTTGTTTGGCCAAACTCGTTCGAATATCTCGTCCCTCATTCAGGTGAGTCTCTCGCCAAACAAAGGGCGTCAAATCAACGTTACCGCTTCATATGAGCTGAAATTAACTCATGGGCCATCTCAAGTTCTCAAAGCATAGAATTGATGGTCACACTCGCCATTGCGAACTCCCCTTGCAAATCACTCCCGATGTTGTATACTTAGTTCGCCCGCACGGCACACGGGTGGATCAGAGCGCCTGCATCATGGTCAAGTTGCGGTTCCGCACTACCCCCTGGCCACTAACGTTATTAACCCTCGCACTCGCCTTCATCATCAAATTTGCAGATTATGGCAGGAATTGCAGCGTCTAAAGCCAATCGATTCGTGGACACGCTCTGTCCGTTGCTTCACCCCAAAATCCTTATCTTGATCTCTTGACCCTCATCTGACCAACGTCGACATATGAGATGAGGCGCACGCTGATTGTTATCGGTGGGGTCTCTTTGATGCTATTCGTTTGCGGAAGATGTATCCTCTTCTCGAATTCTCCATAAAATCCACCGGATCCAAAGGAAAGGGGGGTTCTGATCTGCTCCTCCGTGTGTCCACAACTCCGAGCCGAACTGCGCGAAGTTTGCTTTGTTGCCCGGTGGGGGGCGGCAGATCTTCGCAGACCTCGTTTTGGATCGGTTCATTCTCAAGGATAGATTCTTATCTTTGATAGATCACCGACCAAAGCTCATTGAACGTCACCGTAGTGCGCGTAATTCACATAGAGTAGGTCGAAATATACGAGAGATAAATTTCGAGTCCCCGCCCATCCTGGCCCATACTTATGAGCCTCAAAACTACCCGAGATTAACCTCAAGACGCCGTGACCGGCTCGGTGACCCGTGACACCCATCCCATCCGGTCGTCTACTTATGCACTCCAAGTTGAACGCTGTCTTTCCCTCCACCGATCCTTTTCTTGCCTGACCGTCTTCCCCACTCCCTCCCAATCTTTTCTGTGGTCGGCTTATCTGAGTGAGACCCCTTCCCTCTGTTCCTTCGATCGCAGATGCACTTACTCCCCAGAAACGTGCACGTGCTTCTAGCCCAACGTCAGTCTCTCACTTGTCAAGTCTCTTCTCCCCCGAACGCGGGTACTCTTGTATCCGGGTGAGTCCTCCATATATGCGCTCTGGTTTGCAAGTGCTGAACCTCCCTCAAGGTTCGTTTCATCCAGGTTCGTGCTGCGCGAATACCATTTCCTTGTTGCATCGCATCCGAATAAGCCCCCTTATTAGCGTTCTTCAACGCCCCAAGCTTAGTGTCGAACCAACCCTGGCGCTGAGATGGAACAGACCACGGCCGCTGAACAGCGAGCCCATGCCGTCGCAAAACTCAAACGGGCTGCCTCTCTACCTCGGATGAAAGACGGCCGGCGCCCACCTATGCACGTAGAGGCTGTGAGCGAGGGGGAGAAGTCACAGGTCGAGGAGAAGGCTGACGGAACCAGCCAACCTGAAGGAGATCAACCCTCCGAAGGACCCGAAGACGCTCCTCCTCCCGACCAGTTACTGGAACCCCCCCCAACCGACACCCAACCATGTTATCCCGATGAACCCGTGGCCGACGAACCTATGGAAGAGCCCGCCACCACAACGACACCAGATTCCGCCGCTGGTGAAAAGAAGAAGAGGCGAAGATCACGTTCAAGGTCCCGAGGGTCGAAAGATCTCAAGACTAAGCTAAAAGTTGTCACTCCTTCGCTCCCAACGGTTCCAGCCAATGAATCCTCCCAAGACGAAGACGCAGCCCCTACGAGATTATCTCCTCCCCTCGTCTCCCCAAAACCATTTCGATTTGATCCCATGTCACCTCAGTACACTGCAGCCGGTTTCCACCCTCCAACGTCCCCTTCAACCCCAATGCTTCCCTCGCTGGAAGCTATTCGAACCGGTCTATTCCGGTCCAACAGCGCGAGCAGCGGGGTGCAACGTGCGATGGCTATGGCCAAACTGACGGGGGAAACCTTTGACCCAGTTACTGTGGTCACGAATCCACCCTTCGCAAAGCTCACGAGGAACAACACTGTCGCTGGGGGCGAACGCATGGCAGCAAGAGCGCTCCTGTTTCACCGCCTCGGCGAACGGCTAAATACTGATGCGGAACAGACCAGCGCCGGCGAGGAGGGCACGCCACAGACGACAGCTCCTGCCAAGCGGAAGCGGAGGCGAAAGAGGAGGAGCTCCTCCCGTGCGTCTACCGTTGTTGACGATAGGGAACCTTCATCAACTACACCAACTACACCGGTGTTGCCGAATTCTCCATTAACGCACCCCGTCAACGCAAACCAGTTGGCCGAGGCGCTCGTTCCGAGACCGCCGTCGGCCCCCCGTTCATATACACCTGTAAATATAGAGAACGGAGTCGAGTACCGAACCCCTCTTCACAATCGTGGCGTTGTTATCGAGGACGAAGACGAACCGCTAGAACAGTCACCTCCATTACCCATTGGTCTACCCCAAACCCCCCAACGAAGTCATCTCGGACGTTTACCTCATGTATCCGACGCACCATCAAATTTCTCGACGGACTCAGCTCCTGGAATCGGCGTACCGTTCTTCTTGTCGCAGAAGAACCTTCTCCGGCCAGATGTCTTCCCCACTAGTCCTTTCGCAACCCCTCTCAAAGAGAAGGCTTACCTCGAGGATGAGGATGATACCTTCGTCGAGATTCGCCGGACACCATTACCGGCGAACGAACGGGAACCTAGTTGGGTCGCAGAACCAGGTAGGGCTTCTTTTTTGTTCGAAAAGTTTTGGCAAGGTGCTGATGATTCTTAGTTCCTGACCGCATCCCTATTCATGACGAAGACGATGAAGAAGAGGACGAGGAGGACGAGGTCAATGGCGACGATGAATGCGAAGAGGATGGGGACGATGAAGATGAAGCTGCCGACATTTCTCAGCAAATCGACCCCTCGCAGATTGACACTTCTCCGTCTCCGAAACGAGAGAGCGTCTTGGTAGAGAGCGAGGCGACGGCAGAAACCGAAGGCAGAACCTCCTTCAGCCCCCCGTCACCCTCATCTGTTGCTGCCGTCAACCATTTCGAGCCCGATTCTACAAGCGACAGCCCTCCACAGTCTCTCCCCACCCGAGTCGTGGTCACTCCAACGTTTGAACGTGTCCCCACGAACGGCGGTGACTACTCTGAGTGGGAGGAGACAACAAGGATTACCACGGAAGTGACGCCGAAACGGAATGACGGCGGATATTGGGGGAGGGTTAAGGGTGCTTTCAGCCGGAGTACGTCTCAGAATGGCCGACGGTCACGAACCAATAGCGTGGGCGGCCGACCGAGGGATAACACCGAGTCCAGCGTCAGTCGGGAGAGTGGCGCAAGTTTAACCAGTGGGAAAACCGATAAAGATGGGACGTTTGCGTTCCAACAGAGCCAACCGGCGCTGCAAACATCGAGTTCTTCCCCAGTATCAGCGTCCCCATTGCCCCTGCCTCCCGCAAGGGGTGGCGCCTCTCCGTTCCCTGCTTACTCCCCTAACGATCTGCCGAAGTACGTGGACCCAAAGCTACTCCCGTTCCCCGGTATGATGGTGGAATTGGAGAGGAGAAACAAGGCCAAGGCTATGCTCAACTCTGCCTCGAGTCCAGATATAAGCTCTTGGGCGGACCCCACCAGCCACGGTTCTGGTTCCTCGAATACGACAGGACCGTCACCTGAGTTGGGAAGGGGCAGGAAGTTATCTCACCAAGCTTCTGATACGCGTCTCCTCGCCAAATTCAACGTACTTCAAGCACCTCCCATGTCCACAAATGTCTCTTCATCATCGACCGAGTACTTCTCGTTGCCCTCACCCCAATCTAACGCTCCTACCACTCCGACCCAGACTCCGACCCTCAAACTTCCAACTACCCGAGAAGGCGTGAAGAAATGGCTGAGCGCCAAGAAGCTTTTCTCATCCAATTCTGGGTCCGCCACTAATACACCCGAGCGGCTAGAACTCGGGACCAAGTCCTCCGTGACTGACCTGTTCTTTTCCAAGAAGGACGATCTTGCTGCTGATTGGGAGGACGTAGGGAGCGAGAGGTCTCGGGGCGCCACGAGCACAAGTGGCAGCACATTGAAAGGCAAGATCTCCGCCAGTCCCGCTACTGATACGAGCTTCCGACAAGCTGTGGACGAAGCTTTCGGCTCCGCCATGCTGAACAAATTTGGGAAGTCCGGCGACTCAAGCCCTTATGTCGCGGAAACTCCGATATCGGAAAGTGCCCCAGAAATACCCTTTCCTCCTGCCCCAGCTTCCTCCGCCACTCCCGATCCCCAGTCATCTGTGGACGACGACCACTCACCCTCCGGTTCCGCCTCACTGTCCACTCTCTCCTCTCATCCCGTGATCGACGCTACCAAATTAGGGTCTCAAGAGTCTTCGATATCTGACCTGATGGATGAACTGTTCGGTCGTGCCGATTCGTCGTTGCCTCCCATGCCGGTTGAAGATCCTCCCCGCAGGTTGTTACTGTCTTCACCAGTTCTCCAGGTTGTCAACTCGAACACTGTAAAGGACCGATTCTTGTTCCTGTTCAACGATATCCTTGTCATCGCCAAACCCATCCTACACGATCAGGACAGCCTAATGGATCCATCTACCCTGACGGTTCTCGACAGGAGGTTCATTATTAAAAGTGTCGTTCAGCTGAAGAACCTTCGCGTCAAATCTGATCGAGATGACCACCGCACCCAAGCCCACATGTCCGGCTCACTCAAGCATTCGCTGACGCGGACGTTTGTCCACGGTTTTTCGAAGGACCCGGACCACGCTATTGCGACCCTGTTCGAGAAAGCGAGGAGTCGGGACGATCCAGTCGGGTTGGGTCAGCTGATGTTTAGGACGTTAGACTTGGACCGCGCCAAACTCGGAGACTACCTTTCCCGACGCACCTCTAAACTCGTTCTGAAGGCATACATCGACGGGTTCGGATTTACTGGGTTGCGCATCGACCACGCCCTACGCGTCTTCTTACAATCACTCAATGTCCCCTCGAAGCCATCCCCTACTCACAACCCGATGGAGTTCATTTTGGACGCGTTTGGAAGTCGATGGTACGAGGCAAACCTTGGGGCTGTCGCTTATGACAAAGATCTCGCCGTGAAGCTCGCGAAGGCCATCGTTCAGCTGAACGAGGTCCTTCATGGCGGGGTTGGACAGGAGCCCGGACCGACTGGTCTTCCCCTGAGAAACGTCATTGCGAGGGATTTCGTTGGTGCTTTCAGGAGGTACGATCCCCGTGGGCAGGTGTCGGATGAGATCTTGGAGGAGATCTATGTTTCGATTCACGACGAGCAGCTGACTCAGGCGCGTGCGATGGTCACTGGCGAGACGGATATCACAATCGTCGTCAAGCGTGCGCTACCTGCGCGCCTCACCTACCGCGTCCAGTCGGAACCGATCATCCTTCGTATCCCCCACCCAGACCCTGACCTCAGGATCCAACTTTTCGGACAAGACCTCATCTTCGAGCCACCAGTCTTGACGTTTGCCAAGTCTTTAGAGGCATCCTTCCGCATGACCGGGACGTCGCTTGGACCGAAGAGGATTACCATGCGACGGAGCGGATCGAACGCCCTCCTCTACTCTGGCCTCCCGCTAAGCACCTCAGTTGTCGTCGAGCGCGCGTTCATGAGGAACACGTTCCAGTTAGCTTTCTCGGACATGCACTGCGACAGGAGGAGGTATATGTTCAGCGTCGATGACCCAGTCTTGCGTCACCAGTGGGCTGCCTCCTTGAAGCGACAGGTGGAGATTGCGACCTCCAACTACGCGACGCTAGTCGCGGACACAGGAACCACAAAGTTCCACCTCGCTGCCGAGGCTGTTGCGTTTAAAGTTCTGTACGAGTCACTCCTCTGCGACGAGTTCGGTCGGAATACGAGATCATTATCACCACCACCACAGTCCCCTCCTACCAACGGGACCCTCCACCGATTCGACCAACAACAACGGAGTTTTGGCGCCTACCTGCACGCTCGATCTAAATCCAGAAGTCAATGGTACCACAACAGCATGGCCGGGAGAATGGAAATCGATTTGGAAGTCCCCATCGACGACGAGATTGATACCATTGAGGGGATGGCTCCGTCGCAGAAGATGTGGAAGGGGAAAGAGATAGAAGTCTTGTGTCGACAGAACAGCTCCGTACCTGGGGTCATCTCCTGTCTATTACATTTAAGATCGCAGGAAGGCCTTAATAGGGTGGAGGGTTACCCATAGCCCCTCATCTGGATTGTAATTTCGTACGTCCCTCTCAGGTATACTTACACAAACCGAGGCTGACGCTGGCACAGTTTGCTTTCTCCTCTCGCTGGGTTCCTATGCATCGTCACGCACCTACTGCTATCATACAATGTTTTCGTTTCTTAGTATGTCCCTCTTACCTGTAGCAATTTCCCTCTGCCTCATTGTGCATCTGTTGAGTAGCCTAATACGTACCTGCTGTCAAACGTGTCCATTACTACAATTCATCTCTCACTTTAAAACGCGACGGCTTGCATCTTACCTCTTGGTCCACTCTCACGTTGAATTATTCGGACGTCGGTTTCTCTCACAATAAACGCGCCCCATATTGCAAGTTCAAAGTTTTGGAACGGATGAGGGGTGATAAGTGAGCGATATATTATGAGGGCATTAAGCGGAGGGTTCCGTGTGTACTTTTGTAGGCGTAGATTCTGGGGGGGCGCCTAGCTCTGTAGTGAGCGCGGCGGCCTCCAGTGGTTCCGTCACGTTGTTTGGATCGTCATCGTCGTCAAGTTCTGCTGAAACAGTGAGAACAGTGCCTTCGTTCCTATCGCAAATCAGACATACCCTCAGCGTATACCTCCGGATGCTCCCTGAAGCAATCCTGCATGGCTTTGAACTTCTCTACGCAGTCAATACCCTTAGGCTCCTGTTCCGAGAACACGAAACACGAAAAAGCCTCCCGGAACTGCATACCGCAGGGTCCATGGGCCATCCCCCCCAGACAAGGACAATCCCAGTTTATTTCTCCGGTTTCGGGATCATAAGCGGCCGCCCCTGGTTGAGGTTCACTTGAATCTCTCTCCGGTTCGTCGCCTTCCCGCGTCGTAGTCGTCGTAGGGGGTTTGGTCTCTTCCGAAGTTGGTTCCGGTTCCGGGGCGGGGTCGGGTTCTAAATGAGCGACGTGTTCCACGACCTTCGTCCGCTCGGCTATCGGACAGGAACCAGTTGAATTCCGCATGAGTAGGCAGTAGTATAAACTGTACTTACGAACTTTCTTGTTAGTGTCCATAGCGGGTTGTTTATTCGGCGATGACGTCCTCCATGCGAAGTAGGTCAATGCGACGGCAGAAGCTGCACCGGCGAACGCGAGCCTATTGCCTTGCATAGACCTCGAGCTTGGTCCGGCTCGGGTGTGCAGCGTACGGCGGATAGTGTTGAAACGAGCGGCGCGAAACATTTAAGAAGGGGTGCAAGGAGAGGGGATTAGAGGTGGCCGAGGGTAAAGTTGACAGATGTGATCGGCTGAAGCCGACCCAGTTCCGCGCACGCTCTGATTGGAAATGGGTATTTTTTGAACGATCGAATCACACGAAACGTATTACGAAGGTACGACCTGCACCGGCAGAAATTTGCAGGTAATGAACGTGGTAATTACAGAGAGGAGCGTGAGAGCGACCTCAACAGGCTCGTCAACAGCACAGTACGTCATCACGAAAACCTAATGCCGAACAAAGTCGTCACAATGAGGGTCCCACTGCTGGGACCGTGGGCGTCGCCCGGTTCTTGTCCTGGTAAGTAGTCGACGAATTGGAAACAATGGAACTGGGACCCATGAGAGCTTGCCCAGCGATTCCGGGGGTTGCTTCCACGTTGACGTAGACCCTGATCGTTAGTCGGTGTGTTGTGAGCACAACTCGTATAGTAGACGCATTCACAAAACACCGCTACTTTAGCTCCGGTAGGATCACGTAGCACTGATCTTCTGCGGACAAGTTGCCCCAGCTGACCACCCCCGGCCCTGAACGTTGACACCATTATTCATGCGGCTTTAGACCCTTCAAAATCAAAACTTTCATCGGCCATGAAGACCCAGCGGCTCAACGAACGGCTGAGTACTTCGAAATCAATGGGGCGATCTCGGCACGGGTGAACCTGGAAGGAACGCACCAATGTGGCGGATCCAGGAAGGTACGACGGAGGGGCATAGCACGCGGGCGGGATTACCGGCGAAGTTGGGAAAACAGGCTCGACGGAACGAACCGCCAGGACTTGGGTCGTATGATAATTTTACATAGTCTCGTATGTCTCCACAAGCACCCACTCCGAGAAATATTATTCGCAGGCGCTCGCCTGCTCAGGGGCTTTTGTCCCCGACCTAAATTAAATTATAACGGGTCGTTGGGCTCCCGTGAATTTTTGAGCCAGCAGTTAGTTGCGACCTACACGTGCGTGAAGTTCCCCGGCACGTGTGACCCTAGATTGTGAGCCAAGGCCCGGGCTGTCTCTGACAAGGTATCAGCTCCTAGAATGAACCGCGTATATGGCTGGCCAGAGGATAGAGCAACCACAGAAACTGATCGTTCACTCGAAAGTTCTCCGGGAGGCTTGGCGGTTCCACGGGTCGCAGTCCGGATGAGCTCGCACGATATAAGTGATCAGCTAGGGTGCTGTGCATAATCTCGTGAGATCTACGTCCGGCGTCTCCTACCAGGTGGATGCGTCCCGGGGGTCAACTCGTCTTCAGGGGCCGTTCACCCTGGCCTGCACCCCTGGCCCAGAGGGTCACGCTCAGTCACACACAAACACCGCAAACAAAGCTTCCCTGAGTTGCGTGTTCGCACAGATATGCAAGGAGCTGTATAGCACCCGTGTTATGTGAATGGAGAAATGGAGGTGAACTTCTTCGATCGATCGATCAGTCGTTGATGAGCGTAGAACCCCTTCTCATCCCACCAAGCGTCCCGGGCCTCGATACCAAGCCTGAGCGCTCAGCTTGGATCTGAAATTGGAGTTGGTGACTGTGTTGAGTGGGTGATTGCGTGACGAGTGAACTTGCGAGTGATAAAGAGCTGGAGAAG
>Ga0307511_10008021_pt1 | contig 10586 bp, 10 predicted proteins | sample 13_EM_MG_FD_200266 | JGI IMG/M metagenome (GOLD analysis project Ga0307511, IMG submission 200266) | Populus trichocarpa ectomycorrhiza microbial communities from riparian zone in the Pacific Northwest, United States - 13_EM | ecosystem: Host-associated > Plants > Roots > Unclassified | place... | reverse complement strand
GCCCGTGGGACCGCGACGGTCTCGCCTGCGGGCTCTTCCCCATGTCCGGCGCCGGGCAGGGCGCCCGCCTCACCCCCCGCCGCCCCGTCTTCAGCCTGGCCTGGCTCCTCGGCCTCAGGCCCCGCCGCCGCCTCGGCCGCCGCCTGCTGGGCGCCCCGCGACCGAAATCCTGAGCGGCCTCGCCATACGGCCAAGCTTAGCACGCCTCGTGCTGTTGACGGAACATTATGTGAACATTTCAGGTCGCGATACGACCGAATCTGACGTAATCGGCCTGTACATTTCCTACATGTCCCGCGTCCGTCCTCACCCTCCGATCCGCCCCACGGTCCGGCTTCGCCGGCCGCCCTCCACCTCGCTGCTGGTCAAAATCGGCGGCTGGTTCGAAGCCCAGGCCACCGGCTGGGGCGTCCTCGTCGTCCCCCTGATCCTGCTGGCCCTGCTTGCCGCCGCCGCCCTGGGCGTCACGCCGGCCTGGCCGCGCTAGGGCGTCGCCCGCATCCGCCTGGGCGCAATACCCGTAAGAGGAGTATTGGTTCTCGCAATAGTTGCGTCCGCGTCCCCCTTCGGCCCCACTTCTCGGGAGACCCCATGGCCGCCGTCCGCTCAGCCCTCCTCGCCGCCGCCGCGCTGGTCGCCGCGGGCCTCGCCTCGCCCGCCGCAGCGCAGACGTTCCACCGCAACATCTCCTTCTGCAACCGCACCACCGGCGACGTGAACGTCGCCCTGGGGTTCGACCGGGCGGGGACGTCGCAGATCACCTCGAAGGGCTGGTTCGTCGTGCGCGGCTGCACCTGCCGCTCGCTGATGAGCGCCGACCTGCGGGCCACCGAGATCTTCTTTCTGGTCACCCGCGGCGGCGGCGCCGCCAACGTCCTCGGCGACGCCCGCGCCCCGATGTGCGCCGACCCGCGCAACCGCTTCGAGTTCGTGAACCAGAACGCCAACGCCGGCGCCTGCGCCGCCGCCGGCGGCCAGTTCACCAACTTCAAGTTCAAGGACACCGGAACCCAGGAGAACTTCCGCCTGAACTTCCGCATCACCGGCCAGTGCAACCTGATGGGCGACACCTAGGCCCAGAGCTCGTCCCCCACAGGAGGCAAGGGGACCGCAAAGCGCTGAGGGGCTTCCGTCCCGCCGGCGTTTGCGCCCACCGCCCGACCCCGCCGACCGCCCGATCCCGACGCCAACGACGGCTAGGCCGTACTCTCGCGGCGGCGACGCTTTTCGACCCTGCAACCGACATTCGTGAGTGGGTGGAAATATAGCGGAGACGCGCCAGGTGCAGACCTTGGCGCGGTTCCGCAGAGGTGAAGCGGAAGGCCGCTGAAGCCTCACCCTGACAACCGTGGCGCTTGGCCTCAAAGTGTGGCCGTGGACCCGGGGGTCGGAAGCTGGCGGGCGGGGCCGAAACGGTACGAGACCGGGTAGGGGGAAGTGTTGGTGGGTATCGCTGAGCTATTCGCGTCCAGTGCGTATCTGTTTCTCTATTCCGGGCTGCTGGTGCTGCTGACCGGCGCCGCGATCGTCCGCAATCATCTGTCGTTGATCGCCGAAGCCAAGGTCGCGCGCGAGATCATCGAGGTCGTCGGCGCCGCCCACACCCGTGACGCCGCCGGCAAGGTCGCGCAGTTGGTCCTGCTGAACGAGTCCACAGGCGCTCGCATTCTTACCCACGAGGCGTGCCGCAGCGACGATCTTGGAGAACGCAAGGTCTGGCGGAACCCGAAATCCGCAACCGCGAGGGCGACCGCCAGCTATCTGGGGGCGATGGCCGCGTTGCCCGCGGAGCGCCACAGCCTCGAAGGATTGCGTCCCGCCAGGACGATGATCGAGGACGAGTACCGCCGGCTGCACCGGGGCCTGAGCGGCTTTGGTGACTTCATCATCCGGCTGTCGCTGCTCGGCACGTTCATGGGCCTCATCGCGGCCCTGACGATCGCCAGCGCGAACATCGGCGCCGCCCAAGGATCGGCCGCCGAACAGAGCGCCCACATGCGGGACTTCATCCAGGTGCTGCTGGCGACGGCGGCCAACAAGTTCTGGATCTCGGCGGTGGGCGTCGGCTGCGCGCTGATCGTGCAGATCTATCGCTCCAGCGTGGAGCGGGCCGCGCACATCGTGCGGCTTGGCGACGCCTTCGACCATGCGCTGACCGATCCCGAGATCGCCGCGGCCTGGTGCCCGCCGATCGGGACCGGGGAGGACAGCGACCTCGGGTTCGTGAGGGCGGCCGTCCGTGACCGGCTCGCCGCTCGACGAGGCGATCGCCGAGACCGCCGCCGCCCTCAAGGCGAACGCCGGGCGCTCCGTCATCACCTTTGGGCCGGCGCCGTCGCGAGGAAGCGGCGAGTGAGGCCTGGACGATTGCGGCGCCGCTCAGGGTCCGCGGAGCTGGCGGCCGATGAAGGACCGTTCGTGTCGTTCACGGACCTGTTCATCGGGATCCTGTTCCTGTTCCTGATCCTGGTGGCCGCCCTGATGCTGATGCACCAGGAGGCCGTCCAAAGGGAACGCGTCGAGACGCAGCTGATGTCTGAGCGGATCCAGCGGATCCAGGCCAAGCTGGACGCGGTCCCCAAACCCGAGCCCAAGCAGGCGCCGGCATTCCGCCTGGGTATCGTCTTCAACATCTACCAGCGACCCGCCGTCGGTGACGCGGACTGGACGTTTTCCCGCACGGTCCGGGTGTTCCGGTCCCCCGACGGGCGCTGCATCAACACCGTCATGCTGCGGAGCAATCTGAGCACGGCCTGGAGGCCGCCCGTCGCAGAGGAGGATATCCCCACGTCCGCGCAGCAGGACCTTCTGAGCAAGACCGAGGCCTGCGGGATCTCGGCCACGGGTGATCACTGGAATTCGGCTTCGGAGACGGGCGCCATGAAGCGGATATCCAATATTCTGTACGAGGGGGGCGCTGTCCTGCACCGCAAAGAGGGGGATCTGAGGCTCGAAATTCAGTACCGGGTCCTGGGCGTCTACGATGACTATTTTCGTTGATCCCAAACCATGAACTCCGGTTTCGCCCGATGGGTCTGCGGCGGCGTGCTCGCCCTGGCCTTGCCCGCCCTCGCCCAGCCGACGTCGCCGCGAGGCGAGGTTGCGGCCGTCGACCCCGCGACCGTGCAAGGCTTGGCTTCGGCGCGCGACTATCGTCCGCCCCAGGGAATCGGCTTCAAGGCCGCCGACTTCGTCAGCGAGAACGTGCGCCTGACGGCCCAATGGTTCTATGCCGCCGGGAACGAAGGCCGGAAGCTGCCCACGGTCATCGTGGCGCCCGGCTGGGGCGCGACGGCCGCCACTCTTCGCCAGGACGCCGTGGATCTGGCGCGCGCCGGCTATCTGGTCATGCTGTTCGACTACCGCGGGTGGGGCGACAGCGACGGCCGGGTGATGCTCACGGGTGAGCGCCCTGCCGCGCGGGGCACGTTCACGGCGCAGGTGCGTGAGCTGCGCGGCCACATCGACCCCTGGGAGCAGGCCGAGGACTGGTTCAACGCCATCAGCTATGCGGCCGCCGATCCGATGGTCGACGCCGGCCGCATCGGCCTCCTCGGCTCCGACCTTGCCGGGGGCCACGTCATCTATGTCGCGGCCCACGAGCCGAGGGTCAAAGCCCTGGTCAGCCAGGTGAGCAGCTTGGATACCCGCCCTTACAAGCCCTACCAGCCGGACCCCGCCCAGGTGATCGCCGACGCCAACGCCGCGGCCTCGCGCATCGCCACGGGCCAAGCGCCCTATCCGGCCGACCGGGCCGGGGCCGTCGGCGCGCCGGTAGGCAATAAGGTGGTGCGCTGGGCGCCGGTGGACGTCGCCGATCGGGTGACGGCGCCGGCGCTGTTCGTCCTGGCGCAGAACGAGGAGCTGTTCTCCAACACCAACAACGGCCAGCTGGCCTGCGAGCGGGTCATGGGGCCGCGCAAGATGGTGATGATCGCCAACATCACCCACTATGGCGTCTACGGCGCCGCGCGGGGGCGGGCGATCACGAGCGCCATCGACTGGTTCGACAAGTACCTGAAGCCCGCCGGCGCGCCGACCCGGGCGCCGGTCAACCGCAAGGAGCTCGAGCGAGGGGCCTGCAACCCTCCGCCCGTGCCGCCGAAGGGCGAGGAGGATGCGAACGGCAGCGGGGAGGGGCATCGGGCGCAGGACGCATCGGCCCGGTACAACTGACGCGCCACTCCGCCCAACGAAAAGGGCGGCCAGGTCGCCCCGGCCGCCCCTCGGTTCGCTCAGTCGATGGGGCCTAAGCCTCCACCAGGTTCTTCTCCAGCGCCGCCGCGCGCATCGACTTCTGCAGCTTCTCGAACGCGCGCACCTCGATCTGGCGCACGCGTTCGCGGCTGACGCCGTATTGGGTGGCCAGGTCTTCCAGGGTGGTCGGCTCGTCCTTCAGCCGGCGCTCGGTCAGGATGTGGCGCTCGCGGTCCGACAGCTCGGTCATCGCCTCTTCGAGGAGCGACATCCGCAGGCTCTTCTCCTGGGTATCGGCGATCACCGTCTCCTGCGACGGGGTGTCGGTGTCGACCAGCCAGTCCTGCCACTCGCTCTCGCCGTCGGCGCGCATCGGCGCGTTCAGGCTGGCGTCGCCGCCCGAGAGCCGGCGGTTCATGCTGATGACTTCGTCGTCCAGCACGCCCAGCTTGGTGGCGATCAGGCTCACCTGGTCGGGGCGCAGGTCGCCTTCCTGCAGGGCGGCGATCTCGGACTTGGCCTTGCGCAGGTTGAAGAACAGCTTCTTCTGCGCCGCGGTGGTGCCCATCTTCACGAGCGACCAGCTGCGCAGGATGTATTCCTGGATCGAGGCGCGGATCCACCACATGGCGTAGGTGGCCAGGCGGAAGCCCTTGTCCGGGTCGAACTTCTTCACCGCCTGCATCAGGCCGACGTTGCCCTCGGAGATGACCTCGCCGATCGGCAGGCCATAGCCGCGGTAGCCCATGGCGATCTTCGCCACGAGGCGCAGGTGGCTGGTGACCATCTGATGCGCGGCCTCGGAATCCTGATGCTCCTGCCAGCGCTTCGCCAGCATGAACTCGGTGTCCTTGGGCAACATCGGAAACTTGCGGATTTCCGACAGGTAACGGCTGAGGCCGCCTTCCGGCGACATCACGGCGATCGCGTTTGCGGCCATGGTCTATCCCCTAAAACTCTCCGGGACGTTCGGGTCGTCGCGGCTTACGGATCTTGCGAGCTTGATCCGTCGCGCGTCGGCTTCCGCCCCCTTCTATCCCTTAGATAGGAAGAAAAGTTCCGGGCGGTAGGGGCCGCGTGGGAGGAGGGCGGCCCGAATGTCCCACTGCTGATGTCGGGATTTTTACGCTGCTCAGATGGCGCCAACAAGGCGCCATTCCTCATCGGGTGAATAGCAAAACTGCATGATCGGTCGCTTTTCTGACGGCGTCACAGGCGCTGCAAATTGTTGAACCGCGAACCCACGCGAAAAGACGCGAACGTTCTCTGCCAGCCGCGAAGCGGCGACCGTCCCCCAAGCGTCGCGGGATCAGGCGGGGCTTCGCCCCATCCCGGGCCCGTTCGCGTCCTTTCGCGTGGGTTCGCGGTCGAAACATAGGGCGCTGACGCGCCTCCGAGCCCGCCCGCGAAACACCTGTTGATCGGACGATGTCGGAACCGGCGGGGGTGGTTCGTCCTTGGGGCGACAACAGCCCGCAATGGAAGGAGCTCCCCCATGAATCCGTTCGTCACCTGCCTGTGGTTCGACAAGGAGGCCGAAGAGGCCGCGAGGTTCTACGTCTCGCTGTTCCCGGATTCCAAGCTCGGCCGGGTCACGCCGTATCCGTCCGAGGCGCCCGGCCGCAAGGAGCCCGGCCAGACGATGACGGTCGAGTTCGAGATCAACGGCCAGAAGTTCCTGGGCCTGAACGGCGGCCCGCTGTTCAAGTTCAACGAGGCGGTCTCGATCCAGATCATGTGCAAGACCCAGGCGGAGATCGACCGCTACTGGGACGCCCTCACCACCAACGGCGGCGAAGAGAGCATGTGCGGCTGGTGCAAGGACCGCTGGGGCCTCTCCTGGCAGGTCGTGCCCGAGCAGATGCCGAAGCTGCTCGCCCCCGACAACCCGGCCCGCGCCAAGGCGGTGATGGACGCCTTCATGCAGATGAAGAAGTTCGACATCGCCAAGATAGAGGCCGCGGCGCACGAAACGGCCTAGATCCCGCTCTCCGCCGGCGGAGGCTCACGCCCGCTTGTGGGTCTCCGCCAGCAGGAACACCGAGATCAGGCTGATGGTGCACAGCACCGCCATGTACGCCCCGATCACCATTGAATTGTGCGTCTGCGCCAGCAACGCGCCGGCGATGATCGGGGCGAAGCCGCCGCCGAAGATCGCGCCCACCTGGTAGCCGAGCGACGCGCCGGAATAGCGCACCTCGGTGGAGAACAGCTCGGCGAACAGCGCCGCCTGCGGGGCGTACATGAAGGTCTGGGCGGCTAGGCCGCCGGTGATGGCGATCAGGATCGGGACGAAGCTCGCCATATCCATCAGCGGCCAGAACGCCAGGCCCCACAGCCCGGTGAACACCGCGCCGAACATGAACACGCCGCGCCGGCCGAAGCGGTCGCTGAGCGCGCCGGCGATCGGCGTCAGCACCGCGGTCATCAGCGCCCCCAGCAGCACCGCCTTCAGCACCAGCGGCCGCGGCAGGTGCAGCTCGGCCACGGCATAGGCCACCGAGTAGGTGATGATGATGTAGAAGCAGCCATTGGGCGCCACGAACGAGCCGGCGGCCAGCAGGATCTCCTTCGGGTGCTTGCGGATCACGTCGCCGATCGGGTTGTGGCTGCGCACGGCCTTGGCCTCGGCGGCCGCGCGGTCCTCGACGACCTCGAGGGCCTGGAACTCCGGCGTGTCCTCCAGTTTGAGTTGCACGAAGATCGCCAGGCCCACCAGGATCAGGCTGAGCAGGAACGGCACGCGCCAGCCCCAGGCCTGGAAGCTTCCGGGCGACAGGGTCTCGGCCATGACCAGGAAGATGGCGTTGGCCAGCACCACGCCCACCGGCACCCCCAGCTGCGGAAAGCTGCCGTAGTAGCCGCGCTTGCCGGGCGGCGCGCTCTCGACCGCCAGCAGGGCCGCGCCGCCCCACTGTCCGCCCACCGCCAGCCCCTGGGCGAACCGCAGCACGATCAGCGCCAAGGGCGCCGCCACGCCGATCGTCGCGTACGACGGCAGGCATCCCACCAGGGTCGTCGCCGTCCCCATGATCAGCAGCGCCGCCACCAGCGCCCGCTTGCGCCCGAACCGGTCCCCGAAATGCCCGAACAGCACCCCGCCCACCGGCCGCGCGATGAACCCCACGGCGAAGGTCGAGAAGGCGGCGATCTGGGCGACGGCCGGCGGCAGGCTGGCGGCGAAGAACAGCTTCGGGAAGACCAACGCCGCGGCGGTGCCGTAGATGAAGAAGTCGTACCATTCGATGGACGAGGCCGCGAGCGAGGTGGTCACCACCTTGGCCAGCGAGTTCCCGCGCAACGGCGCGGCGACGGCGGTCATACAGATGTCTCCCTTGGCGCACTGTCCCCCGGCGCCTTGGAGCGAGTTATGGCATGGGAGTCCCGGCTCTGTGTGACCTAGAGGAAATCCACGTGCAGGTGGTCGTCGTGGCGGGCGGCCTGGCAGCCGGCGAAGCGGACCTTGCCGTCGCGCGCGAAACCCAGGCGGCGCTTGAGATGCGGCTCGATGAAGATGCGCCGCACGCGGCGCTCGGCGCTGAGCGCGCGGATCAGGTCGGCGGTGCGCGCGGCGTCCAGCCGCCAGGGCCGCGCCGCCGGCGGGTCCGGCTGCTGGTGCGGACCCCGGACGCCGACGCAGGACCGCTCGGCTTCGCGGCGGGGCGGCTCGAAGGCGCTGTAGCCGCTCAGCGAGGGCGGGCCGCGCATCGCCCGCCCGTCCGGCAGTTGGAAGAAGACCGCCAGGTCGATCTCGCGCCCGTCGCCGTGGCTGAGGTGCGGCGGCATGGGCCGGGTCCCGCGCGGCCAGGACGCGTCCATGTAGAGCACCACCGCGCCGGGATGCTCCGCGGCCACGCGGCCGGCGGCGGCCAGCAGGGCGGTGCGGGCGGCTGGCGTGACGTAGTTATGCCGGGTCAGGCAGTAGCCGCGGCTGACCGGCCGGAGCGGGCCATCGCCGCCGCAGGGCAGTGGGACCAGGCCGCTGGCGGGCGCTTCGGCGACGGCCGGCCAGACGGCCAGGGCCGCGATGAAGCCGAGCGCTAGAGTTCGGCCAGCGCCCGCTCCAGGTCGGCCATGTCGGGCGGCAGGGGGCTTTCGCAGCGGACGGCCTCGCCGGTGATCGGGTGGCGGAAGCCCAACACGGCCGCATGCAGGGCCTGCCGCGAAAGCCGTGCAGCTTCGATGGCGGCCTTCACCGGCGTGGCCGGCGCGCCGGAGCCATAGACCGGGTCGCCCAGGCACGGCGTGCCCTTGCTGGCCAGGTGGACGCGGATCTGGTGGGTGCGGCCGGTCTCCAGGCGGCAGGCCACGCGGGCGGCCAACGGTTTCTCCTGCGGCCCGAAGGCGCGTTCGGTCGTGTAGTGGGTCACCGCGTGCCGGCCGCCGGACTTCACGATCGCCATCTTCTTGCGGTCGTGGCTGGACCGGGCGATGGCGCCCTCGATGGTCCCCTTCGCCGGTCGCAGGGCGCCGCGGGTGAGGGCGATGTAGACCCGGTCGATGTCGTGCGTGGCGAACAGCGCCGACAGGCCCTGGTGCGCGGCGTCGGTCTTCGCGGCGACGATGACGCCGGAGGTGTCCTTGTCGATCCGGTGGACGATGCCCGGCCGCGCCACCCCGCCGATGCCGGACAGGCTGTCGCCGCAGTGGTGCAGCAGGGCGTTGACCAGCGTGCCGGTCTCGCTGCCCGGCGCCGGGTGGACCGCCATGCCGGCGGGCTTGTCCACCACGATCAGGTAGGGGTCCTCGAACAGCACGCTCAGCGGAATGTTCTCGGGCTGGGGCTCGGCCGCGACCGGCGGTGGGACCAGCACCTGGTATTCGCCCGCCTGGGCCTTGCCCGACGCATCGCGCACCGGCGCGCCGCCGCGGCGGACGAAGCCTTCGGCCATCAGCGCCTGGATGCGGGCGCGCGACAGGCCGGGCAGCGCCTCAGCCAGGGTCCTGTCCAGCCGCCCGCCGGCCTCCTCCGGGGCCAGTTCGACGGTCAGCGTCTCCAGATCGTCGGCGTCGTCTTCGGGCTCGGTCGCGACGGGCGAGCTCATCCGCCCGGCCGGCCCAGCATCCCGGTCGAGAGGCTGCGCGTCAGGCTCGACATCAGCAGCAGCTCGCCGCCGGCCTTCACCGCCTCGGGCCCGATGTCGCGCACCAGGTGATCTCGGACCTGCTCGCTGATCTTGTGCGGCGCCGGGATCGGGTTGCGCATGAACAGCTCTTCGCAGGCCGCATCGTCGGCGGCGCGGTCGCCGCTCAGGTCGCCGAGCCGGTCCATCACCACCGGCGTCGCCAGCGGCGTGCGTCCGGCGTCCGCCGCCGCCGACAGGCACAGGCCGTCCAGTCGCGTCACGCGGGGCACGGTGACGCCGTTCAGCACGAACAGCACCGGGGTGCGCGCCGTGTGGTCCATGGCGAACATGAAGAGCTTGCCTTCCAAGAGCAGGATCACGCCCTCGAACTTCATGCCGAACACGCCGCCGCGGAATTCCAGGACCCCGCTCTCGGTGCGCCGGATCATCCCGTGGATGTTCAGGAAGGCGTAGGGGTCGCCGGTGCCCGGGAACACCGCGCGCCAGAAGCCTTCGTAGCTGGCCGTCTGGATCGCCGGCGCCTTGTGCGCCGCCTCCAGCAAGGGCGCGTAGAGCGTGTCCAGCAGGCTGGCTGTGGGCGGCGGCGCGGGCGGCGCATGGGTGGGATCGACGCCGAACTGCCGGGCCAGGGCGGCGAGGTCGCGGTCCCAGTCCAGCAGGGTGAAGCCCTCGCGGCGCGAGGCGATCAGCCGGGTCAGGCTCTCCAGGTTCAGCGCCGAGGGCGTCACCGCGCCGGACGCCCAGCGGCTGACCACCGACTTGTCGACGCCCAACTCGGCGGCGAGGCGGCCGCGGCTCATCGACAGCGCCTTCAGCACCAGGGTCAGCTTGGTTGCGAAGGGGGCGCCGGTCACGCGGGCATGATCCCGAAAGGCCCGCCCAAATGCAACGGTGCGTGCAACCCCTGCCTGCAACCGTTGCGCATGTCGGCGCCCGTTGCAGCAACTGCCGGGTCGGCGACCCTGTCCCTAGAAGACCGGCCATCGACAACCGGCCCGGCGCGACCGAGGCCACACCCTTAGGAAACGCACATGAAACTCCTGCCCTACGCCCTTTCCCTGGCCGGTCTGGTCGGCGCCCTGATGCTGACAACGCCCGCGGCGGCTCAAGCCCAAGGCGGTGGCATCTCGACCTGCGGCGCCTGGCGCTGCGGTTTCAACGGCGTCACGCTGAACGGCATCAACCTGAACGGCATCGTGTTCAACGGCGTGACGCTCAATGGCGTGACCCTCAACGGCGTCACGCTTAACGGCTGGTCGCTGAACGGTGTGACCCTCAACGGCGTCACGCTTAACGGCTGGT
>Ga0307511_10008020_pt1 | contig 10586 bp, 12 predicted proteins | sample 13_EM_MG_FD_200266 | JGI IMG/M metagenome (GOLD analysis project Ga0307511, IMG submission 200266) | Populus trichocarpa ectomycorrhiza microbial communities from riparian zone in the Pacific Northwest, United States - 13_EM | ecosystem: Host-associated > Plants > Roots > Unclassified | place... | reverse complement strand
TGTTGTATATAGTGCTGAGCGTCACCTTTGCGGCTCGCTCGGGGGTATTGTTTGCCTGGCGTTGTGTTGGTTTCTGCTAGGTCGGGGAGAGCTTGCCACTGGGTAATACTCTATTTACTTCAAACTGGACACTGCAAACAGATTCCACAAGATTATTTTTACGCAGCAATATACAAGGTGTGCACGTCAACTCTCAAATCTAACAAAGTTGTAATAATTGTGACTTGTATCCTGAAACCGACTCAGGGGAGGAAATTCATGGCAGCCAGCATTCACCACCTTGAGCTCTCCACACTTAAGTTGAAGCAGCTATGTGGTTTTGGGAAGGCAATGGCAGGGTGGGTCCAATCGGGGAGAGTCCATCTACGGCATGGATATAGGGTGAGCACAGTCCTAGGAGAAGCTGTATGGAATTCCCCACAATGCCAACCTAAAGACTGAATGAGTGGTACACTTTTTTCAGTTGATGTTGATTTCAACCTCCGCAAGAATTTTATTGAAGTCACTAAGGACGGCCTAAAAGGAGCGTCCCAAGCCCAGAACCATCTAAAACTTTAGAACTCCGCAACTCCTAACCACTACCCAGTCAAACTAGATTAGGGAATTAACAAATATTATAACACGAAACAGCCTCTCCACCTCAAACACTGCCGCAATCCCTAGGGACAATTTCATTCTCAATTGCTTCCAATCCCTGCTCAACACTCCAAATCCATTTTTGTGACAATGCAGATGCCCCCACCCACTCCGAGGTGCCGCACCCCAATTATAGTCCCCCCGCCGTACGAATGCACATCAGCTGGCAAGGGTACCTGGCGTGGGAGGAGATAACGGGAGTGGGGTAGATCGGTCGCTGTTGCCTAAGTCGGAGAAAGATACGTCGTTGAGAGTGGTCCATGCGGGGGATGGGGCATTGAAGTGGAAGTTTGGTAGTACTTTGTGCCGCATAATGCTAAAAGTTGGTAAATTTTCTTGTTATTTCCACTTTCTGTCTTGCTCTGTGTGTGTGTGGGTGAGGTGGTGTGTCCCGGTGGTGGAAAACTTTGCTTGCGGGAGCCTCTACCTGACTCTTTGTCTGAATCAGGCTGTGCTTCTTCCATGCCCAAACAATTGCCATGGGTGAAGTAGACAACAAGTTATCGCCTCTCTCCAGCCCAGTTGTCAACAGGAGTATGACAATATCGTCAAGCACATCATCATCCCGGGAAGGACGATATCGCCATCAGAGAAGTCGCCAAAGTATGCAAGCCTGCACCACCCATCTAGGAGTTACGTACATCCTGGTGCTATGAGGTATGTTAGTTAATGAGGATGCTAAATGGAAGTGTCATGATCCTGGCTGCACAGGATGCTAGTGGCAGCCTCTCAATCTGGGTGGATCGTAAATACGTTAGGCAAATTTCATGATCGAGGAGCTTGAAGGCATTGTTGAGATGAATAATTCTGGAAGGAGCTGTAGCTTTGTTTGGAACGCATTTGTGGATTTCATGAGGGAGGCGGAGGGTTGTGGTTGGCGGAATTTGGCACCTAGACCAATCCAACCAGAGCAGACATTGCAAGTCCATTCAGTGAGCTTCCTGTTAGCGGGGCTTCATCACTTGCTGATATGTAACCGTCATTACCGGGTTGATTGGACTCCGCTATAACACTCAGGGGTGGATCACAGTTGTGTGCGAACGTAAATAAATACAAGCATATATCACAGAATCAGCATCTGCTTTCATCACTTACAGATGTGTAACCGTCATTATCGGTTTGATTGGACTCTCCACAATACTCCAGAGTGTGGGCCCGTTGCGATCACAGTTGTGTGAACGTACACAAATACAATCATCATCTCAGGACTCGAATCCTCACGATGCCCCGCTGTTCTGGTATCTGAAACTGGGTGAGAGTGGTCGCGTCAATCCCCCATAGGGTGCCTGCTCCCTTGTTTGGGTCCGGGGCTCACCCCTTCAAGAACAGAGTAGCCCCCCCCTTCTTTGTGGTACCTATCACCGGCCCCGGTTTTGTATTGACTGCATAGTGGGTGATATTCATTGCTGTTGAAATCTGTCAGTATCAAGGGTATTTGGAGTCATGACATGTACTCACTCACCTGAAATCGACAGCCAATCTCGGAGTCTGCAGGTTTGCATGTAGTTGGCAAAGGCTTTTCCAGTAAAAGTTCTGCCTTGACCCCTTTTGCATCCTGAATGATGGTGGACTTGATGATCCTGATACAACTGGGATCTGTGTAGTATCGTGGTTTAGAGTCCTCCTCCGGTGCAGGGGGTTGAGTGGGAATCAGGGCAAGAGAGACCGAAATTAGGCTTTCGTTATCGGTGTTGAGGGAAACTTTCGTACATGGCGATAGAGAGGAGCGGACCTTCGACGCGAGATTTTCGAGTTTGTTGTCCACCGAGAATCTCATCGGTGTGTCGTGGGTCCCCGCAGCAACACTTGTCTGCGGAACCTCAAGTTTAATCTTGTGCCTGGACCGGTGATGGGTGTATGGGATGGTGTAGGTGTCGATGGTCTTTGACTGCTTGTCTTTGCCGGAGGGAGGGACCTTGGGGTTACTTTTCTGGCGGATGAGATGGAGGACTTTGCTGTTGGAGGCGTTGAGCTGACTAATGGGTCTGTCACATGATATTCGTGTCTGGTGATCAATCATCAAGTACTGTGATTCTCCACTTTAATTGAGTCAACAAAAGTACTCTGTACATAGGTAGCTCTTGATTGTGACATATGTATGTATGTATGTACAGTATATATGTACATATCCTCCATAGGCCCTGATCAGATCATATTACGACCATTGCGCCAAATATTGCACAAATATACCACGGGAAAATGTACTACCTATAGTGCTGCCGGTTAGGTATGGTAGATGGTCAGCCTGTTAATCTGCAATGCGAGAACAGCATTACTATATATCTATGCAGGTACCGACGCCTTGTCGGTTTTTGAGACATACCAAAGTAGCTTCATCCACCCACTCGATGCAACTCACGACACCTGGAGCGATAGCGTTATGGTCCTAAGGTAGGTCTCGCTATGACAAGTTAGTCTCCGGAGAGTAAGGTTTCCTTGTGTCAGTTTCTGTTTAATCAGGATCGTTGCGCCAATCGTCGTCATCTTCTTCCTCCTCAGCGCCCTCGCGGGGTTCTACCTATACAGAAAACATCGGTGGATGCAACCTCTGGTATATTAATACCCCATCGCAATAAAGGGGACGGGTACAATCAGGGGACAGATTCTTATGTCGGTGAGCTTCCGGGTGCAGTGGAGGACCATGCGACCAGGGTGGGGGGGACGGTCTCGAATTTTCGGTCAGTATTTGGGTTGCCAGACAGAGGCAGTAGCCCAAGTCCAGCGGTTGGGCCAGAGATAGTTCGTGCTACTGGTGGTGGTGGGGTGGCCTGAGGGGTATTTCGCAGTGCCTCAGGAGATGTAGGAGATGAATAGTTATAATCATCGTGGATACAGGCTCAGGGTAGCATGCGTTGGGTTGGGGCGGCGCGGCGTGGTAAAGAGTGACCGGTGGATATTGTTAAATTGGGGGAATGGGGGTGAGGTGGACAGGAGAATGAGGATGGGAAGGGCAATGGAAGTGGCCAACCAGGCTACGGAAGCGGAGAGTGTAATCTTTTACGTTTTGGGTTACATAGGGATTTCGTTATATGGATGGATTGTAAAGGCTTCCTCTTGAATGTACAGTCCTATTTAGATGTAAGAAGATGGGTGATGGGTTGATGCCTGTCCATCAATTGCTGAATGCGTTGCTCAGCCGAACTCCAATAGTCAGGATTAATGTTACTAGACAGGCAGCGGTTGGCAATATCAATAGTGCCGCAATGAGGAACAATATTATTTGACCTAGGAGCATTTTCAATATACTACCGCTCGGCTGTCCGATTTGGGAAGTTAAGATATTTCACCAAGGACCACCAAAATCTTGTGAAAGCAAGGTAATGGAACATTATAGGGCACGAGAATGAGGATGATACCCCTCTCGATTACTGTCATCTCTCATCGCACGCAGGAAGGCATGGTTGCAGTACTACGGGGCTTGAAAGCACAGTACAGTTGCTACATCTAAACCTTTTCCTTGCAGGTTTCACTAAGGCTTTTGGGTACGGTGTATACAGTACGTAGGCAAATTAATTTTTTGCTTTGTTCGTTTTTTGAAGTCTTGACTCGCAGTCAACCTTAGGTTATGGCGAGGTATGCTCGCCTACCTGCGCCAGTACTACATGAGGTTGGGGCCAGCTGCCCCATCCCTGACTGTACATGCGCCAACTGCGCCAATCGATGCAGCAGTAGTTACACCACAGCCGAACCGTGTGTGCGTCAAGTGCGCCAATAGCACCACCGATCCCGTGAGTGTAGGTGTATAGCGGCCAAGCAACCCAAAAGAAAGTCAAGCTGGACTACAGCCAAAATACAGTGAAGCCGCATTATAAGCAACCTGCTGGGACCGGCACTGGAGTTGCTTATAACGTGAGATTTCTTATAGTATGCAAAATCTAGGAAATGTCCGAGCTCGGCTTAAAAATCCTGGTGATGGTAGGTTGAAGTTGTGCCCTTCGAGCCTTACCCTGTAGACCCTCAATGTCTCGCTTTTCTCGATATAATAGTGCCTCCAGTTGCTCGCCCTTCTGAGAATTGACATGGGAATTTTGAAGACGAAAGAGACGTAGGTTTTCAAGGCTCTCAAGTGCAACCTTACTTAACAGAGATGCAGGCGAGTAAAATGTGATGTTTATTTGATTTCGACAGGAATTTGCTGAGAATCAAGTTGGTTGCTACGGGGTAAAGCTGCATCCAACCACTCGCGCTATAAGCAACTATATGTATTACTAAGCAAATACTTAAGAAACTTGCCTATAGCGCGAGTTTCTGATTTTCCCATACAAATTCTGATGGGACCGGGCTTATATCGTGAGATTTCTTATATTGCGGGTTGCTTATAACGCGAGATTACTATAGGTGTAACGGGGGACGACGGGAAGGGCTAAGGAGTACGACATGGATGGGCGACGGCGGGGTGACACCTGCGATCGCAGGTGTCGGGCTACTAAGAAATGTTACGGGCAGGCACGCTGTCCAGTGATGCCTAGGAAGGGGGAGAGAGAGAAAGTTGACGTAGATACACGGGTGGGTAACGAGACGTTGGATGAAGAAAAAAGAAAGAGAACAGAGAAGAACAGACTATCTAGATAGCACATTAAGGTTGCGCTGACAAAAGACTTGAGGGTAATGGCAACGATGCAACAACGTCCGTGACGACGTCTGTAACACCAAAGGATATATGACGTGCGCGGTTGTGACAATAGGAGACTTCTTGATGCTAAGTACATGGATACCTGTATTTCCCTCATCTACTCCCCGAATGTTGCAACCACTACCTGTTGAGAGACTGCCAACTACGCGAGCATCCGCCTAGACAAATTGCGTAGATTACAGGGCTGAAATATATCGGTATATATTGGTATATTCGATCAATTACAGGCGAGCAATATGTAGAATATAGACAATCCGGTCGATTGCAGGTCAGCAACATGTGGGTACATATTGGCAAGTTGCGTAGAAAGGCAGCGATATGTAGAGATATATGGGCAAATCTGGTAGATTACAGGCTACTGATATATAGGTATATTACTTAAATTAGGCGGGTTGTAAGCTAACAATATATAGGAGCATTTATGAGCAAATCGGGGGCAAAGCATATATAGGGGAATCAAGCAGATTGTAGGCAAGCAGCCCATAGGCATAAAAAGACAAGCCGGGTGGATTGTGTTAGAATGCCGTGCATGTCATTCCGCCCATACCTAGCTATACCGTCATCACCTTGCACACTCGCCTTGAGCCTATCCACCTAGCCTCACTCACGTTGAGCTGCATGTGCTACCATGTGCACTCATGTGAATGTTCATGTGCACATTCACCTGAATGTCCCATTCATGTATATATAGCTCCTGTATTGCCTGCTTCTTCTACATCACATCCCATCAGTTCGCTTCATCACAGTAGCTAGATCAATACAGAGCTCCTATCTCTTCTCTCATCTCTCTCATATAGCACGTCCTTCACTGGATTCACGACATATACGTAGATGTCTAGATTACACAAAATTAACATACAAATTCGCTGCATTGAGATAGGACCCATATCATGAAGCCCAAAGGGAGGGACAGTGGAAGCTGCCAAAGCTATTGGGGACCCCTCTGTGGTGGTAAAGGGTGCTGCGGAGAGGGTGGTTGAGGAGGGTTCGGGGTTTAGGATAGCATAAACCAAGGAAAATAACTTAACCTTCACAATGGCTCATTTTGCAGCGATGAGCGACTTATTTTGCAGCAATGAGCGGCTTATTTTGATAGCATGTGGTTTTGCGGTATAGGCTGCTGCCATAGAATCTATTTTAACATCAATATAGATGCTAGGTAAAGGCCCCCTAGTAGTCATATTCGCCCTATACGGGGGGGATACAAGAGAGGGGAGCCTTCGAGGAGGTCATATTGGGAGGGGCAGGTAGTCTATTGCATATTCGGTTGGTTTTGGCGGGATGTGAGGGTAACCATGTTGTAGGGCGTATTCGGTTCCACACTTGTCAATATAGCCGGAATCACTATGCTCATGATATGTCACAAGTTGTGGCTGGGGCGCTACTGCAGGGGGAGCATAAGACGGTGGCTGGATACTAGTCGGTCAGCAAGAGTAGATGGTCCGCCCCAGATTGGACTTTTAATCTTGAGAAAACTCAATAGAGAACAGCACTGTTTGTGTAGGCAGCAAAGCGGGTGCCGAGTCGAATTATCGCCCTTAAGGCTTCAGTGACCACCTATACCAAGTAATACTCCGTGCTACCTACCTGTTTGGGTAATGATCTAGTCCCACTTTGGCGTGGCGACCTACTATACATGTACGGTATCTACTTGTGTAGTGGAAGCTGGTGAATGCACATATTCATCTCTGAGATATCCCAGCGATGGATATAAATGTGGCAGTCCTGACTGCAAAATTGGCGTTTATGATTTCAACGGCTGCAAACTGGTTTGGGGCTGAATACATGCCGTCCCGCCAAGCGCTGCTGCATAACCACGCCTTGCATCTTGCTCCAGCGCAGATCACTCATTGCCTGGGTGGACCCGCGCCCTGGCGCATCTCAGCCCCTGCAACCCTCACGCCCACGGGAATCTACAGTATATTAATCCTTGCCTGCTGTACGGAGTACAGGTCGAGAATCTTTCTATTGGCCATGCCCAATAGCTATCTGATAATCATTTCTACATATGGACAGTTGGTGGATGTCTTCGTGGCTCCCTCGCAAGGCTTCAAAAATGTATGTGGGGATTTAATTTAGTCGCTGATAGCTACACAAATCTTAGGGAAAATAGATGGGTGGGGTCCATGTTGGGTTTCATCCTCAATTATTTAAATTCCCAAAGGTACGCCGAAGCATCCGAAGTATCAAGCAAAGGGCACCACCAATATCTAGTTGCGCCTCTGTCCAGATATCCTTGACGTATCATGGCATTCTTGAAGGAGGTCTGGTCTATCGCTGAGGACGCGGGTCTCGTGGACCAAGGGATGGACAAGTGGAGGGATCTATCGAGGCAGATGTACAAGGCGATTCCGACGGATTTATCTCATGACCGGCGGCTCCCTAATATTATAAGAGAAGCGATGCTTCCACTGAATACAGCCCAGCACCGGCAACTTACGGTAGAGGAAGCCAATCGCCCATGCACCGCCTATACCCCCGAGACGCTGCTCGAAGCACTCAATGAGTTTACCGGAAAGTCACACACGATGAGGAGTCAAAAACGTCTGTCTGATACACTCAGTACCGCCTGCGATGGTTCAAGAATTTGCGATTTCGGTACAATATATTCGTGGTACCGCTTAGAAGCTACGGGGTTGCTCCGGGGAACAGACCTTTGGGAGTCAATGTGGGACCCCATTGCTGCCTTAGAGAGTCATAGCGACCTAGGAAACGCGCGTGTGAAATTCCAAACTGATAATGATGGAAATAAGGTCATTTATGAGCATAAGCTTGCTGACCCATTACGGCTATGGGACCTTTACAGTCACCGAGTGATACCTTTCAGGTGGTTCAAAATGTCAGAGCTCAGCATTATTAGCGCAACACAGATTTTCTACTATGGAAACTATTGGGCAATCTCCCATTCGTGGGTGGGTGATGATGAGCTGGTGGCAGTAACTACACCAGTAAATCAATATCAGCATCCAGTTCCGTTACCGCGGGACGTAAGCTTGGACAACATTCGAGATGAATTGCTTCAGTTGGGTGGTCAGTTCTGCTGGCTTGACATACTGTGTCATCGGCAAAAGTGTGTTGATTATAGCGGTGAGCCTTACCTAGGATGGGAGGAGAGAACCGTTAACAATCACAAGTGGCCGGAATTGGAAGAAATGCGCAAGGAAGAGTGGAAAGCATACATGCCGATGATGGGGCAAATTTATCAAAAGGCAAAAAAGACGGTTCGATGGTTCAATGGCATTGGAAGGGGATTCTCAACAACAGGATGGAACGATGATCGACATTGGTGTAATCGGGTATGGACGTTACAAGAGACATGTGACTGGGATGATAGTTTCCTGACTGGGGGGTATCCTGGTGGGGACTTGGATCTAAATGTCAAGTGCGAAGTAAGTTGACTGTACCCATATTGATATCAACTATTGTACATGTGCTAACTAATTGTGGTGGCGACCCAGTACGGCGACCAATTGCTATCAGCCAAGGCCCTATTGAAACCCACTCTAGAACGAACTCCATTCATGCTCCAGCTCGTGGCGTTGGATTTCCGCAAGGATGCTTACTGCTGGGAGACGTTCCGGAGGTACTTTGTGGCGATTAACGAGCGAGTGTGCTCGAACAATGTCGATCGGGTGAATGGCCTCAATTTCTTATTGTGCCTAGAACCAATTCCAGTATATCAGGAAAACGACACGGTCGAGAAAGCATGGGCTCGCTCTTGGTCAATTTTGCATGAGAGTCTATCCAAGGCTATTCGGGTGGAGTTGAATCTCAGCGACAACCGGCAACCGACGTGGCAGGACCTACTCGATCACCTTAAGATTACACCGCGCATGCCATCACCAAAGGTCGTGGGGGTAGACAAGCTTCGATTCATGCAGTGGCTTTGGAATTCTGTCCTTCATTGTTGCGGTGTCTTTCTCTACCTTTTGCTCACCTTCCTTGGGAGCACAGATTCCTTTGTTGTTGGGGGTAGGTATACTAGTGCAGGGTTAGGGGAGAAGTGAATTAACTGCTTCCTACGGACCTAAGGTTAATGTTCCTTGAGAGTTGGTTTGTCCTATTTCACAGTCTTCATGTGCTCTGACCTGCCTCAGCACGGATCCGAAAGGTGTACAGTGTGTAATGGTTTTCATTCGCATAGCCTGTTTTTCCATGTTGCCCTTAGCCTAACAGCATAAATTTAAAGCGTCGGATCTTGTGCGAGACATCCACGAATTGCCGTGAGGCTCTGTTTTGCCATCCTGTGCTCCTGGTAAGTAACCGAGGGAACCCTCTGACTGGCCTCCTTGCACTGGCAATATTCTAGTTTATAGACCCATTTAGCACCCATACTCTTGCTACCTCCGTCACCGGGGTGCAACGAACATATATAGCGATGTCCAGGGGCCGGCGTCCTAGCGAGTGACAGGTCTTGGTAACTGAAGAAGTACCTAATATAAATGCTTTCTGCAATTAGGACCTGGGAGGCGTGGTAAGGAGGTATATAGCAAGGGACACTCCCGACACTCGAAAGCTATATACAAGGCACTGGTTTAAATAAATAAATGGGGGGAGGCGGCAGGAGAGCCGGAGCGGGTGTGTGTGACAGCAATGTATGAGGATCTTGAGAAGCTTAAGGGAGGTAGGGTTGAGTCAATACAATCAGTTCCCTTGCATTTTCAGCAGCGCTGAGGGTAACTTATGGCATAGACTCAAACCAACGACAGCACAGCCTTCCCGAGAGGCAGGAACTCTACCCAAACTCGCATACCCACCGACCAAACTTGTTTCCTAACATTCAACAAAGTGACGAAGAGAAATGGTGGAAAAAAAGTAAGGCAAAATTCAAATCAATAAAGCTTTGAAACAACTTATGAAAGGTACTAGGAGAAATCACATAAATTTTCTGAAAGAAGCTAGCGCCCGTAAACTCTCAGAGAAGCTTCCATAATGCTATTCATGCATTGAAATAGCTACTACTCGCGAGGTGTAATCCCGGTGTGGTCTAGGAGCTGCTTCCAGGTTGGTTGTTCGCCGACACCGAGCTTCAACTCCTCTCGAATAGAAGACTTTATATGTTCACGAAGCGATATCCAAGAGCGACTCCATGCTTGCTCAACGGTGTCCATTTCTCGATAGACTGGGATCCGGGGTTGGTATAATAAAAAATTGAGGCCATTCACTCGATCAACCGGGTTCGAGCACCCTCGCAAGTTGATCTCCTTGAAATACCCTAGGAAAACGTCCCAGTTTAAACCCTCCAGCACTTTTAATACATTTTTCATGAACATCCGTGGGGGTGCTGGATCCGCACTGGGTCCCAATAGGTCCTCTG
>Ga0307511_10008019_pt1 | contig 10586 bp, 10 predicted proteins | sample 13_EM_MG_FD_200266 | JGI IMG/M metagenome (GOLD analysis project Ga0307511, IMG submission 200266) | Populus trichocarpa ectomycorrhiza microbial communities from riparian zone in the Pacific Northwest, United States - 13_EM | ecosystem: Host-associated > Plants > Roots > Unclassified | place... | reverse complement strand
CATACATATGTACAGTTCAGTGGACCACTGCAAGCACACCTATTACTAGATCTGCAAGGGGGGACATGTATTCCGAGGTCGATGCTATTTTGGGTCTCATCATATTTACTAGAAGTTATAATTAGTTGTTCCGTCTAGTTACTTAGGTATGTCACCGGGTCAGGTGACTATTTTTCTGGTAGATCTGCATCGATATATGTCGGCAGTCATTCAGCGCAATACTGTACATCATGTCGTGCCTTTGCTAGACTTTTCAACGTGGCTCAATTTGCGAATACCTAGACTAACCGTACAGTGCATGTATATGTGGTTAATATGCGACTACGAAATGTCGTTATGAACGGAGCGGTGGAATATCGATTTACTGTGTAGGAGCAGTCACAACAGAGCCCGTTCAGGTCAACATGGGGTCTCTAGATTGATTCTTTAGCACATACCGGCGGGCATGAAAGCTAATACCCTGACAATGGACGGTAAAATGCAGTTATTCACCAAGAGTATCAATATCAAAGAGTTGACAAGACGTTAATGAAATTGTCTGGTTGTCACCTGCAGCGTCGGTACCGCTCGTCTTTCATCCACCTCAACCTCAAATTCTCTCCTAACATATATGTCCAAGGCATTACTCGACCAAACTCGCACGTGACCCCTATGTCCCATGGCGGCATTGGGGGCAACCACTTCCCCCAATCTGCTCTCCACATCTTCATCTAATGATCTATCTATTTCACTTTCACTAATCCTTTTTTGGTACTTTCTCCTTGCAACCATAGACCTAGTATTTCCCCCCCCATGACCATCACTCCCTTTATCTCTTGTTTCCCTAATGAGGCTTCTCAGCGCCGGCAAGCATGCTGCATAAGTTGCGAATGCTCCGTCAATCTCGCTCCACAATTCGATTTCCCCAACGCGGGTGAATGAGGTGAAGGGGTCGCGGATAATGTAGTAGACTGTTGTATAGCGTACGGTGGAAGCTATAATGGGGATGCTACCGATGATGAATACAAACGCGGCGGCGAACCATTGACGGGGGCCGAGAGAGCGGCGGATGTTGCAGACGAACGTCAGGCCAATTATCATGACTGAGTTGATGGCGGATGAAATTAGAAACTACGGAGCCCGGAGGGGTATGGGTAGGTGCAATATGAGTATGAGGACAATACCTATCAGGTCGGTGGAAACGTTCAGGACATACAATATCGTCCCAGTGTGAAAGTCTAGCCCAATATGACAGAAATCTTGGAATGTGAATTTGCTGCAGACCATAAGTCCGTTAAACTTTGGTTCTGTGTACCAGATAACAATTGCAGCAACTACTTACAACATTCTACTCAGCGGCCTACACCATAGAAAATTGATCAGATGCATGGCCAGGAAGGTAGCCGTAAGAATCAACATTGAGAAATATAGTAGCCATCTCAATGTCTTCGTAAGATGCGCATGCAAGCTCCAATAAAAGGCAATGAACGATGCTTTGATGAGCCAGAGGATTGTTATATATATCGTCGCCGCTGCGAGCACTGACTATGTTCACGGAAACGAGACTGTTAGCTTAAGCACTCTGTGTTCGCCTTGCCCCTCGAACCCAGCATGATATAACATACCTTCAATTGGCTTGGGGACAGAATCAAAAATGGATCATTCGAATTCATTAATGTAATATTCTTCCAAATTTGATATATCAGGAATGATGTCCCCATCACCTGCGCTGAAATTATTAACCAGTCACTGATGATCAATGCCTTGACCCTCCCCCCAGGTGTTCGAACGTTTAGGTAAATTCGTACGCAAAGCATGACAAAGGATGTGACTATGATGACAGCCTCGAGGGCGATGTGCCCTAGAGCGGAAACCATTCTTTGCTAACTCCCTGTTGTTTGATCTGGGCTCTAGATCTGGTCGGGCGCTTGGAGCTTGAAATAAGTCAACTTGGAACCAACTTCCACCGACCTTGACTGAGCTCAGGAATTGACGGCCGTGCTCGCTGAAGAACCAAAGTATCGATATCTTGCTCTGTGCATTTTAATATGTAGAGCTCTATCCAAGAGAAAATGCTGAGAAGGTTGAACCGTAGTACAGGGTTCAGTATTCCCTTCTCAGATTTTCCGGACATGTTTTCGCGGAAAATTGCGAAAATATACTTGCCGTGCCATAGCGCATCATACATCCTTCTATTGACCCCTGCAGTAAATACTTTTCCCCAACGAAGAAACGTGCAACCCATGTCATGCATCTAGAAGTGGACATACCAGAGATTCGCACATGCAGTCAGCACATTGATTGTATGATGGCTCCCTCTATCTTCCTGATATAGTTGTGAACAACCCCTTTTGCACCGAAACCCGTGTGGCTGTTCTACGGGAGGTCGTGCAGCTAGACTAATTGGGTGAACTTGTGTGTTTATAAATTTAGAGAATTCGAATATGGCACGACGTGGCGCAATGGCATGCTTAGGAATACACTGTATATATGTTCTGACCCATTTCAGCAATACGGCCCAGTCATGATTGTAGATTTATTACGCTACGATAACTTTGTGGTTCAGCAATGGGACGCTATTGTTGGTTGGGACGGCCCATTCACCAATCTACATAATATTCTAGTACTATTACTTCATACGAAACCCTTTCTTCTATTTCGCATTCAGCTTCTACCGGGGCCTCTGATTTAGATAGTACATTGCATTCTATGGTGTTGCGGAAAAGGACTTGATTTCTAGCATTTTATTTGTTATATTTTATTTGTTATATTTTTCATACCTTTGGGCGGTTCTATTTCTCGTATTTTATTTATGTTATATTTTTTTATACCTCCGGGCGATTTAATTTCTAGTATTTTATTTATGTTATATTTTTCATACTTCTACTTGTTTGGTGATGTCTGGCTTAATTATTCCATAGTTTCGTATGAAGAATATTATGCAGATTGGTGAATGGACTGGGCCCATTGCTCAATGGACCGGTCATTAGTGCGATTGGTGAATTCGCCGTATTGCTGAATGGGTCAGAACATATATCCCTCTGAGATAAATTTAGTAGGTGAGTACACTTGCAACTTGCTATACCGGACTGCATAAATCCTGAGGGTCCTGTCCGGTTCAAACTAAGCATCCGGAATAGCCAAAACACGCTAAGCCAGGAGGAGACAAGACTGACCTGGAGGCAATAGTTTTGTGCCAAGGAGACAACCCCACGAACTTGATAAGGCGTGCATATGCGGGAATATGTAGGCCAAAACTTGGCATATGCGGGAGATAAACGCATAGATCTTCCATATGCGTTGCTACAATAGTAGCCTTGGCATGGTATGCAAGACACATTATGGAGAGCAATTCAGACGTTCCACACCCAAATAAGTAGTTCAGGGCAGGGCATGGTCTATAGCAACAGTATAATCCATCACTACATAGCTAATGTGAATATCATTGGCATTATCCAACCACTTTAACCCGCTGTAGTTGTAAAGAATGCCCAACCGATGCGTTGCATAGGTTTTGCATATGCCAAGTTTATACCTGCATATCTTTACATATGCACTCTTCCCAAATAGGAAGGCGGAAAAGATTTTTGGTGCGGACATCCGTATAGCTAATAAAATATAGGTGGGCAAGGACAAAACAGCCAAAGTCTGTCCGTAATAGCAAGTTTTCCGGTTAAAGGCGTTCCGGTATAGCAAGTTGCAAGTGTACAATGTACTCCTTTTTGTTTGGCTTCGTAATGCCTCGGGGAGCTGCGGAGGGTACACTTCAGAGGACTATTAAGAGCGCGGTACTCTCCGCTAGTGCATGCTGAGGATACACTTTCTGCTGCAAGTTATCAGTTGGCAGTTGATACTAATGTACTCACCTGGTGGTACAGACATACATATCTCTAAACCTATCCTATAGACTATTTTTTCATCAACGGATCAAGATTCAGGATGAACGGGCTGCAAGCAATCCTAGTTTGTGCACGGTGCTTGTTGATTAGGTAGAGTGAGTGACCAACCTTAGCAGTTAGTAGACCATGCTGTCAGTGCACTAGCTGCGGACAGCATGCAAGCTACTACACCCCGGAGGGTAAAATCGAAGGACACCCTAGCCAATTCAGGAGGGCAGGTACGCCTTACTCCGGGAGTACCGGTGAAAAATGTCGATGTCCCATAGTGTAGATATATCATTAACCGCCCCTAGTGTTTTTTTTTTTCAAGCCAGGATCTTCTCTCCGGGTGCGTTTGTGGGTTTGAATTTTCAGGAGTTTGATGACGTAGCGTCTGCAAACAATGTACCAGACCCTACCGGTATCTACCTTGCGCTTTTCTTGTGTTTTGTTTTTCTGGTGGTTTGGGAGTTCAGGTACGAAGGTAGGGTGGAACTCAAGAGAATACAGCTGCAAACTAGCTGGCAGAAGAGGTACTATGTTCACCCGAGACAATAGGTGGAGCAGCTAGTAATAGAAATATTCATTCAGATTACTCTGTTCTTTGAATGCCATTACTTCCTTCATATAGAAAGCGATAAATTTTGCTGGAGTGATAATGTGCTCACTATATGCGCCGTGTGGGTGATAGCACCTAGGGATTCCCAGGCACTTATTATCATTATCACCAATGGTCAGGAGGACTCTGACTCGACTTTTCACACCATCTCGGAGAGTAGGGATTGCCTCACAACAGAGCCCGTTCGACATGTTTTACACCACAGTGAATAAAATCTATGTACAAAGACATTTCAGATATAACCTGGGCTCCCACCCAATTCACCTACACCTCGTCCAGTACGGGTGGTAGGCCGATTGACTGCCTTCTATAATATACATACCTCTAGACTACCACAATACACTGAGTGGGAATTCACTGCTACGAGGGCATCCGCTTTGGATAACCTGTCCCGCTCGCCCAAAATGGCTGCGAGTGGGTTACCCTGAACAAACAGAGCACATCTTGTTTTATTTAATAGTTCTTTGAGATAAAACTTGTATATTAACGATAATAGTTTACAAGTGCCTATAAAGCTTTGCGAATTGAGTAGCCCGCGGCAGTATCAAATAAAAAAACATGGAAAAGAGCAGGGGAGCTCACCGGAAACACATTGCAGCTACAGTAGACTAGAAAGAGCCAAGCTAGTATGCGGATCATGATGCTAATATAAAATGATGAAATACAACCAGAAACCCAAAGCTACCCATATTGGCCATACTTGACCAAGATTCTCCTCAGCACTGCTCATTGATTTATGCGCAATGACGTTCTTTGCTGTATAACCTGCCTGAGCAGCTTGCTTCTGCTTCGGGTTCGCTCCCTCTACTGTTTTCTGATTAGATTCCACAGATTTAATCGCATGCTCGCATTTGTGTTGCATCCGTATACTTCTGACTGGCCGTGAGGCACGGACAAGCTCTTCAATCAAGATATACTTCAAATCTTCCTGGTATCGTGGCCTTCCATATGGGTTTTCATAGAGATTCTTAAACGGATGAAAGACTCTCCCGGGCGCCACGACTCTCACACCCAAAAATCTGGCTTTCCCTAGACTTACCTCAGCAAAAGAGGAGTGTCCCTGCCGGGACAAACCCCTCATCCGGTTTCTCAGTGTGGCTCCAATATGTCTTTCTCTGGTCTGGCTGGAGAGGAACTCCTCCACATAACCAGCTCCTGGAGCTTGGCAATCGGGGTCTGGGGCAGTTCGTAGAGGAGGGGCGTTATGTAAGTAACGGAATGGGCTCACTGGGTCCGAGGCCGGGCGATGGTCCTGCGGTGAATGACTGGATAGTCCCTCGGTGGTGGGGGGAAGGGATAATCTAGAAGTTGGGGCTCGCAGTTTACCATTGAAGTAGCATTGTCTGGGTGGTTGGTTATTCATTACGTTGGTGCCTGAAATATGAGGGCTTTTGTAATCAATTCCTACAGCTAATATTGGTTAGTTGAGCTGTGTTGGAAGAGAGGGGAAAGCCTTTAGCAAAATTTATATACATAGCGCTCGGAAGGATGGCCATGTATAGTCTTGAGGCAAGATGTGCGGTTTGTCACTCGTATCCTGTGGCCATGAGAAGTTATCTTGCTAGCCTTGGCTAGGCAGTATCGGAGGACGTTGGTGCTTTATAAGGTAGGCCGGCCGTTATCCTCCATCATAAGCCTCAATTCATCTAGTTTGAAACGCAACTTAAACTCCGGTCCCACAAGACAAGATTTTATCCATACCCAGCAAAGATTCGAAAGCGCTCTCAGCTAGGTCAGAGATGAGCGATTCCACTAGTGAGAGATCCCCAAACCGCCCCACAACCTCGATCTCAGTCTTCGCAGATCTCATTATTTACCTCCTCAACAACACCCTGCTCTACGCAGGAGAACGCAATATCGAGCTTGCCGAGGCCTGGGGATTCATGTTGAGCAAGGTCACCGAGGCTATCAAGACAGTTGGAGGAAGGCTGAAGGAGCTGGGGATGGATCCGGAGACCCCAGTCCTTGGGGAAGAAGATGAAGTGCTGAGGGACTACCACAGTGAGGTTCTCAAGATAGTTGAAGCTAGGCTGAAGGAGAAGATTCCAGCTCCTTCAGAAGTAGTGCAACCGCAGCCCCAAGGAAAGGTGCAAGAACCCAGGACCCAAGAACCGCTGGCTCCTAAGACGCCTGTGAGATCAAGACTGCCGGTCCCAAAGTCCCTCTCTGGCTCTAGCCCCAAGAAGTTCACGTGAAGGGTCAAATAATACAGTGGGTAGGCTATACAGTGGGTAGGCTCAAGTGTACCAGTACTACATCAGGTCAAAGGCCACTCTATTGATCACCTTGCGTCTTGCTTTTGCCTAGCATTTGCACTTTTTCGGTCCCAAACTATATCTATAATTTGCGCAATTAACCATTAAAGTCTCTACATAGGCCTGATAGCTTTACGTCAGTAGCAATGAATCCTTAAGTACTGTACTCTCATCTAATGAAAGTGCTCTTCATAGCATGACCCTGTAAACCTAAAAAACAGATTGAAAAATAGGCGCAGCTACAGGTATGATACCATCGACTTTTGGCCCTCGGCCCGCCGCAATTTAGTACTTCTTAAGTTGGGATACCGTTACAAACGAGTCTACAAAAGGGTACATGGGCCAAAAAGATTCCGTACATCCAAAAAAGCCTCCGTGTGGCCATGCCGCCGGCCATACACCCCTGTGGTCAACGTAGCATCAATAGATTGATGGCCTTCCGCGTTACACGTTGTTTCAAAACGTCTTGATTCCCCGGCTGGCCACATTCCTTTCTTATTTACACAGCCTGGACATCAGTCTGGACATCTGCAAACCTCGGCAGGCGTCCTCATAGTCTTACTGTCCTACCATTAAGTACTTTCTTACTATCAAATTTCTACAGTATTCGCTGTTGTTGGGTCTGGGTGCGAGGTTGTAATTGATGGATCGGAGCAAGGTACTGCTCGCTTCCTTGATTTCAATTTAAGAAGGCCGGTGCCGGTTTGTAACGATAAGTAGGCATTGCTCGTGTGCTCGTGCGCGGTGCGAAGACAAGGGTTTAGGGCATGAGACTACTAGTCTTTGCTTTCATCTTAAGATATATTCGTCCTGATTGTCCTGTGTAGGAAATACTCTCGCGGCAAGCCATGGGTATCACGGGGTAAGCCAAATGTGGACAAAGATAACAACGGAAGGGACATATAAGCAGCGGATTTCCTCATGTATCTCCTTCTTGTTGTAGAGCAGTTCTTCCATAGCAACGAAGCCTATAGCGAGCAGAACAACTGAATATACCAATATTCCACAATTCCTCCGTTCATAACTTCGTGATTCTTACATACTGATGTGATGGATCACAAGCCAACCACAAGAGACAAGGTTGTGCCCTAACTCGGCATGAGACTACCTAATCCGCGTCCACCTTAATTCACACACTCCTATATATACAGCTGCTCTATTTATCTTCTACCTATATGAAAAGCCAAAACAAGTTGCCCCGGCTCCGATGCCCGCACAAATACTTCCTTAAGTCATGTAGTATTGTGGTAGATAGTAGGTGTAACACACTCAGCTGCAGTGAACGGGGGCATTTAAGTTTGGATACCTGGCAACCCTGCTCAGGATCCCCTGGCGGCATTTGCCGTTTGCTGGCGAGAATCACTCCTCTCCACAGTGGGAGTCGAGCCTGGGGACCTTAATAGGCAACCATGATCGTAAAGTAAAGAATAGCCTAGTTGGCACGCCCCAACTAGACTAAGTAAAGAACTTACCACTGCACTATGCCTACCGTTAGTTCGGCACGTCCGCCTGTGGTACCGAAACATTTAGAGGGGAAGCGTCGGGACCAGTCATCACCTTAGGTAGACTGCCGGTTATTAGACTTCCCCCCCAAAAAAAAAGTTTGGTCAACTAATCGCTTGCTGAACGGAACAGAACAAAACTCTAATGAATGAATACCACGGCTGTGGTACGCGTCTGAATACCTTTTTATTAACCTTTAACTAATAGGTATTCAGATAGTGTCAGATACCGGTATACGGAGCTAAATCTAGATCAGTGCACCTGGAGTAAGGCAAAGCAAGTGAAAAATCCATCAACTCCTTCAAAATCTATATGGTCCGGAGTATGAATAAATCAGCTCCTGCGCAGTGGTGATGTCGTACCGGTAACCTCCAGCTGGGTGTGTATAGAGCTCATTCAGCTCCGTCCAGTTGACGACCGCCTTTAGCGAGGCTGGCCCTTCAGGACCAACCACTAGCTATTGCCAGTGTATCTACAATTGAGTCTGTTGCTTTCCCAGATAAATTAAATATTAGTCTATTCGCATGCATCGAATTAATCCGTAGTGTCACAAGAACAGGGCTGATGTGCGGCTGGGGGGTGCCATGTGCCGAGGTTCTTTCTACACACAACAGTGTGCCACCTCTGTCATACGGAGATGCCCTTACAATCCGAGTTAATACGCCGGAGTTTTTTAAGCGCAGCTCGGGTGTGGATATAATTGTTCTGGGAACGGTTAATGCCCCGGGTGTACATGTATGAAGTAATGAACCGGGTCAGTCTCATGTACATGTAACTATATACCCATTAATGTGCACACCCGATTTTGCTCATCGGGGTCTTGTACCCTCTTGTTTATTTCTGAGAATTGTTGCTATAGCCACGTATATACATACTTTACTGTAGTACATGTACGTATCAGCGTGACATTATTTTGTGAAACTAAACATAATGTTCTTGCATGCAGGCCTAATTTATATACTTAGGTAGCTTAGTGTTCGTTGCACCATGGGCACAAAGATGGACATTGACCCCCGCGTCAATTGAGATTAGTTTCTGGGCCCAGTGGTAGGTGTCGCTGCCGATTTACCCTGAACTAGGAGGTGTTCAGGAAGACTTTAGGAAAGTGGAACATCGATGCTTACCTTGTACATGTAAATAGGCACAAACAACCTTTAAAATCTTAATATGTATGTCCATTGCGTGCATGCCGCCTATGACATCAACCAGACTGAATACCATCGCATCTCACATATCAACCAGTCCTATAGTCTGCATCAATGTACTAGTTAAATTCAAATAGAAGGTTTTATAGTTAATCCTGATCCATTAAGACCTGTACGTCAGGCAGTCGCAACTCTGCTACGCTAGCACCAGTCAGCGAATCTGCCGGGGCTCTCTTCACTTTTTCAGAAACTGGACTAATAGCAGGTATACTAGCTAGGGGCACAAAGTAGGTTCCGGATGTGCACCTGCCTTAGTCCGGTATCTCAGGTGTTCATTCCCTCTGTTTTGTAATTACAGGTTTGACATCAAGCTGAATTGATTCTACTGTCTTCATTGTTTTTTGTAATGACCGTGGGATTGATTTACATAGCTACTGTACATATGGTTCTGGGCCGCTCGCGGGCAGCACATGCCTCCCGCGGGCGGCATACCCACTGTGCCGCTCACGGGCAATTTGAACAATTCCTCGATTTGGTGTATAACGTACTTGAATTGATAAAGGTTTACGAGCACTGATTTACAAAATATAAAAAAGAATTAATAAGGGTATACCTAACTGGAGCACGGCAATAGATCGATATATTTCAAAGTCAATTTCCCCTCTTAACAGCTAGAACTAAGAAGTTACCACCGACATGATCCGTTACACTTTCGCATTCAATAAATTAATCATTCTTACAGCATTGGCTAATGTAATTGTGGTTTGCCTAGCAGTCGGAGTATCTGGAATGTCATTCTCCAGGCCCATAAGCCCAGGGGCAATTTAAATAATTCCTCGATTTGGTGTATAACGCACTTGAATTGATAAAGGTTTACGAGTACCGGTTTACCAATAAAAAAAAGGAATTAATAACAGTATACCCATCCCAGCGACTGCAATAGGTTCATCTATTTACAAGTCGATCGGATTCAGCTCCAGCAGTCTAATTTGTGTTCGTTCAGCTAGAGCTCACAGTCATAGTCTATTGATACTTTCATATATAAATAAATTCAGCATCGGCAGCAATTATTAGGGCAGAATTTTTTCAACCGGAAACTCGAGTAGTTGTAGATGCAGTATTGGCTAATCTAATTGTAGTTTACCAAGCAGTCAGAACATCTGGAATATTATTCTCCAGGCACATAAGGTTGGCAGCTGGTAAGAAG
>Ga0307511_10008018_pt1 | contig 10586 bp, 10 predicted proteins | sample 13_EM_MG_FD_200266 | JGI IMG/M metagenome (GOLD analysis project Ga0307511, IMG submission 200266) | Populus trichocarpa ectomycorrhiza microbial communities from riparian zone in the Pacific Northwest, United States - 13_EM | ecosystem: Host-associated > Plants > Roots > Unclassified | place... | reverse complement strand
CCGAACAGAGTTCGGTCCCCTTTCTGCTCGAGTGACCTCTCTTTCGTGGTCGTCGAAACCCCTCGACGTTGGACATCGATCGGCCGAAACCGATCGACACGTCCGCGTCAGGCCCGCCGACTCACACTACGATTCAGCCATGCAATGTAGGACTCGCGAAGTTCCTGGCTAAATCAGTTAGGTCCCTATGCGATGCGTCGAAACGAACAACCAGCCTCACCTGTAATTTTCCTCGATCCAACAGTACTACCGCGCTGAGAAAGATATGGAGGTCCAACATCTCGAAGCAGACCTGGACATCTTCGGGCTCGAGAAGACCGTGAAGCAAGGTATTTCCTGCGGCAACGAACACTGGTGGATGGCATTTGCCCTGACATGATCCCTACCCTTGTTTCCATCGGCAGAGTGATTGGTTACCGGTTATCAGTGGCTTGACAAGATGCCGCCGCACGAGCTCGTGACCAAGCATGCCATACTTGATGAGATGGCCCACGAACGAGGCGGCCTTTCTGAAGCTGATCGCTTCTCTAGTCTCGACCACTGGCGGGGCGAGGGCGCGGAACGGAATGTCCTCCGCTGAAGCCGCTGCAAACCACCGAAGAACGCGAGAGCACAACTCGTTAACGAAGGATCTGGCTTGTTCGGAACGGTGGGGTGCATCGCGGAACTCTTTGAGGAATTGCGCGATGACTTCACCTGGACTGTTGTGATCCCATGCCACGGACGAGACTTGTTCTACAAGATCCTCAGTGGTCACGGATTGATCGGTGAAAGCATATTCGATCCAGTATTCGATCTTTGGTGAGATCTTGTCGTATGTCGATGGTCCGATGGAGGATAGCAAGCTACGTATTTTCGCGCCGATGACGACCTCGCGATGATGATAATCGGTTATCCCTGACATGGTCGGGGACGGTGAGGAATGCGGCGGGCACGTGGTCCCACAATCTCCCATAGGAATTTAGGATGCAACGCCCGGTCGATTGGATTGGGTAACGCGGTTCGAATAAGGACGACCTCTCGAAGTTTAACGTTTAAGGACAGGCGACGCTCATAGTGTACCCAGCCCCGGACGACGGCTTCCTTTTATGGCCGGGTAGGCCGCCTTTACAACCACTCATCTTCTCTCGCAAGGTAATCCGCCTGGCACAGAGGATAGTATCGAACTCGAAGGTGCCACGGATGTGGGGATTTTGGGACTTGACTGTTCCCTTCGTTTTTGTCAGGATCAGAGTTTTCGAGGGACATTACAGGCGATTTTTATAAACCAGGGCACATCTGAACAGGTGGTTACGTGTCCTTTGCTTCAGCAGGGGGGATACAACTTCGATTAATTCGATTTACCGCCGTTTCTCTTCTGTCCAGAGTAGAGGGAAGGCACGAAAGATGTCCCATCCACCGATAAAGCGGGGCGGAAACATGGGGACAATATTGAACACTCGTGGTCGGAGTCCACTTTCGCGGCTCTTTGCTAGGGCGGGACATTCCGGAAACTCTAAATCCGAACTCTGGCCTCCAGCGTAAAGGGAGGGAAAAGTGCGCGCGGATCTCTGAAACTCGACTCCCATCGCTTTGGGCTTAGCGAGGTGGTACCCACAAGCGTCCGTTGTGGTGACGGTGTTCTTTGAGTTGCGCTCTTGTCGTATTTTCGGTTCCTTGGGTACCCATCTATACTGGGGGATCCTCGCTGTCATGCTCGTGTCAAAACAGCCGAGGGCTCTGTAAGAAGAGAGAGCCTACCTGCGCGACTCGAGGATGAGTTTTGCCGCTTCGACGATCACACCCCACTCCGTCTGATGAACCCTTTGCTCGAAGTCTTCCGGTGTATCTTCCTTCTTGATCTCAACCGTCCTCACCAACACCGGCTTTCCACGATCGACTTCCCTGACGACCCGGTGGACCATTACACCAGAATGCTCAATCTCACCTCGACCAAATGCGTCGAAGGCCCGCTGGACGGAGTTCACCCCATCGAACGCTCCGGGGAGAGCCGGGTGAAGATTGATGACATGAACGTTTTCCCTCTCAACCTCCTTCAAAAATGCGTCACCCAAAACGTGCATCCAGCCCGCCAGAACGACGAGATCCGGAGACGCGGCCAACACGATCTTGGAAACCTCGTAATCGTAGTCATCCCGTGTCTTGCCTGGGTTGGCTTTGAGATAGGGTTGGAGAGCCAGTACCTGGGTTGGTATTGGCGGGTCCGCATTTTGAGCCCGGGTGAGACCGTAGGCCGCTTTTCGGTTTGAGAGGACGAGGACTATGTTGGCGTTCGGGAGTGATGGTGTGCCTTGAGCATCAATCAGGGCTTGAAGATTCGTTCCTGGTATCTATTCGGATCAGAGAGGCGGTGTGCCTACGGGGGTGTTAGGCCTACCAGAGCCGGATATGAGCACGACGACCCTGTGTCCATTTTTGTAGATGAGAAGTCGTGAGAAAGCTTGACGCTAAGAGCCAGTCCGCCGGGCGCCTGCCTTCGTCCCCTGCCACTGTAGTCACATCCCCACCATCCTATCCGCCTTGTTTCAGCTGCACACCAGATCCAACGCTCTCCCATTTTTTAGGATGCTTCACCACGACTAACCATCATTTACCCCTTCGCTCCTCTTCGCACCCCTTTGTCGCAGTGGCCAAGCTACCGATGTCCTTGAATGTGAGCGACGATACGCCTTCAGCACACGAAGCCTCTGCGCATAGGGAAGCTCCACAGACCGACGCCGACACGTCTGGATGACACTGTTGACCGATCCCCAGCTTGTTGGTTGAAACGTGGGCTCCCGGACCCAAAAACTGAACATATATCCCCCTGGGGGTGCTTTGCGGATGAAAAGATTAATTCAACGCCTGTCAGGCAAATGCGGAGGTTTATGGAGGCGAATATTCGGCAATAATACCTGATCCCGCTGACTGACCCAGAATAGGATCCCGGGAGGTCCAACACGGGTTGTGATAGTCGAAGGGAGGTTAGACAAGGTGTCATGCTGTTAAGGGACGGATGGTTCAAATTTTCTGCATCTCGAGGGGCTCACGGTAACCGAAAATCTTGTTGGCGATTGGCGAGCCTCTAAATCGATGTCTATAAGCTGTGGCAGTTTCGTGCAGTAAGATTACAATACATTCGGCAGAATAAATACGACCCTCGGGTCACTATACGCTGGTTCAGGCGGGGATGTCTGACAACCGACGAATACCGTACAATCCCATATTTCCACGTCTACCTTTCCTTACTGTGGGCTTCCAGGGCCCATGGCGGATTCGGTCTGATTCGGTGTTAGGCTTATGGCCACCTGATAAACGCCAGCACTTACAGGAATGGGACGGGGAGGTGGGCGGGCCGGGTCGCCCTTGCCACATTCCTAAAATGTGGGTTAGAGTATGTACAGGTTGAGTCGGACGAGGATCGAGTGCTCACCTTACAATTATCTGGTAGAACGGGCAGACCCTGAATGGTGGCTGCAACGGCCAAGACCAGAAGTAGGCCGATAAAACTGCGCATGTTGTAGTGTGATCTTTGGGGTGGAGAAGGCAAAACTGGTGGAGGTTGGAACTGGTGAGTGCTGTGACTTCCTTCCTCCCGCATCCATAGTTTATATATCCAGAGGAGTTACCCCCTCCCCCTCCCAATACGGTTGTGCGCCTGGGCATACCCGAGGTAATCGCCCGAAACACCCACCATGAGGCGGTGTAGGTTGCGGCCGTTACGGGGCGCACACGGGGAGGCGATCGCAGAGTTGCATGTTGGGAGCACGGGGAGGGTTCGACGTTCAGTGTTATCAACACCACTTATTGGGGTCAAGCGAAGACCGTTTTGTCGGTCTGGCATTCATGGGAGCCTTCGATCTGCCACTCATGCGCTGCCCGTTCAGGGGAATCCCTGGAATCAATGGTATACGGAGGAGGGTGAGTACGATGAGCTTTTGCAACAGCGTTTTGCAGTCACCTTCCGGGTACCGTGAAACACATCTTGTGTAGTCGGGCGCGCCTAATTAGACACTTGTCGGTTTTCGGAGGTAACTTTTGAGCCATTTGATCGCCTCCCCGCGCTTTTCGCAGTTCGGCAATGATCGGGACGTTCCCTTCGTATCGTATACACATTCAACGCCCTCATCCTTGCCGGACCGCTACCACAGCCCCTGGTTTTCCTATTTACGCGTACAGGCGTTGTTGGGTTATCGAATCATCACACACGTGCGGATGGGCTGCATCAGCTCTCCTTCCTCGAATTGGAATCGTCGCCTCTATCTCACCTTGGGGTACACCACAACCGAGAGCGGATGTCCTAATAGAGAGGCGCGAACACAAGCTCGGCTGGAAAAATTTGGCCACTCGGCTATGACTCACGGGTGAATGAGCCGCCTGGGCTTTAGTTCCGGCGATTCGAAATTGGATTTAGTCTCCAGCAGGGGGGAGGGAGAAGCGCGTGCGGATCGTTGGAACTCGATATCATACGGCGGTGTCGCGAGGACTTTATGGCTGCGGTGGCCCTTGTTCGATTGCCGTACGCGTGGCTTATGATAGAACCAGTAAGCTCTTATCGGGTACTTCACGAATTGGCCGAGGGTTCGAACATACCCGGTCTAAGGTCTACGAAGTATGGGGATTCGGTGCTGAAGTCGAGTGCCGGATTGTAGGAGGGTGAACAGGTAAATTATGTGCGTCATCATCGCGTTTTCGGTTCTTGAGTACGCCTACGCCGGGAATGGGGACTCTTGTGCTATGCTCGCGTCAGAATGGTCCAACCCTGTTCGAAACGACAAGGCTCACCCACTCGACCCAAGGACAAATTTTACCGCTTCAACAATAACACCCACACCGTTTGATGAACTTTCCGCTTGAAGTCTTCTATGTACCCCCCAAGGCCGTCTTGCCAGTCGAGAGAACGAGAACCGCGTTGGCGTACGAGGGTTATTATGGGGTGTCTTGGATCAACCAGGGCTTGAAGCCGTTCCTGGTGTATATTTGCATCAGGGGCGAGGTGAATTTGCGGGGGTGTCAGGCTTACCGGGGCCGAATATGAGCACGACGACCTGTGTCCTCCTGACACCATTCTTGCAGAAGATAGGTCGTGAGAAAGTGTGGTGCCGGGGGTCAGTTGATCTGGCTGACCACTGCTCCGCGCCCCCTTGGTTCAGCTACATTCCAGACCTTATCTTTTCGCGTTTTTTTGCACGCGTTTCGGAAGATTCTTCACTCCGGCCAACCCTCGCCTCGCCTTTCGCTCTTTGTAAATGCAGTAATTCCAGCTGCCGATGACGGCTCCAAGACACGAAACCCCTAGCCGCATGGAACCGATGCCAACACCCCTGGTTGACCTTCGACCAATCTCCGACTCATTGACACTCGGTGGTTATCTCTAGAACCCGTACCCCCCCGAGGGACGTTCATAAGAGGGCCCCGGTTTTCCCCATTCCGCATCGACTCTTCGCTGCAGACTATCAGCACATCCTACCGGACATGGGTACCTCAATCACCAACGTCGCTCATTTACTCTTATTTGTCAGCGTGGGTGTAGCATCTATCGGCGCACAAGCGGTTTGTTCCAACCCTAGCGCGCGGAAGGAGTGGAGAACGCTGTCCGTCCACCAGAGAGCCGAATGGATCGAGGCTGTCAATGTTCGTCTTCCTCTTCCTGAGTCCTACTTGAAACTCAAACCCCACATCCAGTGCCTGTCAAAACAACCCCACAATCACAATCTGGTCGCAACGCAGCCGGCAAATGTATCGCTTATTCCACCTATCAACCAGAACTCGTCGTACTATGATGGTTTGTCCGCGCCGATTCCCAACACCCGCCACGCTCACGAGGTTCGACCCTTACAGACTTGGTTTATCTACACATGGACCTCAACTCCGCTGTAAGTATGCAGTCGGTTTGGACGGGTGTACTCTAACCACCACTGGCGCACCAGATTCACTTCACCGGGTTGTTCCTGCCATGGCATCGCTATCTTGTCAAGCATTTCGAGAACTCGTTGAGGTACAAGTGCGGCTACAACGGGACGACCCCATACTGGGACTGGACTCTCGGTATGCACCCACCGACCTTGTTCGAATGCCTCGCATTCTGATATATTCCGTACAAGACTCCTCCGATACCGAGAACTCTACGATGTTCGACGACGACAAGATGAGCGGACTGGGTCGCTGGGGCGATCCCAACGACGACATTCAGATCACGACGGGAGGCTTCAGGGACCTCGTCAGGGTGTACCCAAGTCCCCATCGAATCCGAAGGAGCTATACTCCCCGGCCCCTTGCAAATATACCCAACCCATTTCCAAATGACCCTCTTGCACCTTCTGTCGACACAAGCGTTTTAATCAACGGATCTTTTACCCGAGCCAACTACAACTTCCTGTTGAATGGGTTCACCGGAGACTTGAGAAGTTTCCAGGCTTATCTCGAAGGCCCGCAGGTGCGTGGTCGTTTGGTCGCTATCATCCGCCCCCTTCGGTGTCCTCACCTGGTACGAAGGGCGCCCACGGTGGTCCTCATCTTATAATGGGAGGCGATATGACTGGTTTCTGCCCTAATGGTACTGGTCCGCCTGATTGTTACGCAGGACCCAAGTGGACTCCCAACGACCCGATGTTCTTCCTCCATCATGCTGTAAGGCTCACTCCACTTCACCCCCTTGATCCCGGCGGTTAGCTCACTCTTTTTCTAGATGATCGACAGACTCTGGGCAGGATGGCAGCTCGTGGCGGCACAAAACGCTCTCTCTTTTGCAGGAGGATCTGTTCAGGCTCGCCGGACATTCGCGATGTACCAAACCTTCCCCAACGGTGGACTTCCCTTCCTTCACGTAGGTCCAACCCACCCAAATGCCCCTCACCGCTGCTTACCACCTGTTATAGCTTGACTCTGTATTACCGGGCGATGGATTGTGGAAGGACGTGAAAATCTTCGACGTAATGAACACGAAGGACGAATTTCTCTGCTATACCTACGAGTGATTCGGCTGAGGGTTTCAACACCATATTCCGCTCTCTCAACATTTGCCCCGGCGGCCTGGACACGGTCCTTCGGACGGTACGACCATATTGGCGCTCGATTACCCCAGTTCGCACACCCCATTGCACGTAGAATACGCATTATATTATAATACCGAGCGCTCGTCCATTTCTCCCTCTGTCAGATTACAAGTTCTCGGGAAACCACGTTCGTGCCACATTCGTTTACGTAACAAGCCGGTCCACTCCTCCTGCCACGATCACGATGCCACAAACCATCGGGGAAGCCTTGGGTTCCATGGCCGGCAGATTATCCGACCAGAACTACACACAGTTACTCGACTTCTATCGCTTTTGGTGTGGTACGGGACAAACCTATCTCCAGGTTCCCCCCGACCAGATCTTCGACGCCATCTGGGACAACAGAGCAGTGGGGAGTCCGTTAGACCGCGACCGTGGCCAACTCATCCACTCGACTGCTGACTTGATCCTTCGTTTCGCGAATGATGCAGAGTCGGATCACACACTTGCCCTATACAACTCAGGGTTGCAAAACCGTCTCTGTGCAAGATCCCTCCAAGAATTCTCCAGCGATAATTTGTTGGCCGCGTGGTATGGCCGAAACGCCGTGGGCAACTTCTACGTAGACGCTAATCTTATCGCACACTGGGCCAACCGTGGATACATGGAGGAAGCTGCGATCCGTAATCACGTCCTGCAATCACTCATCTCTCACCAAACACTGCACGACCATCAGGCGGATGCGCTCATTATCCTCTTCAAACTGGCGGGTGCTACATTTGAGGCATACACTGATCCGTCAGTGTTTGACCGCTGCTTTGAGCTTCTCAAGAACCACAGTTACAATTCGCCCTGGCCCAGTAACTATTCAAACTACCACGATTACCTCAATCCGAGAACGGCGTTGGTACAAGTGAGTGTGTCCCGCGTGACGAAATGTAGTCGGGGGAGCTGATGAGGTTTTTCAGGAGGTAGTTGCGTTACGGGCGCGTGGCTGGGAAGGTCTCCCTCCTCCACCCGTATTTAGGTCCGGGAAACCGAAACCGGCTGGTGCGAACCAGAAAGATCCCACTGCGACTCCAGTCGCTACGCCTCTCGGACTTCCTAGCGGAGATCACGAACTTCAGATCCCCCAGCCCCCTCCACCCGAATCGGTCACTGCCTCAGGGGAGGGCATAATTCCTGAATCTTCCATCGCACCCATCATTCAGTCTCCATCCATCAGCATCTCCACTCTGTCCGACTTCACGACCGCAGATGCTTCCGATGATGAGTCTCCCACGGACCCCACCTTCCAAGATAAGCCCTTCGTTGACCCCACAGCCGTAGTTCCACATGAGACCTTCTATCTCGATGACGGGAACGTGGAAGTGTTGTGCGGGAATACACTCTTCCGTGTCACCATCAGCACCCTGTCTTTCCACTCTCCTGCGCTTCGTCGGATGCTTTCTCAGGCCAGCCTGGCGACGGCTGAATCACCCAACGGGTGTCCCCGTATTCTGTCCTCAGACACGGCCAAGGATTTCGCTACACTTCTCAAGATGATATATCTCCCAGGGTTTGTTACTCTGTCCCCACGCTGCAAGATCGCCCCACTGACCCTTTGCCTACCTGCAGATTCCCTGAACGGAATGAAGTGCCAGATTTCTCCACGTTCTCTTCCCTCCTCCGGATCACTTCAAAGTACGAGATGCCCGCTATTCGATCTCAGATACTTGAAGTCGTCCGTGACGCATACCCAAAGACATTCGAGGGGCTCTCTCCTTCCAAGCCGCTTGGAGAAAAGGTCTTCAGCGGAAGGACTCCTCACCCGAACGAGGTCCTCAACCTCTTTGTCCAGCAGGGACTCACATCTGCGTTGCCGATGGCATTCTATATGGCAACTCGAAGGGGCCCGAATTCGTTGATGGACGGAAGTTTACCACGAAACGCCACGCTTTCCCCCGAGGTCCTCCGGGCCACGTTCAGAGGACTCATGACCCTCCGTGAGGTGGAGCTCAGTGGGACTCATCGTCTGATCTTTGGACCAAAAGGCCCTTGTTCCGCGCCGAATTGTCCTTCCCGTTCCCCCACTGGCCCAGCGGCGTTGGAGGCTTACCAAAAGGTTTTCGATCAGATTGTGGGATGCCCTCAGTTGGGGACGAAAGTGTTAGAAGTTCCCGAGTTATATGAAGATCATGAAGGTGATCTTCAATGCGTTGGGCCCGGCATCTGCGGTAACTGTGTGGAAGGGTGGGAGTCTGGGCACGCAGAGTTAAGAAAGCAGGCTTGGGCGACGTTGCCGGACATTTTTGGGTTGAAAAGTTGAATTCACATTGCGGATTCGGTATTGAGGGGCATTGTAGGCCGGAGGGCTGTGTATGAAGAATGCCAGTAGCAGATATATGTAAGAACAGGGAATCTCATGGCCTGGTTTCATCGGGCTTTCCGTCAAACGTAGTTGAGATTGTGGACCGCGATTCGTGATATAGCAGATTTAGATTATGTCTTCACGCGCAACAGGTACAGTACGGTTGGTATATCGACTACGTTTGCAACACAGGGAATTTTAGAGGCCCCCACTGAAACCCCCTCTCGCAAGACTCGACGACAGTAACATCTAGGACAAGGCGGGGTCGTTTTCGGCAAAATACTGGTGATTGTCGGCGTTGTCGATGGCCTGAGACGGGTTGGTGTTCGCCAGGTTCTTGGCGTTATCCTGACCGTAAACATGGTCGAGGGTGGCACCGTTGACGGTGAAGTGGGAAGACTCGTGGATAAGTGTTCCAGCCCTGGAGTCGGTACCAGTGTTAAGGATGTTCCAGAAGGCACCACAGAGGTGGATGACTCCGACGTCGTCGGGATCTAACGATAGTGATTGTCGATTATCAGTGACCGAATAATAATTCAAGATCGAGGAGACACGCACAGACGAAGGCCGCGCCACTGGTAACGGTGCAGGTACAGTCGTAGGTGAAGCTTGAGAATTTGTGGCTGTTGATCTTCCCGAAGTGGGCTTCGACAGTGTTCTTACAAGTAGCACTGTAGGTGCCGAACCAGGTCCGGTATCTGCGCGAGTCGCGAGGCATACTACGAATGTAAGAGTACGTTTTGCTGGCGTGTGTCTGGGCACTATCAATGGCGTTGTCAAGGAGCACCTTTTCGACCCATCTACAGCCCGTGAAGGTAGTCCGCTTATCGCGGACGCGGGAGACAGCGAGGTTGCCAGAGAGTTTAATATTTGTAACATCCTCGACAGTGGCGTGGAAGTCCTTTGGGGTGCCGTCAGCATCGACGTAAGTGAACAGGGTCGATGGCTCGATGGAGTAGACTCCAGCGCCGGATCGAGTAAAGTTATACACAACAGAGACTGGATTATTCCGTGAGATGAATGGACTCCACCTCGACTTCGACCAGGGATACGTCCGCCTGTTCGCCAACATCCTGCCGGCTGTCAAGGCGACACTGATTCCGATTCCGTCTGAGGAGGAATCGGTCCTTCCGAAGAAGCCTCTTACTAGGAAGGAGATTAAGACTCGTCGAGGTTATCCTCGGGGTGAGAGTCAGGGTGAATCTTCAGGTAGGATTCTTCTTCCTTCTTTGCTGATCAGAACGTTGAAGAATCTTTTATAG